>Ga0075423_10000428_pt1 | contig 33914 bp, 33 predicted proteins | sample SoiMethybrSBSTD2_FD_80114 | JGI IMG/M metagenome (GOLD analysis project Ga0075423, IMG submission 80114) | Bulk soil microbial communities from a Populus tree surrounding site in Tennessee, USA - Soil MetaG P. TD hybrid SBSTD2 | ecosystem: Environmental > Terrestrial > Soil > Tree plantation...
CCGCCCAGCTCGATGCCCTGCGTAAGGCAACGCTCGGCGAATACGAGGTGCTCGCCGAGCTGGGGCGTGGGGGGATGGCCACGGTGTACCTCGCCCACGATCTCGCCCTCGACCGCAAGGTGGCCATCAAGGTCCTGGCGCCCGCCCTGCTGCTCATGGGGGAGGGCATGGTCGAGCGCTTCAAACGGGAGGCTCGCACCGCCGCGGCGCTGAGCCATCCCCACATCATTCCCATCTACGCCGTCAAGGAAAGCGAGCACGTCCTGTACTTCGTCATGAAGTACGTACAGGGACGGGCGCTCGACACCGTGATCCGGGACGTCGGCACGCTTCCCATCCCCATGGTACAGACGATCCTCGCCCAGGTGGGCGACGCGCTCGGCTATGCCCATCGTCACGGCGTCATCCACCGCGACATCAAGTCCGCGAATATCATGCTGGACGAGGACGGCCGGGCCGTGGTGACGGACTTCGGGATCGCCAAGGTGGTTCAGGCGGAGGGGCTCACGATGACCGGCGTGACGGTGGGGACGCCGACCTACATGAGCCCCGAGCAATGCGCCACACGCGACGTCACCGGCGCTTCCGACCAATACTCCCTCGGCGTCGTCGCGTACGAAATGCTGACGGGGCGGCTGCCGTTCCGGGGCGAGTCGACCATGGCGGTGATGTACGCGCACTTCAATGAGCGCCCGCGTCCGGTGGCCGAGCTGCGCCCCGATTGTCCGCCCAACCTGAGCACAGGTGTCATGCGGATGCTGGAAAAGGATCCCCCGCGCCGGTGGCCCAGCATGGACGATATCGTGGCCGTGTGCGGCCGGCCCTCACTGCGGCACGACGATCCCGTGCGCGGCGAGATGATCACGCTGGCGAAGGCGGGTGCCGGTTCGGCGTTGATGGCCGAGCTCAAGACGCCCACGAGCCCGCTGGTATTGTCGAGGCCGCAGACGCACGCGGCGACGGTGGCGCTCCCTCACGCGCGGGCTGGCTCGCGACTCTGGTGGGGGCTCGGCGGTCTCGGGGGGGTGGCGATCGCCGCGGCGATCTGGTGGCTGGCGCCGTGGCGTACCTGGCAGACGCGGCAAGCGCCGACACCTCAGCCGCCGCACGACACGGCCCGCGTGAGCCAGGCCCAACCCGTCGCTCCGGCTGACACGGCGTCCGGACCTCGAGCCCCGATACCGGCGCCGACGCGCGCGACGAGGCGACCGTCCCGGGAGCGCGTGCCGGCGGCGCCGCCGGCCGCCGCGACCGAATCGGCGGCGCGCAGCGCGGTCGCTCAGCGTGAGGACAGCCTGCTGCGATCACTGCGGGCGCGGGCCGCCAGTGCGATGAGTCGCGCGATCGAGGCCGGCGCGACACCAGCGGACCTGGCGAGGGGGGATACCGCGTTCAAAGACGCGGAATCGCTGACGGCCCAGAACCGGTTTCCGGAAGCGATGGTCCAGCTCGCCACCGCCGCGTCGTTCTGGGCGGACGCCGAGCGCCAATCGCGGGCCCGCGCCGCGGAGCCGCCGGCCGCGCCGACGGTGACACCCGGCCCGGTAGACCCGCGGCCGGACATCCAGAAGGTGATCGATGACTACGCGCGGGCGCTGGAATCGCGCGATGTGGGTCAGGTGCGGCGCGCGTACCCCGGCCTCACGTCGGCGCAGCAGCAGAGTTGGCAGGACTTCTTCCAGTCAACGCGAAACCTCAAGGCCGGCCTCACGGTTACCGCCGTGCATCTCTCGGGCCTCACAGCCGAGGCGATCGTGAGCGGGATCTATGCGTACGACAACGCTTCGACCGGCCGCGCCGAGCGGCGAGCGGTGACGTTCCGGGCGGTCCTCGTCGTGGACTCCGGCGGCTGGCGGCTCACCACGATCCGCTAGCCGGTTCTAGAAGTTGTATTCGAGCCCGGCGGTCCAGAGCACGTTGGGGCGCAGTCCCCCGCGGTTCAACGGCCACAGTGTGTTCGCGACCAACGTGATCCCCGTCCGGGTCGTGAACTTGAAGCCGAGCGAGCCGTTGATCAGGTCGTCGCGCTGGTTGGGGATGTTCGTAGGCTGAACGGTGCGCCGGAACGGCACGTCGTATGTGACGGTCCCGGGCAGTCGCAGCTTGTTCTCCCCCACCTGCAGCTCCGAGACCAGGTCGACCGCCATCGTCGCCCACGGCGCCATCAGGTGATCGAACCCGACAGTCGCAAGCACGGCATCGTTCTGCAGGTCGCCGCTCCGGAACAGGTACCCGATGTTGGCGTGCGGCGCAAACGCTCCGAACCGGGCCGACACAATGCCCAGGCCGCGGGCCGCCACGTGTCCCGACCCCAGCAGATCGTCCTCGCTTCCCGTGGGGAAACGGACATCGCCCAGCACCGCGAACGTGGTTCGTTCCGTCTGCGTGACGTTCACTTTGACGCGCGCCGCGATGTCGCCGATACCGGTGGCGGACCCTTCCACGAACCGGGAGGTGGATAGCTGCGGGTTGGCAGGCGTGCCGCCGAAGAAATGCTGAGCCGTGGTGCCGCCGAATGGAATGATCTGCGCGTCGCTGGTGCCGCGTAGCGAGGTAGAGACGATGGGGAGCACCACGCCGATGTCCACCCGGTCCATGAGCCCGAAGCTCATGAAGAAGGACGTGACGGTCATGTCGATGTCGAGCGCGAGACGCAGCGCGATCACGTCATTCTCGTGTGTCGGGACGCCGTACGGTGTGCACGACGCGCCCACGACGGCGTCGCATTGCGGGCCGGTGACGTTCTCATGGGTGAACGTCATCTCGATGCCGTCGAGGCTCACGCCCCGTAGCGTCTCGAAGTGCAGCCGGTTGACGTTGGCGCCGATAAAGACGCGCCCGCGGCCCAGCGTCTGGGCGCGCTCGCCGAATACGGCGCCGGGAGAGCGCGACGTCGCGATCGGGACGCCGCCTTCGAAGCGGAACGTCGAGCCGCCGCTGGTCGCGCTGACCGGAAGGTTCGCGACGTTCTGGCTGATCGCCGTGCCGATGAACGAGATGAGCGTACCGTTGTCGTTCACGGCCGCCGGGACGAAGTGATCGGCGTGGACGGCGGTCGCCGAGTCGGAGCCGGCGGTGCCGCTCAGGAATAGCGGGTCCTTGCCGTCCGCGAAAATGAACAACTGGGAAATCTTGTCCCGGAGGCCCTGGGCGTTCAGCGAGGAGACGCTCAGGGTGAGCCCCACCAGCGTCCACAGGTAGCGTCGCATGGCCTCGAAGAGACGCGCTACTGCGAGGCGCGTCAACCCCGACCTGCCGTTGACCCCGGTGGTCGGCGGGTTAACTTCCAGCCTCGAGATGAGCCGGCCTGACCGCACGATCATCCTGGACGCCCGCGCACTCGCGCGGGCGCTTCAGCGAATGGCCGTGGAAGTGCTCGAGCTGGCCCACGGCACCGGCGATCTCGTGCTCATCGGCATCCAGCGACGCGGCGTCGAGCTCGCCGAGCGGATCGCCAAGTTGATCGAGCAGGACGAGGGCGCGGTCGTGCCCCGCGGCGCCCTCGACATCACGCTCTACCGCGACGACCTCGAAACCGTGGGCCCCAAACCCGTCATCGGCGAGACTCGCATTCCCCGCGAGCTCGCCGGCAAGCACGTCGTGATCGTGGACGACGTGCTGTATACCGGTCGCACCGTGCGTGCCGCGCTCGACGAGCTCGCCGACTTCGGTCGCCCCAAGCGCATCTCGCTCTGCGTGCTGGTGGATCGCGGCGGGCGTGAGCTGCCGATCCAGCCCGACATCGTCGGGAAGCAGGTCAAGGTGAATGGCGGGGAGCGGGTCGACGTGCTGGTCGAGGAGCTGGACGGACGCGACGAGGTGGTGTTGGTGCGCCCGGGAGTCCTGGCGTGACCGCCCCGCTCGGCAAGGACTTGATCGGCCTCGAAGACCTGTCGGCGGACCAGATCCGGCTGATCCTCGATACCGCCGAGCCCTTCAAGGAGGTCTCCGAGCGGCCCATCAAGAAGGTCCCGGCGCTGCGCGGCAAGACCATCGTCAACCTGTTCTTCGAAGCCTCCACGCGCACTCGCATCTCGTTCGAGTTCGCGGAAAAGCGCCTCTCCGCCGACACCGTCAACGTGGCGGCGAGCGGCAGCTCGGTGCAGAAGGGCGAGACGCTGGTCGACACCGCGCGGAACCTCGAGGCGATGCGGATCGACATGGTGGTCATCCGGCATCCCTCCTCCGGCGCCGCCGAGTTCCTGGGCAACCGGATTCGCTCCAACGTCATCAACGCCGGCGACGGCAAGCACGAGCACCCCACGCAGGGCCTGCTCGACCTCCTCACGATCCGGGACAAGCACGGGAAGATCGACGGCATCAAGGTCTGCCTCGTGGGGGACGTCCTGCACTCGCGCGTCGCCCGCTCGAACATCTGGGGCCTCCTGAAGCTCGGCGCCGAGGTCGGGGTGTGCGGTCCCGAGACGCTGCTGCCGCGCGGCATCGAAGAGCTCGGCGTGTGCCGCTTCCGCCGTATCGAAGAGGCGATCGAGTGGGCCGACGTGCTGAACGTGCTGCGCCTCCAGCTCGAGCGGATGGAGATGGGCTTCATTCCCAGTGTGCGGGAGTACTATCGCGTCTTCGGCGTCACCGCCGAGCGGCTCGAGAAGGCGGCGCGCCCCATGACCATCATGCACCCGGGGCCGATGAATCGCGGCGTGGAGATCGATTCACGCGTCGCCGACGGGCCCCACAGCGTGATCCTCGACCAGGTGACGAACGGCGTCGCGGTCCGGATGGCGGTGTTGTACCTGCTGGCCGGCGGGCGACCCGAGCTGGCCGACGCGGCAAAAGGCTCCGGAGGACCGGAGTGATGCGGCCGCTGCTCTTGCAGGGCGGACGGGTGATCGACCCGAGCCGGGGCTTCGACCAGACCGCCGACGTCCTCATCCAGGAGGGCAAGATCGCCGCGGTCGGCGCTGGGCTCGGGACGCCCGACGGCGCCGAGGTGCGCGACGTGCGGAGCAGGGTGGTGGCCCCCGGGCTCGTCGACGTGCACGTGCACCTGCGCGAGCCCGGCAATGAGGACGTCGAGACGATCGCCAGCGGTGCGCGCGCCGCCGCGGCGGGCGGGTTCACCGCCGTGTGCGCCATGCCGAACACCGATCCCGTCACCGACAACCAGGCGGCGGTCGGCTTCATCGTACGCCAATCGGCCCGAGCCGGGCTCGCGCGGGTCTACCCGATCGGGGCCATCTCGGTCGGCCAGAAGGGTGAGCGACTCTCCGAGTTCGGCGAGATGGTGGGCGCAGGCGCCGTGGCGGTCTCCGACGACGGCAGGCCGGTCGTCTCGAGCCACCTGATGCGCACCGCGCTCGAGTACGCGCGCACGTTCGAGATCCCGGTCGCCGATCACTGCGAGGAGCCGACCCTCGCCGCCGGTGGCGTGATGCACGAAGGACTGGTCGCCGCCCGGCTGGGTCTCAAGGGCATCCCGGCGGCGGCCGAAGAGATCATGGTCGGCCGCGACGTTCTGTTGGCCGGGCTCACCGGCGGGCACGTGCATCTGTGCCATGTGTCCACGCGAGGTTCGGTGGCCCTCATCCGCAGCGCCAAGGAGCAGGGAGTCCGGGTCAGCGCCGAAGTGACGCCGCACCACCTCACGCTCACCGACCGCGCTTGCGAGCGCTACGATACGCACGCCAAGATGAATCCGCCGCTGCGGGAGGCGGCGGACTTGGCGGCGCTGCGCGAGGCCCTCAAGGAGGGCGTGATCGACTGTGTCGCGTCCGATCATGCCCCACACGCCTACGACGCCAAGGAGGCCGCCTTCGACGACGCGCCCTTCGGGATCGTCGGGCTCGAGACCGCATTTGCCGTGGCCTACACCGACCTCGTCACGGGAGGCACCCTCTCGCTCCCGGAGCTGCTCCACCGGATGAGTACTGCGCCCGCCGCCCTGTTCCGGCTCCCCGGCGGAACCCTACAGCCCGGGGCAGCGGCCGATGTCGTCGTGCTGGACGTCACGGCGCGCTGGACGGTGGATCCCGCAGCGTTCTTCTCGAAGAGCCGCAACACACCCTACGCGGGCCGGGCGCTCACCGGGCGGGCCGCGCTCACGATCGTCGACGGCAAGATCGCCCACCAAGTAGAGGCTGTCGCCGGCTCGTGACGGCGCGTGCGGTGGCCCGCCGCATGGCGCAGTGCTGCCGCCAGCTCGCGGACCGGGGGCTCATTGCCGGGCAGGACGGTAACCTGTCGGTCCGCGTGGGACCCGACCGAGCGCTCGTGACTCCGACCGGCGTGATCAAGGCGCTGGTGAACGCGGCGGACATGGTCGAAGTGGACCTGCGTGGCCGCAAGCGACGTGGTCGGCATAACCCTACGAGCGAATTGGACTTACATCTCAGGATCCTGACGCGCCGGCCCGACGTCGGGGCGGTCGTGCACGCACACCCCCCCGTGGCGACTGGCTTGGCGGTCGCGGGGCAAGACTTGCGTATATTGGTCCTGCCTGAGCTGATCCTGCAGTGTGGGGAAGTGCCGCTCGTTCCCTATGGGACGCCCGGGACGCCCGAGTTGGGCGACCGGCTCGAGCCGCACCTGGCAGGGCACGAGGCTTGGCTCTTGGCGAATCACGGGGCCGTGACGGTCGGGCCGACGCTCGACGCAGCGTGGATCCGGATGGAGAGTCTCGAGCACGGCGCGCGCATCATCTGGATCGCGCGCACGCTCGGACGCGTGAATGAACTGGGTGCCGAGGCGGTAGCGCGCCTCCGACGGGAGCAAGATGTCGAAGGGCATGTCTAAGAGCACGGCCATCATCCAGCGACTGCTGGAGGAGCGGCGCCAGTACGAAGCCTGGATCGCGCGCCTCAACAGCTCGGCGGACGCGACACCGGGCAACGTGCGGGCGCGCGTGCGCGAGGACTACGAGGCCCGGCTCGTCGCTGTGATGGAGGAGCTCAAGGCCCACGCCGAGAGTGCCCGCCTGGCGATCCAGGAAAAGCGGTACATGCGCGGCGAGCTGCAGAAAAAGGAGGCGCTCGCCGCCGAGAAGCTGACCGAGACCGAGCTGCGCCATTCGGTGGGCGAGTACGACGAGTCACAATGGGAGCAGGTGCACCAGGACGTGCTGGCGGAGGTGGTTTCGGTGCGCGAGGACCTGCAGGCTGTCGAGGCGGACATCCAGAAGCTCGAGGAGCTGGACGCGCTCGTCCGCAACCGGCCGGCTCCGAGACCGGCAGCGACGCCCGCCCCGGCACCGCCCGCGCGCCCCGCGGCTCCGGCTGTCACCCAAGACCTCCCGCTCATACCGCTAGAGCCGCTACCCCCAGAGCCGCCGGCGAGGCCCGCCCAGGTGGACGAGCTCGAGTTCATCAAGTCGGTCACCGAGGACGATACGGGGGCGGCGCCCTCACCACGGCGCGCCAGCGGTGCTCAGTTCCAGCCCAACATCCCGTCAGATCCGCCCCGCGCCGCCGCGCCACCGTCGCAGCGGGCCGCTAACCCCGTTCCTGCGCCGATCCTCCCCGACCCATCGGAGGCCGGCGACGAGGAAGTCGCGCGGACGCTCCGCTGCAAGCAGTGCGGTACGATGAACCTGCCGACGGAGTGGTATTGCGGGCAGTGTGGTGGACAACTCGACGCGGTCTGAAACCGAAAAAAGGCGTCAAGCAAGAACGTCACGCAAGATCGTGCGCTTTTACGAGACGTTTCTGCGTGACGCCTTTGCGCGACGTCTTTACTTGACGTCGTTATTTATTTGGAGAGTTTCCGCACCACTGCGGCCAGCCGGCTCTTGTGCCTCGCCGCGTTGTTGTGATGGATCAGATTCTTGCGGGCGGCGCGATCGAGTAGCCGGGCGGCTACGCGGTAGGCCTCGCTTGCCTGCGCGGGCGTGGTAGCGGCGCGCACCCGTTTGAGCGCGGTCCGGAGCGCGGAGCTCTGGGCACGGTTGCGCTGCTGGCGGGCGCGTCCCTGGCGCATCGCCTTCTTCGCGGACTTGATTCTCGGCACTCGCGGCCTCCTCGTGAGGCGCGGAAGATAGAGGGTAAGTGCAGGTCGGTCAAGGCGCTACGCCGTTGACCGGGCCCCCGCCGGATCGTTATCTTAGGCCGTCACCGACCCCCGAGCCCGAGCTATTTCGTTCGACATCCTCATTTGGGCCCCGGTGCTGCTGTTCTCGATGGTGGCCCACGAATATGCTCACGCCGAAGCCGCCTATCGGCAGGGTGATGACACCGCCTACATGCTGGGGCGGCTGACGCTCAATCCCCTGAAGCACATCGATCCCATCATGACCGTGCTGTTGCCGGTCGTCCTCTGGCTGACCAATGCCGGGTTCCTGTTCGGGGCCGCCAAACCGGTGCCGGTCAACCCCAGGAAGTACCGCAAGTTCGTCCGCGGGGACGTGATCGTGTCGCTCGCCGGCATTGTCGTGAACCTGGGCCTGTTCGTGGTGTTCACCGTCCTGTTCGGGGCGGTCGGACTGATCGGCCAGCACGCGTCGTCGCTCGCCGGGACGTTCGGGATCTTGCAGGAGATGACCTACTACGGAATGCGCCTCAACCTGGTGCTCGCGTTCTTCAACCTGATCCCGATCCCTCCGCTCGACGGCAGTCATGTCTTCTATCACCTGTTGCCGCCGGGCTGGGGTCTCAAGTATCGCCAGTTCTACGCGCTCGGGATGCTGCCGCTCTTCCTGATCGTGTGGCTCGCGCCCGGCGTGCTCAACGTGTTCCTGTGGCCGGCGGACCAGCTGATGAACCTGGGTCTGGCCGTTGTCGGCGGCCTCCGAATCGGGGCGGGCCTGTGAACGCGCCTCCGCCCATGGCTCAAGACCAAACCGGCTTCGTCGTCGAGCTCGAGCAGTTCTCGGGCCCGCTCGATCTGCTGCTGCACCTGATCCGCGAGGACGAGGTCGACATCACCGACCTGCCGATCGCGAAGATCGCCGATCAGTTCCTCGCCGTCATCAGCGAGCTGGGGCTGAACCAGGCGGCGGACTACCTGGAGATGGCGGCCCGCCTGCTGCGGATCAAGGCGCAGATGCTGTTGCCGCGGCGCGTGGGCGACGACGAGTGGGAAGATCCCCGCGCCGAGCTGGTGCGCCGGCTGCTCGAGTACCAGCAGATCCGCGAGCTGGTGGATTGGCTGGGGGCGGCGGCGGCGCGCCGGGCCGAGCAGTTCGGGCGTGGCTTCGCTCCCGAGCCGCCCGCGGCGCCGCCGGCGCCGCTCGTGATCGACCTGAACGATCTCCTCGCGGCCGCGGAGCGGGTGATCGCCCTCATTCCCGAGCCGGTGCTGCACCGCGTGGTGCCGCGGCCGCTCGACGTGGAGGGTGCGACCGAGCGCATTCAGGCGCTGCTCGCCGAGCGGGCAGCGTTCGGGTGGGGCGATGTGGTGGGGGAGCGCCCCTCACTCGTGGACGTCCTGTCCGCGTTCATCGCCCTGCTGGAGCTCGCCAAGCGCGGCTCGCTGCACGTCCACCAGGCGGGGCCGTTCGCCCCGATTCAAATCCGTCGTGAGTCCCCTCGCGCAGCTCATTGAGGCGGCGCTGTTCGCCTCGGCGCGGCCGCTCCCGGTCGAGGAGCTCGAGACCCTCGATCCACAGGCGGGGGCGGCCGCGGTGCGCGCCGCCCTGGCCGAGCTGCGCGACGCGTTCGCGACCGGCGATCACGGGGTCGAGCTGATCGAGATCGCGCAGGGGTGGCAGTTCCTGACGCGCCGGGAGTATGCGGAGGCGATCGATCGCGCGCAGTTCGCGCTGCGGCCGCGCCGGCTCAGCCCGGCGGCCCTCGAGACGCTGGCCATCATCGCCTACCGGCAGCCGGTGGGACGGCTCGAGGTGGACGAGATCCGGGGCGTGGATTCGGGCGCCGTGATCGAGAAGCTGGCCGAGCGCGGACTGGTGGAGATCGTAACCCGGGGCGAAGGGCTGGGGCGGCCGCTGCTGTACGGCACCACGCCGCAGTTCCTGGAGATCCTCGGCCTCAAGGACCTGGACGAGCTGCCGCGGCTGGAAGAGCTGTCGGTGGCGCTCCGGCCCCCCCCGGCCGCGCCCGCCGAAACCGAATGACGCTGATGCGCCTGCAACGCGCCCTGGCGCGTGCGGGCGTGACGTCCCGCCGCAAGGCCGAGGACCTGATCCGCGCCGGTCGCGTGCGGGTGGATGGCGCGGTGGCGACGATCGGCATGAGCGTGGACCCGGCGCGGCAGCGCGTCACCGTGGACGGCCGCGCCGTGAAGGCTGCGGGGCCCGTCACCTGGCTCGCGCTCAACAAGCCGGTCGGCTATGTGGTGAGCCGCGGGGACCCGGAGGGGCGACAGACCGTCTACAGCCTGCTCCCCACCGTGCCGGGGCTCACGTACGTGGGGCGCCTGGACGTCATGACGTCCGGGTTGCTGCTCTTCACCACGGACGGTGCGGCGGCGCACCGGCTGATGCACCCCCGCTTCGCCGTACCGCGCACGTATTGGCTGCGGGCGCACGGCCACGGCGCGGCCGAGGTGCGCGCCGCCCTGGCGCGACCTCCGGCGATCGACGGTCGCCCGGTGCGCGTCGTGGACTTCCGCGTACGCCCGGTGGAGCGCAGCGTCGAGATCGAGGTCACCCTCGCGGAAGGCCGTCAGCGCATCGTCCGGCGGCTCGCCGAGGCGCTGGGACTCAAGGTCGAGTGGCTGCACCGGGTGTCCTATGGGCCGGTGCGGCTCGGGAGGCTGGCCGAGGGCAAGTACCGGCGGCTGGCCGCGCACGAAGTCGACGCCATCGGGCAACTGCATGGACCTGCGTGACCGGACGGTGATGATCCTCGGCGGCAGCGGGCTGGTCGGCCACGCGGTGGCGCGCCGGCTGCTCGGCGCCGCGCCGCGGCGCGTCGTGCTCGTCGCGTTGTTCGAAGATGAGGTGCGCCGGGCGGCGCAGGCGCTCGAGGCCTACCGGGGCCGCGCGACGATCGACGTCGAATGGGGCAACGTGTTCCTCCCCGCCAGCCTCGCCCAGCTGGAGCGAGGGTCGGTGATGGCGAACCCCGAGCACCGCCGGCTGTTGCTTCAGGACCTGCTGAGCGAGCTCACCGACGACGTCTTCCAGCGCAGCTTCCTGTGCCAGCTGCTCCTGAAGTACAAGCCCGACGCCGTGGTGGACAGCATCAACACCGCGACGGCGTTCGCGTACCAGGATGCGCTGCGGAGCGCGCAGGACCTGCTGGCGCTGGCGCGCCGGGGCGAGGTGGATGAGGCCGCCGTGGAGCGCCACGTGCTGCTGCTGACGTTGCCGCAGCTGATCCGACACGTGCAGATCCTGGTCGAATCGCTCAAGCGCGCGGAGACGAAGGCGTATGTGAAGATCGGCACGAGCGGCACCGGCGGCATGGGATTCAACATTCCCTACACGCACTCCGAGGAGCGCCCCAGCCGGCCGCTGCTTACCAAGTCGGCCGTGGCGGGCGCGCAATCGCTGCTGCTGTTCCTGCTCGGACGCACGCCCGGCGGTCCCGCGACGATCGAGATCAAGCCCACTGCCACCATCGCCTGGCGCGAGATCGGTTTCGGGCCGATCCGCCGCAAGGGAAAATTCATTCCGCTGGTGGATTGCCCGACGCCGGTGGCACTGGCTCAGGCATTCGGCCCGGACGCGGCTCCGTGGTGCGACCTCGGCAAGCCGCTCGAGGGGGTGTTCATCGACGTGGGAGAGAACGGGCTGTTCGCTCCCGACGAGTTCGAGACGGTGACGGCGCTCGGCCAGATGGAATTCATCACACCGGAAGAGGTGGCCGACTACGCCGTCATGGAGCTCGAGGGGCGACCCACCGGGCGCGATGTGGTGGCGGCGCTCGACGCGGCCACCGCCGGCCCGACGTATCGCGCCGGCATGCTGCGCGCCGCCGCGCTGGAGCAGCTTCGTTCGCTCGAGCGGCAGACCAAGAGCCGGGCGGTCGCCTACGAGATGCTCGGGCCGCCGCGCCTCACCAAGCTGTTGTGGGAATCCCACCTGTGCGCGCTGCTGCGCCCGAGCGTCCGGGCTCTTGCCCAGTCACATGCGGCGGACTTGGCGGCGGAGGCGCACGCCCGCGTGCAGCGCGACTCGGGCGTGCGCAGCCATATTCTGTCGGTGGGGATCCCGATTCTCACGCCGGACGGCGAGCGCCTGTACCGCGGCAGCCTGGTGGTGGTGCCCGGGGACGGCGCTGATCCCCGCGCCGCCGCGCCGCGGGGTTGGGTGGACTTGCGGCCGGAGCAGTTCGGTATGTGGATCAAGCGGGCCCAGGAGATGGTCGCGCAAGACGCGGGGCGGGCCGGTCGCGCCGCGGAGTCTGGGAGCGACGTGGACTGGATGGCCATCGGCGCGGACGACCCGATCGAGCCCGCGCGGTTCGCCACGTGGGTATTCCGGTTCGAAGACCGGGGAGAGCGGATCAAGCGTTAGCCTATGGCAACGGAGACCCCAGGAGTCGAGCGCGCCCTCGGCGCCATCGGGACGACGTTCCGCCTGATGCGGCTCTATCCTCCGACGCACCCGGCGGTGGTGGAGGCCGTAAAACAGATCGGCGAAGCGATCCCCGGGCTCGCCGCGCTGGGCACCGTGGAGTGGAAAGTGGGCGTCACCGGGCTGCACTGGCACGGCCAGCACCTGCTGCCTCGCAACGCGCAGATCGCCGAGCTCGCGGGCCTGTTGTATGCCCGCGGCGTGCGGGCAGTGACCCTCAAACCCGGCATGGTGCCGGAGCACATACTGGCGGTGTTCCAAGTGGCGACCGGCACCGTGCCGCCCGACGATGCGACGCTCGGCCGTATCGCGCTGACCCTGGGGCGCCGCACCTCCGCGCGGCTCGAGCGCCTGCGCACCTCGACACCGGCGGAGGGTGCGCCCGCGATCCCGGATTCGCCGGCGACGCCCGGTCCCCCGCCCGCCGTCACGACGGAGCAGTCGAGCGCCGCGGCGGCGGACGCCGTGATGGCGGGAAAACGCGCCAGCGCCGCGTTCCGGCCCGACGTGCTGCCGCTCGATGTGGAAGTGAAACGGGCCGTGGCCGCGCTCGGGAGCGCGACGACGCCCGAGGAGCAGGCCGTCGCGGTTGACAAACTCGCCGCGCTCGCGCCGCAGCTGTTGGCGTTGCACGACGCCGCCCTGGCGGCGGAAGCGATCGCGGCGCTGGACCGTCTCCTGCCGACGGCACAGGATCCGAAGCTGGCGGCGGCGATCGACCGGGCGGCGGTGGCGCTCTCGGAGCGCGCCCTGGTGGAGCGTCTGGTGCACCGGCTCGGCGAGTCGCGCGTGCCGCCCGAGGAGCGGGAGGCGCTGGTGGCGGCCGTGGCCGCGCTGGCGTCCCTCTCCATGGAGCTCGTCGTGAATGCGTTCATCGCGGCGCCCGTGGATCTGCGTGCTCCCTACCGGGGAGCCGTGCGCAGGGCGGCCGATCGAGCCCTCGAGCCGCTGCAGGGCAAGTTGGCCGACCCCGATCCTCAGGTGGTCGCGGCCGCGGCGGAGTTCGTGGGTCTCACGGGGAGCCCGCAGTCGGTAGCGTTGCTGGTTCCCCTGCTGCGGCATGCATCGGAGTTTGTGCGGGAAGCGGCGCTGCTCGGGCTCGCCGAAGCGGGCGGGCGTGAGATCGCGCGGCCGGCGATGCCCGCGCTCAAGGATGAAAGCGTGGCCGTGCGGGCGGCCGCGGCGCGGGCCATCGCTGCAGCGGGCGACCCGACATCTTCCACCGTGTTGATTCGCCGGGTGGAGCAGGAGCCCGATGAAGGGGTACAGGCGGAGTTGCTGCGGGCCATTGGCCGGCTCGGCGCGCGGGAGGCTCTGGACGTCCTCGCCCGGTACGCCGAGCCGGGAGGCATGATGCACCGGCGGAGCGCGATGGTGCGGGCGGCGGCGGTGGACGGGTTGCGGCACATCGCACGTCCCGAAGCCCGGGGGCTGTTGGAACTCTACAGCAAGGACAAGGAGCCAGCGGTGCGCAAAGCGGCGGAGGCGGGCCTGAAATGACCACGCGAACGGCGAAGACGACCGGTGACGCGGTGTTGAGCAAGGCGATCGCGCAGGAGGTCGCGAAGCGCGTCGTGGCGCAGGACCTGATGGTCGAGCGCCTGCTCATCGGCTTGCTGACGGGCGGGCACGTGCTGCTGGAAGGCGTGCCCGGTCTCGCCAAGACGTTGGCGGTGCGTACGGTGGCCGAATGCCTGCGCATCGCGTTCTCGCGGATTCAATTCACGCCGGACCTGCTGCCCGCCGACGTGATCGGGACCATGGTGTTCGACCAAAAGACCCAGGAGTTCTATCCGAAGAAGGGGCCGCTGTTCGCGAACCTGGTGCTCGCGGACGAGATCAACCGTGCTCCCGCGAAGGTGCAGGCGGCGCTGCTCGAGGCGATGCAGGAGAAACAGGTGACCATCGGTGGGGAGACGTTCTTTCTGGGCGAGCCGTTTCTCGTGCTCGCGACCCAGAACCCCATCGAGCAGGAGGGAACCTACCCGCTCCCCGAAGCACAGCTCGACCGGTTCATGCTGAAGGTGCGTGTCGGCTACCCGACGCGCGACGCCGAGAAGGAGATCGTCGCACGCATGGCGTCGGGGCGGCCGATCGAGGTGCAGCGCGTCGCGGAGGCGGACGACATCCTCGCCGCGCGCAGCGCGATTGCGGAGCTGTTCATGGACCAGAAAGTCGTCGATTACATCGTGGACGTGGTGCGGGGAACCCGCGAGCCCCAGGCGATCGGCCTGCCCGAGCTGAAGCCGCTCATTGCGTTCGGGGCCAGTCCGCGCGCGTCGATCTACCTCGCGCAGGCGGCACGGGCGCACGCGTTCCTGCGCGGCCGCTCCTACGTCGTGCCGGAGGACGTGAAAGCCATGGCGTTCGACGTGCTGCGGCACCGGGTGCTCCTCACCTTCGAGGCGGAGGCCGAGGACATGGACTCGGACCGCGTCATCGGAAAGATCCTCGAGGCCGTGGGCGTGCCGTGAGGTACGAAGGCCAGGATCGGCGACGTCGCGAGACGTCCCCGCTCCGCGCGCGCCGGCGTCTCGTCACGCCCGAAGTGCTCCGTCAGGTCAAGGGCATCGAGCTCCGCACGCGTTCCCTGGTCAGCTCGCTCTTCACCGGCGAATACCGGTCGATGTTCCGGGGACAGGGCATCGAGTTCGCGGAGGTGCGCGAGTACCAGCAGGGGGACGATTTCCGGGCGATCGACTGGAACGTGTCGGCGCGGATGGGCCACCCGTTCGTGAAGACGTACCACGAGGAGCGCGAGAATACGCTGTTGCTCGTGGTGGATCAGTCGGGCTCGTGCCAGTTCGGCCGCCCCTACACGAAGGCGGGCCTCGCAGTGGAGGTCGCGGCCGTGCTGGCGCTGGCGGCGGCGCGCCACAACGACCGGGTGGGCGCGCTCATGTTCGCCGACAAGGTCGAGCTGATCGTGCGGCCCGCGAAGGGTCGGCCCCACGCGCTGCGGGTGATCCGCGACCTGGTGGCGTTCACGCCGCGCGGGCGGGGCACAAACCTGGGGGAGGCGCTGAGCTACGCGGCGAAGCTGCCGAAGCACCATGCCATCGTGGCCGTGCTGTCGGACTTCCGGGCCGACGGGTGGGAGGTCCCGCTGGCGCAGCTGGCGGCGCGCCATGACGTCGTCGCCATCACCATCGACGACCCGCGCGAGCGCGAGCTCCCCGACGCCGGCTGGGTCGACATGCAGGATGCGGAGACCGGCCAGCGGGTCCTGCTCGACACGAGCCACGGGGCCACCCGGACGCGCGTGAGGGTCGCGGCGGAGCGCCAGCTGCAGGAACGCACCCGGAAGCTTAGCCAAGCCGGTGTGGACCGCGTCGCGCTTCAGACCAGTGTGCCGTACGGCGTGCTGCTGCGCCGCGCCTTCGCCGAGCGTGCCCGCCGGCTGAAGCGATGACCGCTCGTTGTGCGACGCTACGACGTTACGCCGTACGAGTCCTGGCGCGGACGGCAATCGTTGTCGTCCTTAGCGTCGTAGCGTCGTGGCGTCGTGGAGCAGCTCAGACGGCGACTTGGATCGCTAGTCCCCCAGCACCCACCGTCGGCGATACCATCTGGCTGGAACGGTCGCTCACCGTCCCCAGCGGCTTTCAGGTCCGGGCCGGCAAGCTCGACGCGACCGAAGCCATCGAGCCGCTCGCCGATCCCGCGGCGGTCCGGAGTGCCGGTGGCTGGGTGGTCCGCTATGCCGTTGTCGCCTGGAGGCCCGGCGCGCACAAGCTGACTCTGCCCCCGCTGTGGCTGCTCGGTCCCGACGGTCGGGCCGACTCGACGGCGGGGGGCACGACGAGCTTCCGCGTGACGGCCGTGATCCCGGACTCGCTGCGAGCCCCGAGTCCGCAGGGCCTGCTCGCGCCGCTGCGCGGCGCGCATCGCAACTCGCTGCCGCCGCTCGCGGCCCTGGCGCTGGCCGCCGGTCTCCTCGCCGCCGGCGTGGCCGCGCGGCGGCGCGGGCCTCGGGCCCTGGAGCCGGGACCTCCAGTTCCACTGGAACGTGAGGTCCCCGACACCCGGTGGCTCGCCGCCGGGGAGCCCAAGGCCGTCGCCGCGCGGGCCATCTGGCGGCTCCGGGCCGCGCTGGCGCGCGCGGTGCCCGAGGCGCACCCGGCGCTCGATACGGCCGAGTGCCTGGCTGCCGTCGAGCGCGCGCGCCCCCAAGCGCCACTGCGGGAGCTGCGCGACCTGCTCGAGCAGCTCGACCGCGTGGCGTTCGCCTCCGCCCACGGGACCGATGTCGCCGCGCTGTCCGCCATGGCGCGCCGGCTCGCGCGCGAGCTGACGCCGTGAGCTTCGCCCGGCCGCTGCTATTGCTCGCGCTCGCCCTGCTGCCCTTGTGGTGGTGGCTGCGCCACAAGCGGCTCGCCCGGCTGTCCGGCACCCGCATGAGCGATGTCCGGTCGGCGGCGGGGGCGGCCGAGCGCCTCTGGCTCGCGCGCCTCCCCGTCACTCTGCGCAGCGCCTGCCTCGGCGCCTGGATCATAGCCGCGGCCGGGCCCCGCATCGGTGCCGCCCGCAGCGAAACGCGCAGCGAGGGGATCTCCATCGTGCTGGCCGTGGATATCTCGGGCAGCATGCAGGCGGAAGACTTCGCGCCGGCCAACCGCATCGATGTCGCGAAGCAGACGGCCATCGAGTTCGTACGCGCCCGCACGTCGGACCGGATCGGCCTGGTCGCGTTCGCCGGGCAGGCGCTCACCCAGGTCCCCATCACGACCGACTACGCCGTGCTGGAGCAGGCGCTGCGCGAGCTGCACCCGGGCATGCTCGAGGACGGGACGGCAATCGGAACGGCGATCGGGACGGCCGCCAACCGGCTGCGGCGCGCCCCGGGCAAGAGCAAAGTTCTCGTGCTGCTCACCGACGGTGTCAACAACAAGGGCACCGTGGACCCTCGGACCGCCGGGCAGGCAGCCGCCGCCTTCGGTATCAGGATCTACACCATCGGCGTCGGCACTCGAGGACAGGCGCCCATGCCCACCGAATACGGGGCGGATGGTCAGCTGCGCTACGAGATGCGCCCGGTGGAGATCGACGAGCCGCTCATGACCGAGATCGCCTCGCTGACGGGAGGTCGCTACTACCGGGCCACCGACACCCAGTCGCTGCGCCACATCTTCGAGGAGATCAATCGCCTCGAGAAGGCCCCAGTGGAGCAGATCGTGTACCGCCGGTTCGACGAGGCCTACCGCGTGCCACTCGCCGTGGGCCTGGTCGCGCTCGCGCTCGAGATCGTGCTCGCGGGCACGTTCGCCGTGCGGGTTCCGTGATGACGTTCGACGCGCCCGTCGTGCTCGCGCTCGCGCCGTTGATCGGCGGCGCGGTCTGGTTTGCGGCGGCCTGGGCGCGGCGCGTCCGCATCCGGCGCGCGGCGCTCTGGTCGCAGGAGACGGTGCGCCAGGCGGTCGCCGCGGGTCGCCTCGGGCCCACCGCGCTCGCCGTCGCGGCATTCCTCGGCGTCGTGGCGTTGGCCGGCCCGCGCTGGGGAGAAGAGCGGATCGCCGCCGAGACGCGCGGCCTCTCGGTGGTGATCGCGGTGGACATCTCTCGCTCGATGCTCGCCGAGGACGCGACCCCCAGCCGCCTCCGGCGTGCGGTTCGCGAGGCGCGGCGGTTGGTCCAGGACCTGGACGGGGATCGGGTCGGGCTCATTGCGTTCGCCGGCTCGAGCTATATCCTGTCGCCGCTTTCGATCGACGGGTCGGCGCTGACGCTCTACCTCGATGCGCTCGATCCCGACATGGCTTCCCAGGGAGGCACCGGGCTCGCGCCGGCGCTGCGCCAGGGCGGCGAGCTGCTGCAGGCCAGCTCCGACCTGGCCGACCGCGTCCTGGTGGTGTTCACCGACGGCGAGGCGCACGACTCGGTCCCGCCGATCACCGCGCAGGCGCAGCGCCTCAAGGCCGGCGGCGTTCGCCTCATCCTCGTGGCGGAGGGCGGGCGCTCGCCGACCCGCATCCCCGTGCGGGACGACCGCGGCGGCCTGGTCGGCTACCAAAAGGACGAGGACGGGCGGGTTATCGAAACGGCGCGCAGCGACGCCATGCTCGGCGCCGCCGCCGACGCGGCCCAAGGGACGCTCGTCGCTGCCGACCTCCCCGACCAGGCCGGCGCCGTCCGTGACCTGGTCGCCTCGTACCGACGGGCCCGAGCGAGTGAGACACGCACCGAGCAGAGCCGGCCACGGGCCTGGCTGCCGCTGATGCTCGCCGTGATGCTGCTGGTGGTGCAGGCCGCCTCGCGTCGCACCGCGGCGCTCGTCGGGCTCGCCTGCGCGTGCCTCGCCGCGCTCCCGGCGGCCGGCGCGGCGCAGCAGCCGCGGTACCCGCGCAGTGACGCGGAGAAGGCGTGGGACCGCCATGCCCTGCGCCGCGCCCGCGCCGCGTACCTCGCGGAGCTCGCCGCCCGTCGCAAGGAAGACGCTGCCTGGTACAACGCGGGCACTGCGGCACTGGCCGATTCGGATGCCGAGACCGCCCAAGCGAGCCTGGCGCACGCCGCGGCATCGCTCGATCCCGACGTGCGGTTTCGCGCGCTGTACAACCTCGGCCTGCTCGCGCTGCACCAGGCCGACGAGGACAGCGCAGGCCGTGACGCGCACCTCGCCGACGCCGAGCGCGCCTATCGCGAAGCCCTGCTGTTGCGGCCGCACGACCGCGCGGCGAAATGGAACCTCGAGCTCGCGGTGCGGCAGCGCGGTGGCAGCAGCCAGAACAAGGCGCCGCCCAGCGGGGGTGGGGGGAGCGGACCGTCGGGCGGGGGGGCGCGAAGCGCTGGTGGCGCGGAGGGCGGCCTGAGCCCCGCCCAGGCCGAGCAGCTGCTGCGCTCGATCGGCCATGAGGAATTGAGGACCCGCCGCGATCGGACCGGTCTGATGCGCCACCCGGCCGAGCCGGGTGTGAAAGACTGGTGACCCTCGCCCTGTGGCTCCTGGTCGCCTTGCAGAGCGCATCGCCGCCCGACGTGACGGCTCAGGTCGATCGCGCGCGCCTGCCGGCGGGCGAAGAGCTCACGCTCACCATCCGCGCGCGCTCCCGCTCGGCGGAGCCGGTGGCGGTGGCGCTTCCCGGTCTAACGGGCTTCACCATAGTCGGCTCCCGCGAGGTCACGGAGGTGGCCCTCGAAGCGGTAGGGGGACCGGTCCGCTCGATGACGCGCGAGCTGCGGCTCAAGACGCTGCGTCCCGGCACCCTCGTAATCGGGCCCGTTCGTGTGCGGCAGGGTTCTCGGGAAAACGCCACCCCGCCGCTCACGGTGACGGTGGACAGCGCGGCCACCGGGCTCGCCACCGCGATATCCCCGATTGCCCGCCGGCTGATCGACGCCGCCCCCGCGCCCGCGCACAACGACCGCGTGGCGCTCAGCCTGATCCTGCCGGGGGATTCCGTATTGGTGGGTCAGCAGCTCGACGTGATCGCCGCCGCGTGGTTTCCGCGCGAGCTGCGCGCCCGGTTGAGCTACCCACCCATCCTCTCGCTCCAGACGGCCGAGGGCGCTTGGTCATACCCTGGAGCCGTGCCGACCGAGGTCGCGGCGTCGCGCCAGGTGCGAGGCGGCTGGATGGATCTGTTCGTCGCTCACCAGGCGCTGTTCCCGCTCGCGCCCGGGCGGATCGTGATTCCCCCTGCCACGGTGGCGTACGCGCTGCCGATGGGATTCTCGGTATTCAAGCGCGAGGACCGGTACTCGCTGCGCAGCGACACCGTGCCCGTTACCGTGTTGCCGCTGCCCGCGGCGCGGCGACCGGTGGACGACCAACCGGTTGCTGGACAGGGGCTGGCGCTCGAGTTGACGCTCGAACCGCCGAACGGTCGCGTGGGCGAGCCGATCGCGATGACCGCCACGGTATCGGGCGCGGGCAACGTGGCGCTCTGGCCGGAGCCGGCGATCCGCTGGCCACCCGGCTTCCGGCCCTATCCCGGCGAAACGGCCATGCGGATCGCGCCGCGCGATGGAAGGATCGCCGGCACGAAGCTGTTTCATTATCTCGTGATGCCTGACTCGGCGGGGTCGTTCCTGCTACCCGAAGTACGGTACCCTTACTACGACCTCGCGGCGGCGGACTATCGGGTGGCGAGGCTCGCGCCGCGCGCGCTGACTGTGGCCCCGGGGATCGAGCCGCACGCGGCCCGCGCGCTCCCGCCGCTCGCACGCGGGCGCGCCCCGGCCTGGGCGGACGAGCTGGCGCGCGGCCTCGTCCCCTGGGGATGGCTGGTGCTGCTGGTCGGCCCTCCGCTCCTGGTATGGCTGCGGCGCCGCCGCGGGACCGCCGCGGATGTCGCCGCGGACGCGCCACCCGCGGCGCCGGCGCCGCTCACTCGGCTGGGACAGCTGGAGCGCCAATTTCAAGCGGTGCTGACGAGCCACGTGCCGGACCAGCCGGCTCGAGACGGCGACGGGCTCGCCCGTGCGTTGCGCGCCGCCGGACTCGACAGCGCGGTCGCCGAGCACGTGAAACGCCTGCGCGACCGGCTGCGCGCGTCGCGCTACGGTCCCCGCGGCCTGGGGGACGCGGCCGAGCTGGCGGCGGAGCTCGAGCAGGTGCTGCAGGTGCTGGGCGCGGAGCCGGGAGGGAAAGGGCGGCGCGTGGTGGCGGCGATCGCGCTCATGACGCTCGTTGGGCTGGCGCGGCCCGTCGCGGCCCAGACGATGAGTGCCGAGGCGTTGTACGAAGCGGGCGCGCTCCGCGCCGCGGCCGACTCGTTCGCGGCGCGCGCGGCCGGGTCGCCGCGCGTGCCGGCACATTGGTACAACCTCGGCGCCACGCTGTATCGCGCCGGCGCGGACGGTAAGGCGACGGCAGCCTGGACCAGGGCCACCCGCCTCGCGCCGCGTGACCCCCTGGTGCGACGCGCGCACGAGCTGCTGCCGCCACCGGACGCCGCGAGCGAGGCCCTGCTGACCACGGGCCTCGCCACCCCGGGGGAATGGGCGCTCGGGGCGGGGCTCTGCTGGGTCGCCCTGTGGAGCGCCGTGGCCGCGCGACGTCGCCGCACGGTCGTCCTCGGGCTCGCGCTCGTCACCGTGGCTGCCGCGGGGCTCGCGGCGCGCGAGGGCCTGCACCGCGCGCAGCCGCTGGCGATCGTCCTCAACAGCGCGACGCCGGTCCGCGTCGCGCCGTACGGGGGCGCGAGCCCCGCCTCGATGGTCGAGGCAGGGGCCGCCCTGCTGGTCGCGCGGCGCTACGGCACGTGGCTCGAGGTGCACCGCCAGGACGGCGTCCGCGGCTGGGTGCTCGCCGCTGAAGTGTCCCGGCCGTGACGGCCACCATCGCCATCCTGGCGCCCCAGGTCGCGGATCAGATCGCCGCCGGCGAGGTGGTGGAGCGGCCCGCGTCGGTCGTGAAGGAATTGATCGAGAACGCGCTCGATGCCGGCGCCAGCACAATCCGAATCGAGATCGAAGACGGTGGGAGGAGCCTGATCCGTGTGAGCGACGACGGCGCGGGCATGAGCCGCCCCGATGCGGAGCTCGCCCTGTCGCGTCACGCCACCAGCAAGATTCGCGAGGCCGCGGACCTGATCGGCGTGGCGACGTTCGGGTTCCGCGGCGAAGCGCTGCCCGCGATTGCATCGGTGTCCCGGTTCGAGCTCGAGACGTCCGCCGACGGGGACGTGGCTACCCGCCTGCGCGTCACCGGCGGCAAGCGCGACGGTGTAGACGCTGCCGCGCGGCAGCGGGGAACGACGGTCACCGTGCGCGGGCTGTTCTTCAATACGCCTGCCCGGCGCAAATTCCTGCGGGCGCAGGCCACGGAGACCCGTGCGGCGGTCGAGGCGGTGACTCTGCTGGCGCTCACGCGCCCCGACGTGGCCTTCACGCTCACCAGCGACGATCGTCCCCTGATCGACGTCCGACCCACCACGCGCCCCATCGATCGGGTCCAGGCGTTGTGGGGCCGCCAGCTCGCCGACACGCTGCTGCCGATCGCCTACCGCGAAGGCCCGCTCGAGGTGCGCGGCTTCGCCCAGCGCCCGGCGCAGGCGAAGCCGGCGGGCCGCAAGGGCTATGTGTTCGTGCGCGGCCGCCCCATCCGCGATCCGTTCATCCTGCGCGCTGCGGAGGCCGGCTACCGCTCCACCATCGCCCCGGGCGACCGCCCGTCCCTCATCCTGTTTCTCGAGCTTCCGGGCGACGCGGTGGACGTGAACGTGCACCCGTCGAAGCTCGAGGTGCGGTTCCGCGACAAGTTCTTTGTCGAGAAGGTCGTGGCGGAGGCGGTGCGGGCGGCGCTGGGGCCGCTGACAGCGGCGGCTCCATTGGGGGCTGGGGGTGACCCGGCAGGTGTCGGGTTTCAGGTGTCCGGCTTCGGGACTTGCGGTTCTCCCCTCGAGATGTTTCCCCGTGAGCCCCTGACACCCGACACCCAGCACCTGACACCTCTCCTTCAAGTCTTCGACACCTACATTGTGTTCCAGACCGACTCGGGCGTCGCGATCGTGGACCAGCACTCGGCGCACGAGCGGGTGCTGTACGAGCGGGCCATGCGGCAGCTCACGGGCGACGGGGCGTCCGCCCAACGGCTCCTCCTGCCCCTGACGCTCGAGTTCACGGCGCCCGAGCTCGAGGCGATCGACGCGCACCGCGAGCTGCTCCGTCGCGTGGGCTACGAAGTAGAGCCGTTCTCGGGGCGCGCGGTGGTGGTGCATACGGCGCCGAATCCGCATCCGCGCTTCGACGCGGCTCGCTGCTTCGGCGAGCTCGTCGCCGATCTGGCGGGCGGGCGGTTCGGGGGGCTCGCGAACCGGCTGGAACGCTTCGCGGCGACGTACGCCTGCCGCGCGGCCATCAAGGCAGGCCAGCGTCTCGAGCCCGACGAGATGCGCGAGCTGGTGGCGCGGCTGCTCACGGCGACCCTCCCGGCGCACGACGTGCACGGGCGACCGACGGTCGTACAACTCCCCAAGGACGAGCTGGAACGCAGATTTGGGAGGAGCTGACGTCCCTTCCTCTGGTTCCCGTGATTGTCGGCCCGACGGCGGTCGGCAAGACTGCGGTCGTCGCCGCGTGGGCCGAGTGCCAGCCCATCACCGTCGTTTCCGCCGATGCCCGCCAGGTGTATCGGGGGCTCGACATCGGCACCGCGAAGCCGTCCGGCGCACTGCTCGGCCGCGTGCCGCATCTGGGCCTCGACGTCGTCGCGCCGGGGGAGCGCTACAGCGCGGGGCGTTTCGCGCGCGACGCGGCCCAGTGGCTCGGCCACATCCAGGGTGCGGGCCGCCAACCGGTGGTGGTCGGCGGAACCGGGTTGTACGTGCGCGCGCTGGTGGAGGGGCTGTTCCACGAGCCGCCGCTCGACCCCGCGCGGCGCGAGCGGCTGCGTACCTGGGCGGGAACCCTGACACCGGCGCGCCTCGCGCACTGGGCCGCGCGACTCGACCGTCGGTTCGCGGGCGGCGGGCGGCAGCGAGCTGGGCGCGCCGTCGAGGTCGCGCTCCTCACGGGGCGGGGCCTCAGCTGGTGGCAAGAGCACGCGCGCGCCAGCGGGGCCATGCGCCCGTGGTACATTCAACTCACGCTGCCCCGCGATGCGCTGCACCGTCGCATCGCGCACCGGGTGGACGAGATGCTCGCCGGGGGACTCGTGGAGGAGGTCCGGCGCGTTCTCGCGACAGGCGTGGCGCCGCACGCGCCGGGGCTCGACGGGGTGGGGCATCGCGAGGTGGCCGCGATGCTCGCGGGGCGGCTGCCGGAGCGGGAGTTGCGCGAGGCGATCGTCGTGGCGACGCGGCGCTATGCGAAACGACAGGAGACCTGGTTCCGGAACCAGCTGCGAGGCGCGGGAGGCGGGATGGGGGATGCGGGATGCGTGTGGACACTCGATGCGACTGAGCCTGTCGACGCGTTGGCCCGGCGCATTGTGGAGCGGTGGCGTGCCGTGACGCATCCCGCCTCCCGCATCCCGCATCCCGGCCCATGAAAATCGGCATTACCTGCTATCCGACCTACGGCGGCTCCGGTGCCGTGGCCACCGAGCTCGGTCTCGAGCTCGCCCGGCGCGGGCACGAGGTGCATTTCATCTCCTACGCCAGCCCCTTCCGTCTGCGCGGCTACGCCGGGCGGGTGACGTTCCACGAGGTCACGCAGACCGAGTATCCCCTGTTCGAGCAGTCGTCGCCCTATGCGCTGGCGCTGGCGGTGAAGCAGCACGAAGTGGCCATGCGCGAAAACCTCGACCTCATGCACGTGCACTATGCCATCCCGCACGCCGCTACGGCGTGGCTCGCGAAGCAGATGCTCAAGGCGCAGCGGGACCTGAAGATCGTCACCACGCTGCACGGCACCGACATCACCCTGGTCGGGCAGGATCCGTCCTACTACACGCTCACCAAGTTCTCGATCGAGCAGTCGGACCGCGTGACCGCCGTCTCGCAGTTCCTGCGGAACGAGACCTACCGCGCCTTCGGATGCGATGGGTGCGACGTCCTCGTGATCCCCAACTTCATCTCGACGGCGGAGTATCACCCCCCGACCGACGCGACCTGTCGCCGCTCGCTCGCCCCTGCCGACCACAAGGTGCTGGTGCACGTGTCGAACTTCCGTCCCGTGAAGCGGGTGACCGACGTCGTGCGGGTGTTCGCCGGGCTGCGTCGCGAGCTGCCGGCCACGCTCGTGCTGGTGGGGGACGGGCCGGAGCGCGACGCGGCGGAGCAGGAAGTGGATCGTCTGAAGCTGCGGCGCGACGTCCGCTTCCTCGGCAAAGTGGACAACGTCGCCGACATCCTGCGCGGCAGCGATCTGTTCCTGCTGCCGTCCGAGACCGAGTCGTTCGGCCTTGCGGCGCTGGAAGCGATGGCGTGTGCCGTGCCGGTCCTCGCGACCGCCGTGGGCGGGCTACCGGAGGTGGTCGTGCCCGGCGAGACGGGGTTCCTCACCCCGAAGGGGGACGTGGAGGCCATGATCGCGCACGGCCTCCGCCTGCTGCGCGACGGGGCGCTCCAGACCCGGATGCGCGCCGCCGCCGCCCGCCGGGCGCTCGAGTTCGCGGCCGACCGCATCGTGCCGCGCTACGAGCAGGTGTACGAGGACGTGTTGCGTGATTGATTTGCTGCGCCTCGTGCGGATCCACAACCTGCTGCTCGCCGCGGCCGGCGTTCTCGCCGGTGGCTGGATCGCGCTGGGCGCGCTCCAGACGCCCAACGTGCTGGTGCTCGCGGCATTCGCGGCGGTCGGGTTCGGGATGGCCGGCAACGTGCTCAACGACATCTGGGACCGGGTCGCCGACCGCGTGAACCGGCCTGGTGGGGAGCGGCCGCTTGCCGCGGGCAGGGTGACCCGCGGCACCGCCGACCTGTGCGTCGCCGGCGGTGCGGTGGTCGGGCTCGGCGCGGCGGCCCTCGTCAACGGGACTGCCGTGCTCGTGGGTCTCGCGGCCTTCGCCGTGCTGGTGCTGTATTCGCCGGTGCTCAAGCGACGCGGGGTGCTGGGAAACGTGGCCGTAGCGCTCGTCGCCGGCCTGCCGCTCATGTACGGCGCCATCGCTGTGGGACGCGCGGCGGCGGGACTCGTGCCCTGGATCCTCGCCGCCTGGATTCACCTGGTGCGCGAGATCGTGAAGGACATCGACGACCAGGCCGGGGACCGCGCCATCGGCCGTCGCACGTTGCCGCTGGTTCTCGGGGCCCGGCGCGCGAGCGTCGTGGCGGCGGGGCTCGCCGCTGGGTTCGTGCCGCTGTCGCTCGCGTTGCCCGCCCGGGCCCACTACCATGGCGCGTACTTTCTCATCGCGCTGTTCGCCCAGCTGGGCGTGCTGGCCGTGGCGAGCCGGCTGTTCACGGGGCGCACTCAGGGAAACAGTCGCCTACTCAAAGGAGCGATGCTCGTGGGAATCGTGGCACTGGTGGCCGGGCGGGTCGCATGACGCTGTGGCAGGGGATGGTCTTGGGGCTGGTCCAGGGGCTCACGGAGTTTCTCCCGATTTCGAGCTCCGGGCATCTCGTGCTGGTGGAGGCCCTGACCGGGGTGCATTTCACCGACGTCACGGTGGAAGTGTCCCTGCACGTGGCCACACTCGGGTCCGTGCTGGTGTTGTACGGTCCCCGCCTCTGGGACATCGCTCGCGGCGTGCTGCGGGGCGACGGGCCGAGCGTGCGGTATGCGGCGCTCCTCGTCGTCGCGACGATCCCCGCGGCCCTGATCGGCGTGCTGTTTCATCGCCAGATCGAAGAGCGCTTCCATTCACTCGCCTGGCTCGGTGTCCAGTTCGTGATCACCGGTGTGATCCTGTGGTTGACCCGCGGGCCGCGCGGCGAGCGGGAGGTGCCGAGCGTCGGCGCGGCCACCACCATCGGGTTCGCCCAGGCGTTCGCCATCCTGCCGGCCATCTCGCGATCCGGGGCGACGGTTGCGGCCGCGCTGTGGAGCGGTCTCACGCCCGCGGCGGCGGCGGAATTCAGCTTCCTCATGGCCGTACCGGCGATCGCCGGCGCGGCGTTGCTCGAGGGGCGGCAGGCCGTGCTCAACATCGCGGCCGTCGGCGCGGTGCCGTGGGCCGTGAGCTTCGTCGCGGCGTTCGCCAGTGGCATCTGGTCGATCCGCTGGCTCGTGGCGTTGCTGCGGCGCGGCCGCTTCCACCTGTTTGCACCGTATTGCTGGGGAGTCGGCGTGCTCACGCTGGTGTACGCCCTGTGGCGGGGCTGACCCTCGACGGCGTGCCCGCCGTCGAACTCGCCGCACGGTGGGGCGTGCCGCAGTGTGGCCTGTTCCGCGAGCTCGGCTCGACCTTCAACGCCGTTCACGATCTCGCCGGGCAAGGCGCCCCTGCGGGGACGGTGGTGCTCGCGGAGCAGCAGACGGCGGGGCGGGGGCGCGACGGACGCACGTGGCACTCGCCGGCCGGTGGCATCTGGCTCGGCATGCTGCTACGTCCGGCGCGCGCCGAGCTGGGCGTCATTTCGGTGCGCGTCGGGCTCGCCGTGGCGGACGCGGTGGACGCCCTGCTGGGGCGCGTCGAGACCCGCCTCAAGTGGCCGAACGACGTGTTGCTGGGGGAGCGCAAGCTCGCCGGGATCCTGTGCGAGGGCCGTTGGCACGGCGAAAGCCTGCAGTGGTTGGCGGTCGGCGTGGGCGTGAACGTGTGCAATGCGATTCCGGCGGCCGTCGTGCGTCGCGCGGTCGCGCTCGCGGAATGGCTCCCCGCGATTCGCCGGCTCGATCTGTTGGATCGTCTTGTCCCGGCGCTCGCGGGGCTCGCATCGGGCGAGCCGGCCCTCAGCGAGCGCGAGTGCGCCGCCTTCGCGGCGCGTGACTGGCTGCAAGGGCGGCAGCTGCGCTCGCCCGCCGCCGGCCGCGCCCGCGGCCTCCGCCCCGACGGCGCGCTGCTCGTCGATCTCGGCGCCGCGACGATCGCGGTGCGGGAAGGGCACGTAGAACTGGCTTGAGAGACGGCGGTAGAGGGCGGGAGAGGGCGGTAGAAGACGGTAGAGGTGCAGGAGTCACCGCCCCCGGTCGCCCAATGACTTGTACAGGCGCCACGTGAGGAACGCCGCTCGCTTGCGCAAATCCTCCAACGCATTCCAGTCGGCGGGCGGGAGCATCTCGAGCCGGTGCGCAACCCGAAAGGTGTACCCGACCTCCGCCAACGAACCGATACTAATGTCGAGAAATCGACGAAACTCTCGCGGGCCGTGCTTGGTCGATCCCTCGACGATGTTTACGGCAGCCGAAAATGCAGCCCGCCGCGCTTGAGATGTCAGACCGTAGAGCTCTTCCCTCGGGAATGACTTCGTCGCCCGGTAGGTTGCGAGCACTAGCTCGTCACACTCTCGCCATGCTCTGAGTCGCTCATAGGGTGCCATGACACCAAGGTAAGGTTGAGCCACGTGGATTTTTGGATCAATTCGCCGCAGGGCGTGTCACAAAAACCTCTACATCCTCTACCGTCTTCTCCCGCCTTCTACCATCTTCTTGCCTCATGCTCCTCGCGATCAACATCAACAACACCGAGACAAAGGTCGGGCTGTTTCGCGGCGAAAGCCTCGAGGCCCACTGGCGGCTCACGACCACCCCTTCGCGCACGCCGGACGAGTGGGCGGCCACGCTCACGTCGTATCTGGCGCAGGAAGGTCGGTCCACCCAGGAAGTCCGCGCCGCCGTCGTCGCGTCGGTGGTGCCCCCCGTGACCCAGGGGCTGTGCGAGGCCGTGGAGCGCGCGACCACCGTGCGCCCCGTGGTGGTCGACGGGCGCTCGCGGCTCCCGATCACCCTCGACGTGGAAGAGCCGCTGCAGGTGGGGGCGGACCGTATTCTCAACACGCTCGCCGCGGCGCAGCTGTTCCACCGCGACACCATCGTCGTCGATTTCGGCACGGCCACGACGTTCGATTGCATCACGGCCGACGGGCACTTCCTCGGCGGCGTGATCATGCCCGGGATCCGCACGGCGTCGGACGCGCTCATTCGGGGCACCGCCAAGCTTCCCGCCACCGACCTCACGCCGCCCGCGCGTACCATCGGGCGACGCACCGAGGAGGCGATCCGCTCGGGTGTGCTGCTGGGCACGGCGGACGCCGTGGATGGGATCGTACGCCGCATCAAGGCCGAATGGCCCAACGGCCAGACGCCGCGCGTCATCGCTACCGGCGGCCTCGCGAGCCTGGTCGCGCCGCTGGTGCGCGAGATCGAATCGGTGCATCCAGACCTCACGCTCACCGGGCTCCGCATCGCAGCCACGGCGCTGGGCCTGAAGTGGTAGTCGACGCCCGCGCGCTGAACGCCTGGCGCCGCTGGGGCTATCGGCTGTTTCCTGGCGATGTCTTCTCCTACGTGCTCCACCTGCGCCCCGCCGAGTGGCCGATCATGGCGGCTCATACAGCCCTGGGATATGTGCTCGCCGTGGGTCTCAAGGGAGCGGGGAGCGGGGAGCGGTTGCTTCCAGCGCTGGGCGCTCTCGCGATCTGGGTGATCTTCCTGAACGGCGGGACCCTCGCGATCAATTCCGTGTTCGACAAGGACGAGGGCGACATCGGCTATCTCAATGCGCCGCCCCCGCTGCCACGCCACCTGCTCGCGTTCAGCGTGGCGCTGCTGGCCGGCGGTCAGCTGGTCGCTTTCGCGCTCCCGCCGGGGTTCCGAATCGCGTACGCCATCTGCTTCGTCTTGTCGATTCTTTATTCGGTGCCGCCGTTCCGTTTCAAGGCGGTGGCGGGCGTCGACTGGGTGATCAACATGTGGGGCTTCGGGACGCTGACGCCGTTCGCCGGGTGGGCCGCCACGGGCCGGCCGCTCGACGCGGGGCATGCCCTGGTGCTGCTCGCCTTCTGCCCCCTGTTCGCCGGGCTCTATCCGCTCACTCAGCTGTATCAAATGGAGGAGGATCGCCGCCGGGGCGACCGGACCCTCGCCTTGCTCCTGGGCCTCTGGGCGAGCCTCGGCGTCGCGATCGCGTGTACCGCGCTGGCGTTCGCGCTGTTCGGCTGGGCAGCGGCGGTGCTGCAGGTCCGGGCGTGGCCGCTCGTCGTGCCGCTCGTGGCGTGGCTGGCGGTGCTGCTACCGTGGTACCGGCAGCGCGAGGTGCTCCCGCCGGCCGGCCACCAGCGAGGGATGTACCGGGCGCTCGCCGCGTGGGCCATTACCGATCTCGTGGTCTTGGTGGTGTTTGCCCGGTGAGAGCCCGCGCTTAGATTTCCGCGGCGGGCTCCCCCCGGCCCCACGCTCAACGACGAGGAGAAAACGACGCATGTCGGCCACTGCGGCACCCGCGGCTTCGGATCGTTCGGACTTCCGCACCGTCACTGTGGGCGGTGCCAAGGTCGGCGTCGTGACAGCGGTCGCGGTCGTCGCGTTCCTCGCGGCGTCGCGGCTCGTGCCGATCGCCGCCGGTCTTCGGGGCGGGGTCACCGCCCTCATCGTGCTGGTGGCCGGCCTGTTGGTCGCCTTCCTGCCCTCCCAATGGACGGCGGCGCGCAGCACCGAGGGCATCGCGGGCGCTGCGGCCGTGGGCCTCGTCGGTACGGTGGTGTTCAGCGCGATCGATATCGTCCTCCTGCGACCCTTCAAAGCGTATCCCTGGACCTGGGACGCGATCGGTGGCGGCAGCACCTGGTGGTACCTCCCCATCTGGTGGATGCTGGGGACATTCCTGGCGTGGATGGGTGGGATCGTGACCGCGGCGAGCGGCGAGGCGACGCTGGCGCGTCGCGCACTCCCCGCGATCGCCGGGACCATCATCGTAGCGGCGATCGGGCGGCTCGCGGGCGTTCCGGTCGCCTTCTCGGTCATCACGGGTGCCGCCTTCACCCTCGTGCTCGCGGCGCTCGCCCTCGTCGCCTTGGCCCGTAAGGGCTAGGCCGCGGGAGGGGCGACGTGCCCCGCTGGCTCGCTCACCTGCTCGTCGTCGTCGGATGGCTGCTCACGCCTGTCCTGGCGTGGTCGGCATCGTACGTCGGCTTGTGGGCCGGCGCGCTGGTGGCCGCGGGCTTCACCCGCCCGATTACCATGCTCGCCGTGGCAGCCGCCATTGCCACGCTTTCCGGGTTCACCGCGCTGTTTCTCTGGGTCCGATTCATGCACCGGGTCCCGCACCTCTTGTCCCATCACATGGCGCCGCGCACGTCGGAGGAGCAGCGCGCCGTTGCCGCCGCTGACTAAGGCCTGGCGGCTCGGGCCGTTGCTCGTTCTCCCAGCCACGCTCGGGGCGCAATGGGGAGGCCGCGGCCTGGAGCTCCATCTGGGGCGCTGGTACAACGGCAATCGCGCCGACGTCTACGAGCTCCGCACGAGCACCCGGTTGGCTGGACCGTTCACCCATGGATTCGGACTCACCCTCCTGGTGAACGACACGTTGGGCCGGCGCCGGGCGTTCTACGGCCTGGGCTATGAAATACAAGCCGGACGGGGCCGGGCCACCCTGGGACCCTATGCGCTCGCGGGACTCGCCCTGGGACTCTCCACCGATACGTCCACTCAGGAGCTCGCCGCCCAGTGGACCCTGGGAGGCGGCGTGGAGTGGCGGCCGCTTTCGTGGTTTGCCCTGGGAGGCGAGTTGCGCTATCGCCTCGAGGATCGCGGCCCGAGAGGGTTCTGGAATCCACGCCACGATGCGCGCAACGGCGTGAGCGCGACGCTCGGCGTGTCATTCGGTCTGGGGAAGCGGGCAGGGGGAAGGGGAGGGGGCGGGAATGGCAGGCCGCCGGACCTGCCACCCCCGCTGCCGCCTGCGACGATCTCCGGCAACGCCGCGAACGTGGTGCAGACGGCCTTGGAATCGCTCGGCACGCCGTACATCTGGGGCGGCACGGCCGACAACGGGTTCGATTGCTCGGGGCTGGTGCAGTACGCCTACGGCCAGCACGGCATCCGGCTGCCGCGCATGAGCCGCGATCAGGCGCGCGCGGGAGCCGAGGTCCCCCCGGTGATCGACGCCCTTCGTCCGGGCGATATCCTGCTCTTGTCGGCCCGCCCCGGCGCGGGCGTGACGCACGTGGGGATGTACGTGGGCGAGCTCAAGTTCATCCATAGCTCGAACCGGGGTGTGAAGCTGTCGCGCCTGGATCCGCAGGATCCGGAGGGCGCGTATTGGCTGGATCGTTGGGTGGGGGTGCGGCGCATCATACCGTGAGGCGTTGCCGATAAAGCGTTACCGATGGAGCGTTTCCAGGTGATGCGTTGCGCGGCAGGGGCGATCGCTGTTGTCGGCAACGCTCTTGCTGTGGGGTGCGCCCTTCCCACCCGCTACGAGCAGCCAGCTGCGCTGCGTGGGTACGAGATCCTCATCACGCGCCGCGATTCCCTCGGCCAGGGGATCGCCGAAGGGCTGCGCCGCCGCGGGTTTACGGTGCGGCGGCAGTTGCGGGGGGGGAGCAGGCCCACCGCGTACGTGCTGACGTTCACCTTCCGGGAAGCGGAGCCGCCGGCCGTGCCCTGGCTGTACGTGCGGCTGGCCGACACCCGCACCGGGACGATCGTGGCCGCCGTATCGGCGCCGCTCGATTCCCTTGGCGCCACGACCCCGGACAAGGCCCGCGCCATCGTGGACTCGCTCGCCGCCTCCCCGGCGCTGCGACGCCAGATCTCGCCCCCTTGACTTGCCGGGGCCAACTGGAGAAATTCCTCGCGGTTGACTTAGCACTCTCCAGATGAGAGTGCTAACAACATTGTTCCACAGGCACTTAGAACCAGGTAACGAGGTGGAGGACAGCGCACCATGGCAACCGCAACGGCTGCGAAGACAAAGCTGAAGATCTTCCCGCTGGCGGATCGGGTGGCCATTCGGCCGATGGAGGAGACGGAGACCATGAAGGGCGGTCTCTACATCCCCGACACGGCCAAGGAAAAGCCGATCCAGGGCGAGGTGATCGCGGTGGGTCCCGGACGCCGGGAAAAGGATGCACTGGTCCCGATGGAGTTGAAGGTCGGGGACCGGGTGGTGTACGGCAAGTACAGCGGCACTCAGGTGGAGCTCGAGGGTGAAGAGATCATCCTCATCAAGGAAGCGGACGTCATCGCCAAGCTTGGCTGAGGTTTCTAGGAGGAAACACAATGCCTGCAAAGCAGCTGGAGTTCAACGTAGAGGCCCGCGCCCGCTTGAAGCGCGGCGTGGACCAGTTGGCCGAGGCGGTAAAGATCACGCTCGGGCCCAAGGGCCGTAACGTCGTCATCGACAAGAAGTTCGGTAACCCCACGGTCACCAAGGACGGCGTCACCGTCGCCAAGGAGATCGAGCTCGAGGATCCGATCGAGAACATGGGCGCCCAGATGGTGAAGGAAGTGGCGACCAAGACGTCGGATCTCGCGGGCGACGGCACGACCACGGCGACCGTGCTCGCCCAGGCGATTTTCCGCGAAGGGCTCAAGTCGGTCACGGCCGGGTCGAATCCGATGTCATTGAAGCGCGGGATCGACCGGGCGGTGGAGGTGGTGGTCGAGGAGCTGAAGAAGATTTCGGTGCCCACCGCCGGCCGGAAGGAGATCGCTCAGGTCGGCGCCATCTCCGCGAACAACGACAAAGAGATCGGCGACCTGATCGCGCAGGCGATGGAGAAGGTCGGCAAGGACGGCGTGATCACGGTCGAGGAGGCGAAGGGCCTCGAGACCACACTCGAGACGGTCGAGGGGATGCAGTTCGATCGCGGCTACCTGTCGCCCTACTTCATTACCGATCCCGAGAAGATGGAGGCGGTCCTCGAAGACGCCTACATCCTGATCCACGACAAGAAGATCTCGTCCATGAAGGACCTGCTCCCTGTCCTCGAGAAGGTGGCGCAGGCCGGCCGGCCGTTGCTCATCGTCGCCGAGGACGCGGAGGGTGAGGCGCTGGCCACGCTGGTGGTCAACAAGCTGCGCGGCACGCTGAAGGTGTGCGCCGTGAAGGCGCCGGGCTTCGGCGACCGCCGCAAGGAGATGCTGACCGACATCGCGGTGCTCACCGGCGCGCCGCAGGTGATCTCGGAGGAGATGGGCCTGAAGCTCGAGAACGCGACGCTCAACGATCTCGGCCAGGCGAAGCGGATCGTGATCGACAAGGACAACACGA
>Ga0075423_10000430_pt1 | contig 33749 bp, 32 predicted proteins | sample SoiMethybrSBSTD2_FD_80114 | JGI IMG/M metagenome (GOLD analysis project Ga0075423, IMG submission 80114) | Bulk soil microbial communities from a Populus tree surrounding site in Tennessee, USA - Soil MetaG P. TD hybrid SBSTD2 | ecosystem: Environmental > Terrestrial > Soil > Tree plantation...
GACGAGCTGGAGCGGGAAGCATTTTTCAAAAAGCTCCGCTGACGGGGGAACGCGATGAGTCTAGACGAGCTGAAATGCGAGCTGGCCGCCCGCCGGCGCTTCCTGCTTCGCTGCCTGCCGGCATTGGCGCTCGCGGTCTGCTGCTACGCCGAGGCCCGCGGCCAGTCGGCGAATCTCGTCGAGGCGGCCAGGAAAGAAGGCAAGGTCGTCTGGTACGCCACGCTCAACATCAACGACAGCGGCGCGCTGCTCGCCCGCTTCGAGCAAAAATATCCGTTCATCAAAACCGAGCTGCTGCGCGCCGGTTCGGAGCAGCTCTTGAACCGCATTCTCACCGAAGACGGCGCGGGGCGCAGCGCGCTCGACCTGGTCAACATCACGACCGTCGACGCGCTGAAAAAGCGCGGCCTGTTGCAGCCGTATCGCTCGCCGGAGATGGCGGCCTATCCGCGCCAGTTCACGGATCCGGATGGATATTGGGCGACGATCTACAATCTCTATTACGTGATCGGCTACAACAGGAAAATGGTCCAGCCGAAGGACGCGCCGAAAAATTGGGAAGATTTTCTCGATCCCAAATGGAAAGGCAAGATCGGCATGGATCAGGAAGAATACGAATGGTACGCGGGAACGCTCAGCGCCTGGGGAAAAGAAAAGGCGCTCGCCTTCCACCGCGCCCTGGCGCGGCAGGCGATCCACTGGAACCGCGGTCATACGATGGTTGCGCAGCTGATGGCCGCCGGCGAGTTTCCGCTGGGTATCGTCTACGCTCATCGCATCGAGTCGATGAAAAAGGCCGGCGCGCCGATCGACTGGGCGAAGACGACCGATCCGGTCTTCGTGGCGCTCGCGCCCGTCGCGGTGGCGGCGAAGGCGCGCAACCCCAACGCGGCGCGGCTGCTCATGGACTTCGTTCTATCGAAGGAAGGGCAGACGATCCTGCGCAACGCCAACCGGCTTCCCGGGCGTCTCGATGTCGAGCCGCTGGTGGCCGAGATGCACCCGTCGCGACTCAAGCTCTCCGTCATCGAGCCCGGCGTGGCCGAGGAGCTCAACCGTTACAGCAAGGAATTTCGCGAGATCTATTTTCGCTGAAACGCCCGGCGCGGATTGTTCGCGGGAATGAAGGAACACGTCGCGTCCCCCGAATCCGGGTCGGTTCTCCATGCCAGGCGATTTTTTGCGGTCCATGAATCATGCCAGCCGCTGACCGACGCGTGAACGATAAGACCCGATCGGCTTCCGCTGCGCTTCTCCGGAGCGACGCGGCCGTCTGCCTCGGCATTTTTTTGCTCGCGTTCGCGCTCCGGCTCGCCGTTCTGTTGCAGCTCGAGTCGATGCCGCTGTTTTACAATCTGATGGGCGACCCGCGCGGCTACGACGACTGGGCGCGGACCATCGCCGCGGGCGACTGGCTGGGCCATGAAGTTTTCTATCAAGCGCCGCTCTACCCCTATTTTCTCGCCGCGCTCCGGGCGCTCTTCGGCGCTGACCTGTGGTCCGTTCGGGTCGTGCAAATCGCCATCGGCGCCGCCACGTGCAGTCTGCTCTATCTGGCCGGGAAGAGTTTTTTTTCGCGCGCCGCGGGGCTCGCCGCCGGCGTGCTTCTGGCGCTCTATGCCCCGGCGATATTTTTTTCCGCGGTCGTGGATAAAACCGCGCTCGATCCCTTCCTCGTCGTCCTGCTGTTGATTTTTCTCGGCCCGGGCGAGGACCGATTGGGGGCGGTTAAATGGCCGGCCGCCGGCATCGTTCTCGGCCTGCTCGGGCTTTCCCGGGAAAATGCGCTCATATGGGTTTTCGTCATCGCGCCGTGGATCTGGTTCCCCCTTGCGCCCGTTCCCAGCCCGGTCCGCCTCAGAGCCGTCGGCCTTTTCATCCTGGGTCTGGCCCTGATCCTCGTCCCGGTCGGGCTCCGGAATTTCACAGTCGGCGGCGAGTTCACATTGACCACCGCCCAACTCGGCCCCAATCTTTTCATCGGCAACAACCCCTCGGCCGATGGAACCTATGATTCGATCCGGACCGCGACGCAGGAAAAACAGTTCGAGCAGCCCGAGGCGACCAGGCTGGCGGAAGAGGCGACCGGACGAGCCCTTTCGCCGCGCGAGGTGTCGAGCTACTGGACCGGCCGCGCGTTGGATTACATCCGCTCCGAGCCGGGCGACTGGCTGCGACTCATGGGAAAGAAGTGGCTCATGGTGTGGAATGTGCGGGAGGTCGACGACTCGGACGATTTTTATCTCTATCAGAAATGGTCGCGGCTGTTGACCCTGCTCGCCGCGGTCGGCAATTTCGGCCTTCTCGTTCCGCTCGCTTGCTTGGGTTGTCTGCTCACGTGGAAGCGATGGCGGAGCCTCTGGGTACTCTATGCGATGCTGGGGAGCTTTGCTTTCAGCGTCGCCTTATTTTATGTGTTCGCCCGCTATCGATTTCCGTTGGTTCCGTTGCTAGCTCTATTCGCCGGGACGGCGATCGTAGAAGTTTTCGGCTTATGGAAGGAGCGCCGCCGGCAGGCTCTGCCCGTCTATGCCGGTGCTTTCGCCGTGCTCGCGATAAGCTTCCTTATCGTGCACCGGCCGGTCGCCGGAAAACCGGAGCCGTCGGCCGGCGCTTATAATACTTTGGCCGCCGCGTACGGCGAGCAGGGAAAGACCGACGAAGGCATCGCGAGCGCCGAGCAGGCGCTCAAATTGGATCCGTCGTACGGGACGGCGCATTACAACCTGGCCAATCTGCTCGTCATCAAAGGCAGCCTGGCCGAGGCGGAGGAGCACTACCGGGAGGCGATCCGGCTCCATCCTCGTTTTATGCTGGCGCATCGCAATTTCGGCGACCTCTTGATGATGAAGCGACAGCCGGCCCGCGCCGCCGAGGAATATGCCGCGGCGCTGAAGCTCGATCCCGGTCAGAGCGACGTCCATCTCACTTTGGGCCGAATCTTCATCGCGGAAGGCCGTCTCGACGAGGCCGCGGAACATTTTCGCGCGGCCGTGAAGCTCGAGCCCGATCTTGCCGAAGCGCACGAGAGCTTGGGCCGCATCCTGCTGCGGCAAGGCAAAAAAGAAGAAGCCGAGCTGCATTACCGCGAGGCGGTGCGCATCATGAAAGGGGCCGCGCCGTGAGCGAAGAATGTATCCTCCCTTCGCCCCGGAGATTCAGTCTCCTGGAGGAGCAACCGCGAGCCGCCTAAATAATCAGCCGCCGTTGCCCCAATCCGCGAGCGCGGTGGTGAGCTTGGTGTTTTCCGAGTAGTCGACCGGGCAGGTGATGACCGAGACAGTGTCGGAAGCCAGTGCTTCGCGCAGAACCGGCAGGAGCTGATCGGTGGCGCTGATGCGGTAACCTTTCGCGCCGAAGCTCTCGGCGTGCTTGACGAAATCGGGGTTATTGAAACTGACGTGAGATGACCGCCCCAATTCGAGCTCCATTTTCCATTTGATCAATCCGTAGGTCCCGTCTTCCCAGATCAGAACGACGAAAGGGATCTTTTCCCGCAGCGCCGTCTCGATTTCCTGCGAACTCATCATGTAGGCGCCATCGCCGACCACAGCGAGCACCTTGCGCTGCGGGAACGCGAGCTTCGCCGCCAGCGCTCCGGGAATCGCGAACGCCATGCTGGCGAGGCCGTTCGAGATCAAGCAGGTGTTCGGCTTGTATGTCGGATAGAGGCGCGCCATCCACATTTTGACCGCTCCCGTATCGGCCAGGACAATGTCTTCCCGGCCCATTGCGGCGCGAATATCCGCCACGAGACGCTGCGGTTTTACAGGATACGACTCGTCCTTCTTGCCTTCCGCGATCTCCCGCTCGTGCAAATGCCGAACGTCGAAATCCTGGACGGGAATGTCGTACTTGCGCGCCACGGCGGCGCTCAGCGCATCGAGCGCCGAAGGGATGTGTCCCTCGATGCCGACGGCGATCGGGTAATGGGCATCGACTTCGGCCGGTATCCGGTGGATGTGAATGATTTTCTTATCCGCGCGCGGGTTGATGCGCTGGGGCGAGAATTCCTGCAGATCGTAGCCGACCGTGATGATGACATCCGCCTGCTCGAACGCGAAATTTTGATAGTCGCGCACCATGAAGCCCACGACGCCGAGCGCGTTCGGATGATCGTCGGCGATGAGACCTTTACCCATAAAGGTCGTGGCGACGGGTACGCCGAGCGCCTCTGCGAACCGCCTGATCGCGTCAGCGGCTTTTCCGCGCACAGCGCCGTATCCCGCGAGGACGACTGGATTATGCGCGGCTTTGAGCAGCGCAGCGGCGCGCGCGATTTGAGAAGGAGAGGGCGCGTCGTCGTGCACGACATTGACTTCCAGCGGCCGCACGCCTGCCGGAGCCGGCGCCGCTTCGATATCTTCCGGGATCGCCAGATACACCGCGCCGGGCCGCTCCGACTGAGCTTTTTTGAACGCCTTCCGTATAAGTTCGGCAGTGGACGCGGGCGTCAGCAGCATATCCGACCATTTGGTTGCCGGCCTGAAGATGCTTACAAGATCGAGGCTTTGGTGCGACTCCTTGTGCAGCCGCTTGACTCCGGCTTGCGCCGAAATGGCGACCAGCGGGTCGGAATTGAGATGACCGTCCGCCACGCCGAGCAGGAGATTGATCGCGCCCGGTCCGAGCGTCGCGAGACAGACGCCCGCTTTACCCGTAAGACGGCCGTAGATCTCGGCCATAAATGCGGCGCCTTGCTCGCTGCGGACGAGAATGAATCTAATCGAAGACCGGCTGACCGCATCGACGATTCGGATGTTCTCCTCGCCGGGAAGGCCGAACACGTATTCGACCTGCTCGTTCTCTAAACATTCAACCAGCAGTTGCGCGACCGTTTTGTCTGTCTCCATCTTACCTCACCGCTATAGTTAACGCGCCGAATATAAAAACAAGGATTGTGCCATGCGAAAAGTATCTAAAAACATTAGAGAATACACTATACATGATAAAACCATCTGACGGATTATCGGCACGCGCCGAAATGTGGGCGTGGTTGCATCGGCTCGGCGACCAGACCGCGGGCCTGACGAACAGTCGCGGTATGCAGGAAATTCCGACTGGCTTGCCCGTTTGAGGGCTTATATCCTCACTCGGTCTCACCATGCAGGTATTCGACAAGTAGGATCCGCTTGAAACCCGACTCGAGATCGCCTCAGCTCCCGGTTTTGGGTTCTGCGGTTGCGCGCTAACTAAATTGTAGAAATTTTTACAGGAAGAAGTGGTCGGGGCGACTGGATTTGAACCAGCGACTTCACGGTCCCGAACCGTGCGCTCTACCAAGCTGAGCCACGCCCCGACGGGATTAATCTGACACGTGCGGAAACAATAATCAATCGACTCGAAGGACGCTTATTCGCCCACCGCGCTATGCATTTTCTTTATCGTCGCGCCGTAGTCCGGGGTCTTGAAGATCCCCGAGCCGGACACGATCACCTCGGCGCCGGCTTTGACGGCGATGGAGATGTTATCCGCCTTGATGCCGCCGTCGGCCTCGATCAAAACCGGGAGCTTGCGCGCGGCGATAAGCTTTTTCGCCTGCTCTATTTTCGGCAGCACGTCGGCGATGAACGCCTGGCCGGCGAAGCCGGGAAAGACCGTCATCATCAGTATCATGTCGATGTGATCCAGCAACGGCTCGACTTTTTCGAGCGGGACGTCGGGATTGACGGCGATCGACGCCTTCGCCCCCAAGTCGCGGATCATTTTTAGCGTCTTTATAGGATCGGGACAGGTATCCGGGTGGACCGAGACCCAGTCGGCGCCCGCCTTGATGAACTCGGGACCGTATTTGTCCGGGTCGGTGATCATCAGGTGCACGTCGAGCGGCAGCCGCGTCACCTTGCGCACCGATTCGACGACAACCGGACCGATCGTGATATTCGGCACGAAGTGACCGTCCATGATGTCGACGTGGAGCCAATCGGCGCCGCCGCGCTCGACCGCGTGGATCTCCTCGCCCAAGCGGGCGAAGTCCGCGGACAATATCGATGGGGCGATCTTCATCGTCTCAAGCTCGCTTTCTCATCCGCGCGGCGAAAAATCCGTCCGTATCGTCGCGGTGCGGCAGCGCCGTGAAATAATTTCCCCGGACCATCGTGCGCGCCTCTTCCGGCAAGAACGCCGCGGCGTTTTCTAAAATATACTCTTCATGACCCCGCAAAAAATTCTCCACGACTTCCTCGTTCTCTTCTCTGGTGAGCGTACAGGTGGAATAGACCATTGTGCCGCCGGGTTTCAAGCGCGCGGCGACGCGGTCGAGAATCGTCTTCTGCAATCGGCCGAGGCGCTCGACATCCGCCTCTTGCTTCAGCCATCTCGCCTCGGGATGCGAGCGCAGCGTGCCCATGCCGGTGCAAGGGAGGTCCGCCAGGATTCGATCGTAGGGCAAAGCGAGCTCTCCCGTCAACTCGCCGGCGGCGTCGGCGACGAGCGGACGAATCGATCCCAGTCCGAGACGGTGCACATTTTCTTTAATGCGCCGAATGCCGCGGTTAGAAATGTCGGTCGCGACGACCTCGCCGCGGTCGTCCATCAGCTCTGCGATGTGCGTCGCCTTGCCGCCCGGCGCTGCGCTCGCGTCCCAGACGCGCTCGCCGGGCCGCGCGCCCAACAAATAACCGACGAGCTGCGAAGCCTCGCTCTGGACGAAAAATAATCCTTCGGCAAAGCCGGGGAGCCGCTCGACCGCGGCGGCGCCGCGAAGCTGAATCGCTTCGGGCGCGTGCGGCGCGCGCGCCGCGTCGATGCCCGCGGCTTGCAGCTTCTCGAGCAAGTTATCCCGTTCGATCTTGAGGCGGTTCGCGCGGAGCACGAGCGGCGCCTCCTCGTTGTTTGCCCTGAGCAGCGCTTCGGTTTCGCCGGCGCCGAAATAATCCAGCCATTTTTTAACGAGCCACTCCGGATGCGACCAGGCGACGGCGAGCCTGCGGACCGTGTCGCCGCCGCCGTCGACGGTCGCGAGTTGCTCCCTTTCGCGCAAACAGCGGCGCGCGATCGCGTTGACGAGCCCGGCCGCGCCTTTGCCGCCGTAGCGCTTCGCGATTTCGACCCCTTCGTTGACGGCGGCGTAAGCGGGCACCTTGTCGAGAAAAAGCATTTGATACAACGTCACGCGGAGCAGATTCTTGAGATAGCCGTCCATCTTTTCCAGCGGCTCACGCGTCAATCGGCCCAGCATCCAGTCGATTTTGCCGCGCCAGCGCAGCGTGCCGTAAACGATTTGAGTTAACAGCGCGCGGTCGGACGGCGCCAATGCAGTCGTTTTTAGCGCGCTGTCGAGGAGAATGTCGGCGAAGGCCTTGCGCGCCTCGACGCCGTGGAGAATCTCCACCGCCAGCGCACGGCTCGTTTCAGGCGGCGCCGAGGAGCGCGCCTTTTTCGATGCGGGCGCCATTGAGAAACTCCGACGCGCTCACGCGCTTGCGATTCTCGAGCTGGACTTCTTCGAGGCCGAGCACCCCTTCGCCCGTGGCGACGCAGAAGCCGCCGCGATCGGCGCGCAGGATCTCGCCGGGCGCGCCTTTCTGATCCGCTTCGATCCTGGCGCGATGGATTTTCAAAATCTGACCGTTTACATGCGTGTAGGCCGTCGGCCACGGATTAAAGCCGCGCACGCGCCGCTCGATCGCCGCCGCCGGCAAGTGCCAATCGATGAGGCCGTCTTCTTTTTTGAGCATCGGCGCAAGGGTCGCCGCGGACTCGTCTTGCGGCTTCGCCGTGATCGTTCCCGCTTCGATGCCGGCGAGCGTCTCCAGCAACAGCTCGGCGCCGAGCGGCGCGAGCCTGGTTTGCAGCGACGCCGTCGTCTCGTCGGGCGCTAACGGCAATTCGCGCTGGAGCAGGATCGGCCCGGCATCCATTTTCTCCACCAGGTGCATCGTGGTGACGCCGCTTTTCGCTTCGCCGTTGATCACCGCCCAGGCAACCGGCGCCGCGCCGCGGTATTTAGGCAGCAGCGAGTAGTGCACGTTGAGACAGCCATGCGGCGCGAGCTCGAGAATCTGGCGCGGGAGAATGCGACCGTAGGCGACGACTACGATAATTTCCGGCGCCCAGGTGCCGAGCGCGGCGAGAAAAGCCGGATCGCGGACCTTCTCCGGAGCGAGGACGGCTATATCGCGACTCTCCGCGATTCTCTGCACGGGCGAAGCGATCGGCTTCTGCCCTCTACCGGCCGGCCGTTCGGGTTGAGTAACGACGCCGGCGACTTGATGGCGCGACTCTAAGAGGCGCTCCAGAGAGATCGCGGCGACAACGGGCGTCCCCATGAAAACGATACGCATGGGAGTCTAGGGTGAAAATGAAAACGGTATTCAGGCCCGCCGTGCGGCGGCTTTATATCATGACCCGCGGGTTTTCCGGCAGCGGCTTGTCGCTGCGCAGAAGCTTTTTGAGCCGCCGCGAATAGAGGTCGCGCTTCAAGCGGCTCACGCGGTCGAGGATGAGCTTGCCGTCGAGATGGTCGATCTCATGCTGCAGCGCGACGGCGAGAAGCCCTTCGGCGTCGATCGTGATCTCCTTCTCGTCCACGCCGATCGCGGTGAGGCGGATGCGCGCCGCCCTTTTCACCTCCACGGTGAAGTCCACGACGCTCAGGCACCCCTCTTCCCAGACGAGTTCGCCTTCGCTCCGGCGGATCTCCGGGTTAATCAGCTTCAGCAGGTTTTGGCCGGGGTTTTCATGGTCGGTGTCGAGCACGATGATGCGCCGCGAGACGCCGACCTGCGGGGCCGCGAGGCCGATTCCGGGCGCCGCGTACATCGTCTCGACCATATCCTCGATCAGTCGCACGTGTTCCGCGGTGACGTTCTTCACCGGCTGCGCGACCTTGGTAAGAATGGGATCGGGATACTTAAGGATTTCCAAAAGCGCCATCGCCGTCTTTTATTCATAACATATTGTACGGATCTACATCAATGTGAAGACGGACTCGGTTCGTGCGCGGTAAGCGCGCCTGAGCGCCTGCCGCCAGCGCGAGCAAGGGCGGAGCCTGCCTTCCCTTGAGAAGCATCTGCCAGCGGAAGCGGCCGCGGAGTTTCATAATCGGCGCCGGCGCCGGACCCAGCACCTCGATATCGGGATAGCTCGGCGCGTGCCGGCGGCATTCATCGCGCAGCCACTCGCCGAGAAGCTTGGCCTTGTCTTCGATTTCTCGCGCCTTCGGGCCTTCGAGGCGGAGATGAACCAGGCGGCTGAAGGGCGGATAATTGAGCGCGCGGCGAAACTCCACCTCCGCGGCGAAAAATCCCGTGTAGTCGTGCGTCAAGACATGGCGCAGCGCGTAGTGATCCGGATTGTAGGTCTGGACAATCACCCGGCCGGGATCGTTGCCGCGGCCCGCGCGGCCGGCCACCTGGCTCAGCAGTTGAAAAGTCCGCTCGGCGGCACGAAAATCCGGCAGGTTGAGCGAGAGATCGGCGAGAATCGCTCCGACCAGCGTCACCCCCGAGACATCGTGCCCCTTGGTGATCATCTGCGTCCCCATGAGGATGTCGATCTCGCCTCTTTCCCATTGCCGAATGATCCGCTCCTGCGAGCCGCGTCTGACCGTCGTGTCGCGGTCCATGCGCGCGCTGCGCGCCTCGGGAAAAAGCTCCGAGAGCTCCTGCTCGAGCTGCTCGGTGCCGAAGCCGACCGGCAGAAAGGCCGCTTGGTGGCAATGCGGGCACGCGTCCGGCGCCGCGCAGCGCCAGCCACAATGGTGGCAAAGCGCGATGCTCTCGCGCTTGTGAAAGGTGAGCGTGACGCTGCAATGGGCGCAGCGGAGCACGAAGCCGCAGAGCCGGCATTGAAGAAAATTGGCGAAGCCGCGTCGGTTTAAAAAGACGAGGCTCTGCCGGTTGCGCGCGAGATTTTCTCGCAGCGCCTCGATCAAGAGCGGCGAAAGCAGCGGGACTTTCGAGCGCTCGGCCGGCCGGCCGCCAGTCCCGCCGCTCCAGGCGTCGCGCAAGTCCACCGTCGTCACCTCCGGGAGCGGCCGGCGCTCGACCCGGTGCTTCAGCTCCAGCAGGGTGTAGCGGCCCCCCCGGCAGTTTTCATAACTCTCGATCGCCGGCGTCGCCGAACCTAAAATCACGGGACAGTCGAGAAATTTCGCGCGCACGACGGCGACGTCGCGGGCGTTGTAGCGGAGCCCCTCCTCTTGCTTGTATGAGGGATCGTGCTCTTCGTCGACGACGATGAGGCCGATCTCGGGCAACGGCGCGAAGATCGCCGAGCGCGCGCCGACGACCACGTCGACTTCGCCGCGTATGATGCGCCACCATTCTTCCCAATGCTCGCCGTGCGTCAGAGCGCTGTGCAGGACGCCGACGCGGCCGGGAAAGCGCGCCTGGAGCCGGTCGAGAAGCTGCGGCGTCAAAGAAATCTCGGGAACGAGGATGAGGCTCTGCTTGCCCGCCCGGCGCGCGCGTTCCATCGCGCGTAAATACACTTCGGTTTTGCCGCTGCCGGTGACTCCATATAGAAGGAAGGGCTTGAAACCGCCGGCGCCGAGGCTCTCCTCGATCGCCTCGCCGGCTCTTTGCTGCTCGTCGGTGAGTATAAGCTCTGATGCAGCCGGTGGCTCGGAGGTTGAGTCCTTCTTTTTCTTCCGCCGCCGGGCGCGTTCGCGGATTTCGAGTGCGCCGAGTCCCGCCAGGGCCTCGAGCGCGGGGTAGAAGCCGCCGCGCGGAAACTTGCGTGCCAGCGATCTCAGGGCGACGGGCGTTTTGCTGCGGCGGAGCTCGTCGAGAATCTTGCGCCCGAGCCCCTCGACGGCGAATTCGCCGGCCTTGGCGGCCACCACGCGGCGGCTCTCGCTCCGAAGATGGGACGGCATCATCGCCGTCACGACCTCCCCGATCGAGCTGAGGTAATATTTGGCGATCCAGTGAGCGAGGCGGATCGACGCGGCATCCAGCACCGGCCGGTCGTCGGGAACCTCGACGATCGCCTTGAGGCGCTCGACTGGGCTGTCATCGGCGAAATCGGCGACGATGCCGGTGACCCGTCGCCGTCCGACCGGGACGACGACGCGCATGCCTATTTTTAATTGGAGATCCGCGGGGACTTCGTAGGTAAGCGGCTCTTTGAGAGGGGACGGGATAATGACCTCGGCAAACCTCCCGCGCCCTTTGTGCATTGCCGGTGTATTTACCTGCTCAAAAAGGGAAAAGCAATCAATCCATGGAGCGCCATTTTCCGACGACGCGATGACAAAAATTGTACATTTTCCGGATGTGCGTCGCTCGATCTCGCGGCCGTCGGGCGAAAAAGGCTTGTAAACGCTCGCGCCGAAGGTGTGGCGGGAGTTTGCATGTTTCTTGCTTATAAGAAATAAACACAATCGATCGCCGACATATAATTTTGCTTAATTATACTTAATTTAATTGACAAGGTAGCCGTAGTTGTTCCACAATGACGTGCCAAAACGCGAAGATTTTCGAAGGATAAGGTGGAATGCAACAGAACAACGTACGGAAGTATCGGGAAGCGAAGATGCTGAGCAAGGCGGAGCTTGCGCGGCTCGCGGGCATCTCCCCTCTGACCATCGACCGCATTGAAAAGGGCATGAGCTGTCGTATGGCGACAAAACGAAAAATCCTTCAGGCGCTCGGAGTCAAGCTCGCGCAGAAAAATCGCGTGTTCAGGCAGTAAATTATGCAGATGACCGAACTGTTGAAGAATTTCGATCTATCTTCGATCAACCCGTTTCGCCGCAACGAGGGATTCCTCGCGCTCGACATCGGGTCGAGCTCGATCAAAATGGTCGAAGTCGAGGTCGAAAAAAACGGCTACCGGCTGTTAAACATGGGCATCCAGGCCATCCCGGCGATGGCGATACAGAACAACATGGTCGCCGACAAGGACGTCGTCGTCAAAGCCATACGCAACCTGGTCAAGAATCACGGAGTCAAGTCGACGCAAGTCGTCGCGGCCGTCCCGGGGCGCGTCGCGATCATCAAGAAAATCCAGCTCGCGTCGCAGGGCGACGAAGAGCTCGACGCCAACGTCGAGTTCCAGGCGAGCCAGTTGATTCCCGATACGCTGGAAAACGTCAATCTCGACTACCAGGCGCTCGGTTATTCGGAGAACAGCGACAAAATCGACGTGCTCCTCGTCGCCGTGAAAAAAGACATCATCAACAGCTACACGCAGGCGATCAGGGAAGCCGAGCTCGAGCCCGCGATCGTCGATGTCGATTACTTCGCGATGGAGAATATGTTCGAGATCAACTACGAGACCGAGACCAGCGGCGTCGTCGGGCTCGTTCACATCGGCGCGCGCTATACGAGCATCAACGTTCTGAGGCACGGCATCTCCGCCTTCACCGGGGATCTTCCCGTCGGCGGGGAATCTTTTACCGAGGCGCTGGTCCACGCGCTGCAGCTTTCCTACGATCAGGCCGAGGCGATGAAGATCGGCGGCGGATCGGACGCGAAAAAACAAGCCGAAGTCGAGAAATTGCTGAAGCCCACTGCGGATTACCTCGCCGCGGAGATCAGCCGGACGCTCAGCCTCTACCGCGCCATGGCCGAAGAGGGCGGTATTCACAAGATTTACCTGAGCGGAGGCGGCGCGAAAACCCCGGGGTTGTCGCGCATCGTCGCGGACCGCCTCGGCGTCGAAGTCGAGCTGATCGATCCCTTTCGCGGCTTCACCGTTGCCAGAGGCATTAACGCCGACGATTTAGCGGAGTCCGCCGCTGCCCTCGCGGTCGGCGCAGGGCTCGCCGTGAGGAGGCCCGGAGACAAATGATCCGCATCAACCTGCTATCGACGCGCGAGATCGAAGCCGAGCAGGGCCGCCGGCAGGATATCATCGTCGCCGTGCTCGCCCTGGGCGGGACAGTCGCCCTTTGCCTCGCCGTTTTTCTCTTTCAATTTTTTCGCACGACGATGCTCCAGCGCCAGCTGGCCGGCCTGCGCAGCGAATTGACGGCGATGGAAGACGGAGCGAAAGAAGTCAATGAGCTGCAAGCGAAAAACACCGCGCTGAAGCAGAAACTTTCGGTCATCGAGAATTTGAGCAAGAAAAAAGTTGGACCGGTGCGGGTGATGGAAAGCCTCTCCGCCTCCGCTCCGGAGCGGCTGTGGGTGACCGAGTTTAAAGAAGCCTCGGGCAGTCTGACGGTTTCAGGCATGGCGATCGACAATCAGACCATCGCGGATTTTTTAAAGGCGCTGCAGGCCTCCCAGTATTTCAAGGACGTCGAGCTGGTCGAAACCGTACAGACGCAGCAGGACAAGGTCGCGTTCAAGAAATTCGCGGTCAAGTCGCGGCTGCTCTATCAGCCTCAGCTTGAGGGCGAGACGAAAATGATCCCGCAGAAGGCCGCCGAGACCAAGGGAGTCGCTAAACCGTGAACGAATTATTCGAACGTCTTGCCGCGCTGCCGCGGCAGAAGAAAATTGCGGTGCTCGCCGGGGCGATCCTCCTTCTGCTCACGGTCGACTATCTTTACCTCTTCTCGACCCTCGCGACGGAGATCGGCGAGTTGGAGCAGAAGGTCGACGCGGCGAAGACCGATCGCGATAGAAAAAAGGCTCTGGTGGCGAATCTCCCCCAGCTGCGCGCGCTCAAGGTGGAACTCGAGGGACGATATAAGGAGGCGATCGCGCAGCTTCCCGATCAGAAAGAGATTCCCGACCTGTTGATGAATATTTCGAATAAAGCGCGCGAGTCGGGTCTCGATATCCTGTCGTTCCGTCCAAAGGTGGAAAACCCGCAGGAGTTTTACGCCGAAATTCCCGTCGACGTGACGGTGCGCGGAGGCTTCCACAGCCTCGTCAGTTTCTTCGATGAGGTCGGGCGGCTCAACCGCCTGGTCAACATCAACAACATCGAAATGAAGAACGCCAAGCCGAACGACGATCAGGCCATTGTCGACACCACGGCGCTCGTGACCACGTTCCGTTTTCTCACGGACGCGGAGCGGGCCAAGATCGCTGCGGAAAAAGCGGCCAAGGAAAAGGCGAAGAAGTAGCCATGAAAGTCGCGTCACTGTTATTTATCGCGGTTTTGGTCTTCGCGACGGCGGGATTTTCTGAGGACGAGAAATCGCTGCCGTCGCAGAAGACCAAAGAGGCGGTGGACCGCTTCAACGACGCCCCCGCCGCGGTGGGAAAAAAGATCGAGGCGCTGAAGGAGACCATCCGGGACAGGCTCACCAAGGGCACCGCACAGCCAGCGGCGCCCGCCGAGGATCCGCTCGCGCTGCCGAAAAAATCGGAGCAGACGGAAACGCCGCATTATTCTCCGCTCGGCAAGCGCGATCCGTTCCAGGCGCCGATGAAGTCGCAGGCCAAAAGGCGTCCGCGCGAGAATCTGTCGCCGCTGGAGCGTTACGAGATCGGCCAATTGAACCTGGTCGGCGTCGTCTGGGACCTCAAAGACCCTCGCGCCATGGTCGAGGACTCGACCGGCCTGGGCTACGTTGTCCGCGTCGGTACCCCCATCGGACCGAACGACGGAAAGATCAAAGAGATCAAGCCCGCCGAGGTCCTGATTGAAGAGGTCTATGTCGACTTCTATGGCGCGCGCAAAAACCGCCAGGTCAGCATGCGGATTGTCCCGGAATAGCCGGCGGTCAAGCTCAAGGAGTTTCTATGAACCTTTCACCTATCCGACAGCTCCCCCGGTTTCATGCGCCCGCGGACGCTCTCGCGGTGCTGGCGCTGCTCGGGGTTTTGGGCTGCACGCCGGCGGTACGCGAGGAGCCGGCGGCGAATGCCCGCGCGCGGTCGGCGGAGGAGGAGGCCAAGCTTCAGGAGAAGCTCGCTCCGACCGTGGCCGTTACAGAATCGCCTTTGCAGGGACAGGCATTCAAGATACAGGATCTGGCGGTCGTCGAAGATCGCGGACAAACCGTCATAACCGTCAAATTTTCGGATCCGGTAACGCAATACCGCCATTTTGCTCTAACCCAGCCCGCCCGCGTCGTCCTGGACGTCTTCGGCCCGGCCAAGCAGATGCCCGAGGTGGAAACTTTTCGTTCTGAAACGAGTTGGCTGAGTGTCGTGAGACTGAGCTCGGGCGCCGGCCATTTGCGCCTGGTCATGGAGATCGCCGCCGCCGAAGGCCCGGCTTATGTCATCGAGCCGGATAACGGCGGCTTGAAGATGGTTCTAGGCGAAGTTAACCCGCGGTATACCGGCAAAAAGGATCTGCGCCTCGTGCAAAACGGCCGGCGCGTCGACTCGTTGGCGGCGCAAGCGGGGGCCGCGGCGGCTTCCGTCACGGCCGCCGGGACACCGGAGGTGAAACCCGCCGCCGCGGTCGCGAAGGGGCCGAAGGTTTACACCGGGCAAAAAATTTCTCTCGACTTCAAGGACGCCGACATCAAGAACGTCTTCCGGCTGTTGGCCGAAGTGAGCGGCCTTAACATCGTCGTCACCGACGAGGTCAAGAAGAGGGTGACCGTGAGGCTCGTCGACGTGCCGTGGGACCAGGCGCTGGATCTGCTCGTCGACACCAACGGTCTCGGCAAAGAACAGATGGGCAACGTCGTGCGCATCTCGACGGCCGGGCAAATGAAGAAGGAGCGGGACGAACTGCTCGCGGCGCAAAAAGCGCAGGAAAGTCTCGAGCCGCTGCAAACGGCGTATCTCAGCGTGAATTATGCCAGAGTGAGGGAGCTGGTCGACAAGATCAAACCGGTCTTAAGCCCGCGCGGGGTCGTGCTGCCCGACGACCGGAGCAATACGATCGTCGTCCGCGACGTGAGAAAGGGCATCGAGGACGCCAACGAGATCGCGAGCCGGCTCGACACGCGCACGCCGCAGGTTTTGATCGAATCGAATCTCATCGAGACCACCCCGACGTTCGCGCGCTCGTTGGGCGTGGATTTAGGCTTTAGCCGCGGAGGCGCGACGATCGACAGCAACGCGGCGGCCGGGGCGCCTTTTTCGCCGGCGGGCTCGACCAATCCCCTGGGCCTCGCGCTCTCGATCGTGCAGTCGCGGTTCGCCGGATTCAAGGATATCAACATAAAGCTTACCGCCGCGGAGACTGAAGGAAAAGTGCGCGTGCTTTCGCGGCCGTCGGTTGTAACGCTCAATAACGTCGCCTCGACGATCCAGAGCCTGCAGATCGTGCGCGTCGCGCTGCCGAGCGGCACCACCAATATCGCGAGCGGCACGGGCTCCGCCGCTGGCTCGGCGGTGGCCACGGAGAAGATTCCGGTGGGCATCATTCTTACCGTCACGCCGCAGGTCTCGAGCGACGGCTTCGTTCTGTTGAATGTCAACGTCAAATCGAGCACCCTTGGAACCGCGTCGTTCGGCGCGGCCGTCCCCGACGAGCTCAGCCGCGAAGCGATCGCCAACGTGCTCCTGAAGGACGGCGAGACGCTCGTGCTCGGCGGCATCATGCGGGACAACAAGAGCTTCGCAGAGAACGGGGTTCCCTGGTTCAAAGACATTCCGGTTCTCGGCTGGCTGTTCAAGACCACCACGAACAAGGTCGAGTTCAGCGAGCTCATGGTCTTCATCACGCCGCGCATCATGTCCTCCGGATCGTCGAATCTCCCGACCGCGGAACAGCTCTGGCGCGACAAGCTGCGGCAGACCGAGGGCAGCTAGACGCCTCGCTCCCTGCGCTCGATTGCCAACAAATTTCCGGCGCGAGGCCTTCCTCGCGCCGGAGTCGTTTCGCGCCGGTCGCGGTTGGCACCCCCAGACGAATAGAGTAATATAGGGCCGATGTTGCGTTATTTTACCGCGGGCGAATCGCACGGCCCGTGCCTCACCGCGATCATCGACGGAATCCCCGCGGGATTCCCCATTGATGTCGAGAAAATAAACCACGACCTTTGGCGCCGTCAGCAGGGCTACGGCCGCGGCGGCAGAATGCTGATCGAAAAGGACGAGGCGGAGATCCGCTCCGGCATCCGCTGGGGCGAGACGCTCGGGTCGCCCGTCGCGCTCGGGATCGCCAACCGCGACTGGAAAAACTGGACGAAAAAAATGTCCGCATCACCCGCGGACCGTGACGAGACGATCGCGGTGACCAAGCCGCGGCCCGGCCACGCCGATCTCAACGGCGTGCTCAAGTACAATCACGCGGATATTCGCAATATACTCGAGCGCGCCAGCGCGCGCGACACCGTCACGCGCACCGCGGTCGGATCGTTCTGCAAGCAAATCCTCGCGCCGTTCGGCATCAAAGTGATGGGCTACCTCCGCTCTCTGGGCGGCATCGACGCGAAAAGCGACGGCCTCACGTACGAAGAGATCTATGCCCGCGCGGAAAACTCCCCCGTGCGCGTAGCCGACGCCCAGGCGGAGGCGCGGATTATCGAGCTTATCGAAGACTGCAAGAAAAAAGGCGATACGCTGGGCGGCGTCTTCGAAGTCGTCGCGCTGGGTCTCCCGCCCGGGCTCGGGACGCACACGCAGTGGGACCGTAAGCTCGACGGCCGCCTCGCGCGCGGCCTCATGAGCATCCAGGCGATGAAGGGAGTCGAGATCGGCCTCGGCTTCGAGATGGCGCGGCGGCGCGGCTCCGAGGTGCACGATGAGATTTTCTTCGATCCGCAGAAGATGGTGAGCGAGGGGACGCCGCGCATCGTGCCGACGGGTTTTTACCGCGGCAGCAACAACTCCGGCGGCACCGAGGGCGGCATGACGAACGGCGCGCCGCTCGTCGCGCGCGTCGCGATGAAGCCGATCTCGACGTTGATGAGTCCGCTCCAGTCCGTCGATATGCGCTCCAAGGCGCCGGCCGACGCCTCGGTCGAGCGCTCCGACGTCTGCGCCGCGCCGGCGGCGGCGGTGGTCGGCGAGTCGGTGGTCGCCTTCGAGGTCGCGGCGGCTTTCCTCGAGAAGTTCGGGGGCGACTCGCTCCATGAGATCCGGCGCAACTACGAAGGCTATCTGGAGCAGATCAAGCGGTTCTGAGCCCTTTGTGCCCCCGAGCGCTCCAAAAAACATCGCGCTCACCGGTTTTATGGCGGTCGGCAAGACGCACGTCGGCCGGAAGCTCGCGCGCAGGCTGGGCTGGCGCTTCGTCGACGTCGACCGGGCCGTCGAGAAGAGCGCAGGCTTGAAGGTCCAGGAGATATTCAGCCGCCACGGCGAGGCGCGCTTTCGCGCCTTGGAAAAGGAAAAGCTCAGAGAGATTCTCGCTGGTGAGCGCCAAGTCATCGCCACCGGCGGCGGCGCGGTGCTCGACGCGGAGAATCTCTCGCTGCTGAAGGATAAGACGTTCCTCGTCTGTCTCACGGCGACGCCGGAGACGATCCTCGGCCGTGCCGGCGGCGTCAAACGGCCGCTGCTCGACGTCGCCGACCGCGACGCGCGCGTAAGGGAGCTATTGCAGCGGCGCGCACCAATCTACGCGCAGGCGCACGCGACGATCGACACCGAGCGTGTCTCCATCGATCAAGTCGTCGAGGCAATTCTAAGGATTCTCGAATGAAGCCGGCCATGCGCACGATCACCGTCAACCTGGGCGAGCGCTCCTATCCGATCCACGTCGGGGAAAACAACCTGGCGGAGCTCGGCGAGGCGATGCGCGGCGCTAAGTTCGGACCGCGGGTGGCGATCGTCGCCGATGCCAACGTCGCCGATTTATATTTAAAGCCCGTCGAGGGATCGCTTCGCCGGGCGGGTTTCGCCTGCGAGGTCATTGTCCTGCCCGCCGGCGAGGAGCATAAGAACGTCGACTCGCTGACCGCGATTTACGATCGCCTGATAGCGGGAAGGCTCGAGCGCGGCTCGGCACTCGTCGCGCTCGGCGGCGGGGTGGTCGGCGATGTGACCGGCTTCGCCGCCGCGACCTACCTCCGGGGCATCGCCTATGTCCAGGTGCCGACGACGCTGCTGGCCCAGGTCGATTCCAGCGTCGGCGGCAAGACCGCCGTCAACCATCGGGAAGGCAAAAATTTGATCGGGGCGTTTCATCAGCCGCGGCTCGTCTGGATCGACGTCGCCGCGCTCCGTTCTTTACCCAAGCGCGAGCTCGTCGCCGGGCTCGCCGAAGTGATCAAATACGGCGTCATCGCCGACGGCGAGCTGTTTTGCCGGCTCGAGGAGACGCTCGACGAGCTCTTGCAGGTGAATAGCGAAATTTTAGCGGAAGTCGTCGCCGCCTCGTGCGCGATCAAAGCGGGCGTGGTGGAGCAGGACGAGCGCGAGAGCGACGTCCGCGCGGTGCTGAACTTCGGCCACACCGTCGGTCACGCGCTCGAAGCGGTGACGCGCTACGAGAAATTTCTCCACGGCGAGGCGGTCGCGATCGGCATGGTTCAGGCCGCCGCGATATCCGTCGCCGAGGGGGTTTGCGATCGGCCGAGCTTCGAGCGCATCCGTCGCCTCGTCGCGCGCGCGGGCCTGCCGGTCGACCTTCCGGCGGACGTCGAGCTTGCCGAGCTTGTCAGGCATATGGAAGTCGATAAAAAGTCCGCGGCCGGAAAAATCAAGTTCGTGCTGTGCGAAGGGATCGGCCGCACTCGATTTCATGCGTTAGCTCCGAGCGAGATCGCGGCGAGACTGGCGGAGAAGGCGAACTAGCATGATGGCTCAGCGCACGGCCGAGCTCGTGGACGGCGCCGAGCGGCTGCGCCGCGAAGGACGAATCGATGGGGCGATCGCCGCGGTCGAGCAGGTCCTCAAGGAAACGCCAGCGGCGCCGCGCGCGCTGCTGCTGAAGAGCCGCCTGTTTTACCAGAGCGGCAGCCTGGCGGGCGCGCTGGATCATCTGCGCGCGGTCGAACCGACGCTGGGACGCGGGGAGCTCGCCGAATTAAGGATGCTCTTGGAGCAGCTCGATAGCGACTTGCGCCCACCGCCGCCCTTTGCGACCGAAAGTATGGCCCGGCTTCAGGCTCAACAGGGTTATTTTCTCGAGGCGCTCGAGATTTATCGGCAGCTTTTCCCGGGTGCCGCAAATCCGAACGACCTGCGCGACGAAATCGAGCGGCTGAAGGACGTCGTCGAGCGTGAAGGCTCGCGTGACGCCGCCGCGGACCGCGTCAGCCGGGAGCTGGAAATCTGTCGACGGTGGCTCGAAGAACATCCGCGGGAGGCGTGATGGCGAAGAAAAGAAAAATTCTGGTGCTGCACGGGCCGAACCTCAACATGCTCGGCAAAAGGGAGCCGAAAATCTACGGCCGGTCGACGCTCGAGCAGATCAACCGCAAAATCGCCACGCTCGCCGGGGAGCTCGGCGTCGAGGTCGAGGCGCGGCAATCGAACAGCGAGGGCGAGCTGGTGAGCTGGATTCAGGAAGCGTCGAAGCAGTTCGGCGCCTTGATTCTCAACGCCGGCGCTTACACGCATTCGAGCATCGCGCTGCGCGACGCGCTCGCCGCCGCCGGGATCCCGGCGGTCGAAGTGCACCTTTCGAATATTTACAAGCGCGAAGAGTTTCGCAAACGCTCGTTGATCGCCGAGGCGGTCATCGGGCAAATTACGGGATTCGGGGTCGACAGTTATCTGCTGGGGCTTAGAGCCGCGGTCGCCGCACTGTAGTTATTGGTCCAGGAAAAGATTGCCAGTCTGCAAGTTTTTCTGCTTCATCTCGTCGATCAATTTCTCGCGCTCTTTCGTGAGTTGCGTCATCTCGTTTCGTAGATCGCTCAGCTGCCGCTCGCTCGGCGTATAGCCGGGAGGCGGCGGCGCGACACTCGGCGGCGCCGCGCTGGGAGAAATCTCGGTGATCGCCGGAGGAGTGCCGGTGAAGGGAGAGGGACTTTCGAGCCTCACCGGGCCGCCGTCGACTTGCCCGCCGCTATTTTGCGTATCGCGCAGCCGCGAGTTCAAATCGTCGGCACGGCGCCGAATAGCGTCGTCCGTCGACGGCAGCACGGTCGGGTCGGGAGAGCTGTTCCCGCGGGCGGCGTTGAGAAAGTTATCTTGAACGGCCTTTAGCCGCTCCGTAACTTCTGCGACCCGCTTGCGATATTCGTTTTCCTCTCTCGCCCGTTTCTCCTCCGGTGTCTCCAAGTTCTCGCCCGGAGGGGCAACTGGCCTATCGATCGCCGGGGTGGGGGCGGTCGGCCTCACTGGGCCCGCCGGGGTACTGTCGCGGGAAGGAGCCGTCTCCCGGAGATCGAGGCCGCGCCCCGCGCCTTCTTCCGCGCGTAGGATCGACTGGACCTCGTTCCGGGGAATGGTGAATTCGCCTCCGAGGCCGAAGACCCTTATGGCCGATCCCTCCTCACGGTAGGCCTGTGTCGTGATCCGGCGGCCGTTTTTCAGCACAATGGTGTACTGGGCCGAGGCGACCGCGGGGATCAGGGCTATAAGGACCGTGAATAGCACAATCCGCATACGCCGCTCCATGGGCCGCATAATACACCAACTCGAAATCAGCGGCAAACTAGGCCGTGGAGGAGGCCTGTAGATGCATGCCTTACCTGGTGCCCCAAGTGAGGCGAAAAAGCTGCTAAGTGATTGAAAAGATAGTTATTTTACTTTTGGCTCCGTGTGGTGTTTTTGCTCGATGTGGTGTTCTGCGTGAGGGTGGTGCGCGGTGTGGTGGTGGAGGCTTTGAATCCAATGGTGCAGCTGTGCCCGATATAGATAGGCCGCGAACAGCACGGCGGCGGAGACAATGAGCAGAGCGACCGTGGTGCCGTATTGCTGTTCGCGCACGCTGGCGCCTTGGACGGTCAGGAGATAGGTCCCCGGGGCCCGTCCGATGATCGACACGATCAAGAACGTGCGCAGCCGCATTTTACTCAACCCGAGGACATAGCAGAGGACGTCCTTGGGGAAACCGGGGATGAGAAAGAGCAGAAACGTAATGGTCACGCCGGCATTGCTTTCAGTCAAAAAGTCGAATTTATTGACCATGTCCTTCTTAATCAGCCTCTCGACAAACGGCCGTCCCAGAATGCTGGCGAGCTCAAAGGCGATCCACGAGCCCAGCGCAAGGCCGATGGTCGACAGAATAAAGCCGTAAACTTTGCCGTAGACAAAGCCCCCGACGATGCCGGTGAGCTCGCCGGGGATCGGCGAGACCACGACCTGGAGCGCCTGTAGGAGCACGAAGACGGCGGAAGAGTAGGGGCCGAACGACGACAGAAACTCGCTGATGCGCTCCTTTTGCGCCGCGACCGCTTGCAGGTCCTCGAGCTCTTCCCACGAACGGCCGAAGTTGAACGGCTGCGGGCCGAATTTGCTCAGCAAAAAGATCAGCGCGACGAGTGCGGCGAGAATCGCCCCGCGAATCAGCAGCCGGTGTCCCTTGGAGCGCATAAGCTGAGAGAATGTTAGCAGTAAAAACCGTCGGAGACGACCGTCTTGGATTCGAGTTCCTTACGGGATTAATTCCCGTCGGGTATATGACAGCCGAAAAGGAAAAGCGAGAGCGGCCGCCGGGGCATCGATCCGTAGCGGATGCAAAAAAAAGCCGGGCGGGATAAATCCCGCCCGGCTGCTGTTGGCAAGTGTCGAGACCAGATGCGCAAAGAGGAAGTTAGGACTTTTTCTCTTCGCTCTTCTTCTTCTCGTCGCTCTTGGATTTCTCGTCGCTCTTCTTGCCCTCGCTCTTCTTCTTCTCCTCGCCCTTTTTCTCTTCCTTCTTTTCCTGCGCTCGCGCCGGAGAAGAGATCATCGGAGAAACGGCCAAAGCGGATCCAATCAGGACCGCGACCATCCAGAGAATTGCACGGCTTTTCATAACATCCCTCCTTTCCACGCCCCAGCCATCGTAAATTTGCCTCGACTTTCATAGTCCGCCGACCGGGGGAAGTCGGCCGAAGTAGAAGCATATTTTATGGGTGCGAGTTGTAATAAAATCGCGTTCCATTGTCAAGAGTTATAAAATGTATGGGATTCAGCGATGCAGGAGGCCGGCTCTCATCGCCTGACCGATGAGAAATCGAACGAGGCCCGGAAACAGCCCCTTGACGAAGCAGAGGAAGGCAAGCGACTTGGGCAGAATAATCTGGAACTTTTTCTTCTCGATCGCGCGCATGACCGCCTGCGAGACTACCGCGGCATCGATCACCATGAACTCCGGCGGCTTTGGCGCGAGGTGGTCGAAATCGCGGCGAAAATTCGTCCTGACTGGGCCCGGGCAGATGACCGCGACATGGACGCCGTGGGGCTGGAGCTCCAGGTAGAGGCTCTCTGAAAATCCGATCTGCGCGAATTTCGTGCCGCAATAAAGTGAGATATACGGCGTGCCGATGATGCCTGAAAACGAGGAGATGTTGACGATCGCCCCGGAGCGCCGCGCGATCATCGACGGCAGGACCTCTCGGGTGCAATAGACCATGCCGACGTAGTTGGTCGCCGTCATCGAATCGATCGTCTCGCGCGCGCTGGCGGCGAGGGGCTCATACGAGCCGAAGCCCGCGTTGTTTACGAGTATGTCGATGCGCCCGAATTTTTTGAGCGCGCCCTCCACCATGCGCTTGACGGCGGCCGGGTCGCCCACGTCGCATTCAACGACTTCCGACGCGCCGCCGGATCGTTTCAACCGCTCCGCGGTTGTCTGCAAACGCTCGAGCGAGCGGCTGGAGGCGACGACGGTCGCGCCGCGCGCGGCGAGATCGACGGCGATTTGCTGCCCGATGCCCATCGAGGCGCCGGTGACGAGCGCGATGCGATCTCTAAAGTCCATGGCTAGCCGGAATATTTTATTGCGCGATAATATTTTCCAGCGCCGGCCGGAGATTGGGATAACGAAAGTGATAGCCGAGCCTCTTCGCCTCCGCCGGCACGGCGCGCTGGCCGCCGAGCAGCACTTCGGCCAGCTCGCCGAGCGCGGCGCGCAGCACGAAAGCGGGCACCGGGGCCCAGCAGGGGCGGCGCATGACTTTTCCCAGCGTAGCGCAAAATTCCTTCATCGTCGCCGGCTCCGGCGCGGTCGCGTTCACGGGGCCGCGCGCACTCGAATGCAGTAAAAAATCGATCAGCCCGACTTCGTCTTCCAGATGGATCCACGGCATCCACTGTCGGCCCGAGCCCAGCGGTCCGCCGAGAAAGAATTTGAAAGGCGGGATCATCTTAGCGAGCGCGCCGCCGCGCCCAAGCACGATGCCGGTGCGCAGCAACGCGACCCGGACGCCGTGAGCCTCGGCCCGCAGCGCCTCGGCTTCCCACTCGCGGCAGAGCCGCGCGAGGAAATCGCTTCCCGGGGGATCCGCTTCAGTTACGAGTTCGTCGCCGCGCGCCCCGTAATAGCCGACTGCCGAGCCGTTGATAAGAAATTTCACTCCGCCCGGCGCCCCTGCGATAGCATCGACGAGCGCGCGCGTCGTGTCGATGCGGCTTGAGCGCAGCTGCCGTTTGCGTGTCTCGGTCCAGCGTCCGGCGGCGATCGGCTCGCCGGCCAGGTTGATGACGCCGTCGGCCGCGGCGACGACAGTTTCCAGGGCGCGGCGCCAGTCCGCGGTGGCGCCCGCCTGCCACACGATGCTCGTCGCTCCCGCGGGCGCCGGCGCGCTCTTCGCGCGCGTCAGGAGCGTCAGCGCGTGGCCCTGCTGGGTCAGATGCTTCACCAGGGCGGACCCAATGAAGCCGGTAGCTCCGGCGACGACGATTTTCATCATTGAACAGGGTAAACGTAAGCCTTAAACGATCGTCTAATCGTGTTATAGTGGGTCATCCGGCTCCCTACCCCTTATACGTCCAGATGAGCCATAGCAACGGAAAAGGACCCCGCCGCAAAGTCGTCGTCACCGGCATCGGCGCCGTGAGTCCGAACGGCATCGGCTGCGAAGCCTTTTGGCGCGCCACGCGCGAAGGGGTGAGCGGTATCGACACGATCGCCTCGTTCGATCCCGCCGCGCTCGCCTGCCGCATCGCCGGCGAGGTGAAGGGCTTTCATCCGGAGCAGTATCTTTCGTCCAAAGACCTCAAGCGCTCGGGCCGCGCGGTGCCGCTGGCGATCGCGGCGGCCGAGGAGGCGCTGCAATCCGCGGGGGTCGAGGAGCCGATGACGCTGGAAGAGAAGCGCTCTTGGGGCGTGATCCTCGGTAGCGGCGGCGGCACCCCGGACTTCACCGAGGAGCAATATCGGCTTTATTTCAGCGATCAGTTAAAGAAAACCAGCGCCTATAACGTCTCCAGCTCCACGATCGGGACGCTCTCCAGCGAGATTTCGATCCATTTCGATTTTCGCGGACAGAGCCACGTGATTTCCACCGGCTGCACCAGCTCGACGGACGCGATCGGCTACGCCTTCAACCTGATCCGCTTCGGCCTCGCCGATCGGCTGGTCACCGGCGGCGTCGATTCGACGATCACGCCGGGCATTATGCTGGGCTTTTCGATCATGCGCGTGATCTCCACATCGCACAACGACGCGCCGCGAAGCGCCTCGCGACCGTTCGAGCGGCGGCGCGACGGCTTCGTCCTCGGCGAAGGCGCGTGGATGCTCGTGCTCGAAGACGAAGAGCGCGCGCTCGCGCGCGGCGCGCGCATCTACGCCGAGCTGTTGGGCTATGCCGCGACCTGCGATGCCTACCATATGGTGCGCGGGGACCCGAGCGGCGAGGAGCCCGCGCGGGCGATGGCGCTGGCGCTCGAAGACGGCGATGTGGCGAAAGACGAAGTCGGCTACATCGCCCTGCACGGCACCTCGACGGTCTTGAACGACAAGACCGAAACGCAGGCCGTCAAGCTCTGCTTCGGCCGCCGCGCCTACGACATCCCGATGAGCTCGATCAAATCGATGATCGGCCATCCCCAGGGCGCCTCCGGCGCCGCGGGCGTTGCGGCGTCGATCTTCGCGCTGAACGACCGCTTCCTGCCGCCGACGGTCAATTACGCAGAGCCCGATGCCGAATGCGACTTGAATTACATTCCCAACCGCGGCGTCGCCTCCGACGCCGAGATCGCGCTCTGCAACTGCATCGCCTTCGGCTCGAAGAATTCGGCGCTGGTCCTCCGGCGGCGCGGCTAGGAAGATGAAGCACAGCGAAGAAAGCGAGCTGATGGATCGCCCCGGCGTGTCGTCACGGCTGCTGGAAGGCGATCTGAGCAATCTCCGGACGCTGAATCGAGCGCTGGGCGCCAAGCGCGGGATTTTCAAGTTTCTCGCCGCGACGATCGCCAAGGAGGGGCTGCGCGAATTTTCACTGCTCGACGTCGGTACGGGCAGCGCCGACATCCCGGTCGCGATCGTCCAGTGGGCGAGAAAAAAGGGCCTCGCGGCGCGCATCGTCGCGCTCGAGCGCCATCCGGTGACGGCGACGGTGGCGCGGCGGCGCGCCGGCGATTATCCCGAGATCGCGATCGTGCGTGCCGACGCCTTCGCGCCGCCCTTCGCGCCGGGCGTGTTCGATTTCGTCCTTACCTCGCAGGTGCTGCACCATTTTCCCGAACAGAAGATTCCCGCATTGCTGCGGTTATGGGCCACGCTCGCCCGCCGGGCGCTGTTGGTGAGCGATCTCATACGCCATCCGCTTGCCTATTGCGGGATCAAAGTCTTGACCACGATCTTCACCCGCAACGCGATCACCCGCACGGACGCGCCGCTCTCGGTGCGCCGGGCCTTTACGGTGGACGAATGGCGCGAGATCTTCCGCCGCGCCGGCGTCGGGCCGGCCGACGTGCTGCCGCTCTTTCCTTTCCGTCTCTTCGCCCGCCTGCGCTTGAGCCGTGAGACGCTTTGACGCCGCGATCATCGGCGCCGGCCCGGCCGGCTCGTCCGCGGCGATTTTCCTCGCGCGCCGCGGCTATTCCATTGCGCTCATCGACAAGGCTGTTTTCCCGCGCGACAAGCTGTGCGGCGATTTTTTAAATCCCGCCGGCTGGAATCTCTTCGAGCGCCTCGGCGTCCGCGACGCGCTGCTCGCCTCCGGCCATCAAAAGATACGCGCGTTTCGCGTCACGACGCCGTCGGCGGAAGCCGTGATACCGTTCACCGCCTTTGGCCTCGGCGTGAGACGGCGCGCCTTCGATCATCTGCTGGTGGAGCGAGCCGTCCACGAAGGCGCCGTCCTCTTCGAAGGCTGCAAGTTGAGCGCCGTCGAGCGCGACGGCGCGGACTGGGTGCTGCGCGGGGAAGACGCTGCGGCAGAACAAGAGTTTTCCGCGCGGCTCCTGATCGCCGCCGACGGCCGCAACTCCTGGACCGCGCGCCGGCTGGGAGTGAGCGCGCCCGGCATGGCCACAGGGCGGTTCGTTGGCTTTCAGCTGAACTTGGCCGGCTACCGCGGAGCTGGCGGGGAAATTCAGATTCATCTTTTCCCCGGCGGCTACGCCGGGCTTATGGGATTCGGCGACGGGGCCGCGAATCTATCTTTCGCGATCGAGAAAGAGATCGCGCGCGAAAACCCCGTCGAAGCACTCGTTGCGAGATATTTTCATCAAAATCCTCATCTCAAGACGGCGATCGAGCCCTGCGCGATCGCGGAGGTGCGCTCGATCTATCCGCTCGACTTCGCCCCGCGGCGCTCCTTCGGCGACGCCTTTCTGCTCGTCGGCGACGCCGTGCGCGTGACCGAGCCGGTGACCGGCGAGGGGGTTTACTTTGCGTTGAAGACCGGCGAGCTCGCCGCCGAATCGGCCCATCGGGCCTTCGCGCGCGGCGATCTCTCGGCGGCCGCCCTTTCGGGCTACGATGCGGCCTGCCGCCGGGCGCTGGCGCGGCGGGAAGGTGTCAACCGGCTGATCCGCGCGCTCGTTTACCGCCCGCGGCTCGCGACGCCGCTCGTGCGCCTCTCGGCGAAAAGCCGCTTTCCGATCGGAGTTCTGGTGAACCGCGTTTGCCAGGTCGCGCCGTAGATTTTTCGCTTGTCATTCTTCGGGAAGTGAATAGAATTGCCGCGTTCATGAAGGAAGAATTCACAGCAACGGAGCGCGCCGCGCTTGAGCCGTTCTTCACCAACATGACCGAGCCGGTCTTCGGCTTGAAGCTGCCGCAGGAGGTCGCGGGCGCGCTGTTCTCGCGCTATAGCCGTTCCACCAAAAGCCTCAGGCGGACCTTTTACGACGAATTCCTCGGCGACCCTGAGCTGGCGCTGAAAGATCTTCTGGGCGGCGCGGCGCCGTCCGGCGATCGGAGCGCCGCGCTCGCCAAGGCGCGCGCGTTTTACGACCGCGTGCTCGTGGGCTACGGCGACGACTCCGTCGCGCAGCTCGGCGCGGCGCATCTCGCCTGCGAGAACATCTCCAACGTCGCCGCGAACATCCTCGAGGACGCGCGCATCGGCATCGCGCCGCTGGAGAAATCGACGCGCTATGTCCGCTTCGATCAAAAAGATTCCGCGGGAAATTATCTCTTCTATCGCGAGTCTAAAATCATGGCGTCGCGGCATCGCGACAACTATCTCGCGGTCATGAATCTCCTCTTCGAGACTTACTCGGGCCAGATCGAGCCGATGATCGACTTCGTCAAGCGCTCGCTCCCGATCGAGCAGGTCGAGCTGCGCCATCCGGAAACGGGCGCGTCTTTGAGTTATCGCGACGCGCAAAAAGACGAGAGGCTCAAAAAATGGGCGGAGGCGGCGTATCGCTCAACGATCCGCACCCAGGCGTGCGACATTCTGCGCGGCTATCTGCCCGCGGCGACGCTCACCAATGTCGGTTTTTTCGGCGTCGGCCAGGCCTTCGAATATCTGCTCACCAAATTGTATTCGAACGAGCTCGGCGAGACGCAGGAGCTCGCGCGCGCGATGCACCGCGAGCTGAGCGAATTGATCCCGTCGTTCGTGAAACGAGCGAAGCGGAGCGAATATCTCGCGGAGACCCACGGCGCGACGCGCGCAGCGGCGGAGCGGCTGGCAGGGACGAAGCCGACGGCCGCCGCCGAGCCCGTGACGCTCGTCTCTTACGACGAGCAGGGGGAAGAAAGAGCGCTCGCCGCGATCCTCTATCCGCATACGCGGCGGCCGCTGGCCGAGCTCGAAAAACTCGCGTCGAAATTACCGCCCGAGGAGCGCGCGCGGCTCTTCGAAGAATACTTCGGCCGGCGGCGCCACCGGCGCGACAAGCCGGGGCGCGCGCTGGAGCGCGTGTATTACACGTTCGACATCGTCGGCAATCTCGGCCTCTACCGCGATCTCCACCGCCACCGCATTCTCACACAGGAGCGCCAGGACTTCACGACCGCTCATGGCTACGACAGGCCTGCGGAGATCGTGGAAGCCGGCTTCAAAGCCGATTTCGACCGCGCGATGGAAAAAGCGGCGGCGCTCGCGGAGCAAATCCGCGTCGAGCTGCCGCTCGAAAGCCAGTACGCCGTGCCGTTTGCCTACAAGATTCGCTGGACGATGACGATGAACCTGCGCGAGGCGGTGCATATCGGCGAGCTGCGCACGATGCCTCAGGGCCACCCCGACTATCGCTTCATCGTCCAGGAGATGTGGCGCAAGATCGGCCACGTTCATCCGACGCTCGCGCGCGCGGCCAAGTTCATCGATTGGAAAGAATACCGTCTGGGGCGGCTTCACTCGGAGATGCGGACGGAGTATAAGAAATCCTCCTTCGAGTAAGCCGTGAAGCGCGCCGCCGTCATCCTGCTCGCGATTCTCGCCGCCGCGCCGGCGTCGGGACAGGCCCAGCCGCTCCGCCTCCGCTCCGCCTATTCGACGATCGCGATCGGCCAATCGCTCGTCTGGGTCGCCAGAGAGGCGGGCATTTTCAAGGAAAACGGCATCGACCTCGAGCTTATGTTTATCGGCAGCTCCACGACGGTCACGCAGGCGGTGCTCGCCGCCGACGTGCCGATCGTCATCATGTCCGGCACGACCGCGATCAACTCCGCGCTCTCGGGCTCCGACCTGGTACTCCTCGGAAGCACGAAGAAAGATCCCGCGCAGGTGTTTCTCACGGTCGCCAAGGACATCAAGACCCCCGTGCAGCTCAAGGGCAAGAAGCTCGGCGTGAGCCGCCTCGGCTCCTCGTCGGATTTTCTGCTCAAGTACCTGCTCAAGAAGCTTGGCCTTGTGCCGGAGCGCGACGTGACGATCGTACAGGTGGGCAGCTCGCCGGTGCGCATGGCGGCGCTCGCCAACGGTGCGATCGACGGCACCGCGCTCTCCTTCGAGGAGATGCTGGTGGCGAAAAAAACCGGTTTCCCGATTCTCCTCGACATCAGCACGCTGGGCATCGAAGGGCTCAACAGCGATATCATTACGACGCGGCGCTACGCGCGCGAGTCGCGCGACACCGCGCTCCGTTTCGTCAAGAGCATGGCGAAAGGCGTGAGCTTCTTCGTCAAGAACAAAAAATTCAGCATGGACGTGATCGCAAAATACACGCGCAGCAGCGACATGGAGAAGATCGACGCCGGCTACGACTACAACTCGAAGATATTTTTGCGCAAGCCTTACCCCGCGATGGGCGGCGTGCAGCTCGCGCTCGACGAGATCGGCGAGCGCAATCCCGCCGCGAAAGGCGCCCGCCCCGAGCAGTTCGTCGATACGTCATTCGTCAAGGAATTGGACGACAGCGGCTACCTCGACGCGCTCTACAAATAAAGGAGCGGCCATGAGAATGAGGCTCGCGCTTCTCGCCTGCTGTTTTGCCGTTGCCTTCCTGTCGCGCGCCGAAGGCGCGTCCGCCCCGGCGAAGGCGGTTTTCACCTTCGGCGGCTTGAACGAGCGCACCGGCGTCCTCTTCGTCGCCAAGGACGCCGGCATCTTCGCCAAATACGGCCTCGACGCACAGGTAGTGCATGTGCGCAGCGGCCCGGTCGGCATGTCGGCGCTCGCCTCCGGCGAGACGCAGTTCCACGCCGGCTCGGCGACCGGCGCGTCGATCGGCGCGATGGCGGGCGGCCTCGACCTCGTCTTCATCGCCGGACTCATCAACAAGCTCGACGGCACCTTTGTCGTCAACCCGTCGATTCGCGCGCCGGCCGATTTGAAAGGTAAGCGCGTCGGCGTCCAGAGCATCGGCGGCGGCGTCTGGATGTTCACCCTGCTCGCGTTCGAAAAATGGGGCCTCAACGCCGAGCGCGACAACATCCAGCTCCGCGTCATCGGCGATCAGTCGGTGCTGGCGCAGGCGCTCGCCACCGGCGCCGTCGACGGCGCCTATCTCGGTTACACCTTCGGCGCGCAGATGGAGAAGCAGGGCTTCCGCGTCCTCGGCGATCTCGCCAAGATGGGCATCCCGTTCCAGGGGCTCGGCCTCATGGCCAAGCGCGCGCTCGTCGACCGCTCGTTCGACACCGCGGAAAAGGCGGTGCGCGCCTCGATCGACGCCATCCGCTTCATCAACAATCCCGAGAACAAGACGATGGTAGTCCGGAGCCTCGCGCGGAGCCTCCGGCTCGACAAGCTGGAAGACGCCGAGGCCGGCTACGACATGATGCGCACGCTCTACGACCGGCGCGTGTATCCCGATATCGAGGGCCTCCGCAACGTGATCCGGCTGCTCGGCCGCACGAGCGAGCAGGTCAGGCGCTTGAAGGCCGAGGACATCGTTGACGACCGCGTCGTGCGTAAGCTAGAGAAGGAAGGTCTATTCTGACCGGGAGGTGAAACATGGCCGTCGATACGAGCGTCAAGCCGCAGGCGATCCAGCTGAAGACCCAGCTGGTGAAAAAAGGGCGGAGCCGCATCCTGCTCTCCGAGACCGACAACAGCACGTTCCGCATCCACTGCTACGCCACCGGCACGGGCGAGAACGCGCTCCACGCGCACTTGAACGAAGATCACGTCTTCGTCGTTTTGAAGGGCGTCGCGACGTTCACCGGCATCGACGAGACGCCCTTCAAGCTCGGGAAGAACGGCGCGGTCGTACTGCCCAAGGGCTGCTTCTACCAGTTCGCCAATTACGGCGAGGAGCCGCTCGTGATGATCCGCTTCGGCGCGCACGCGGAGAAGTTCGACAACCGGATCAATCCCAAGGGCGAGCCGATCGGCGGCCGCGCCTCCGAGGGCTACGGCGAGCCGGAGCTGATCGAGAACGCCTTCTTCGAGTAAGGGCAAAATTCCGTTCCGAACGGATTTTGTACTTCCTTGACTCGAAATTTGAAACCCGAAACTTTTTATCGGAGGCTCTATGCCCGCACAGTTCGGCTCGGATATAATCGTCGATCTGCTTAAAGTCCTCGGTGTCGAATACGTCGCGCTGAATCCCGGCTCGAGCTTCCGCGGCATCCACGACTCGCTCGTCAACTACAGCGGCGGCAAGCCGGAGATGATTCTCTGCTGCCACGAGGAGATCGCGGTGTCGCTGGCGCACGGCTACGCGAAAGCCGCGGGCAGGCCGATGGCCGCGATCGTGCACGACGTCGTCGGCCTCCAGCACGCCTCGATGGCGATCTACAACGCGTGGTGCGACCGCGCGCCGATCCTGGTGATGGGCGGCACCGGGCCGATGAACAGCGCCAAGCGCCGCCCGTGGATCGATTGGATCCACACCGCGCTCGTGCAGGGGAACCTCGTCCGCGACTTCGTCAAGTGGGACGACCAGCCGGTCGGCGTCGAGGCGATCCCGTCTTCGATGCTGCGCGGCCACCGCATCGCGATGAGCGATCCGAAAGGGCCGGTCTATCTCTGCTTCGACGTGACCGATCAGGAGACGAAGCTCGAAAAAGAGCTCCCGCTGCCCGACCCGGCGCGCTACCGGCCGCCCGCGCCGTTGCAAGCCGAGGGCGACGCGATCAAAGAGGCGGCGCGGCTCCTCGCCGCGGCCGAGCATCCGGTGATTCTCGCCGACTATGTCGGGAGAAATAATCAGGCGGTGCTCGCGCTCGTCGAGCTGGCGGAGACCTTGGGCGCGCCGGTCGTCGATCTCGGCGCGCGGCTCAATTTCCCCAATACGCACCCGCTGAATTTGACCGGCAAGAACCGCGAGCTCGTCGCCAACGCCGACGTGATCCTGGCCCTCGACGTGATGGACCTCTACGGCGCGCTCACGCGCTCCGACCCGGCGACGCACGCGGCCGCGCCGGCGACCAAGGCCGGCTGCAAGGTCATCCACGCGACGCTCGCCGACTTGGCAACGCGCGGCTGGACAAGCGACTTCCAGGAGCTCGCCCCGGTCGATCTCCCGATCACGGCCAACACGGGTGTTTTTCTCCCGGCGCTCACGGAAGAGATCCGCCGTGAGGGAAAATACTCCAAGAGCGCCGTCGAGGCGCGGCAAAAAGCGCTGGCCGCGCAGCACCGCGAGATCCGCGCGCGCTGGCAGGCGGAGCTCAAAAAGCGTTGGAGCGAGAAGCCGATCTCGCCGCCGCGCCTGGCCTACGAGATCTGGGAGGCGATCAAAAGCGAAAAGTGGCTGCTCGCCGCCGGCGGCTTCAGAAGCTGGCCGCAGCGGCTGTGGGACTTCGACAAGCCGGGACTTTATCTCGGCGGCTACGGCGGCGGCGGGCTCGGCTACGCGCCCGGCGCGTCGGTCGGCGCCGCGCTCACGCACCGCGGCGACGGCACGATCTGCCTCAACCTCCAGCGCGACGGCGATCTCCTCTACACGACGAGCGCGCTCTGGACCGCGGCGAACACGCGTGTGCCGTTGCTCACGGTTATGACCAACAACCGGGTCTACTACAACGACGTTGAGCACCAGGAGAAGGTGGCGATCGCGCGCGGCCGGCCGCCGGAAAATAAATTGATCGGCATGCAGATGGAAAACCCGGCGGTCGACTTCGCGGGCCTCGCGCGCTCTTTCGGCGTCGCCGGCGAGGGGCCGATCACCGAGCCCGACCAGGTCCGCCCGGCGCTCGACCGCGCCATCAAGCTGATTAAGAACGAGCGGCGCCCGGCGCTGGTCGACGTGATCATTCAGATGATCTAGCGGCTTGCTTTTCACCTCGTTGACACGCCGCGGCGAAAGTGAATAGTCTTCTTCCGTTCGCAGCTTGCGGGCGTAAGGAGGCACTATGAAAGTCATCGACGCCGACGGCCA
>Ga0075423_10000432_pt1 | contig 33687 bp, 30 predicted proteins | sample SoiMethybrSBSTD2_FD_80114 | JGI IMG/M metagenome (GOLD analysis project Ga0075423, IMG submission 80114) | Bulk soil microbial communities from a Populus tree surrounding site in Tennessee, USA - Soil MetaG P. TD hybrid SBSTD2 | ecosystem: Environmental > Terrestrial > Soil > Tree plantation...
CAGCGGCTTCAGCAGATGCTCGGGTTGCCACCAGCTCGCCGGTCCGCGTGACGCGTCGTTCTTTCGCGACTGGTGGGCCGGCCGCAAGTTTGCCGAGCTCGCGTGGCGAACCGGCGAGGCGCCGCGAATGATCGCGGCCGACGAGGCCGAGGTCGCGACGAATCCGAACAGCCTGCTTCCGCAGATCCGCCTCGCGTATCTCTACGCCGCCCACGGCGACGCGACACGTGCGGATCGATTCTTCGCGGAAGTCGAAGGACGTAGAGGCGGGTCTTAACCGGGCGTTCGTACGTAGAGGCGGGTCTTTAGACCCGCCTCGCGCTGGACTATTTCGCCTTCTGCAGCCTCTCTTTTAGATGCTTGGCGCAAGCCTCAGCCGTGCTTTGCTTTCCATGTGTAGAACTCTTCTTATTTGCTGTATAGGCAAATATCACTTCACCGGAGACCAAATTCGAGACACTGATTGATGCCTGCTCATCTGAATGCCAGTTCAGAAGCACAGCCTTCTTTGCGGCGCTCGCCTTTTGTGTCTCTGAACTGCCCTTGATCTCGAAATCTGCCTGGTCTCGTGATGAAACCACATTGAGAGGCACTTTCTTCGCGACTAGAGCGGCTTTCAGGAAGGAGTCGAAATCATCGGGCATTTCTGTGATGTAGACTCTCGCGCCTGGCCGAAACGCGCGCGTGTCAGCACTCTGCGCTGAAATGCTCACAGCCGCCGCGATCACCACCAGGCAAGTTGTCCCAAGCCACAATTTCATAACCGACTCCTCGTCTATTGCCCGCTTTCAATCTTTTCTTTGAGATGCTTTGCGCAAGCCTCGGCGGAACTTTGCTTTCCTCGAGTTGAACTACCCTTGTTGACGTTGTAACCGAAGACGACAGTACCTGTTTTGATGTTGACGACTTTGATGCTCGCCTGCTCCGAGCTGCTGGTGTTTCCCCAGAACACGATCTTGGCCCAACCGGCCTTCTCGCTCTCTGTCACGCCTGATAGCTCGAAGTCTGCTCTGTCCCGGTCTGTGACCATCACTATCGGTACTTCCTTTTTCATCATCGCTGCGGCCAGGTAGATGTCGTAGCCTGACCCAATTGGTCCAATGAAGAACTTTGCACCGCGAGGAATTCTGCCGTGCTCATCTTGTGAAAAGGTCGTTTGGGCTTCTGGTGTAGCGATGCTCAGTGCTAGCGAGGTAGCAAGGGAAGCAACAAGAATCCTGAATAGCATTCGCGACTCCTAGCCGTCATTTAGCGGTGGAAGATCGAGTCGCGGCCCATCCTAGCACAGCAATACGAAGTCGAACGAGATAAAGTCGCCTATTCTCTCGATGGACTTGTGAAGGGATGCGCTTGGTATGTCCGCGCACAGGCGAATCTTCAGACCCGTCTCTCGCAAAAAGGCGGATCTAAAGATCCGCCTCTACGTACGGTCCCGCGGCTTCAACGCGTCGCGGAGTTTATCGGCTAGCGATCCGAATTTCTCCGGCGTGGTTCCATCGGTGCGGTCGGTGTACTCGCGCATCTCGTCGGCCTCGCGCATCGTCTGCACCCCGGTGACGCTCAAACGGATGCGGCGCGCAACGGCATCGACGTCGAGCACGGCAACGGATATTTCGTCGCCAACGCGAAATGCTTTCTTCACGTCGGCGTCGCGTGCGACGCCGCTCTCACTCAGGGGAACGAGACCTTCGATGCCCGGCTCGAGCTCGACGAACGGTCCGAACTCCGCGACCCGCGTGATGCGGCCCGTACGCAGCTGGCCCGCCTTGTAGGTCTCGGCCGCGCGCGACCACGGATCCGCGGCCAGCTGCTTCAAGCCAAGCGAGATCCTCTGCTTGTCCGCGTCGACGCGCAGCACCTTCACCGTGATCTCGTCTCCGAGTGTCACGAATTGCCTGGCATCGGGCACGCGCTCCCACGCCATCTCCGAGACGTGCAGCAGCCCCTGCACACCGCCGCCGAGGTCGACGAACGCACCGAAATCCCGAGCCGAGACGACGCGCCCGGTGATCACCGCGCCCTCGACGATCGACTTTCGGACTTCCGCCGCGTTCGCCTGCTGCTCTTCTTCGAGGAGCGCGCGCCGCGAGACGATGATGTTCCGGCCGCCTTCCTTGTATTCGATGATGCGGAACTTGTAGACACGGCCGATGTGCTCCGCGCCCTCGTCGTGGTGTCCGGCCGCCTCCGCTCCTTCGGAGCTTTGGCGCGCCGGACCTCTGTTTCCTCTGACGTCGATCTGGGAGAACGGGCAGAACGCACGCTGCCGCGCGATGCGCACTTCGTATCCGCCCTTCACCACTCGTTCGACTCTTCCCTCGACCGGCAGGCGCGAGTGGAAGGCGTCTTCGAGCTGTCCCGCCGTCGCGGCGCCAAGCGCCAGGCGGCGCGACAACTTCAGCTCGCCGGCAGTCGACACCACCATGGCTTTGATGCGGTCGCCGACGTTGACCTCGACACGGCCTTCGTCGTCTTTGAGCTCGGCGATGTCGATGGCCGCTTCACTCTTGCCGCCGACGTCGACGAGCGCCGATTCTTCGCCGATGGCGACGATGGTGCCGTCGATGATCTGCCCCTTCGTCACGCGCCGCGCGCGCTGGGAGGCCTCGAACATCGCGGCGAAATCTTCTTCCGGTTCAGTCAATTCGGATCTCCTCACGATTGTTTATCACAGCGCGCGGGGGAAGCAGAGGGCGCTGAGGTTTCAACGCAGAGATCGCAGAGATCGCGGAGAGCTCGGATTGGCACGGAGACACGGTGGAACGGAGGCCGGACGGAGCTATCGGCTATCGACGAGTCCGATGCGTCTCCCTGCGATCAAGTGACCTCTGCGATCTCTGCGATCCCTGCGTTTGATCTGTTTCGATGCTAAGCTCCGCGCCTATGAAACGCCGATTGATCCCTCTCGTCCCGGTTCTAGTGCTGTGCGTCGCGGCGATTCATGCGCGGGCGCCGCAGGCGCCCAAGCCGCGCACCTCAGGGTTCGAGATCCAGGAAGCCACCATCGATCAGATTCAGCAGGCCCTCCGCAAAAAGCAGATCACCACGCGTGGCGTCGTCGAAGCCTACTTGCGGCGCATCAAAGCCTACAACGGCACCTGCGTGAACGAGCCGCGGGGCATTCTTGGACCCATCACCACGAAGGCCCATGCCGGTCAGATCAACGCGCTGTCGACCTTGAACTTGCGCCCTGCCGCTCGCACGACGTGGGGCTTCGACGATCGCAAGGCGCGCAGTCTGACCGACAAGGCGGACGGCGCGGCCAACATGCCCGATGCGCTCGAGACCGCCGCCGAACAGGATCGCCAGTTTGCCCGCACCGGTCGCCTCGCCGGTCCACTCCATGGCGTCGTGCTGGCCATCAAGGATCAGTACGACACCTTCGACATGCGCACCACCTCAGGTGCCGATGTGGACTATGCCAACGATCGGCCGCCAGACGATGCGACGTTCGTGAGGCGGCTGCGCGACGCGGGCGCGATCATTTTGGCCAAGGCGAATCTGGCCGAATACGCCGTCGACGGAGCGCGCAGCTCGTTTGGCGGCACCTTCTGCAATCCGTACGACACCGAGCGCGAGCCAGGGATGTCGAGCGCGGGTTCCGCGACCGCCGTGGCGGCGAATCTCGTCACCTGCGCGATCGCGGAGGAGACGGTCGTGTCAGTGCGCTGGCCCGCCTCGGTGAACAGCGTCGTGGGTCTGGCGCCGACGCAGGAGTTGGTCAGCCGCGATGGCATGATGGGCGCGGGTCTCAACATGCGCGTCGGCCCGATCTGCCGCACCGTGCAGGATACCGCCAGGGTGCTCGATGCCTACGCCGGCTACGACCCGAAAGACGAGCTGACGGTGTTCAGCATCGGTCGCAAACCGCAGCAGCCCTACGCGAGCTCCGCCGGCGCGACGCGCCTCGACGGGCTGCGCATCGGCGTTCTTCGTGAGTACATGCGTCCATCGCTTCTCACAAAGGCCGACGAAGAGAGCATCGCGCTCGTCGATACGGCGATCGCCAACCTGCGGTCGCTCGGCGCGGTGATCGTCGATCCCGGCGCTGAAGGCGAGCTGTTCACGCGCTGCATCACGCGCTACGCACCCGAGCTGCTGAATTCGGCATTCGCGCGGCAGTACCCGCAGCTGTTTCCCACCGAGGCGGCGCGGGGCGGCGACCAGATCGCGACGCTGCTCGACCTGCATGTTGATCCCTCGCGCATACCGCGCGAGCTCTCGCTGCGCACGCTCAACGCCGGCGGGTTCGGCCCGGCCGGTGAAGGGAAATACATGATGAACCGCTACCTGCGCGAGCGGGGCGACGCCACCATCAAGACCAACGCTGACCTGATCGAGAAAGCGCGGTTCTATCAGGACCCCAACTTTCCCGATCGCAGACAAGCGCGCGAGCAGGCTGAGCGTACCAACTCGTTCGACATGTCGGCGCGACTGCAGGGCCGCTTCGCCGTGCAGACGATGCTGCTGCAGTGCATGCAGGAGCAGCGCCTCGACGCGCTGGTGTCGCCGATGTCGACGGTGCCGCCGCGCAAGCTGACGTCACCACGCGAGCCGGCGTCGAACGGCCGCGCGCCGATCGGCTGGTCGCTGATCGGTCAGCAGGGGTTTCCGGTGATCACCGTGCCGGCGGGATTCACGACGGCGGTCTGGGATCGCGCGGCTGATGGCAGCGGCGCAACGCGGCTGGTCGGGCCGGTGTCCGTCGCGCTTCCAGTCGGCGTCGACTTCATCGCACGGCCCTTCGACGAGCCGCTGCTGTTCAGAATTGCGTCGGCCTATGAAGCCGCCACGAAGCATCGTCGGCCGCCGGCCGACTTCGGTCCGGTGGCGCAAACACCTTGAGTCAACTCTTCGCGAGAATGTCCAACTTGTAGCCGGCCTTCATGAACAAGTAGCCACGCGAGTCATCCGCCATCTGGCGAAACTTGTCCATGTTCACGCCAGCCATCCGGCCTCGGAATTTCCGAATTCGCCCGCCGATGATCACGGTGTCGATGTTGCGAACGTCGGCTGCCGACACCACCGTCCCGACGGCGTGATTGGACGGATATACGTTGATGTCGTCGGCGCGGATCATGACGATGTCCGCTTCCTTGCCTGGCGTGAGTGTCCCGCACCTGTCGAGCAGGCCAGCGCAGGCGGCGCCGCCGGCCGTCGCGCACTCGAGTATCTGCCGCACGTTGACGGGGGCAGGCGCCTTGGCGTCGCCGTTCACCTTCCGGTACGTGGCCATCGCGCGCTGAACATTGAAGGCCACATGCATCTCGGTGAACATGTCGGTGCCGTATGACACTTCGTTGTCGATGCTGAAGCCAGGACGCATGCCGTGGTCGAGCGCTTTCTGAAATGCGGAGACGCCTTCCCCGAGCCCGTATTGCGCATCTGATCTCGGACAGACGTTCACCGTGGCTCCGGCATCCTTGACGTGCTGCCACACCTGATCGGGCCACCCTTGGCAATGATTGAAGGTGTTGTCGGACCGCAGCAGCTTTTCCTTCCAGAACTCCTCGAAGTCGGGTCCGGCGGCGTTCGACTCGGTCGTGATCCTGATGCCGAGCCGGCGTGCGAGCGTCCAATTCTCGCGACTCATTCCAGAGAACATGCGCAGCGTGACCAGCTGGTCGGTCGACGAGAAGAACCGCTTCTGCAGCCGCTCGAGATCCTGCGGCCACTGCCGGTCCCACTCGCCGGTCTGCGGCGCGCCAGAGGCGTGCACGCCGCGAATGCCCGAATCGATGAGCGCCTGAACGGCCGCATCGGAGTGCGCGGCCGAGCGTGAATTGTGCGAGTTGTCGATGATGCAGGTGATGCCGGCGTCGATACAGCCCAGGGCGGTAATCAGGTTGCCGACGTAGATATCGTGCGGTCGATAGTGGCGTGCGAATCCATTGTGAGTGGTCGCCATGTAATCGGCGATGGCCCCGTCCGGGATGATGCGGCGAAGCTGGCCTTCCCATGAATGGCGGTGCGCATCGACGAACCCGGGAATGATGATGGTGTTGGTGGCGTCGATCACCTGCGCCTGGGGAGGCGCTTTGACTGCGCCCGACGGACCCACGCTGACGATCTTCTTCCCGTCGATGAGCACGTCGCCCTTCGCGAAGTCGCCGACCTTCGGGTCCATGCTCACGATGGTGCCGCCCCTGAGGACGATGGGCTGGCGGCTGGTGGGCGGCTGGCGCCACGTGCTGTCCAGCGTTCCGGCATCTTCGGCAATTTGCGCGCGCTGTTGGGCGCTCGTTGCAGATTGAATGAGCGGCGCCGCAGCGATCGCTGCGGCAGCTCTGATCACATCACGCCGTGAGATGTCGCTATCGCGCGCGTCATCGCGTTTGCTTCGCTTCATGATTCGACCTCCGTCACCGGTCGTCGACGAGCCAGAAGCCTACAGCGTCCACTGCGTGATTTCCACTGAACTCGGCTACGATTTACAGACCCTCGTGAACTCACGCCTCTCCCTGCTTCAGCCTTATCCCTTCGAGAAACTGCGCGCGCTGCTGGCCGGTGAGACGCCGACCGCCACGCCAATCGCGCTTTCGATCGGCGAGCCGCAGCACGCCACGCCGCAGGTGATTCGCGACGCGCTCACCGCGCATCTCGATGGGCTCTCGGTGTATCCGTCGACCGCGGGTTCGGATCGACTGCGCGACACGATCGCCGCGTGGTTCCAGCGTCGCTACCGCCTGACGACGCTCGATCCGCGAACGCAGGTGCTGCCGGTCAACGGCACACGCGAGGCGCTGTTCGCGTTCGGGCAGGCGGTCGTCGATCCGTCGCGGCCGCAGCCGTCGGTGGTCTCGCCAAATCCGTTCTATCAGATCTATGAAGGCGCGGCGCTGCTGGCCGGAGCCGAGCCGCTGTTTCTCAATCAGACTGCCGACCGCGACTTTGCGCTCGATCTCGACTCGCTCAGCGCAGAGCAGTGGACGCGCACCCAGCTGCTGTATGTCTGCTCGCCCGCCAATCCATCCGGCCGCGTGCTGACGCTCGACGAATGGCGCGCGCTCTTCGAGCGCTCGGATCGATATGGGTTCGTGATCGCATCCGATGAGTGCTATTCAGAGATCTACGATCGTGATCCGCCGCTCGGCGCGCTCGAGGCGGCACAGCGGTTGGGCCGCGACAGCTTTCCCAATCTCGTCGTGTTCAACAGCCTGTCGAAGCGCTCGAACGCGCCGGGTCTACGCTCGGGTGCCGTGGCCGGCGACGCACAGCTGCTGAAGCGCTTTCTCCTCTATCGCACCTATCATGGATGCGCGATGAGCCTGGCCGTTCAACACGCCAGCATGGCGGCGTGGAACGACGAGGGGCACGTCGAGGACAACCGCCGGCAGTATCGCGAGAAATTCGAAGCGCTAGTGGCGATGCTGAGCTCCGTGCTGTCCGTGGAGAAGCCCGACGCCGGTTTCTACCTCTGGGCACAGGTGCCCGGCGGCGACGATGAGAAGTTTGCGAGGGAGCTGTTCGCGGCCACACATGTGACCGTGCTTCCCGGACAATATCTGGCGCGCGACGCCCACGGTGCGAACCCCGGACGTGGCTACGTGCGCATGGCGCTGGTGCCGTCGCTGTCGGATTGTGTCGACGCCGCCCGCCGCATAGTGGAGTTCTGTCGAACATGACCACGCACACTCTGGAATCGCTCATTGATGCCGCGTTCGAACGCCGCACCGAGATCACGCCCGCCACGGTGCCCGCGGATCTATCGGCTGCGCTCGCCGAGATCCTCGACGGTCTCAATCAAGGGCGCCTGCGGGTGGCGGAGAAGATCGACGGCCAATGGGTCACGCACCAGTGGCTCAAGAAAGCGGTGCTGCTCTATTTCCGCTGTCACGACAACCGCGTCATCGACGGCGGTGCGACGAAATACTTCGACAAGGTGCCGCTCCGCTTCGATGGCTACTCCGACACGCAGTTCAGGCAGGGGGGCTTCCGCGTGGTGCCGCCGGCGATTGCACGGACGGGGGCGTTCATCGGCAAGAACGTGGTGATGATGCCGTCCTACGTGAACATCGGCGCCTACGTCGATGACGGCACGATGGTGGACACGTGGGCGACGGTCGGCTCGTGCGCGCAGGTCGGGAAGAACGTGCATTTGTCGGGCGGCGTCGGTCTCGGCGGCGTGCTCGAGCCACTGCAGGCCAATCCGACGATCATCGAGGACAACTGCTTCATCGGTGCCCGGTCGGAAGTGGTCGAAGGCGTCATCGTCGAGGCGAACTCGGTGCTGGCGATGGGAGTGTTCATCAGCCAAAGCACGAAGATCTACGATCGCGCCACCAACGAGATCATCTACGGGAGAGTGCCCTCGGGATCGGTCGTGGTTCCCGGAAGCCTGCCCTCCGCTGACGGCAAGTACTCGCTGTCGTGCGCCGTCATCGTCAAACGCGTCGACGCGCAGACACGGGCCAAGACGTCGATCAACGAGCTGCTGCGGGCGTGAGCGACATTCACCGCGAGACGCTGCAACTCGCCAAGGATCTGATCGCGTGCCGGTCGGTCACGCCGGCGGACGGCGGGGCATTGACTCTGATCGCTTCGCGCTTGTCCGCGGCGGGCTTCACGTGCGAGCGGCTCGATCGCGGAGCCGTCGGCAATCTGTGGGCGCGCCATGGATCGTCAGCGCCGGTGATATGCCTGGCCGGCCACGTCGACGTCGTGCCACCCGGCCCGCTCGAGCAGTGGACGAGCGACCCGTTCGTGCCAACCGAGCGCGACGGTCTTCTGTGCGGCCGCGGTGCGTCGGACATGAAGGCGGGCGTGGCGGCGATGGTCACTGCCGCCGAACGCCTCACGCGTTCGCCAGGCAAACGCGGTTCGATCGCGATCCTTCTCACGTCCGACGAAGAAGGCGATGCGGTCGACGGCACTGCCGCAGTCGTGTCGACGCTCAAGGCCCGCGGCGAGGCGATCGACGCGTGCATCCTGGGCGAGCCGACCTCGTCTGAGCGCTTTGGCGACACGATCAAGAACGGCCGGCGCGGATCGCTCAACGGCAAGCTGCGCGTCCACGGACAGCAGTGCCATATCGCGTATCCCGAGCGCGGACGAAATCCCATTCAGGACGCCGCGCGTGCACTGAGCGAGCTCGTGTGGATGCCGTGGGATCGCGGCAACGAATACTTTCAGCCGACGAGCTTCCAGATCTCGAACGTTCACGCGGGAACGGGAGCGAGCAACATCATCCCGGGCACGTTGGACGTCTGGTTCAATTTCCGCTTCTCGCCCGAGTCGTCCGCTCGGGGGTTGCAAGCGCGCATGCGCGACATCCTCGACGGCCATCGTCTGCGCTACGACATGGAGTGGACACTCATCGGAGAGCCGTTTCTCACGCCCCGCGGCGCGCTCGTCGACGCGATGACGGCGTCGGTGAAGTCGATCGCCGGCATCGAGCCGTCACTCTCCACCACCGGCGGAACGTCGGACGGCCGCTTCCTCGCCCACCTGGCCCGCGAAGTCATCGAGTTCGGACCGCTCAACGACTCGATCCACAAGATCGACGAGCACGTCCGCATCGCCGATCTCGAGCCACTCTCGCTGATCTACGAACGCACAATCAAACAATTGTTGATGTGACGGTCCTTGTTTAATCCCACTTGCCTAATCGTTCTACCCTAGCCTACTATGTGAGCCGATGGCTCAAGAGAATCCCCAGGCCGCCCTGGAGTTGTTGATCCTCAAAACGCTCACCGCGGGTCCCAATCACGGATTCGGCATCGCGCTGCATATCGAAGAGGCGTCTTCGGCGCTGCTGCGCGTGGAAGAGGGCTCCCTCTACCCGGCACTCCATCGCCTCGACAAAGCGGGCTTCATCGATGCGGAGTGGACCGTGACTGAAAACGGCCGGCGTGCGCGCGTGTATCGGCTGACGAAGGACGGCCGCAAACGTCTGAAGGAAATCGAAGAGAGCTGGACCACGCTCGCCGAGGGTGTGAAGAGGGTATTGCGATGGGCATGAAGGGCCGCTGGTTCCGCCGACGGCCATCGGACGACGAGATGCGCGAGGAGCTCGAGGCTCACGTCGCTATGCGCGCCGAGCACGATGGCGTGGACGAGGCCGCCGCGCGGCGACGTCTGGGCAACATTCTTCACACCCGCGAGTCGATGCGGCGCGTGTGGATCGCCCAGTGGTGCGACGCGCTGCGACAGGACGCGCACTACACATGGCGATCGTGGCGGCGGCGGCCGGCCTTCGCAATGAGCGTCGTGCTGGTGCTGGCCTTGGGACTGGGCGCTTCCACCGCGATGTTCAGCGCTGTCGATCGGATTCTGTTCCGTCCTCTCCCGTACGGCGACGCCGATCGTCTCGTGAACTTCGGAATGGCCTTCCCGGGCGTCGAGCGACCGGATCAAAGCCACGTACTTCTTCACGCGGGCGATTACCCAGAGCGGTGGAAACCGGCGCCGGAACCCTTCACCGCCGTAACCACCACCGCCGACGCAGGCCACACCTGCGATGTCACCGAACAGCAGCCCGAGCGCCTGTTGTGTGCTGACGTCGAAAGTAATTTTCTTCAGACGTTCGGTGTCAGGGTCGTTGTCGGTCGAGACCTCGCTCCTGAAGACGACGTGCGCGGCGCGCCGCCCGTCGCGATCATCAGCGATCCCGTCTGGAGACGGCGCTTCGGCGCGGACCCGGGCGTCATCGGCCGAACCATCGATCTGAATGGCAAGCGGACTCGAGTCATCGGGGTTCTGCCGGCTGGTTTCGCGGTGCCGGGCGGCAAAGCCGATATTCTTGAGCCACAGCAGCTTTCTCCGTCCGACGGTCGGCTCCTTGTGGCGTTCGGCCGCCTGAAATCCGGCGTCACGCCCGAACAGGCCGAAGCCGCGATCGCGTCCATCATCGACGCCCCCTCGAAGTCAACGAACAACCTGCGGTCCGCTCCCTATCGGCCACGAGTTGTGCCGCTGCGGCAGTATCTGGTGGGCGACACGTCGCGCCTGGCCTGGCTGCTGCTGGGCGCCGTTGGCGGACTGATGCTGATCGCCTGTGTCAACGTGGTGAATCTGATCCTGGCCCGGATGGCAGTCCGCAACCGCGAGTTCGCTGTGCGATCGGCGTTGGGAGCGGGACGCGCTCGCCTGGCGCGACTGGCGATCACCGAAAGTGTGCTGCTGGCGTTGGCAGCCGGCGCCATCGGACTGCTGCTTGCGGCCGCGGCGCTTCGTGTCTTCGTGCGGCTGGCGCCGTCCAGCATTCCGGAGATCGACCAGGCGTCTCTCGACATGCGCGTGTTCATCGTCGCCGGCGTGCTGGCACTCGCGGCGGGGATCGCTGTGGGGATCTGGCCTGCGCTGTCGGTCCTGCGCCGCCGCGCGCTGCACTACGGATCGCGCGCGACCGCGCCGGCACGTCCGCGCACGCGCTTCACGCTCGTGACCGCGCAGATTGCGTTGACGGTGGCCTTGCTCGCGGGTTCGGCGCTCCTGTTGCGGACGCTGTGGAATCTCGTGGCCGTGCCACTCGGTTACCAAAGCGAACGGGTCGTCACCATGACCGTCATTCCCAACGTCGCGCGCTACGCAGCGGATGTGCGCGGTCCGTTCTTCGAGCGTGTGCTCGAGCACATACGCGAGATCCACGGCACATCGGCGGCGACGATGAGCAGCGCAGCCCCTCCTAACGGGGTCGCGTTGGCGGGGATGAATTTCGCGATCGACCATCAGCGCGCGCCGCTCGCCTTGCGGTCGCCCATTCGCTTGCGGGATGTGACCCCTGGCTACTTCCAGACCTTCGGCATTCCGATCCTGCGTGGGCGCGCCTTCGTGGAGGCCCACCGCACCGGGCAGCCGGCCATCATTCTTTCGGAGTCCGCCGCGAAGATTCTATTTCCCGGCCAGGATCCGCTCGGGCACACGGTTCTCGCGGGTGGCGGAAAGGACTGGGCCGAGGTCGTCGGCATTGCGCGCGAGATTCGCAATACGGGTCCCACAGAGGAACCCGCACCGGAAATCTACACACTCTGGCGCCGGAACGGGAGCAGCGTTGCCGCTTTCTCCAACATGGCGTTCTTCGCTGTCCGCACCCAGGCCCGCACGTCTGACGCTGTCGCATTCCTGAAGCAGGCCGTCGCCGATCTCGATCCGCAGCTTCCGGTGACCATCCGGATCCTGGACGATGAAGTCGCCCGGCTCACCGAGCGCCCGCGATTCCTCGCGTGGCTGCTGTCGGCGTTCGCTGGACTCGCCCTGCTGCTGGCCGCAACGGGACTCTATGCAGTTGCCTCGTATCTGGTGACGCAGCGCACGCGCGACCTTGGCGTACGGATCGCGCTCGGCGCCGCGCCTGGTGACATGGCGCGCGACGTGATCACAGAAGCGGGGCGATGGATTGCAGTCGGCGGGGCAGGCGGCGCGCTGCTCGCGTGGATGACGACACGCGCGATCGAATCGCAACTGTTCGAAGTGGCCGCAGCCGATCCCGTGTCCTGGGCCGCCGCGCTCGCGGTGTTAGGTGTCGCGCTGTTGGCGGCGGTGGTGCAGCCCGCAGCGCGGGCCGCGCATGTGAATCCGATTGTGGCGCTACAGGCGGACGAGTAGCCACCTGGTGTGCTGAGGGCGGTGCGATGGGCATGAACGATCGCTGGTTCCGCAGACGACCATCCGACGACGAGATGCGCGAAGAGCTCGAGGCGCACGTCGCCATGCGCGCCGAGCACGATGGCGTGGACGAGGCCGCCGCGCGGCGGCGCCTCGGCAATGTGCTGCAGACGCGCGAGTCGATGCGCCGTGTCTGGATCGCCTTGTGGTGGGAGGCGCTGCGGCAGGACGCGCATTACACGTGGCGATCGTGGCGGCGTCGGCCGGCGTTCGCGCTGGCGGCGATTCTCGTGCTCGCGCTCGGCCTCGGCGCATCGATGGCGCTCTTCGCCGCGCTCGACCGCGTGCTCTTCAGGCCGATGCCGTTCGTCGATGCCAATCGCATTGTCTCCGTCGGGCGGATCACGGTGCCGCTCGTCTACGAGAGTCAGACCGAGTCGATCGTCGACACGTTCTACCTGCAGGACTGGAGCAAGCCGCCGGCGCCGTTCCAATCGTTGACGGCGCTCCTCGGAGGGCAAACGTGCCAGATCGCCGATGAACAGCCGGAACGGCTGTTGTGCCGCAGCGTCGAGCATACCTTTCTGCGCCTGCTGGGCGTGCAGATCGCGCTGGGTCGCGACTTCGCGCCCGAAGACGACGTGCGCGGGGCCCCGGAGGTCGCGCTCATCAGCCATGCGCTGTGGGTCCGGCGCTTCGGCGCGGATCGCGGAGTGGTCGATCGGGCGATGACGCTCGAGAGAGGATCGCTGCAGCAGGCCCGCATCATCGGCGTGCTGCCGCCCGACTTCGAGATGCCGTTCGAGACCGCCGACATCCTGTTTCCGGCCCACCTGCGTCCTCTCGATCCGAAGAGCCGGTTCCGCATGTCGCTGATGACCCTCGCACGACTCAGGCCTGAAGTGACACCCGAGCGCGCGACGCTGATGCTGGAGTCCGGGTGGCCGAAGCTCCAGCAATGGCCGCCAATACCCGGCTACCATGAAGAATGGCGGGTGCGATCCCTGCGCAACCGTCGCGTGGGCGGCGATGCCATGCGTGTCGGCTGGCTGCTCATCGGCGCGGTGACCGTCTTTCTGCTCATCGCCTGCGTGAACGTCACCAACCTCATGCTGGCGCGCGTCGGCGAGCGTCGCCGTGAGTTCGGTGTTCGGGCGGCCATCGGCGCTGGACGGATACGACTCGCGCGTCTGGCGCTCGCCGAGAGTCTGCTGCTCGCGCTCGCCTCGGGCGGCATCGGTCTCCTCGTGGCCTTCGGCCTCCTCCAGACGTTCGTGGCGATGGCGCCACCGGGCATACCCGGCATCGCCGATGCTTCGATCGACGTGCGCGTCTTTGCCATGGCTGCGTTGCTTGTCGTTATCACGGGAACGGCCATAGGCCTGTGGCCGGCGATTTCCGTGTTTCGCGTCGGGGAGTTGAACGGGCTCCGTTCGACGACCACGTCATCGCCGGGCGCGCGGCCGCGGGTTCGGTTTGCACTGGTGACCACGCAGATCGCATTGACACTGGCGCTGCTCGGCGGCTCCGCGCTGTTGCTGCGAAGCCTGTGGCACGTGGTCAATGTGCCACTCGGTTTCGACGGCGAGCGTGTGGTCACGCTGACCGCGGGGCTCAGCCCCGTCCGGCATCCGACCAGAGAGAATGGGGCCGTGTTCTTCGAAGAGCTGCTCGCCCGCGCGCGGGCGACACCGGGTGCGGTATCAGTGGCGTTGAGCAATGGGCCGCCGCCGCCGCTCCTGTTGGAGGTGTTGGCGGGGATCGAGGTCGAGGGGCGGCCGTTCCGGCCCAACGTGCCTCCTCCAACAAGTCGCTTCCGATCGGTGACGCCGCAGTATTTCGAAACCTTCCGAATCCCGGTGCTACGCGGTCGCACGTTCCAGGATGCTGACCTGGCTGGCGAGCCGGTCGTCGCGCTCAACGAGTCGGCCGAACGAATGCTCTTTGCCGGCGAGCGCGGGCTCGGACGTCGCCTTCGGCTCCCACCGCCGCCTAAAGGTATCGCCGGAATCCCCAGCGAACTGCTGCAGCGCCCGTGGTACACGGTGGTGGGCGTGATTGCGGACGTCCGGAACGGTCAGGCACTCACCGACAAGCCGAATCCCGAGATCTACTTTGCGACGCGGCCGGGGAGGTGGGTGAACTCGCTCCCGGTAAACCCGATTGGTATTCTCTCTCTTCGCACGACCACACGTCCTGCCGATGCCGCCGCCGTCCTCAGGCGGATTGCTGCCGACCTCGATCCGAAGCAGCTCGTGACCATCCAGACCGGCGAGGAGCTCTTCACCGCAGCGACCGCGCAGCCGCGCTTCATCGCGTGGCTGCTCACCGCATTCGCCGCGCTCGCGCTGCTGCTGGCGGCCGCGGGGTTGTACAGCGTGGCGTCGTACCTGGTGCTGCAACGGCGCCGCGACATCGGCGTGCGAATGGCGATCGGCGCCTCGCCGCGCGACGTGGCGCGGCAGGTCGTTGGCGAAGCCGGGCGTTGGATTCTTGGCGGCGCGGTGGTCGGGGCTGCGCTCGGCTGGATGGGCACGCGTGCACTGCAGACGCAGCTCTATCAAGTGGAGGCGCTCGACCCGTTGTCGTGGGCTGGCGCGCTGATCGCGCTCGCGCTGGTGCTGGTGATCGCGGTCTTCAGACCTGCGTATCGCGCCGCCCACCTTGACCCGGTTACGGCGCTGCGGTCCGAATGATCGAAGCGCTCAGTCGTCGCTTGCGTTGCTTTGTTACGTAAAGAAAATTGCGTCGCTGACGCATGACCAGGACCACAATCACCGGCGCGGTGTTGGTGATCGTGGTCGTTCTCCTCGCCCTCATCCTGGTTTTTCGCAACCGAGCGCTGGAGCGGAATGTCGCCGATAGGACGACCGCGCCCGCGATCGCTCTTCCAACGACGGCGCCAGGGGCAGACGTCCACTCGGGCTTCATCTACGGCCGGGTAATCACTGGCGACGGCACCACGCACGAAGGACGACTACGTTGAGGAGGCGACCAGGAGGCCTTCTGGGGCGACTACTTCAATGGCACGAAAAAGGAGAACCCATGCGCGCGTCCCGAGTACGTGCCTTGGACCGATGTCGCGCAAGTCGACCTCGACCGTCCACCGAGCCAGCGATGAAGGTGGCGACCGTAGATCAGTTTTGATTTGACGATCTTTGATGCTAGTTCACGCGTAACCGCTGGTACTTCAGCGACGGATCCTCGAAGTAGCGATTGTCCTCGCAGACGTATTCCTGGATCTTGTAACCGGGCCATCGCTTGTACATCCACGTCCAGGTCCACGGCTTGGTCAGGTACTCCGGATCGTCGATGGTGACCTGGTTCTGCATGATCTCGTCGTTGAGCAATCGCATCCGCTCGGTGATACGCATGTTCATCGAATGCGGCGTGTTGCGGAAGTGCACGGTCTCCTTGACGCCCACCGTCTGCACGACCAGCGTGTCGCCTTCCCACGTGCCGGTGGAGTGACCGGAGAAGCGCGGTTCCGCATCCTGCGGCGCGATCGGCGGCGCGTCGAGGTAGATGCGGCGGACCTGCGTGAATGCTTCCTGGATGATCGTGATCTGTCCAGGCGTTTCGAGGATCTCCATCGGGAACGTCACCTGCATCATGCCGGGCATTCCTTCGGGGATGCAGGCCATGCCCGTCGAGGGTGGCGGCAGTCCTTTCCGCGTCAACTCGGCGTTGCGCGCCTGTGTGGCGCGCCATTGGTCGAGGTGAGGCTGCTTGAGCGGCGGCTCGGGGAGCGGCTGCGGCGCGGCCACTGGGGTCTTCGGCGGCACACCGGATCCGAATCCCTCGCCGCGCAGCGGATAGGCTTCCCACGATCCGTTGATGCCACGCACGACCGGCGTCCTCTGCGCGAGGAGCGTGGACGCCGCGGCACCAAGCGCCAGCAGTGTGACGAGCGTCGCGCGAATCACCATCGGCAGCCTCATTGAATCGTCGCGGATCCGGCGGCTGCGCCGTTCCCGTATTTGGTGCCGTCTGGCAGGATCATCTGTTTCAGCAGCGCCGCCGGCTCTCCGTTCCGAAGCGGTGCGACGATGACGGTGATCTTGTCGCCGGTCTTGACCAGATTGAAGCGCCACCCCGCGCGATTGAGGATGCTGGTGCTCGCGCACTCGATGAGCCAGCGTTTCGTCTCGCCGCCGGTGGACTCCTGCGCGTCGATCTGGAGATAAACGTGCGGGTTGGTCCATTTGAATTCAGTGACCACGCCCGAGAGTTTGATCTGCTTGCTTGGCTCGTAGGCCGCAAACGAATGATGGGCCCATACCGAGCTCACCGAGAACACACCGAGCGCGATCACGATCGCAGCCGCGCGCACGCTGACGCGTCTGAGTTTCATCGTGTGTCTATCCTCGCCAAGAGTCGCGCGATCAGTCGCGCGGGGCGACGTCGCGGCTTTCGATCAGCCATTGGCCGTTGACGCGAACCAGTGTGTCGACTTCGCGGCCTGCTGCGGCTACGCGCGGCGGCGTGTTCTGGCCGGCGGCACCGAACACCGTCTGCCAATAGGCCTCGATGCGCGCGTGATCCTTGTCCACGAACGAGAGATGCGAGTTCATGGTCATGTGATACATCGGCGGGCGCGGCGCTTCGCCTTTCGCTTGGGCCGCCTTCTGCCGATCGGCCCCGTCCGCAATCATCTTCTTGAGCGCGGCGCGGCCCTTGGTCGCGTTGGGGCCGTTTCCAAACTGGCCGTCGGGCGCATAGACCGCTGCGTACGCGTCCGCGTTGCTCGTATCGAGGGCTCGTGCGTAACGCCACATCAGCGCTTCGATCTCCGCGCGATCGCGTGCCTCACGCACCGTGTTGTCCTCGGCGCCTACCTTCGTCGACGCCCACGCCAGCGCGCAGACAACCATCGTCACAGCAACGATCCTCATCAGCCTCATGATCTCTCCTCTGCCACCTATTTCAGATTCTTGTAAACCGCTTCTTCGACACCGGCATACACGCCCATCGACTTCTCATCGTAGAAGGGCAGCGTCTGCATCATCACCACGACGCCGATCTCTTTGGCCGGATCGATGAAGAAATGCGTGTTGAAAATGCCGGCCCATGTGCCGCTCCCAGGCGACCGCCGATTCGCCGCCTTCTCCGCGGCGAGCTGGAAGCCGAGGCCCCAATGATCCTTGCCGGCGCCGGTGGGGAAGTTCTTCGAGAGCGACAGGTTCGTCGACTGCTGCAGCGGCACGGTGACGCTGCCGGTGTGGTTCTCGAACATCGTCTTGACGGCGTTCTCGCTGAGGATGCGTGCGCTTCCAGCCTTGCCGCGATTGAGCAGCATGCGGAGGAAGAGACCGTAGTCGCTCGCGGTGCTGTACAAACCACCATCGCCCGCGACGTTCGCGGTGAGCGTCGGCGGCGTCGGCCGCTCGACGAACGCGCCATCGTTGCCGCGGGCGTTCACCGCGACGACGCGCGAGTACTTGTCCATCGGCACCAGATAGCTGGTGTCTTTCATGCCGAGCGGCCCGAGGATGCGCGCCTGCAGGAATGCATCGAGTTTCTGTCCCGAGACCGCTTCGACGACGCTGCCGAGCACGCGAGTGCTGGCGCCGTAGGCCCAGTTGTCGCCCGGGTCGAAGAGCAACGGAAGATCCAGCTCCGTCTTCTTCGTCTTCTCCATGATTTTCGCGAGCGTCGGGCTCGAGAAGCTGTAGCCAATGCCTGACGTGTGCGTCAGCAGATTTCGGATGGTGATCGGGCGCTTCGCCGGGCGTGTCTCGTAGCTCGCATCGGCAGCGTTGAACTTGCTGATGACCAGCGGGTCCTTGTACTTCGGCAAGTACTTCGCCACATCGTCATCGATCTTCAGCTTGCCCTCATCGGCAAGCATCATGATCGCCGCCGAGGTCACCGCCTTGGTCATCGACGCGATGTTGAAGATCGTGTCTTTGGCCATCGCGCGGTGCGCGGACGTACTCGCCTGGCCGAACGCTTCGTTGTAGAGCAGGCCGTCCTTGTTGACGACAGCGACGACGACGCCAGGCACATCGCGATCGACGGCGCTCTTGAGAAATGCCGACAGCGCGGCCGAACCGGTCGGCGCCATCGTTGGCGCCGCAGCGGCGACGAGGGCCACGAACAGAAGCAGAAGCAGACAGACATAGTGCCCGGCTGTGGCCGGACCGCGACCCGAAGCCTGTTTCATGGGGTCTCATCCTACACCGGAGCTGGTGTCGTGAATCTGGGGCAGCGAATCACGCCGAAGGCGACACGCGCGCTCCTACTCAACTGGGACTCGCGCTGCGACTGCGCAGTCGCATGGATGGAATTGTCATTGCACCTGAGAAAACTCGGGCAATTGACTGCCCTAGTTGGGGGAGTATGGCGGTCGAGGTATCGTATGGTGTTCGCCGGCATTCGGATCTTCCGGCCTTCAACACCAAGATGATTGAGGAAATCGCGAAAGGCCGACACGGCAGCGCGGGCGCGCGTCACCTGACGCACACGCATGCGTGAGCCAGCGCTCGCCCATGATGGCCACGCCCTCGCGCGCCCGTGGCCCGAAACGCCGCTTGGCCTCTGGCTGTTCCGCAATCGATCGTGGCTGCCGATTCCTCTCGGTATCGTCGCTGTCGTGTTTGCGCCGGGAGCGTCCGATCTGAGGCTGGTCTACACCGGCGCACTTTGCATCATTGCCGGTGAGGCGCTTCGGCTGTGGGCCGTCCGCCACATCGGCGTCGTGTCGCGCACGCGGACCACGCGTCTTGGACCGCTGGTGACGAGCGGACCCTACGCGCATACGAGAAACCCGCTGTATGTCGGCAACTGGCTGCTGTGGACGGGATTTGCGTTGGGCTCGTCGCTGCGGTGGATGGTGCCGATCTCGTGGGCCGTGTTCGCGGTGCAGCACGCGGTCGTCGTGCAGTGGGAGGAGCAGCTGCTTGCGCGACGCTACCCGGCGTCGTACCGCCGCTACGCGCGCGCCGTCTCCCGCTGGTGGCCGAGTCTGTCGCGGGTCCGCACGCCTGCGGTGCCGTATCGATATCCGTATCCGTGGAGCGACGTGATGTTCAGCGAGCGCGGCACACTCGCGGCGATCGCGCTCGTCGTGATGATGTTCGTGATGAGGCGGCTGATCGTCTGACGCTTAACGCGGGCTGGTGTGACGCCGATCGGTCAGCGCCTGCGCTGCATCGGCAAAGGCGGTCGCGTCCTCGTAGACACCGCGATACGAATGCGGAATCAGCTCGGCGATCGCCAGGCCGACGAGGTCCATGGCCGTCTGCCGATGTCGCTTCACCAGCGGCAGCAGCGCATCGGTTCGCATCGGCAGGCCGATCCTCAGATCGACGCGCGCCGGGCGAACGGTCACGTCGCCGATTGGAAACAACAGCTCGCTTCCGGTGAGGCCAACCGGGAGCACCCACGCGCGCGGCACCTCGAGGTACCGACCGACGCCGGCCAGCATACGCTGCATCTGTGCGCTCCGACTGCGCGTGCCTTCGCCAAACAGCACCAACGCATCGCCGCTCGCAAGCCGCCCGGCCGCGATCTCGATTGCGTGTCGCGCCGAGCGGGCGACCTCACGTGCGTCCTGCACTGCCTCTCCAGACGAGACGTCTCGACTCTGCGGCACCTTGATCGTGCCGAAGCACAGGCTCGAGAAGCGTCGCACCCGATCGCTGAACACCTTTGGTCCGGCAATCGCAGTCAGACGGCTGGCAAGATCGTGGCGGCCGACGCGGTGCAGCAACACGTGCAGCACGTTCGCATCGGCATAGGACAGGTGATTGGACGCGACGATGACCGGGTCATGTGCCACGAGCTTCAGATGCTCGAGGCCCATCACCTGCGAGTCGGGCTGCACGAACCGAGCGGCGAGCAACAGGTGTATCCGCTGCGCGAGCGGATCGGGTGGGTAGTAGCTCCAGCCCGCATCCAACGTGAGCCGTTCTTTCAAGCCGATGAGCGATGCCGGTCCGGCCTCGTCGATCTCGCGTTCGAGCGCGGTGTGTATTTCGGCCAGGGCCAGTAGATCCTGGCCTTTCAGGAACTGCAGGATGCCGCCGACGAGCTGTTCTCGCGTTCGGCTGACGAGCATGCGATCAGGCTACACGCATTCGTCGCGCGAAGGCGACTCCCAGTTGTCCTGACGAGTGACCTGGTTAGGCCGAGGTCCATACCCGGCCGTAGTTCGACGGGATGGTGAGCGCCGTCTCCTGGAGGGGCACGATCTGTGAAAGGTTCAGCGTGCCTCCATGCAGCTCCTCAACGTAGTCACCACCGCCCGGGAACCAGAATGGAATCGTCTGGTCGGAATCACCGACGTTGATCCCGACGAGCGTGTACCGAGCGCTGTCGAATCGCGCGAACATCAGCACGCCGCGCGACTGATATCGCGTCCAATCATTGAAGAAGAAGTAGGCGCCGCGGCGGACGTGGCTGAGTGCCCGGCGGATCCGCAGCAGCTTTCGGACCAGATTCGCGATGGACTGTCCTGCTCCATCGTAGAAGAAGTCCCAGCGTAGCGAGCGCAGAAGGCCGACCCGGCCCGCGCCGAAATCCGGCAGGGAGTAGTTCTCCGCGAATTCCTGCCCCTGCCACAGCATCGGGATCCCTTTGCTCATGGCGAGCGCGATCAGGTACGGCTGCAGCTTGAACCATTGACCGCGATCGCCTTCGAGGAAGAGTGGATTGCCCGCGTCATCGGGGTTGACGAGCCCGAAGTTGCAGATGAATCGCTCGTGATCGTGGTTCTCGATGTACTGCACCGCGGCCTTCGGTATCGTCTCGCCGTTCGTCGTCTCCTGTTCGGGATATCCAAACAGGCCTAGCGATAAGCCCCAGTCGGTTAGATTGCCGCGGTCGCCGCGCGCGACGTTCTTCGCCGCTCCGAACGTACGGTTCTGCCACGTCGTGTTCGAGTAGGTCGTGCGGAGAATTTCCTCGGGGCCCTCGAGCTGCTCGGCACACTGAATCAGACGCAGCGGCGATCCCGCCCCACCGTCGAACCGATTCCAATACGGCGCGCCTTGGCCGATCTGAACTTTGGTCAGTTGATGCGTCTCGTAGACCAGGTTCGCGTATCCGACACCCATCGGTCCGTCCCAATAGTTCGGCACGCAGTCGTAGCGGACGCCGTCGACGTGGTAGACGCTGAGCCAGTGGTGGTTGACAGTGAAGAAGTATTCGCGAGTCAACTGCCGGGTGAAATCGGTGCTCTTGCCGAAGCTGCTGAAGTAGTCCTTGGCGAACGGGCCCATGAACGGGTTGTCGCGATGGCCCAGGCGCGTGTAGGCGTCGTAGTACGGAAAGTCGACGCCGGTGTGCCCGTAGACCATGTCGACGACGACGGCGATGCCGTGGGCGTGTGCGACGTCGACCAGCTGCTGGAAGTCGGAGCGCTTGCCGAAGCGCTCGTCGACGCCGAAGTAACCGATCGGCAAATAGCCCCAGTCGACGCTCGCTGCAACGTTCGACAGCGGCATAGCCTCGATGCCGTTCACGCCGAGGTCGGCCAAATAGGCCATGAGATCGCGGGTCCGCTCGAGATCGCCACCGAGCTCGGCGACATTGACCTCATACAGTACGAGGTCGGCGAGCGGTGGCGTCTTCCATTGCGTCTCACTCGCGCTCCAGACGTACGGCTGATACCCCAGTGTGAACGCCGAAAGCTTTCCGAGTCCGAATTCCCGGGCACACGGATCGATGATCCAATCGAGGATCCCGACGTTCGGGTTGTCGATCTGGTAGCGATACAGATATCGGCCCGCTGTTCCCCACGCGGACCCAGCAACGCCAGGCGGTGTTCCAGCGATGGCGACGGTCGTCGACCAGAAGTCACCATGCGGCTGACGCACGCTGTGCGCCATTGGGAACTGGCGCGGGGAAATGTTCTGCAGGAATTGATCGTGTTCGTGAATGATCTTCACGCTCACACGGTTGCCGTCGTTCGCCGAGACCCACGGCAGCCACAAGCCAAAGGTCAACACGCCGTTGTGCTCGACGGCACCGAGATCACCGAGCGGTAGGAGCGCTGTCATACTGATTCCCGACACGAGATCAACGAACTACAATCGACGCGTGAACACTCACGCAGGACTGCAATCCTAACGTCTCGCCAAGCTCGGCTGGCGAGCTGAGCTCTGTGCACGATTGTTCGTTTCGCGCCTCTGCGGCGTTTTTCAAAGCAATGCCACTCACCACTGAAAACACGACCTTTACCCGCGACGTGATGGGTCGCTACATCTGCAACACGTTCCAGGAAGCGCTCGACAGCACCACCGGCGGCGGCAAGCCGTTCGACGTGATCGTCATCGGCGGCGGTTCGTTCGGCGGCGTCTTTGCTCAGCGTCTGTTTCAGCTTGATTCTCGGACGCGGCAGCACCGGATTCTCGTGCTCGAAGGAGGGCCCTTCCTCGTTCCCGAACACATTCAGAATCTGCCGACGATCGGCGATCTGTTTGCGGAAGTGAAGCGGGTGCCCTGGCAGGCCTCGCCGGCGTCGCCGAACCTGGGATTTCCGGGGCTCGCCGCGTGCTTGGCCGGCCGATCGCTCTTCTGGGGTGGCTGGTCACCGCAGCTCACGAATTCGGAGCTCGGGAGCTGGCCGGGACCGGTGGTGAAAGACCTGCAGGACGCGTACTTCGAGGATGCGCGCAGGCAGATCGGCACCGATGCGCCGAACGACTTCATCTTCGGACCATTGCACGACACGCTGCGCGATCGGCTTTTCAATGGCATCAATCAGGTGACGCATCGCTTCAACATCAACCAGGCCGCAGATGTGGAAGCGCCGCTGGCCGTCGTCTCGGCGAGCGTCCGCGCCGGCACGTTCCCGATCAACAAATTCAGCTCGATGCCACTGCTGACGGACGCGTCGCGGAAGTCGTGGGTCGAGTCGAACGGCGATGACCGCGCGAAGCGAGTGATGATCGTGCCGAACTGCACCGTCCACGAGTTGGGGCTGACGGGCAATCAGGTCAGTGTGGTCAAGACGAGCCTCGGCGATATCACGGTGCCGGCGTCTGGCGCGGTCGTGATCGCGCTCGGCACCATCGAATCAACGCGGCTGGCGCTGCGATCGTTCCCGAACGCCAACCACTTGATCGGTTGCAACCTGATGGCCCACCTGCGCAGCAACGTCACGCTACGGCTGCCGCGCCGGTCGTTGGGTATTCCTCCGGACCGTCTTTATGCCTCGGCGCTCTTCGTCAAGGGAAAGAGCCCGAACGGCCACTTCCACCTGCAGATCACCGCCAGCGCGGCAGGTCCCAACGAAACCAATTCCGAGGCGGAGCTGTTCCGCAAGATTCCCGACATCGACACGCTGGACCGCTTCGACCTGAACGATGAGTTCGTGATCATCACGCTGCGCGGTATCGGCGAGATGACTCCGGATCCCAACGCGGGCGCGACGAACCGTGTCGACCTCGTCTTGGCCGCGAGCGGGACGCAGGCGACGCCGATCCGCAAGGCACAAGTAACGCTCAAGCCATCCGCCCAAGACGCGCTGCTGTGGGAGGACATGGATACCGCCGCCGACCAGGTGGCGAGCGTCTTCTCAAGCGGCCAGCCGTACGAGGTCCTCACCGGCGGCAACTACGTCAAAGTGATACCGGGTACGCCAGGCAAAGAGGCGAAGGACATCCTGCCGCACGCAAACCGCCACGACCTGCTTGGTACCACACACCACGAGGCGGGCACACTGTGGATGGATGCGAACCCGGCCAACGGCGTGACCGATCTCTGGGGGCGCGTGCACGAGGTGCCGAACGCATGGATCGCCGGGCCGGCGCTCTTTCCGACGGTCGGCTCACCGAATCCGATGCTGACCGGCGTGGCGCTCGCGCGCCGCGCCACCGAGCGCATGTTCGAGCGCCCCATCGTCGTCGCACCGGCAGGACCGGTGGCGCTCTTCGACGGGGCGACGTTGAACGGCTGGACTCACGCCGGCCCCGGCAACTTCGTTGTCGACAACGGCACCTTGCGCACGCAGGGCGGGCTCGGGCTGCTCTGGTTCTCGAACACCCAGTTCCGCAACTTCGAACTGACCGTCGACTGGAAGATCTCGCAGGCCGGCGACAACTCCGGCGTGTTCGTTCGCTTCCCCGATCCGACTGGCGATCCGTTCAACGCCGTTCGCGAAGGCTACGAGGTGCAGATCGATGATGCGGGAGCGCCAGATGGATCGGCCGTTCACAAGACCGGTGGCATCTACGACGTCCAGCCGCCGCTCGCTCAGGCGGCGAACGCGCCGGGGCAGTGGAACACTTACGTGATCCGCGTCGTCGGGCAAACCTACAACGTGACGCTGAATGGTCAGGCGGTGATTGTGAACTTCGTCGGCAATCGTTCGAGCCGGGGGTTCATCGGTTTGCAGAACCATCTGCAGAAAGACGTCGTGTTCTTCCGCAACATCATCGTCACGCCGCTGTAACGGCGGCTGCGACACACACGGGACGCTGCACCGGTGCCAGGGCTGGCGAGCTCGAGCGATCAGAGCCGAGGCGCGAAGGATCGAGGCGCGTACCTGACCTTTGCGTCAGGTTCGCGAAGCCGGCTCGTACCTGATACAGAATGGAGTTGTATCAGGAGATCTGTCATGCAACGCACAGCAGTGCTCGGTGTTCTGTTTGTGGCGGCGACCGCGTGGAGTGTTCCGACGTTCGGGCAAGCCGCTGACGTCCCTGCCGAGTATCAGCAGGTACTGAAGACGCTCGGAAAGCAGGGCGATTTCAAAGACAACGTGTTGAAGGTCAACATCCCTCGCAACGACGTGAAGGTCACCGTCGCGGGTGTGGCGACGCCGACGCCATTCGGATTCGGCGGGTGGGTCGCGATGACAAAAGGAGACGGCGGCCATCAGGTGCTGATGGGCGATCTCGTGCTCCTGCAGGACGAAGTGAACCCGGTGATGTCAGCGCTACTCGACAACGGGTTCGACGTCACAGCGCTCCACAATCATTTCTTCTCAGACGAGCCGCGGATGTTCTACATGCACGTGCACGGCCACGGCACGGCGGCGGAGCTCGCGCAGAAGTTGAAGCCGGCAATCGATCTGATTGGAAAGGCGAGCAGCGGATCGAGCCAGACAGCGGAGGCTGCCGGCCCAGCGCAGAACGCGCTCGACACGGCCGCGCTCGTAAAGATCGTCGGGACACCCGGCGAGCAGACTGGGGCGGTGTACAAGTTCACGCTGGGGCGGAGCGACCTGAAGGTGGTCGAGATGGGCGCGGCGATCAACGCCCGAATGGGACTCAACACCTGGGCCGCATTCACGGGCTCCAACGACAAGGCTGCGATCGCCGGCGACGTCGCGATGCTGGAAAGCGAGCTGACGCCCGTGCTCAAGGCGCTCCGCAAGAACGGCCTCGACGTCGTCGCGATTCACCACCACATGACCAACGAGCGGCCGATGGTCATCTTCCTCCACTACTGGGGAACAGGTCCGGCCGAGAAGCTGGCGATGGGTTTCAAGGCGGCCGTCAACGAGCTCGGTAAGCATCGCGGCGCGGGGACTCGCTGATTCGCCTCACCTCCGACGGCTGGCTGCTTTTCGCCACGCGATCGATTCGGCTGTTCGCGTACGGCGGCCTGTCGGTGGTCCTCGTCCTCTATCTCGTGAGCCTCGGACTGAACGAGTCGGAGGTTGGCGTCCTGCTCACGGCGACGCTGCTTGGCGACACGCTGATCTCGCTGTGCTTGACGACGCAAGCCGACCGCATCGGCCGACGCCGGATCCTGATGGTCGGCGCAGCGTTGATGGCCGCGGCGGGGCTCGTCTTCAGCTGGAGCGATCGTTTCTGGCTGCTGGCAGTGGCGGGCACCATCGGTGTCATCAGCCCGAGCGGGCAGGAGGTCGGTCCCTTTCTGCCGATCGAACAGGCGGCGTTGTCGCAGGTCGTCGCCGCACGATCGAGAACTGAGGTCTTCGCCTGGTACACCCTGGCGGGCTCGCTGGCCACCGCCCTTGGCGCGCTCGCCGCCGGAGCGCTGACCCAGTCCCTCCAGAGCTCCTGGGTCCCGGTCGACAGCTATCGCGCCGTCGTCGTGGGGTATGCGTGCGTGGGCGTTGTGCTCGTCTTGTTGTTTCGACGCGTGACATCAGCGTCGGAAGTCTCGACGGCGGGTCGCATGTCGATCGGGATCGGCCGCTCGCGTCGCGTCATCCTGAAATTGTCGGCGCTGTTCGCGCTCGATTCGTTCGGCGGCGGCTTCGTGGTCCAGAGCTTCGCCGCGTACTGGTTCTATCTGCGATTCGGTGTCGACCCGCAAACGCTCGGCGTCTTGTTCTTTGCGGCGAATATACTCGCCGGTGTTTCGGCGCTCCTCGCCTCTCGTCTCGCGAACCGGATCGGTCTGGTCAACACGATGGTCGTCACTCACCTGCCGTCCAACGTGCTGCTGATCCTGATTCCCCTCATGCCGACGCTGCCGCTCGCGGTGTTGATGCTGCTCCTGCGCTTCAGCATCAGTCAGATGGACGTTCCCACGAGGCAGTCGTACGTCATGGCCGTGGTCGAGCCTCACGAGCGATCGGCGGCGTCAGGCATCACCGGTGTGGCGCGAACGACGGGCGCGGCGCTCAGCCCGCTCTTTGCGGGACTGTTGTTCGCGAAGCCCGCCCTCATCGGCGTGCCGTTCCTGATTGCGGGCACACTCAAGATCGCCTACGACTTGCTGCTGTTCCGTGCATTCAGATCCGTCAAGCCACCCGAGGAAGCGGGGATCACGAGTTCTTGAAGGCCGTTGTCCGCGTGCGCAGGAACGCTCGCAGTGATGCCGCGACATCCGCGGGCAGGCTCGTGGCCGTGGCGTCGCGCAGGATGCGCGGAGTTGCCTGATACGAGGCGACGAACGCGGTGCAGCGTTCGCAGCGGGCGACATGCTGCTCGAGCGCGGCGTTGGTCTCCGCCGGCAGAACGCCCTCCAGATAGTCCATCAGCAGCTCGACGCCAGACGAGCAGGTATAAGTCACGGCTTCACCCCAAGGAGATCGCTCAAATACCCGCGCACCATCAAGCGAGCGCGGTGCACGCGCTGCCGCACGGCAGCGGGCTCGATGCCGAGCGCCTGGGCGACATCTGCCGTCGACATCTCTTCGAGGTCGCGCAGCACGAACGCGTCGCGATAGTGATCGGGCAGACGCGCGATCATGTCGCGGGCCCGGTCGGCGAGCGTCTGCCGATCGAGCAGTTCATCGGCCTGCGAGGCGACCTGCAGTTCGGCGGGCGTCGCCGCATGCACGCCGTCGGCGTCGAATCGCGGCAGATACTCCTCGAGCGATTCGGCCGCGCGCCGCTTCGCCCCGCGCCGATGCATCAGCGCCGCGTTGGTGGCGATGCGATAGAGCCACGTGCCGAACTGCGATTCGCCGCGGAACGACGGCAGATGGCGATAGACCTGCAGGAACGTCTCCTGCAGGACGTCGGGCGCGTCGGCGTCGCTGGTCAGCCGGCTGGCGAGGCGGAACACGCGTGCCTGATACCGACGCACGATCGTCTCGAAGGCAGAGTCGTCCCCGGCCGCGGCGCGCGCCGCGAGCGTCTCGTCGCTAGGCTCGGGAACGACCATCTGTGTCGGTGCGGCTAAAGCCGGACACTACGACTGATCAGCGATCCTGAATCACCGATTTCACCTTGGCTATCAGCTCCGGCGTGATCTCGGTGATGCCGTGATGATGCGCCGCATGCGCGGCCACCATCTGCAGCAGCTCCTCCTCGGTCGTGGCCGTGGCCTCGAACGGACAATCCGGCACGAGCTTGGCGCAGGCAACGAACTTCTCCGTGTTGGTCCCAGGTGCAGGCATTCCGATCCTCCTTGTGAACGTCGACTGCCCTTGAGATGCCGGCGCCGGCGAAGTGTGACCAGACGCAGATTCCTGCCGTTCGGAGTTCGATGTTCGATGTTCGAGGTTCCGGGTGTCACAACGCCCCTGTCGCGAGCATCTCACGCATGGGATGCCAATGCACGTCGATGCGCTCTGGCGCTATCCGGTGAAGTCGATGGCGGGCGAACGGCTCTCGGTGGCCGTGATCGGTCCAGACGGCATCGCAGGCGATCGCATCGTTCGTGTGCGCGGCCCGGAAGGCGTGCGTTGCGCACGTCGGCATTCTCGTCTCCTCGGACTGCAAGGCACGCTCGATGCCGACGGCCTGGCCCGCATCAACGGCTACCCGTGGGAGAGTTCCGACGCGCTTGCGCTCGTCAAAGAGGCTGCCGGCGCCGACGCGTGGCTCGAGGCGTGCGAGATCCCCGACCGCTTCGATGTCCTTCCTCTACTCATCGCCACCGACGGCGCCGTTGCGGCGTTCGGCCGCGACGTGCGTCGACTGCGCCCCAACGTCGTGATCGGCGGCGTCGACGGGCTCACCGAACGCGAGTGGATTGACGGCCAGTTGGCCATCGGGGATGCCATCGTCCGACTCGATTCGCTGCGCTCGCGCTGTCACATGATCACGATCGATCCAGACACGCTGCGCGTGGACCCCGAGGTGCTGCGTGATGTCGTGCGCCGCTTCGACAATCGGCTCGCCGTGAACGCCGACGCCCTGCGCACAGCCGCCGTCCATGTCGGCGATCCAGTCCGCCTCGTTGTGCCCGCGTGAACGTTTCCCCTGTGCTATAAATCGGCTCCGGGATCGCGAGGCGTGCGCGGGGAGGGGGCCATGATCACAGTCATCGACACCGGAAACCGGACGCGGACGCCGGTTGCGGAGGGGCACGTCAGGAAGATCCTCGGTCCGTCTGAGGCGGGCACACGCGTTGAAGTCGCGATTGAGGACGTCGACGCCGGCAACGCATGCCATTTCGCGTCCAGCGATCGCACTCGCGTCGCCTACATTCTCGAGGGTACCGGCGCCAGCGTGACCTACACGATCGCAGGAAAGACGGCCGCGCACACGGCCCCGCGCCGCGCGGGCATCTATCTCGAGCCTGGCGAGGAAGCGACGATCGCCGCATCGGCGAGTCCGCTGCTCCTGCTGCTGGTCTCGGTTCCGAAGCACGCCGGCAAGCGGGGTGCCGGCGCACCCGTCGGCTACTTCTTCGAGGAGTCGCATCTCCGGTCGCTCGTCGACGAGAAACGGTTCCGCGAGCGCACCTTCTGGGTGAATAAAGAGACGGGCCTCTCGAACTCATGGGATCTGCAGATCGGCCGCATGGCCTACGCGCCGCACGCGCACTCGCCGCGGCACGTACATCGCGCCGGCCCGAACAGTGAGATCACGCCCGAGCATTTCTATTTCATCGAGAAGGGCCGCGGCGAAGTCAAGCATGACGAGGGTACGCTTGCGGTGGGTCCAGGCAGCCTCGTGCTCATCCCAGCAGGCGAATGGCATCAGCTCATCGCTTCGGAGACGGGCTTCGACTACATCGAGTTCCAGGCGCCATTCGATTTCGCCACGACGATGGATCACGATCCGCTCGGCAAGAACTGGTACATCAAAGGCACGGACGATGGAACCGGCAAGCCGCGATTGTGGGTACAAAGCTGATCTGATCTCTTCGGCTCAGTCTCGCTGTTCATCACAGACAAATCTTTCTACGCTCCAGCCACGTTGCGCGCCCGTCGTGAGTAAATGAGACAGTAGTCGATCTCAGAGTTGCAGGGAGGGTTTCGATGGCTGTTGCAACGTCAACCTTACTGGGACGGCCGGTGTGGTACGAGCTGATGACCACCGACATGAAAGCGGCCGAAACGTTTTACCGCGACGTCGTAGGTTGGAAGACGTCGCCGATGGGGGGCATCGGTCAGCCCTACACGATGTTCAAGCGCAGTGGCGACCAATCCACGGGTGGCGTGATGGCCAAGCCGCCCGACGTGAAAGCCCCACCGTTCTGGGCGATGTATATCGCTACGCCGGAGCTCGAAGAGACGGCGGCGAAGATCAAGCGGTTGGGCGGCAAGGCACATGCCGAGGTGATGGACATTCCGAAAGTCGGCCGCTTCCAGATGTTCATGGACCCGCAAGGCGCGGCGTTCTACATCTTCGAGCCGCCCGCCGATCAGCCGCCGCGTCCCGAAGCCGCACCCGAGATCGGTGAGGCATCGTGGCACGAGCTGATGACGACCGACTGGAAGGCGGCGATGAAGTTCTACGAGGACGTGTTCAACTGGCAGCCCACCGAGAAGATGGACATGGGCGAGATGGGCACGTATCAGATGTTCAATCGTCCGCACGGGATGATCGGCGGCATCATGAACAAGCCGCCGCAGATGGCGAACGTGCCTCCGAATTGGCAGATCTACTTCCGCGTGCCTGACGTGGACGCAGCGGCCGAACGCATCAAAGCGAAGGGCGGCAAGATCCTCAACGGCCCGATGGAAGTGCCCGGTGGCGATCGCGTGGTCAACGCGATGGATCCACAAGGGGCCGCGTTCGGGCTCCACTGGAAAAAATCGTAGTGTCCGGCTAGCCGGACGACGTGGGGGCCGGCTTTAGCCGGCCCTGCTCTATAGTCGTGTGGTGCCCGGCGTCGAGCTCCGTCACGTCTCTTACCGCCTCGCAAGCGGAGCAACGATCCTCCACGATCTCTCGATTGCAGTCGGCGGCGGAGAGACCCTGGCCCTCGTCGGATCGAGCGGTGCAGGCAAGACCACCGTTCTCAAGCTGGTCAATCGATTACTCGTTCCCGATGCAGGAGAGGTCTGCGTCCAGGACAGAGACACGCGCGAGTGGGATCCGATCCGGCTTCGACGATCCGTCGGCTACGTTATCCAGGAAGTCGGCCTCTTTCCTCATCTGAGCGTCGCCGATAACGTCGCCGTCGTGCCACGACTGGAACAATGGTCCGGCGATCGCGTTGCCGCGCGCGTCCGCGAACTGCTCGACCTGGTTGGCCTGCCCCACGACGCGTACGCCACTCGGTTCCCCGACGAACTCTCTGGAGGCCAGCGCCAGCGCGTGGGTGTGGCTCGTGCCCTCGCCGCCGATCCGCCGGTGCTGCTGATGGACGAGCCGTTTGGCGCGCTCGATCCGATCACTCGTCGTCAGTTGCAGCAGGAGTTCCGCCGCATCCAGGCCCGGGTCGCGAAGTGCGTGATTCTGGTGACGCACGATGTGTCCGAAGCACTCGCACTCGGCGATCGCGTTGGCGTCATGGAAGGTGGCCGGTTGATCTGGCACGGTGAGCCGGCGGCGATTGCCGACAGCGACGATGCGCGCGTACGTGCGCTGGTCGAGTCGGCGCTTCCGGTGGCGCGCGCGGAAACGCCACGACGATCGGTATGAGCGCTGTCGTCCGCTTCTGGGTCACACACGAGCGTGAGCTGGCCACACTCGTGGCCGAGCACATTCTGCTGGTCGCGATCTCGACGACGGTCGCAGTAGCGATCGGGGTGCCACTCGCGGTGTTCGCGACACGCCGTCCACGACTCGCGTCGCCGCTCGTCGGGATCGCCAACATCGTGCAGACCGTTCCGAGTCTGGCGATGTTCGGATTCCTGCTGCCCGTGCCGTTCATTGGCGGTGTGGGGGCTCGCGCCGCGCTGGCCGTACTCGTGCTTTACGGCCTCCTGCCGATCGTGCGCTCCACCATCGTCGGCATCACCACGATCGACCCGTCGATTCGACTGGCCGGTGTGGCGATGGGCATGACGCCGCGCGAGCTTCTGCGCCACATCGAGCTGCCGCTGGCGCTGCCGTCGATCGTCGCCGGCGTCCGCGTTGCCGCGGTCGTGGGCGTTGGCTCGGCGACCATTGCCGCGGCCATCGGCGCCGGCGGCCTCGGTCAGTACATCTATCGCGGCCTGTCGATGGTGGATTCGACGGTGATACTCGCGGGCGCGATTCCGGCGGCGGTGTTGGCGCTTGCGGTCGACGGCGGCCTGTTGTGGATCGAGCGCCGGCTCTCGACGCGTCGTCAAGCGCGATCGCGCCGCACCGCGATCGCTGTCGCGACATCGTTGGTCGTCGTTGCGATCATCGGCAGCGCCGCATTCACGATGCGCTCGCCAAACGCCATCGTCGTCGGCTCGAAGAATTTCACGGAGCAGTTGATTCTCGGAGAGATCCTCGCGCAGACGATCGAGCGCGAGACCGGGCTGCCGGTTCAGCGCCGATTGAACCTTGGCGGCACGCTCATCTGCGATCGCGCACTGATGACCGGCGACATCGATGTGTACGTCGAGTACACCGGAACGGCGCTGACAGCCATCTTCCATCAGCCCGCGACCAAGGACTCGAGTGCCGTGACCGCGAAGGTGCGCGATCTTTATGCGGCCAGCGGCCGGACGCTGCTCCCGCCTCTTGGTTACGACAACACGTTTGCGATCCTCGTCCGCGCCGCCGACGCCCGCGCGCGAGGGCTTCGCACGATCGAGGATGCGGCCAAGGTTGCGCCATCGTGGCGGGCGGGCTTTGGCTACGAGTTCCTCGAGCGGCCGGACGGATATCCGGGACTGGCGCAGGCCTACGGTCTCAGCTTTCGCAGCCCGCCGCAGGTGATGGACTTGACACTCAGCTATCGCGCACTGGCCTCAGGACAGGTGGATCTGATCGCCGGCGACGCGACCGCGGGACTCATCAAAGGTCTCGATCTGGTTCGGCTCGAAGACAACCGTCACTACTTTCCACCGTACGACGCAGTACCAGTGGCGCGGGCGGCAACGTTACTGCGGTATCCGCGAGTGCGACTGGCGCTCGAAGGCCTGTCCGGGCGAATTTCCGCCGCGCAGATGCAGGAGATGAACTACGCCGCCGACGCGCAGCACGAGAATCCCGCCGACATCGCGCGTCGATTCCTCGCCGCCCGTCGTGAAACGCCGTAGTCCTTCGTCCATGGGCCTTGGTGCTTGGTCCGTCCTTGGACCGACGAGGGACCAAGAACGAAGGACCAAGGACGCGCGCTACATCGATAGGAAAAGCGCGCTAGCTTGTGCGCGCCAGCGTTAGCGCGAACCCGGCTTCATGGTCGATCCACTGGGTGACGCGTTCGAATCCGCTGTTCTCGATCTGAGCCACCAGCCCCTCGGGCGTGTATTTGTACGAGCTCTCGGTCCAGATCGCCTCGCCCGCCTTCAGATCGAGATCGACATCGATCGCTTCGATGCGTACGCGCTGTGCCGTCGTCGGGACGAGGAACATCTCCATGCGCGCGCAGGCGGCGTTCCACACCGCGCGATGACGGAAGGCGCGCAGATCAAAATTCCCACCAAGCTCGCGGTTGATGCGCAGC
>Ga0075423_10000433_pt1 | contig 33661 bp, 34 predicted proteins | sample SoiMethybrSBSTD2_FD_80114 | JGI IMG/M metagenome (GOLD analysis project Ga0075423, IMG submission 80114) | Bulk soil microbial communities from a Populus tree surrounding site in Tennessee, USA - Soil MetaG P. TD hybrid SBSTD2 | ecosystem: Environmental > Terrestrial > Soil > Tree plantation...
CGTGAGGCCGAGCGCCAGCCAGTCGGCGGTGTGCAGGCGCGCCAGCACGTCGATCAGCGAATCGTAGATCGCGCGGCGCTCGCGCGGCGTGACGGTCGGGATCGCCGGATCGGTGAAGATGCGCCCGTGCACGCAGTCCATGACGTAGAACGCGGTGCCGATGACCGATTCGTCCTCGCACAGGACGAACGTGCGCGGAACCGGAAACCCCGATTTGCCCAGCGCCGTGATCACCCGGTACTCGCGATCGACCGCATGCGCCGACGGCAGGAGCTTGCCGGGCGGCTTCCTGCGCAGGACGTACTCGCGGCCGCCGGCCGCGATGTAGTACGTCGGATTGGACTGGCCGCCGCGGAACTGGCGCACCTCGAGCGATCCGCTGAAGCCTTCGACGCGGGCGCGCAGGTAGCGCTCGAGCGCGGCGACGTCGAAGCGGTGTCCCTCGCGGATTTCGGCGGTCTGCGCGATCATCTGGCTCGCTTCCCTCCCGTTGGCGCGTCAGTATCCCACAAAGCTAGTGGCCGTTACCGCGAACCGCCTCGCCCATCGCCACCGCGAGATTGTGGCGCGCGCCGCTCAGACGCGGATGGACCCCGAGCGCCCGCCGGAACATCGCGGCGGCCTCGCGGGGACGGCCGAGCGCCATGTAGCAGAGCCCCGCGCCCGAGAGCGCGCCGAAGTGGTGGGGGTTGCGCGAGAGCGTCTCCTCGCAGTCGGCGATCGAGCCCTCGTAGTTCTCGGCCACGTAGCGGACCGTGGCGCGCTTGTTCCAGCCCTCCGCGAACGCGGGCGCCCGCTGGATCACGCGCGCGAAGATCGCCTCGGCGCCGGCGAGATCGCGGCGCTCCATGTTCGCGATGCCCTCGCGCAGGAGCGCGTCGATCTCGCGATCGCCCGAGCGGTGCCACATCTCCCACAGCGCCGCCTCGGCGCGCGACGCCGCCGTCGCGTCCCCACCCTGCAGCGCCTTGAGCCCCTCGTCCTCGGTCATGGTCTCCAAGCTTGCGTCGAGTCGGCGCCAAGAGCAAGATGGGCGCCGGACATGGCCGCGCGATTCACCGGCAAGGTCGTGCTCATCACGGGAGGCGCCGGCGGCATCGGACGCGCGGCCGCCGTGCGCTTCGCGACCGAGGGCGCTCGCGTCGTGCTCGTCGATCAGGCCGCGGCGAATCTCCGGCAGAGCGTGGCCGCCGTCGAGAAGACCGACGCCGAGGTGCACGCCGTCGAGGCCGACGTGACCCGGCCGGCGGAGGTCGAGCGCTACGCGAAGTCGGCGGCGGACCGGTTCGGCGGCATCGACGTCTTCTTCAACAACGCCGGAGTCCTGGGCGCGCTCAAACCGCTGGTCGAGTACCCGGAAGAGACCTTCGACCGCGTGATCGCCGTCAACGTCAAGGCCGTCTGGCTCGGCATGAAAACCGTCGCGCCGGAGATGCGCGTCCGCGGCGGCGGCGCCATCGTGAACACCGCGTCGATCGCCGGGCTCCGCGGCTCGCCGAACATCATCGCCTACACCGCGAGCAAACACGCCGTGGTCGGCATGACGCGCGCCGCGGCCCTCGAGCTCGCCCGCCACAACATCCGCGTCAACGCCGTGTGCCCCGCGCCGATCGAGACGCCGATGGCCCAGGAGCTCGAGACGCAGATCAAGCGCGAGCGGCTCACCGCGACGATCCCGATGCGCCGCTACGGCGAGCCGCACGAGGTCGCCGCCCTCGTCGCGTTCCTGGCCAGCGCGGACGCCGCGTACATCACCGGCGGGATCTACACGGTCGACGGCGGCTCGATGGCGTGATCGTCGCCATCACCGGTGCCGGCGGCCTGATCGGCTCGGCGCTGGTCGCCGCCCTCGAGGCCGGCGGGCATCGCGTGATCCGGCTCGTGCGCCGCACGCCACGCTCTGGCGAAGACGCGCTCGCCTGGGACCCATCGTCCGGCGCCATCACGCCCGCTGGACCGACGGTCGCCGACGCCGTCGTGCACCTCGCCGGCGAGAGCATCATGGGGATGAGGTGGACGGCCGCGAAGAAGACGCGCATCCGCGAGAGCCGCGTCACAGCCACCCGGCTCTTCGTGCACTCGCTGATTCGCCTCCCGAAGCCGCCCGCGGTCTTCGTGTGCGCGTCGGGCATCGGGTACTACGGCAGCCGGGGCGACGAGATCCTGACCGAGGAGAGCCGCCCGGGTACAGGCTTCCTCGCCGAGGTCGGCCGCGAGTGGGAAGCGGCGACGGCCGCGGCGATCGCGCTCGGGATCCGCGTGGTGAACTTGAGATTCGGCGTCGTGCTGAGCGACAAGGGCGGCGCGCTCGCGACGATGCAGACGCCGTTCAAGCTCGGCATGGGCGGCGTCATCGGCGGCGGCAATCAGTGGATGAGCTGGATCGCGCTCGACGACGTGATCGGCGCGATCCGCCAATCGCTGGCGACCGATACGCTGCGCGGTCCGGTGAACGCGGTCGCGCCGGCTCCGGTGACCAACGCCGAGTTCACCCGCACGCTCGGCCGCGTGCTCGGCCGCCCGACCCTGGTGCCCTTGCCCGCGTTCGCGGCGCGGCTGGCCCTGGGCGAGATGGCGGACGAGCTCTTGCTGACCAGTCAGCGTGTCCTGCCCGCACGGCTTCAAGCGAGCGGCTACCGGTTTCGCTATCCGACGCTCGAGGGCGCGCTCCGCGGCGTTCTCGGTCGCTAGCGCGCTCCGAGCGAGGCCACGCCCGCTTCTAGTGTGAAATCCCGCGCAGCCAGCCGATGAGCGTGTCCATGAACACGCGCGATGGCTCGCGCTCGCCGGGCCGCAGCGCGAAGTGGTCGTGGCCGGCAAGCTCGGAGAGCCGCGCCCTGCGATTCTTGGCGGCCGTCGCGCGGAGAACCGCGAGATTGCGGCTCAGCGTCGTGCCGGGAAGCGTTTGATCCCTGAGGCACTGAACCAGAAGGAGCGGCGACGGAAGTCCGGAGAGCCGCGCCGGCGCGCTCGACGAGTAGTCGATCCACTGTTTCCAGTACGCCGCGCCGGCGCCGAGCACGGTGCCATCGGACGGGCTCGAGTCGGCCTTGATCGCCTCGAGTCGACTCCGCGTGTCCGCCACGACCCTCTTGGAGATGGCCGGATTCGCGTCGAGCTGCGCGATGAGCAGCTCGTCGACGGGAAAGACCACGGTGTTGATCAGGGCCACGCCCGACACCACCACGGCCCGTGTCGCGACCACTGGAGCCAAGGTCCCGCCTTCGCTGTGGCCGATGACGTAGACCGCGCGGCCGCCGACCTCGGGTGTCGCGCGCAACGCCGCCAGAGCCGCCAGCGCGTCCGCGATTTGCGCCTCTTGATCGAGGGTCGCGATGTCGAGGCTCGGGTGGGTCAGGAAGCGCTTGTCGTATCTGAACACCGTGAAGCCGGCCGCCGCGAGGCCTTCAGCCCACCAGCGATAGACGGGCGGCGTGGACACCGGAATGCGCGAGACGCCATCGCGATCGATCGGTCCGGAGCCGCCGATGATCAGGATTCCGGGTCCCGCAGAGCGCGGCTGCGGGCTCGTCAGCGTCCCCTCGAGCGCGTAGCCGGCGCTCTGAAACGACACCACGCGGCTCGTCGTGCTCGGCGGTGGCGCGCTCGGCGTCGGTGCGCTCGGCTGCGTCGAAGCGCTCGGCTGCGTCGGCGTGCTCGCCGGCGCGCAGGCTGCCAGGAACAACACCGCGAGCGCCGCGAGCCACATACGGCTCAGCGAACGGTGACGATGAACGAGAGCTGTTGCGCGGGCGGCGAGTCAGCTTCCCACGGCAGGCGATAGTCGAAGCGCAAGACCTGTTGCCCCTTGCGCGCCAGGGTGAACCGCCAGATCTCGACGCCGGACCCGCCGGTTGAACCCGCGTTGCGCTCGAAGGCCGGCAGCCCCTCGAGCCTCAGCACGTCGGCCGGCGCGGCGGCGAGCGACCAGCGATAGCCCGTGGCGGGATTGCTCGGCAGGCGGACGAGCAGCTCCTGATCCGTCCTGAGCTCGATCGTACGTCCGGCGGCGTCCGGGGTGATCGTCACCGGGCCAATCGCATGGGAGCCGCGCACACCGACCAAGGAGCAGGCGGCGAGCAGGAAGAAGACCGCCGCGACCAGACCGAACGGAACGAGGGGGTCGCGCGCCAAGCGCGACCGGCGAGCCGAAACGAACGCCCGGCGGATCAGGGGCGCGGCAGCCGCGGCGATTCGGCGCAGGTGCGCTCGACCTCGTCCACCGTCTTCGGCGTGCCCGCGGTGAGCACGTCGCATCCGGAGTCGGTGATCAGCACGTCGTCTTCGATCCGGATACCGATCCCGCGCAGCTCGCGCGGCACGGTGTGCGTGATCCTCTCGGCCTTGGCCTTTTCCTCGTCCTCGATTCTCTTCGCGGCCGAGGCGCCCAGGCGCAGACGGCGCTCCCACGACTCCTCCTCGCTGTATTCGCGCAGGTAGAAGGTCGCCGTCTCGCGCTCGGGATCGAAGTAGAGCCCGGGCTCGACCGTGAGCACCATGCCCGGCTCGAGCACGCGCGACTTGCGGTCGATCCGGTAGTCGCCGACGTCGTGCACGTCCATGCCGAGCCAGTGCCCGGTGCCGTGCATGTAGAACTCGCGATAGTGATGCATCGCGAGCGACTCCTCGAGCCCGCGCGGCAGCGCGCCGAGCGCTACGAGCCCTTCGGCGAGCACGCGCCGGGCCGCCTCATGCACCGCCTCGTAGCGATTGCCGGGACGCGCGGCCGCGATGCCGGCGAGCTGTGCGCGCAGCACGATCTCGTAGACCGCCCGCTGCGCGGCGGTGAAGCGGCCGTTGACCGGGAATGTGCGCGTGATGTCGGCCGAGTGATAGCCCCACTCGCAGCCGGCGTCGATCAGGAGCAGGTCACCGTCCTCCATCCGCCGGTTGTTCTCGCTGTAGTGGAGGATGCACGCGTTGGCGCCCGAGGCCACGATCGACGGATAGCCATTTCGCGGCGAGCCGTTCACGCGGAACACGAACTCGAGCGCGGCCTGCACGTGGTACTCGTAGAGCCCGGGCCGCGCGTAGCGCATCGCCTCGATGTGCGCGTCACGGCTGATCTCGCACGCGCGCCGGTGGCGCGCCAGCTCCGCGGGCGACCGGCGCAGCCTGAGCTCGTTGAGGACGGGACCGGGGTCCTCGATGCGGACCGGGGCGGCAAAGCCCCGGGCGCGGGCGGCGCGCAGGTCGGCGACCAGCCGCGTGAGGCGGCTGTCGAAGCCGCCGCTACCCAGCCGGTAGAAGATCGCCGGCCGATCGACCATGTACTCGCGCAGCTTGGCGTCGAGCCGGTCGATCGTATAGGCCGCGTCGGCCCCGTAGGTGGCGATCGCGCCCTCGGTGCCGGCACGCCGGCCGTTCCAGATCTCCATCTCCCGGTCGCGCGGCCGCACGAAGAGCACGAAGCGCTCCTTGGCGTCGGCCGGGTTGAACACGGCGACGGCGTCGGGCTCGTCGAAGCCGGTCAGGAAAAAGAAGTCGGAGGCCTGGCGGAACTCGTAGTTGACGTCGCTGTTGCGCGAGATTTCGCGCGCGCCAGGGATGATCGCCAGGCCGTCTCCGATGGCCGCCGCGAATCGCTGTCGCCGCTCGACGAAGGGGGCTGGATCGAATGGGCTCATCGGCGCAATAATACAACGGCGAAGGGGGAGCTTCCCATGCACGTTGGAATGGCCGCCGTCTTCCAGAACCCCGGCAAGGCGCGAACGGACCGCGACGTCTATCGCAACGAGCTCCGGCTCGCCGACCTGGCCGAGCCGCTCGGCTTCGAGTCGATCTGGGGCGTCGAGCATCACTTCACCGACTACACGATGTGCCCGGACGTCCTGCAGTTCCTGACCTACATGGCCGGGCGCACCGAGCGCGCGCGGCTGGGCTCGATGGTCGTGGTCCTGCCCTGGCACGACCCGATGCGCGTGGCCGAGGAAGTCGCGATGCTCGACAACATCTCCGGCGGCCGGCTGATCCTCGGTCTGGGGCGCGGCGCCGGGAAGGTCGAGTTCGAGGGCTTCCGGCTCTCGATGGACGAGTCGCGCGAGCGCTTCACCGAATCGGCCGAGATGCTGCTGCGCGGCCTCGAGACCGGCTACTGCGAGTACGAGGGCCGGTTCGTCAAGCAGCCGCGCGCGGCGATCAGGCCGGCACCGTTCAAGTCGTTCCGCGGCCGCACCTACGCCGCGGCCGTCTCGCCCGAGTCACTCCCGATCATGGCCAAGCTCGGCGTCGGCATCTTGATTATTCCGCAGAAGCCGTGGAAGGAAGTCGCGAGCGAGCTCCAGACCTATCGCTCGATCTATCGCGAGGTCAACGGCGTCGATGCGCCGCCGCCGGTCTCCGCAGGGTGGACCTTCTGCGACGCGAGCCCGGGACGTGCCGAGGAGATGGCGCGGAGGTTCATCGGTGGCTACTACCAGACCGTGCTCGACCACTATCACTTCGAAGGCGACCATCTCGCCCACACGAAGGGCTACGAGTACTACGGCAAGATGGCCGAGAAGATCGGGCAGTACGGAACGGACAAGGTGATCGACTACTTCATGAACTTGCAAGTCTGGGGCACGCCGGAGCAGTGCTACGAGAAGATCCTCGACATTCACGCGCGTACCGGCAACAGCCATTACGTCGGCGTCTTCAGCTACGCCGGCATGCCGTACGAGGACGCCGAGGCCAACATGCGGCTCTTCGCGGGTGAGGTCATGCCCGCGCTCAAGAAGCTTGGCGTCGAGACGCCGGCCGGCGAGCGCGTACCGGCGGCGGCACGCGCCGGCGAGCCCAGCGACGTGGGGCTGCTCGGCTCATGACCACCACGCCGCTGAGCGTCTATCTGCCGTTCAACCTCGATTGCCTGCGCGGCGCGTTCGTGCCGGCCAAGCGCGGCACCAAGCCGCCGGCCGAGCACGGGAAGTGGCTCATCGTTCAAGACCAGAAGCTCGTCGTCGTCCCCGACGGGGACCGGTTCCAGCTGCCGAGCGGTCCGCGCCCGGCCAAGCTCGACGGCGCGATCGGTGAGCCGATCTGGCTCGGTACCCTCGGCGGCGACACCGAGTGCTGGGTGGCCTCGCTGCCGCGCGATGCCGTCGTACCCGACGAATTCCGGCGCGAGACGCTCGTGCCGATGGCGGGCACGCGCCTGCCCGACGATCTGCTCTCGCTCGGTGGCATGGCGATGCAGGCCCTCTGGTGGGAATCGACGAGCGGTTTCTGTCCCCGCTGCGGCGGCGCGACCGAGCGGTTACCGGGCGAGTGGGGCAAGGTGTGCCCGAAGTGCAAGTACGAGCACTATCCGCATCTGCACCCGGCGGTCATCGTGGTCGTGCGCGACGGCGACCGCGTGCTGCTGGCCCGCAAGGCCATCTGGGCGCCCGGCCGCTACGCGCTCGTGGCCGGCTTCGTGGACAACGGCGAATCGCTCGAGGGCTGCGTGGCGCGTGAAGTGAAGGAAGAAGTCGGCGTCGACGTGAAGGACATCCGCTACGTCGGCAGCCAGAACTGGCCGTTCCCGAGCCAGCTGATGGTGGGCTTCGTCGCCATGTACGCGGGCGGCGACATCAAGGTGGACGCCGAGGAGCTGGAAGACGCGCGCTGGTTCCCGTGCTCCAACCTTCCGAGCTTGCCCTCGCGCCACAGCATCTCGCGCTATCTGATCGACAACTTCGCGCGCTGATCCGTCCCGAGGGAGGTGAGCCGTGCGACACGTCTCGCTCGGCTCCTGGAATTCCCGGAGTCGCTCGCCACGTCCGCGACGAAAGGAGGTGCTCGTAGCGTTCAGGGAGTCCCGACGTCGGATCGCTGGCGGTCCGACGTTTCGCGGAGCACACTCGGTATGTAGTGAGTTGATCGGGCGTTCGTTTGGTCAAGGAGGCGCGCCCATGCGGAACCGAGTGAGAGTCAATCTCGCCAATCCCGCGGAGCTCGAGGAGCTTCCGGGCATCGGCCCCGAACAGGCCCGGGCCATTCTCCGTTTCCGTACCGAGCACGGGCCCATCCAGGACGCGAACCAGCTCGCCGCGATTCTGCATGCGTGGCCGGTCGTCGATGCGCTCTGGGACCGGGTTGCGTTCGATCCGTCGGAGAGCACCGCGCCCGAGGCGCCGGGCGCGTAGGTCGCTATCGACATCTCGACAAGGAGGTCGCCATGGTGATCCGGATTACCTGGGGCAAGCTCCGCCCGGGCGCGTGGAACGAATTCGAGCGTACCTACCGGGAGAACGTCCTGACCAAGGGCAAGGGACTCAAGGGACTGAAAGGTCGCTGGCTCGCGCAGGACGCCGGCGACAAGGACACCGGATTCGCCGTGAGCCTCTGGGACAATCAAGCCGACATGAAAGCCTACGAGGAGAGCGCGCTGTATCGCGAGATCATGGCGCCGCTGCAGCCGTTCTTCGTCGGCGAGTACAAGACCTACCGCTGCGACGTGAAGTACAGCGACGTCAAATAGCGTCGGCCCGCGCAGCGCCACTCATCAGGGGGATGCGGCGCCGGCCGGCACCGGCAGGACGGCGCCGCATTTCTTGCACGTGCGCTGCGCCGCATTCGCGTTGAACGTCCTGATGGCGTCGAGCAGCTCGACCTCGATGTTCGTGACGGAGAACGTCGTCTCGTAGAGCTTGGCGCCGCACTTGTCGCAGAACCACGCCAGGCCGTCGCGCTCGTCGGGACGCCGCTTGCGCTCGATGACGAGCCCCCAGGTGTCGGCCGGACGGATCGGGCAATGCGGGGTGCCGGCCCGGCAGAGCATCGCTTCGCCCTCGCGCACCGAGATGTCGCGCGGGGTGCCGTCGGCGTCGATGCACCGCACGGTGATGTCGCCCTTGAGCTGGTAGAAGATCTCGTCGCCCGGATCGATGTGAAAGTCGTTGCGCGCATTCGGCCCGCGCACGATCTGGTAGATGAACTCGCTCTCGGGGAAGACTTCCTTGTTGGCCACCGGCCCACTGAACAACGTCTTGTGCTCGTCGATCCACTTCATCAAGTGCACCGGCGCGATGTTCGCCATCGACTCCTCCCAGCTAATTGGCTAGCGCTGAACGTCAGCGACCCACGCGGTCGTTCGACCGCCGACCGTCAGATAGCGGATCCGCTCGCCGCGCACGGTAACCGGGCTCTGCAACCGCTTGCTCCAGCGCGTGTGAAAGAGCCACTTCGGCGGGAAGCGATCGCTATCGGCGCCGACGCGGACCGCGGTGCCGATCACCGAGCGAAGCTTCGCGCGAAGCCGCGCGATCTCGCCGCGCGACAGCGTGTTGGTGCGCCGGCGCGGATCGATGCGCGCCTGGTAGAGCACCTCGTCGGCGATCCAGTTGCCGACGCCCGCCGAGAACGACTGGTCCAGGAGCACCGCCTTGACCGGCGCCGCCCGCGCGCCGAACAGCTCGGCGAGCCGGTCGAGGGACGGCACGTCGTGGAGCGCGTCGAAGCCGAGCAGGCTGATCGGTGGCTCCCCGCGCGGATCGTGGCGCAGGCGCACACGGCCCAGGCGCCGGGCGTCGCGGAATACGATCTCGCCGCCGTTGTCGAGCCCGAGGTGCAGCTTGAGGAAGCGCGGCGGCCACACGTTCTCGTGCGCGCGCCGGCCTTCCATCACGAGCTTCTGGCGCTGGCGCCCGCGCACCTCGATCCCGCCGGACATGCCGAAATGAAAGCACGGCCAGGGCCGGCGATCGAGCTCGAGCCAGAGATGCTTGCCGTGGCGGTGCGCCGCGACGATCCGGCGCCCGAGCAGCGCGCGTCGGACTCGCGCCGAGCTCACGCCCTGGAACACGATCGCGTCGGGCGCGGCGCGCACGCTGACGATGCGCCGTCCGACGGCGGAGCGCATGAGCAGGCGGCGCGCGGCCTCGACTTCTGGCAGCTCGGGCATCGGGCTAGTGTACCCGAGAGTCCTGCGGGCCGGGCCGAGCGGACCGGCAGCGCGGGGCGAAGACGGCCCCCCGCCCCACGTGATACGCTTCGGCCCTGACTCGATAGACCTAGCGCGCTCGCGGCCGTGGCGGGACCTCCGCCGGCGCCGGACGCCGCTATCAGTGAGGAGCCGTCGGATGGCACGGATGACCGGTGGTGAAGCGATCGTGAAGGCGCTCGGCCGCGAGGGTGTGAAGGTGGCGTTCGGGCTTCCAGGCGTGCAGCTCTACGGCATCGTCACCGCGTTCCGCGACGAGCCGATCCGTTTCATCACCGTGCGTCACGAAGGCTCGTCGACGTATATGGCCGACGGCTACGCGCGGGCCGGCGGCGGCGTCGGCGTGGCGGTCGCCGTGCCCGGGCCGGGACTCTTGAACGCCGCGGCCGGTCTCAACACCGCCTATTCCGCCTCGTCGCCCGTCCTGTTGATCGCCGGGCAGGTGCCGCGCCACCAGATCGGCAAGAAGATCGGCGTGCTCCACGAGCTCGACAACCAGCTGGACGCGATCGCGGGCTCGACGAAGTGGCGCCAGAGCATCATGCAGGTCGCCGACGCGCCGCGGATTGTGCGCGAGGCGTTCGTGCAGCTGCGCAGCGGGCGCCCGCGCCCGGTGGCCATAGACATGCCGTGGGACACGATGGAGGAAGAAGTCGACGTGACCCTGCCCGTGGTCGGGCCGCACGCGGCGCCCGCCGCGGCGCCGGCGGCCGATGTCGATCGCGCGGCCGAGGTCTTGTTGCGTGCGCAGCGGGTGGCCATCTACGCGGGCGGCGGCGTTCATCTCTCGGGCGCGCACGCGGCGCTGGCCGCGGTGGCCGAGCACCTGCAGGCCGGCGTCGTCGAGACGGCCGAGGGCAAGGGCGCGATCAGCGACGCCAGCGATCTCTCGCTCGGGGCCGGGCTATTCCCGAAGAGCCCGCTGCGCCGTTATCTCGACTCGGCCGACGTCGTCCTCGTCGTCGGCAGCCGGTGCGCGGCCGCGATGTTCCAGGGCGAGCAGCAGGCGATCCAGATCGACGCCGACCCGGACGAGATCGGCCGCAACCACAAGAAGACCACGGGACTCGTCGGCGACGCCAAGGCCACGCTCGAGGCGCTGCTCGAGCGGCTGCGTGCCGGCGGCACGCCGCGCACCTCGCAGAAGGCGGAGCGGGAGAAGATCCGCGACGAAGTCGCCGGCTTCATGACCCAGGAGCCGAACTCGTCGATCCTGCGCTCGCTGCGCCAGGGCATCCCGCAGGACGCGACGGTCATCGCCGGCATGACGCAGATGGGCTACTTCTCGCGCCCGTTCTTCCCGGTGTACAACCCGCGCACGTACATCACCTCGTCGTACTCGGGCAACCTCGGGTTCGAGTATCCGACCGCGCTCGGCGCCAAGGTGGCGACCCCCAATCGTCCGGTGGTCATGATCTCGGGCGACGGCGGCTTCATGTACTACGCGCAGGAGATGGCCACGGCGGTCCAGCAGGGCATCAACGTGGTCGCGGTGGTCTTCAACGACAACGCCTACGGCAACGTGGCGCGCGACCTGGACGAGCACTGGGGCGGAAAGTTCGGGGCCGAGCTACACAATCCCGACTTCGTCCGGTTCGCCGAGGCCTTCGGCGCCGTGGGCCGGCGCGCGAAAGAGCCGGCCGAGGTCGGCAAGCTGGTCGCCGACGCGATCCAGATGGACCGGCCCGTGCTGATCGAGGTGCCAGTGGGGCGAATGGCGAGACCGGTGTTCTTCTCGCCGCTCAAGACGTTGCCGCGCTACCAGCACTGAGCCGCGCCGCAGTGCGCGCTGCAGGCGGTCGCGGGGCTGGGGCCCCGCCCGCCGAGGCGCGCAGAACGAATAGGAGAGAGCGATGGAATTCGAGTACTCGAAGAAGACCAAGATGTACCAGGAGCAGCTGCAGGACTTCATGACCAAGTACATCTATCCGAACGAGAAGGTCTTCCACGACCAGCTCAGCTCGGCGCCGACGCGCTGGCAGATCCCACCGATCATGGAGGAGCTCAAGGAGAAGGCGCGCGAGCGCGGGCTCTGGAACCTCTTCCTGCCGGAGAGCGAGCGCGGCGCCGGCTTGACCAACCTCGAGTACGCGCCGCTCTGCGAGATCATGGGCCGCTCGCCCATCGCGCCCGAGGCGTTCAACTGCTCGGCGCCCGACACCGGCAACATGGAGACGATCGAGCGCTACGGAAACGACGAGCAGAAGAAGCAGTGGCTCCAGCCACTGCTCGAAGGCAAGATCCGCTCGGCGTTCATCATGACGGAGCCGAAGGTCGCGTCCTCGGATGCGACCAATATCGAGTCGTCCATCGTGCGCGACGGCGATTCGTACGTGATCAACGGCCACAAGTGGTGGAGCTCGGGCATCGGCGATCCGCGCTGCAAGATCCTCATCTTCATGGGCAAGACCGACGCGAAGAACCCCGATCGCTACAAGCAGCAGTCGATGATCCTGGTGCCGCGCGACAGCCCGGGCATCAAGGTGCTGCGCATGCTGACCGTGTTCGGCTACGACGACGCGCCGCACGGCCACGGCGAGGTGCTGTTCGAGAACGTCCGCGTGCCGGCCTCGAACATCCTGCTCGGCGAGGGCCGCGGCTTCGAGATCGCCCAGGGCCGCCTCGGTCCCGGGCGCATCCACCACTGCATGCGCCAGATCGGAGTGGCCGAGCGGGCGCTCGAGCTCATGTGCAAGCGCTCGCAGAACCGCGTCGCGTTCGGCAAGCGGCTGGCCGAGAACGACATCACGCTCGAGCGCATCGCCCAGTCGCGGATCGAGATCGACCAGGCCCGGCTGCTGGTGCTGCACGCGGCGTACATGATGGACACGGTCGGCAACAAGGCCGCCAAGCAGGCGATCGCCGAGATCAAGGTGGCCGTGCCCAACATGACGCTGGCGGTCGTCGAGCGCGCCATGCAGCTCCACGGCGGCGGCGGCGTGAGTCAGGAGTTTCCGCTGGCCTCGATGTGGGCGCACTCGCGCACCCTGCGCTTCGCCGACGGGCCGGACGAGGTCCATCGCCGTCAGATCGGGCGGCTGGAGCTCCGCAAGCACGGTTGAGCTCCACCGACGGCGTTCGCGTCGGCGTCGACGTCGGCGGGACCTTCACCGACCTGGTCGCGTGCGACGCCGCCGGTCGCACGCGCTCGCTCAAGGTTCCGACGACCCCCGCCAACCCGGCGGGCGGCTTGCTCGACGGCCTGATCGCGATCGGTAAGGTCGCCGGGCGCGCCGCGTCGCTCGCCCACGGGACTACCCTCGTCACCAACGCGATCGTCGAGCGCAAGGTAGGCGCGGTCGGCCTGGTGACGACACGCGGATTCCGCGACGTGCTCGAGATCGGCCGCATGAACCGCCCGCACCTCTACCGGCTCGATCTGCCGGCCAAGCCCGAGCCGCTCGTGCCACGACGGCTGCGCGCCGAGGTGGGCGAGCGGGTCGGGCACGACGGTGCGGTGCTGTCGCCCCTCGATCTGGGCGAGGCCGCCGCCGTCGTCGAACGCTTCCGGCGGGAGCGCGTGGAGAGCGTGGCGATCTGCCTGCTCCACGCCTACGCCAACCCGGCGCACGAGCAGGCGCTCCGCCGGGCGCTCGCGGCCCACTTCCCGTACGTCTCGGTCTCCAGCGAGATCAACGCCGAGTTCCGCGAATACGAGCGCACGTGCACGACGGTGCTCAACGCGGCGGTCATGCCGCTGGCCGCCCGCTACATCGACGACCTGGTGGCGCGCCTGAAGGCGACGACCGGCGCGATCCCGATTCATCTCCTCCACTCGGCCGGCGGCATGATGTCGGTCGACGCCGCCCGCGCCCGCCCGCTCACGATGGCGATGTCGGGCCCCGCGGCCGGCGTGGCGGCCGCCGCCCACCTGGCGCGCGCGCTCGAGCTGCCGCGCGCGCTCGCGTTCGACATGGGCGGCACCACGACCGACGTCTGCCTCATCGCCGACGGCGTGCCGGAGACCGCACGACAGCGCAAGCTCGGCGACTATCCTGTGCGCCTCCCGGCGGTGGCGGTCGAGTCGATCGGCGCCGGTGGGGGCTCGATCGCCTGGATCGACACGACCGGCGCCCTCAAGGTCGGCCCCCGCAGCGCCGGCGCTGTGCCCGGACCGGCCTGCTACGGACTCGGCGGCACGGAGGCGACGGTCAGCGATGCGAACCTGGTCCTCGGATATCTGAATCCCGACCGGATCTACGGCGGCTCGATCCGCCTCGATCGCGCGCGCGCCGAGCGGGCGCTCGAGCCCATCCGGCGCCGCTTCGGTCTCCCGCTGCTCGATGCGGCCCATGCCGTGGTCGAGGTCGCCAACGCGAACATGCAGCGGGCCCTGCGGCTCGTGTCCGTGCAGCGCGGCTACGATCTGCGCGAGTTCACCCTGATCGCGTACGGCGGTGCCGGGCCCGTGCACGCCGGCGCGCTCGCGCGCGAGGCCGGGATCGCGCGCATCGTCGTGCCGGCGCACTCCGGCGCGTTCTCGGCGCTCGGCTGCCTGGTCTCGCCACTGCGCTACGACGCGGTGCAGACTCATCGCATGGGCCTGGAGGCGTGGGACGCCAGGGTCGTGGCCGAGCGTCTGCGCGGGCTCGAGTCGCAGTGCCTGACGCCGCTCCTCGACGAGGGCCACCCCGCCGAGCGCATCATCGTCAAGCGAAGCGCCGACCTACGCTACGCCGGCCAGAACTATGAGCTCGAGGTGGACTACGGCGCCGGCACGCCGGAGGCGCTGCGCGCCGCGTTCGAGCGGCGCCACCAGCAGCTCTACGGCTACGCGACGGGCGAGAGCGTGGAGTGCGTGAACCTGCGCGTGACGGCACAGCTCGCCGGCGATGTTCCGGCGATCGGCGCGAGCACGGCCGGCGGACCCGCGCGCGCCGTCGGCGAGCTCCGCGCGTACTTCCGGGGCGCGGGCGCGCTCGCGATGCCACGCTACGAGCGCGGAGATCTCTCGCCGGATCATCCTGTCGCGGGCCCGGCGCTCGTCGAGGACGAGTGGTCGACGACGGTCGTCTATCCCGGCCAGCGGTGCCGCGCCGATCGCCTGGGCAATCTCCTGATCGAGGCGAGCGCGTGAATCTACACCCCGCCACGCTCGAAGTCGTGCGCAACGCGCTCTACGCGATCGCCGAGGAGATGAGCGTGATCGTCATGCGCTCGGCCCGCTCGCCGCTGCTCAAGGAAGCGGGCGATCTCTCCTCGGCGCTCACCGATGCCGACGGGCGGCTCATCGCGCAGGGGCGTGACATCCCGATCCATCTGGGCGTGATGGGCTTCACGGTCAAAGAGTTCCTCAAGCGCGTGCCGCGGGAGCGCCTTCGTGACGGCGACGTCTGGTTTCTCAATCTCCCCGAGGTCGGCGGCAATCACCTGCCCGACGTGAAGGCGCTTCGGCCCGTGTTCGTCGACGGCCGGCTGGTCGCGTTCGCGATCAACCTGGCCCACTGGGCCGACATCGGCGGCGCCGTACCCGGTAGCTACGTGCCGTGGGCGACCGAGTCGTACCAGGAAGGGCTCCGGATCGCGCCGCTCCGCCTCTTTTCGGCCGAGGGGCCCGAGCGCCACGCGATCGATTTCGTCCTCGCCAACCTGCGCGGGCGGGAAGAGCGCGAGGGCGATATCTTCGCGCAGTTTGCCGCCAACGACGTCGCCGCGCGCCGGCTGCAGGAGCTCTACGCGCATCACGGCGCCGAGACGATCGACGCCTGCTTCGCGCGCCTGCACGACGAGTCCGAGACGCAGATGCGCGCGGCGATCCGCGCGCTGCCCGACGGCGTGTGGGAGGGCGAGGACTGGGTCGACGACGACGGCGTGGACGACAAGCCCATTCGTATTCGCGTGCGGGTCGAGATCGCCGGCGACGAGGCGCGCTTCGACTTCACGGGCACCTCGCCCCAGGTGCGCGGGCCCGTGAACACGACCTACTACATCGCCTGCTCGGCGGTGTACTACGCGATGAAGGCGCTGGTCGCGCCGGACGTGCCGCCGAACGACGGCTGCTATCGGCCGCTCCACGTTCACGTGCCGCCGCGCACGGTCCTGAGCGCCGATCCCGACCGCCCGGTCGTCGGCGGCAACCACGAGACGTGTCAGCGCATCGTGGACGCGATCGTCAAGGCGCTCGCCCCGGCCCTGCCCGATCGCGTTTCCGCCGGCGGGCCGACGACGTCCGGCGTGCTGATCTTCGGCGCCCGCCGGCCGGACGGGCGCTGGACGATCCTCTACGAGGTGCACGGCGGCGGCGAGGGCGCGACTGCCGGAAAAGACGGCGCGTCGGCCGTGCGCGTGCACATGTCGAACGTGATGAACACGCCGACCGAGGTCATCGAGGGCGAGTACCCGATCATGGTCGAGGAGCACGCGCTGCGCGTGGGGTCCGGCGGCGACGGCGCCCATCGCGGCGGCCTCGGTTTCCGGCGCGCCTATCGCGTGCTGGCGCCCGAGCTGACGCTCACGAGCATGCTGGATCGCCGAGTCGTGCCACCGTACGGCCTCGCCGGCGGCAAGGACGCCCTGCCCTTCCGCATCACGCTGAACCCGGGGCCCGGCGAGCGGGTGATCCGCGGCAAAGAAACGGTGCGCCTGACCGCCAACGACGTGGTCGTCATCGAGACGTGTGGCGGCGGCGGCTACGGCCCGCCTGCCGAGCGGTCGGCGGAGCTGCGGGCGCGCGACCGCGAGGAGGAAGACGCGTCATGAAGCTCGCCGATCGGATCGCCGTCGTCACCGGGGCCGCAAAGGGCATGGGGCGCGATATCTGCCTCACGCTCGCGCGCGAGGGCGCGAACCTCGCGATCGCCGCGCGCGAAGTCGGCCCCCTCGAGGCGCTCGGCGCGGAGGTCGGCGCGCTCGGCCGCAAGGTGATCGTCGTACCGACCGACGTCACCGACGAGCCGGCGGTCGAGCGGCTCGTCGCACGCGCCCGCGACACGTTCGGCCGCATCGACATCCTCGTGAACGCCGCGGGTGTCACCGGCCCCATCGAGACGCCGGTGTGGGAGATCAAGGCGGACGACTTCGACCAGGTGATCGCGGTGAACCTGCGCGGCACGTTCCTGCCGACCAAGCACGTGATCCCGACGATGATCCAGCAGCGCTACGGAAAGATCGTCAACATCAGCGGCACCTCGGGGCTGCGCGGTTACAAGTACCGCGCCGCGTACTCCTCATCGAAGTGGGCGCTGCGCGGCTTCACCCGCACGGTCGCGCTCGAGGTCGGCCCGCACAACATCAACGTCAACGCGCTGCATCCCGGGATCGTCGGCGGCGAGCGGATGGACAAGCTCTGCCGCGAGAAGGCCAAGAAGCGCGGCTGGACGCCCGAGCAGGTCTACCAGGAATACGTCGACGAGATGGCGCTTCGCCGCGTCACGATCGCGCAGGACATCGCCAACGCCGTGCTGTTCCTGGTCTCGGACGATTCGTCGAACATGACCGGGCAGTCGGTCACGGTCGACGGCGGCTGGGACGTCTAGGTGAGGACGGCTGTCCTCGGCGCCGTCGTCGCCTCGCTCATCACGGGCGGGTGCGTGACGGCATATGCCAAGAAGGTCGGGGTCGTTCATGAAGTGCCGGCCGGCTACCGCGAGGTCCAGCTGTCTGGAACAACCCTGCAGGTTCGTTACAAGACCATGAGATGGGTCGCAGAAACTGTCGACGCCGAATCGGGTCGTCCTCCCGGCTACACTCCCATACCGAATGCGACCACCGCGGTCGCGGACACGCCCGACCGCTGGATCAGCGTTTCACTCGAATCCTTGCCGTGGCTCACACTGGACCGTCTGGGCCCGTATCCGCCCTCGTACGAGCTGCCACGCGATTGCTCCACGACCGCGAGCGCACCTGATCCCGCACCGGCGATGACCGTGCACACCTCCCGATCGCCGTTCAAGGACTGGTATTCGCCGAATGCACCCGATTACGCTGCGCCAATCGCGGCGTACGTCGAACAAGAAGACAACCGACGGCTCGTGCTCGTCAGAGCAAGCTCGGGCGATGGACAGCGAGCCGGGGCCAGCCTTCTGGCGATCCGTTCTTGCTACCACGACCGACCGTGGGCGCCGTATGCGCGTGCCGTGCTCGTGCCCTTCGCCGTCGTTGCCGACGTCGTGACGGCACCGTTTCAGGTGTTCGTCATGCTTGCGATTTTTGCGGCCATCGGTCTCCGGGGTCGCTGAGACTCATGCTTCCCGCGCCCGCCGCGTGCCGTCCGTGCGAGTGATCGGCGCAAGCCCAACGCGCCCCGATGCGTCGACCCGATCACTCTGCGCGCCGGACGTCGAAAAGAACCTCGCGTCACAACGGAGGTTCGCCGCATGCTCGAACCAAGGCCGGCGCAGGGGCCTGGCGAGGAAGGACCTCCGCCAGTTTCTCGCCTCTTGCGCCGGTCAGAGGACTAGAGTGACGTGGCCCTCGTCACTGCCTTCCGAGGTTTGACTCCGACGACATGACCGACTATCGAGTGATTGGCGCAAGCCCGGCACGTCCGGACGCGTGGGAGAAAGTGCGGGGACGGCCGATCTACGCCGGCGACCTGGCGCTCTCCGGTATGCTCCACGGCCGGATCGTGCGGAGCCCGTACGCGTCGGCACGCCTTGGGCGAGTCAACACGCGCGCGGCGCGTGCGCTACCCGGCGTGATCGCGGTGTTGACCGCGCAAGACGTGCCGCGCAATGAGATGCGGATGGAGCTCCCCGGCCGTATGGCCGAGGCCACGGCCGGCGCCGTGCTGGCCACACAACCCGTGCTGGCCAGCGACCGCGTGCGCTTCCAGGGCGAGCCGGTGGTCGCCATCGCGGCGGAGACCCCGGAGATCGCGGCCGCCGCCGCCGATCTCGTCGAGATCGAGTACGAGGAGCTGCCCGGCGTCTACGACCCGATCGCGGCGCTCGCGCCCGACGCGCCGAAGGTGCACGACAGCGGCAATCTGCTACGCAGCTGGCATCTGCGCTCCGGCGACGTCGCACGGGGCTTCGCGCGCGCCGATGCCGTCGTCGAGAACACCTACCGCACGCCGTTCGTCGATCACGTCTATCTCGAGACCGAGAGCGGGATCGGCTGGATCGACGCCGAGGGCGTGCTGGTCATGCGCGTGAGCACCCAGGTGCTCGAGCACTACCGCGACGTCGCCGAGGTGCTGCAGCTTCCGCACGGACGCGTGCGGCTCGAGGGCGCTTACCTGGGCGGTGGATTCGGCGGCAAGGAGGACGTCACCGTCGAGTGCCTGCTGGGCCTGCTCGTCTGGAAGACGCGCCGGGCCGTGCAGCTCGTGTTCTCGCGCGAAGAATCGTTCATCGGGCACGGCAAGCGCCATCCGTACGTGATGCGCTATCGCACGGGCGCCATGCGCGACGGCGCGCTCGTGGCGCTCGAGGCCGAGCTGATCTCCGACTCCGGCGCGTACGCGGCGCTGTCGCCGTGGGTCCTGCTCTACAGCCTGGTCACCTCGACGGGGCCCTACCGGATCCCGAACGTGAAGGTCGATGCGACGACGGTCTACACGAACAACCCGATCGCGAGCGCGTACCGGTGCTTCGGCTCGATCCAGACGTGTCTGGCTTACGAAAGCCAGATGGACGCGCTGGCCGAGGCGCTCAACATGGACGCGCTGGCCCTGCGCGAGAAGAACTTCCTGCGCAAGGGCGACGCGCTCGCGACGGGACAGGTGATCGAGACCGAGCCGATGCTGGCCGAGACGATGCGCCGCGCGTGGGCAAGCCTCGGCGAGCGCCGACCCTCGCGCGCGTCGACGCGCATCGGCCGCGCCGTCGCCACCTCGTTCTCGCCCTATGGGCGCATGTGCTGGACTCGCGACTCGGCGAGTGCGTGGATCGGGATGGAAGTCGATGGCACCGCGGTGGTCCGCTGCGCCGCGCCCGACGTCGGCGGCGGGCAGACCTCGTCGCTCTGCGCGATCACGGCCGAGATCCTCGGGCTCGACCTCGATCACGTGACGGCGGTCGGTCGCGATAGCCACTTCACGCCGCGCGCCGGTACCACCACCGCCACGCGCCAGCTCTTCATGTCCGGCAACGCGGTGCTCAACGCGGCGCGCGAGCTGCGCCGGCACCTGGTGGCCGCGGCGGCGGCGCTGCTCGAGGCCGCGCCGGGCGACATCGAGCTGGCCGGCGGACGCGCGTTCGTCCGCGGCGCGCCGGGTCGCAAGTTGTCGATGGCGAGCGTCGTGAAGGCGGCGACCGGCGAGGGCCGACCGGTCCAGGTGCTCGAGAAATACGACGCGCCCTCGGCCCCCACGATCGATCCGACGACCGGACAGGGCAAGGCGTTCAACGACTACACGTTCGGCACGCACGCACTCGAGGTCGAGATCGACGACGAGACGGGCCGCACGCGCCCGACTCGCCTGGTGTCGTGCTTCGACGCCGGCAGGGTCATCCACCGCGCGAACGCCGAGGGTCAGCTCGAGGGCGGCGCGGTCCAGGGACTCGGCTACGCGCTCATGGAAGAGATCGCCCTCGAGAACGGTGTCAGCAAGAATCCGCACCTCGCCGACTACAAGATCCCGACCTCGCTCGACGCGCCGGCGATCACGACGATCCTGCTCGAATCCGGCGAGGGGCTCGGCCCCTTCGGCGCGAAGGGCCTGGGCGAGCCCGCCATGACCCCGAGCATCGCCGCCGTCGCCAACGCGGTCTCGAACGCGGTCGGCACGCGGATGACCGAGCTGCCGATCACGTCCGAGCGCGTGCTGGCGGCGCTTCGCTCGAAGCCGGCGTAACCCATGCCGCTCTTCGAGGAGGAATTCACGGTCGACGCCGCGCCCGATGCCGTCTGGGATTTCCTTCTCGATCCCACGCGCGTGGCGCCGTGCCTGCCGGGCTGCGAGAGCGTCGAGATCGACGACGCGCGGACGTACAAGGTACGACTCACCGTCAAGGTGGGATTCCTCTCGACCACTCAGAGCCTGAAGGTGGAGCTCGTCGAGACGGACCGTCCGCGGCATCTCGTCTCGGTGGCGCGGGGCGAGGACCGCAAGCTCGCGAGCCAGATCGAGGTCAAGAACACGCTCGATCTGTCCGCCGGCGCCGGGGCCGGCACGCTGGTCCGATATCGCAGCGAGGTGCGCGTGCTCGGACGGCTCGGCTCGGTCGGTGACGCGGTGATGAAGGTCAAGGCCAAGCAGCTCGCCGGAGAGTTTGCCGCGAACGTCCGCGCGGCCATCGGGCGCCCGGCGTGAAGCTCGCGTTCACGCTCAACCGCCGGCCGTGCGAGGCGGAGGCGCCCGACCACTGGACCGTGCTCGATCTGTTGCGCGACGGGCTCAGCCTGATGGGAACGAAGTACGGCTGCGGCGAGGGCGTGTGCGGCACCTGCACCGTGCTCGCCGATGGCCGGCCGATTCGCGCCTGCCTGGTGCTGGCCGCCCACGCACGCGGCCGCGCGCTCGTCACTGTCGAGGGCCTGGAAGTGGACGGTCAGGCGGATCCGCTGCAGCGCGCGTTCGCCGAGCGCGGCGCCGCGCAGTGCGGCTTCTGCACGCCCGGCATGATGCTGGCCGCGAAGGCGCTGCTGCTCGAGAACCCGGCGCCGACCGAGCACGAAGTACGCGAGGCCTTGTCGGGCAATCTCTGCCGCTGCACCGGCTACACCAAGATCGTCGAGGCCGTGCTGGCCGCGGCGCCGGGTGCGCGGTAGCCGTGCGCCTGCAGCCGTTCGGTCTCGTCGAGCCCGAATCGCTGACCGAGGCCGTCGACGCCATCGCGCGGCTCGACGGTGAGGCGCGCCTGGTCGGCGGCGGCACCGCGCTCGTCCCGATGATCCGGCTCGGCCTGGTCAAGCCCGACCGTCTCGTCTCGCTCCAGCGCGTGCCGTCCCTGAAGGGAATCAGGCTCGACGGCGAAGCCCTCGAGCTCGGCGCAATGGCGACCCACGCCGACGTCGAGCACTCGCGGATTGTTCGAGCGGGCTGGCCGCTCGTGGCCGAAGCGGTGCATCGCGTCGCCACGCCGGCGATCAGGACGTCGGGCACGATCGGCGGCAACCTCGCCTACGCCGAAAGCGCCTCCGATCCGGCGCCCGCCCTCATGTGCCACGACGCCGAGGTGCGCGTGGCGGGCCCTCGCGGCAGCCGTACCGTGCCGATCGCGCGCTTCTTCCGAGGATTCTACGAGGCGGCGCTGGAGCCCGGCGAGATCGTCACCTCTGTGCGCGTGCCGCCGGCGCCGGCGGGCGCGCGCGGCGGGTACGTCAAGTACACGTCACGCTCGGCCGAGGACAAGCCGCTGGTCGGCGTCGCCGCACTGATCACGCTCGACGCCGCGGGGCGCTGCACGCACGTGCGTCTCGCGCTGGGCGGTGCAGCGCCGACGCCGATTCGTGCCGAGCGCGCGGAGGCGGCGTTGCAGGGCGACACGTTAACTGATGCGTCGGCGCGCGCCGCGGCCGAGCTGGCGGCTCGCGACGCCGAGCCGTTGTCGGACCTCATGGGCAGCGCCGACTATCGGCGAGAGATGATTCGCGTGTGGGTGCGCCGCCTGCTCATCAGCCTGCGGGACGGTGGGCGATAGCGGCGCCCGCCCGAGCGGCGGACGGGCGCCGGGACGTCAGTGTTTGGGGTTCTTGGGCTTCCACATCGCGAGCGTCGCGCCGGTCGGATCGGTGATGACGCTCATCCAGCCGAACTCGCCGACCTCGGTGACGTCGACGAGCATCATCGCCCCGAGCTCCTTGGCCTTCTTCGTCGAGGCGTGGATGTCATCGACACCGACGTAGGCGAGCCAGTGCGACGGTGCGCCGGGTACCGGGTTCTGCATCATGCCGCCGCCGGTACCGCCGCCGACGTCGATCATGGTGTAAGTCCCGTTGGCCATTTTGACGTCCTCGAGCTTCCAGCCGAAGAGACTCGTGTAGAACTTGCGCGCGCTCGTGGGGTCGTTCGTTTGCAGCTCCACGTGAACGAATGGATTCGCCATCATCCCCTCCTTCATCCATCGAGCGTACGCGCGCCCCCAGGTCGCGTCCACCCGAGGCGCAGATCAGGGGTAGGCCCTACATCTTCCAGTCTTGATACCATGTCGAATCGGCGCCGATCCCCTCGCGCTGCACCTTCACGTCGATCACGTACGGCTTGTTCTCGCGCGTGGTGCGCTCGACGCCGCGGCGCAGCGCCGGCTCGAGCTCCTTCAGCGTCTTGACGGTCTCGCCGTCCACACCCTGCGCGCGGGCCAGCGCGGCGTAGTCGGTGGCCGGCGCGTCCAGGTAGAGCCCGGGATACTTGCCAGTGTGCACCATCTTGCTGTCCGGCACCTCGCGCGCCCAGTTCGTGCGCACCACCTGGTAGGTCTCATTGTTGGAGATGACGGTGAGGATCGCGGTGTTGTAGCGCGCCATCGTCCAGAAGCCCGCGGCGCTGTACGTCAGGGCGCCGTCGCCCAGGTGCAGCATGACGGGCCGCTCGCGGCCGGCCGCGATCTTGGCGCCGATTGCCGCGCCCACGCCGAAGCCGAGCGAACCGCCGCCGCTGCGGGTCCAGCTCATCGCGTCGTGGCCGAACGGCAATAAGGTCGTCCGCGCGGTCGAGCTCTCCTGCACCATCACCGTGTTCTTCGGCAGGAGCTGGGCCAGATGCGTCTCGAGCACGCTCGGGTGCACGATCGCGTCGTGCTCGTGCTCGCGCGCCAGATCTTCCTCGCGGGAGACCAGGAGCTTCGCGTAGGCGCGTACCTTCTCGCGCTGGCGCGCCCAGCCCGAAGCCTTGTCGGGATGCAGCCGCTTCAGCGCGTCGGTGATGCTGCGGAGCGTCTCCGGCAGCTCGCACTGCGCGGCGATGTCGAGCGGATAGTGACGACCCATCAAGAGCGGATTGGGGCCGATCTGGATCACAAACGGCTCGGCGACGCTGCCGTGCACGCCCTGCACGCCGGCCAGCAAGATCAGGTCCGGCTTGAGGCCGGCGACCTTCTCGAAATCCTTCGAGACGGGATAATTGCCGCAGTAGAGCGGATGCCGCGTCGGGAAGTTCGGGAAGATCTGGCGCGTGGCGAACGCCGGCGCCTCGAGCGCCTCGGCCAGCCGCACCGCCTCGACGCCGGCGCGCTCGCGCCACACATCGTCGCCGAACATCAGGACCGGGCACTTCGCCTCGCCGAGCTTCTTCGCGATCGCCTCGATCGTCTTCGGGCGCGCAGGGCCCGGCCGCTCGATCTGATACGCAGCCGCCTCGCCGATCTGGGCCTCGAGCCCTTCCCGCAGCAGCAGCTCGGCGCTGATCGAGAGGTAGACCGGCCCGGTCGGCGGCGTCGTGGCCTCGCGCAGCGCGCGCGTGGTCGCGATAGTGATCGCCGCCGGGTTCGCCGCCACCTGATACGCCGCGCGCGCGTCCTTGGTGATCGCGCGCATCGACTCGGCCTGCGTCAGGCCAGGAAACGCCGCGAGCCCGCGAAAGTCCTGAATCTCCGACGCCCAGTCGCCGGCGATGACGAGCAGGGACGAGCCGGCGATCTGTGCGTTGAAGAGCTGGCCGGCGAGCTGCCACGAGCCGCCCATCACGTGGGCGATGACGACGCCCACCTTGCCGCTGACGCGGTGATAGCCGTCGGCCATCGCCGCCACGAGGCCCTCGTGCTTGCCGACGATGAGCTTCTGGTCCTGGTCCTCCGAGAGGGCCGCGAAGAGGCCGGTCTCGGCGGAGCCCGGGTTCGTGAAGAGATAGTCCACGCCCGCGTCCTTCAGGGTCTGGACGAGCAGCATGCCGCCGGTGCCGGTGATGGTCTTGCGCATGATCTCCCTCTTGTCCATAGGCGCGCCTCGGCCGGCGGGGCCCCAGCCCCGCGACGGCCTGCAGCGCGCACTACGCTAATTTCGCGGCAGCTGCGCGCGCGTCGCTTCGAGCGCCTCGCGCGCGACGTCCTGCGCCGGACGCGCCCACGCCGCGGGGTTCGGCGCCTCGTAGCTCATGAACCCCTGATAGCCCTTGCGCGCGAGCAGCGCGAAGATCTCCTTGAACGGCACGCTGCCCTTGCCGGGCGGCAGCCGGTCGAGCGCCTTGCCGGGCTCGAGCCCGGTGCGCGGCACGTCGCTGTACTGCACGTAGGCGATCTCGGCGAGCGCCACGTCGTCGATCGCCTTCAGGCTGGCGCTGCTACGCTGCAGATGATAGGTGTCCATCAGGAGCCCGCAGCTCGGATGCGCCGCCTTGGCGACGACGCCACGCATGACGTCGAGGTTGTTGAGCTGCTCGGCCTGTGAGTTGAACTCGACGGCGAGCTTCACGCGATGGCGCGCGGCGATCTCGGCGGCCTCACGCATGTTCGCGGCGGCCTTGGCGAGATCGCCGCGGCCGCGATCCGAGGCGCTCATCACGGTCTGGCAGCCCAGCGCCACCGCCCATCGGCACGATTCGTCGAAGGCCTGCATCAGCTTCTTCCGCTCGTCGCCGTCGGCGAACATCCAGCCGAGCTCGACGCCGACGCACGCGACGCCGAGGCCGCTCGCCTTGACGAGCGCCAGCACGTCGTTCGCGGCCTGTCCCTTCTCGGCCGCGCGGGCGAAATCGATCCGGCGCAGCTCCACGCCGTCCCAGCCCGCGGCCTTCGTGGCGCGTAGCGCGTCCGGGAGCGGTGTCGTATCGAGCGTCCACGTATGCAGAGCGAGCATCGTCGTCATTGTTTGGCCGGAGGCGCCGCAGGCGCCGGGGTTGTGGCGGGCGCGCTCGTGCCCGCCGGTTTGTTCGGGGTCGGCGGATTGGCCTTCGCGTACTCGACCGCCTGTCTCACCTCGGTCTGGGCATGCTGGACCAGCTCGAGGGCCTTGGCGCGATGACCGCCGAAATCGTGCTCGGCGCGCTTGAGGTGCTTCTCGGCGTCTTCGAGCGACCGCGCCGCGGCGTGGATCAAGTAGAGGCCCGCACGCGTTTGCGTGGGCTTCTTCTCCTGGGTGAGCGCCACGGTCACGAATCCGAGGACGAATCCGATCGCCAGCACGCCGGCGACCATCACGCTCCGCTTCAGCATGCGCACCTCCGCTTACACCGCCGCCGTGATGCCGCCATCGAAGTTGATGGCCGTGCCCGTGATGTAGGCCGCACGCTCGGAGGCCAGGAACGCCACGAGGTCGGCGAACTCGTGCGCCTCGCCGAATCGCCCGAGCGGCAGCTTGCGCTTCTGCGCGATGTCGCGGTAGTACGCGTCAAGATCACCCTTGGCGCGACGCTCATGCTGGGCGCTCTTGATCAGCCCCAGACAGATCGTGTTCACGAGAATCTGGTCCGGCGCGTACTCGTGCGCGAGCGACTTGGTCAGGTTGATGCCCGCCGCGCGCGACATGCTGGTCGGCAGCGAGCGCGCCGCCGGTGCCTTGCCGCCGACGGTCGTCACGTTGATGATCCGCCCGCCGCCGCGGCGCTTCATGTGCGGGATGACGAGCCGGCAGAACCGGATCGCGCCCATCACCTTGGAATCGAAGTCGTACATCCAGGTGGCATCGTCCACTTCCTCGAAGCCGGCGGCCGACGAGGTGCCGGCGTTGTTCACGAGGATGTCGATGCCACCGAAGCGCGCCACGGTCGCGGCCACGAACGCCTCGACCTGCGCCGCGTTCGTCACGTCGGTCGACATCGCGAGGATGTCGCCGCCGGTCTTCTTCTTGATCTCGTCGACGGCGCGCTCGAGCACGTCCTTGCGACGCGCGCACGCGGCCACCTTCGCGCCGCTGAGCGCGAACCGCTCGACGCAGGCGCGACCGAGCCCCTCGCTCCCTCCCGTGACGATCGCGACCTTGTCGGCAAGACCGAGCTCCAGAACGTCCATGATCGCCTCCCGCTCCAGGATTGCCCGAACATACCACCCGAGGGGCGGCCCGCCTAGCCCACCCGGCCCGCGTGTCAGGACGGTCCGATGCGCCCGACCATGGGGAGCTTCAGCGCGGGATGCTTCACCTCGACGCCGAAGTTGAGCGTGAGCAGGTTGAGCTCGATGCCTTCTTCCCAGCCGACCGCGAGCCCGGTGAGCCCGAAGAGCGAGAGCTGCACGCCGGTGCCGCTCGGCGTGGTGTCCGCGACCGAGCCCGGCAGGAAGTCCTTGCCGATCGCCGTCGGCGGCAGCTTCAACCTGAGCTCGGGCACGCTGCGCCCCACCCACGCCGTGAACGTGTTGCTGTTGGGCCCGGGCCAGGTGCGATAGCTCGTCGGATACGGATACGACGCCACGGCCGCCTCGACCCGCGGGATCAAGGGCTCGGCCGCCTCGCCGCGGACGTCGGCCAGAAGCTCGGGCTTGTCGCCGAACCAGTAGTTGTCGGCGCCGCTCCGGTTGACGCGTATCGCGGGCGCGCCGCCGCCCACACCCCAGCCGATGACCTCGTAGCGCGTGTAGGACTCCGCGTCGCGCGGCTTCACCGAGATCCACGTGTGAACGGCGAAGAGGCCGCGCCAGCCGACCGTGCGGGCCGCGTAGACCTGGATGACCGCTTCGCGCGTGCTCGCCGGATCGGGCGCCAGGCCCGAGGGGCCGCGTTCGAGTTCCCAGAAATTCGACCGGGCACGCTCGAAGACCGAGCAGCCGGCCAGCGCGGCCAGCAAGATGAGCGGCACGACCAACCTCACCCGCCGAGCTCCTTTCTGACGATGCTGGCTCCTTCGACGAGCGCGGCGAGCTTTTGCTTCACCACCCAGCGCGGCGTCTCCCAGAAGCCGCAATCCGGGTTGAGCCAGAGCCGGTCGGGCGCGACGTGCGCGAGGATCGCGCGGATGCGCTCGGCCACATCGGCCGCCGACTCGGCCTTGAACGCTTTGACGTCGATGACGCCGGCGCCGAGCTCCTTGTCGGTCGGGAACTCCCGCCAGTACTTCAGGTCGTCCATGCCGCGGTTGGCGAACTCGAGGACGATCTGCGAGGCGCGCAGGTCGCGCAGGGTCGGATAGAGGTTCTTGAAGTCGCGCACGGCCGAGAACGGACGGCCATAGAGGTTGCCGAAGCACACGTGCACCGCGATCTTCGCCTCGATCCCCTCGACCGCCCGGTTCACGCCCTGGTCGAATCGCGGGGGCGCGCCCCCGTACATCCCGCTGTGCGGCTCGTCGATCTGGATGAAGTCGGCGCCGGCCTCGACCAGCGCCCGGCACTCGGCGTTGACGATGCCGACCAGATCCGCGAGCAAGGTGTCCTTGTCCCGATAGCCGCCGCCGAGCTTGAGCGGCACGAGCAAGGTGTAGGGTCCGGGCACGGTGGCCTTGAGGCGCCTGGTGGTGAGCGCGCGCGCGAGCTTGAACTCCTCGACGATGCCGAGCCCTTCCGGAGCGGCGAGGCGATCGATCACCTCGAACGGCGTGTTCGTGTCCCACAGTGGCTGGCCCAGCCGGCGGGCGGCCGGCAAGGTCCGGATGCCGCTGAAGCGGTCGTAGAAGCCGATGATGAACCGGACGCGCATCATCTCGCCCGTGCTCACCACGTCGATGCCGGCGCGCTCCTGATCGAGGAGCGCCACCTGCGTCGCGTCTTCCATCAGCTCGCGCACGTCGGTCGCGCCCATGCGCCCCGCCTCCATGGCCTCGCGCGCGAGCCAGACCCATCCTGGCAACCCGTGACTTCCCACGACCGACGTCGGCAACAGCATCATCCCGTTCCTTTCTCCTGGCTCGCGGCGCGGCCCAGGTAGGCTTCGATCACGCGCGGGTCGCGCAGCACCGCGCCCGGCGGCCCCGCGGCGATCCGCTGGCCGAAGTCGAGCACGGTCACGGTGTCGGCGAGATCGCCGACCAGCTCCATGTCGTGCTCGACCCACAGCATCGTCATGGCGAGCTCGTGCTTGATCCGGAGCAAGAACCTCGCGAGGTTCTCCTTCTCCTCGCGGTTCATCCCCGTCGACGGCTCGTCGAGCAGCAGCAACGTCGGCTCCATCGCGAGCGCCCGGCCGAGCGCGACGATCTTCTGCACGCCGAACGGCAGGCTGGCGATCAGCTCTTTGCGGACCCGCTCGAGCTCGAGGAACTCGATGATCTCCTCGACACGCCGGCGGTGGGTCGTCTCCTCGCGTCGCGAGCGGCCCCAGAAGAGACCGCCCGCGAGCACGCCGGCTCGCATGTGGCGATGGCGGCCCAGCAAGATATTGTCGAGCACGGTCATGCCGCGGAAGAGCTCCACGAACTGGAACGTCCGCGCGATGCCGTGCGCGGCGATCCGATGCGGCGGCAGGCCCTGGATGGCCGCCTCGCCGAAGACGATCCGACCCGACGTGGGCGCGTAGAAGCCACCGACGCAGTTCAAGAGACACGTCTTGCCGGCGCCGTTGGGGCCGACGAGCGCCGCCAACGACCCGGGCTCGATCGACATGCTGACGCCGTTCAGCGCGCGGAGCCCCTCGAAGTCGAGCGTAACGTCGTCGACCGTCAGAACCACCGGCGCCGCCTCTGGTATTGCTTCACCTCGGTGTAGCGCTTGCGATCGGCGCGATGCCCCACGCCGAGATAGAACTCGCGCACGTCTTCGTGGGAGAGCAGCCGCTCGACCGGTCCGTCGTACACGATGTGCCCGTGCTCCATGACGTAGCCGTAGCTCGCGACGGCCAGCGCGGCGGCGGCGTTCTGCTCGACGAGCAGCACGGCCAGCCCCAGATCGTCGCGCAGTCGCGCGACCAGGCTCATCAGGCTCTCGACGACCAGCGGCGCCAGGCCGAGCGAGAGCTCGTCGACCAGCAGCACGCGCGGCCGGCAGAGCAGCGCCGTGGCCAGTGCCAGCATCTGGCGCTCGCCGCCCGAGAGATATCCGGCCAGCTGGCGTCGGCGCCCGGCGAGCACGGGGAAGTAGTGGAACACCTGTTCGAGCGTCACCGGCGGGCGGGCCGGCTCCGCATCGGTGTACCTGCCGGGTACGAGCGCGCGCAGGTTCTCCTGCACCGTCAGGGTCTCGAAGACCTTGTCGCGCTCGGGCACCAGCACGAGCCCACGGCGCGCCAGCTCGTGGGGCGGTCGTCCGGTGACGGGCGCGCCCTGGAACACCACGCGCCCGCCGACGATCTGCGCGTCGTCGGCGCCGAGAAAACCGGAGATCGCGCGCAACGTGGTCGTCTTGCCGGCGCCGTTGGTACCGAGCAGCGCCACGATCGTGGCAGGCGGCACGCGGAGCGACACGCCCTGGATCGCCGTCGCGACGTGGTGGTAGACGACCTCGAGGTTCTCGAGCTCGAGCAGCGCGCTCACGACGCGGAGCGGAGCGGCCGGTAGCGCAGCGGCCAGAGGAACACCCAGTTGCGCACGCGGCGCCAGATTCCGACGAGCCCCTGGGGCTCGAAGACCAGGAACGCGGCCATCAACAGACCGAAGGCGCCGAACTTCAGCGGGAACAGGTAATACTCGGCGCCCCCCGGCACACGCAGCGCGGCGACCCCGGCGTCGATACCGTACGGAAGCAAGGTCACGAACGCGGCGCCGAGCACGGCGCCGAGCGCCGAGCCCAGGCCGCCGATGATCACCATCGCGATGTACTCGATCGCGAGAAAGAACCCGAACGCCTCGACCGAGACGAACGCGCGCTGGTAGGCGAAGAGTGCGCCGGCCACGGACGTGATCGCGCTCGACCACACGAACGCGAGGACCTTGTAGCGGGCGACGTCGATCCCGACGGACTCGGCCGCGATCTCGCGATCGCGAATCGCCATCCAGGCCCGCCCGGCGCGCGAGCGCTGGAGGTTCACCGACAGGACCAGCACCAGCGCGGCGATCGCCGTCAGCGTGTAGTACCACGCGGTCGTGCCCCTCAGCACCCACCCGTTAAGGCGCGGCGACGGGATCGACACGCCGGTGTTGGCGCCCCAGTGGTTCTGGAATTCGCCGCACGCGTAGAGCACCACGTGATGCAGCGCGAGCGTGCCGAGGGCCAGATAGAGGCCTTTGAGCCGAAGCGCGGGGATGCCGACGACCACGCCGAGCACGGCGCCCACGAGCGCGGCGGCCGGTAATGCCAGCAGTGGCGACGGCAGGCGGTGCTCGACCAGCACCGCGGTCGTGAACGCGCCGGCGGCGATGAACCCGGCGTGGCCGAGCGAGACCTGGCCGGCCAGGCCGGTCAGCAGATTCAGCGCGAGCGCGCCGATCGCCGCGAGCGCGGTCTGTGTGATCAGATCGAGCGCGAACGGCGACGTGAGTCGCGGCAGCACGAGTAGCACCACGATCAGCGCGCCCAGCGCGGTACGTCTGAGTCGCGTGTCGACCAGCGCCAGATCGCCGGCGTACGTCGTCTTGAAGTAGCCGCCGCCCAGGGGCATCTAGCCTTTCACACGCGCTCCAGCTCTTCCTTCGTGCCGAAGAGCCCCCACGGGCGCACGAGCAGCATCGCGAGCAGGCATAGAAACGGCGAGACGTCGGCCAGGAGCGGATCGCCGTACCGCACGGACAGCACCTCGACCGCGGCGACGATCAGGGCGCCGGGAATGACGCCGCCCAGACTGTCGAGCCCGCCGACCAGCGCGACCGCGAACGCCTTCAAGCCGAGGATGCCGAGCGAGGGATCGAGCCGCACGTTGTTCGCGTAGAGGATGCCGGCGAGCGCGCCGCAGAAGCCCGCGAGCGCCCACGAAAGCGCGAACAGCAGCTGGAAATTGATCCCGCGCTGCGCGGCCAAGAGCGCCTTTTCGCCGGTCGCGCGCATCTGGATTCCCAGCGGCGAAAGGCGCAGGAACACGAAGAGCGCGACGAAGAGTGCCGCCGCGACCGCCACCGTGGCGAGGTCGAACGTCGAGACGACAGCGCCGCCCGGCAGCCGGCGAGGCGGGTTGGAAAGGCCGAGCAGCGGTAGCGGATGGCGGATACGGTCGGTGTAGACGAGCACGATCGCCGCGCGCAGCAGGATCCCGAGGGTGACGGTCACGAGCACCGCGGCGAACACCGGATGGCCCGCCATCGGCCGCATCAGCAGCCGATAGATCACGAAGCCGGCGATCGCCGCGAGCACGGCCGCGGTCACGATCGACAGCGCCGGCTGACCCGGCACGGCGGAGGCGAGCAAGAACAGAAAGTAGCCGCCGAGCGTCATCATGTCGCCCTGGGCCAGATTGAGGACGCGCGTCGAGCGATAGACGAGCACGTAACCCGCGGCCAGCAGCGCGTAGAGGCTCGCGACGACGACGGTCGTGGCGAGGACCTGCGTCACGGCGTCACTTGATCTCGAGCCGCGTCCAGCCGCCGACCGGCGCGATGGCGTTCTTGGCCGGGTCCCACCGGTAGACCTTGTAGTACGTGTTCTTCCGATAGTGATTGTCCGCGGTCCACTCGATCGGTCCGCCACGCAACCCCTTCGTGTCGACGCTCACCCCGGCCATCGCGGTCGCGAGCTTGTCCTTGGGGCACGGCCAGCCGCACTTGCGCAGCGAGGCCTCGAGCACCATCGCCGACACCCAGCCCTCGGCCAGGTAGTGCGCGGGATGGGTCGTCTGGCCCTTGACGTTGTTGATCTCCGAATGGATCGGCAAGTTCTCCAGGAAGAGCGTGTTGCCGCCGAACGCATAGAGATTACCGGCCTTCAACCGGCCGAGCTCGTCCTGAGTCTGCTGATGGCCGTACAGGAGATAGTTGCCCTGCCAGCCGATGCGCGAGAGCGCCTCGAAGACGCCGACCTCGACGTGCCACAGGGCCCACGAGAGCACCCAGTCGGCGCCGGCGTCCTTCAGCTTCTGCGCGAACGGCGTGAAGTCCGGTGTATTGCCCGGTACCACCACCACTGGAATCGGCTCGAGCCCCATTTCCTTCGCGAGTTGCTCGGCGAACTCGAGCTCGATGCGCGAGAGCGGGATGTCCTGCGCGGCGAACCCGACCTTCACCTTCTTCCCGCCGGCCTGCTCCTTGATGAAGCCGAGCGCGAAGCGGCTATCCCACTTCGAGCCGAACGAGGTCGAGCAGAAGATGAGAGGGCTCGCGGGGGGGAAGGCCTCGCGCGGGCAGACGCCGCCGCCGAACAGCAGCGGGATCTTCTCGGTCTCCGACTCGGTCATGAACGGCTTGTACGTGGCTGAGGTCGACGCGTTCACCATCAGGATCGAGCCCTCGGCGAGCTTCTTGGCGTTCGCGGCCGCGCGCTGAGGCTCGCCACGGTCGTCCTCGTAGGCGATCTCGACCTTCTGGCCGTTGATACCGCCGGCGTCGTTGACGCGCTTGAAGTAGGCCTTGTAGGCCTCGTACGTCGGCGCGTAGGTCGACGACGCCGGGCCCGTGATGGCGGCGCTCATCCCGATGCGGTACTGCGCGTGCGCCGGCACGGCGCCCGATAGCACGACGAGCAGCGCTGCGAGCAGTATGAGTCGAGGCCCTGGCATCTAGTCCTCCGTGGTCAATGAGAGGCGGCCCGCCGAAACCTCGGCGGCGATCCTGCGTTCCTCGTCGCCCGCGTACATCGATTCCACCAGGCTGCCGTACCGCTCGGTCATGAGCCGCCGCTTCACCTTGCGCGTCGGCGTCACCGGCTCGCCCTCGAGCTCGGGATCGAGCTCACGCGGCAGCAGCCGAAAACCCTTCACCTGCTCGACGCGCGTGAGCTCGTCGTTGGCGCGCCGCACCTCGGCGTCGATCAACCCGACGACCGCCGGATGAGCCACCAGCGAGGCGTAGCCCGTGTGGACCACGCCGTGCTCGCGCGCCCACTCACTGACGGTCTCGCCGTCGGCCTCGAGCAGCGCGACCAGATATTGACGCCCCTCGCCGAACACCGCGGCCTCGCTGATGTAGGGACTCGCGCGCAGCCGGCTCTCGACATGCGAGGGGCTCACGTTCTTGCCGCCGGCGGTGATCAGGATGTCCTTCTTCCGGTCGACGAG
>Ga0075423_10000435_pt1 | contig 33633 bp, 38 predicted proteins | sample SoiMethybrSBSTD2_FD_80114 | JGI IMG/M metagenome (GOLD analysis project Ga0075423, IMG submission 80114) | Bulk soil microbial communities from a Populus tree surrounding site in Tennessee, USA - Soil MetaG P. TD hybrid SBSTD2 | ecosystem: Environmental > Terrestrial > Soil > Tree plantation...
CGGTCCACGTGACCTCGGCGACCGACGCGACGAGCTGTGGCGACTACGACAACACCGCGTCGTTCACGACCACGAACGACGGCGCCGGCGAGGCGTCGGATTCGATCACGGTGAACTGCCCGGTGGGGATCACGCTGGACAAGACCACGGAGAACGGCCACACGTTCCACGTGGGCGACACGGTCCAGTACGCGTTCCTCGTGGCCCTGGAGAGCCCCGACGACGTGCCGCTCGGCAACGTCACGCTCTCCGACGACACGGGCATCTGCGACTCGGCCCCGACGTTGGTCTCCGGTGACACGAACGGCAACAGCCTGCTGGAGCAGGGCGAGACGTGGAAGTTCACGTGCAGCCACGTGGTCACGGCCGGTGACCCGAGCCTGATCCACAACGTCGCGACGGTGCAGGGCACGTCGGTCGACGAGCGGACGGTGACCGCGACGGACGATCAGGACGTCACCGTGATCCACCCGGCGATCCAGATCGTCAAGACGGTCGACCCGAAGAGCGGCAACCCCGGCGACACGGTGACGTACACCTACGTCGTCACGAACACCGGTGACACGACGCTGTACGACATCAGCGTCGACGACGACGTGATCGGGCACATCGGCGACATCGCCCAGCTCGATCCCGGTGCATCGGCCACCCTGACGAAGGACTTCGTCCTGCCGTCGGGCAACCCGAGCCTCACGAACGTCGGGACCGCCACCGGCACGGACGTCCTGGGCAAGCAGGTCTCCGATGACGACGACGCGTTCGTGACGATCGTCGAGGCGGAGAACCCGCCGCCGTCGAGCCCGCCGACCGCGTTCACCGGCTCGGACGCAGCGCGGCTGGGTCTGATGGGTGGCCTGCTGCTGGCCATGGGGATCGCGGCGCTCTTCCTCGGGCGCCGGCGTCGCCAGGCCTGAGCCGCGGGAGGGAGCGGCCCGGTGAGGGGCCGGGCGGCGCCGAGAGGCGCCGCCCGGCCCCTCAGCCGTCCCCGGGGTCGTCGCGCCAGGTGAGTCGCAGCTGCCGCGCCGCGCGCGCCTCGTCCAGCCGCCGCACGGGCGTGGTCACGGGTGCGTCGTGGAGGAGCTTCGGGTCCGAGCGAGCCTCCGCGGCCGCCGTGCGGAGTGCCTCCGAGAAGCCGTCGAGGGACTCCTTGGACTCGGTCTCCGTCGGCTCGACCATCATCGCCTCGTCCACGACGAGCGGGAAGTAGACCGTTGGCGGGTGGTAGCCCAGGTCGATCAGCCGCTTCGCCACGTCCATCGCGCGGACACCGGTCTCGCGCTCGAGCGGCGCGGCGGTCGACACGAATTCGTGCATCGGCTTGGCGTCGGGGAACGCGAGCGGGAAATCCTCTCGGATCGCCGCCGCGAGGTAGTTCGCGTTGAGGACCGCCAGCTCACTCACCTCGCGCAGGCCGTCCGCCCCGTGGAAGAAGACGTACGCGTAAGCGCGGACGAGGACGGCGAAGTTCCCGTGGAACCCGTGCATCCGTCCGATCGAGGCCGGCTCGTCGGTCGAGAGGCGGAAACCGCCGTCTTCGTCGCGTTCGATCCGAGGGACGGGCAGGTACGGCACGAGGTGCTCGACGACGCCGACCGGCCCCGCACCCGGACCGCCGCCGCCGTGCGGGGTCGCGAACGTCTTGTGCGTGTTGATGTGGACGATGTCGAACCCCATGTCCCCCGGTCTCGTGCGACCCATGATGGCGTTGAGGTTCGCGCCGTCGTAGTAGACGAGCCCGCCGACGCCATGCACCACGTCGGTGATCCTCGCGATATCTTCCTCGAACAGCCCCAGCGTGTTCGGGTTCGTCAGCATGAGGCCGGCGACGTCCTCGTCGACGAGCTCCGCGAGCGCCTCGACGTCCACGAGCCCTCGGTCGGTCGACGGGATCGCCACCGCCCGGTAGCCGCCGAGCCGGGCGCTCGCGGGGTTCGTGCCGTGGGCGGAATCCGGGATCAGGATCTTCGTTCGGGGGGACCCGCCGGTCGCCTCGTGGTGCGCGCGCATGATCAGGAGCCCGGTCAGCTCGCCGCAGGCTCCCGCGGGGGGCTGCAGGGTCGCGCGCGCCATCCCGGTGATCTCGCAGAGCGCCCGTTCGAGCCGCCAAAGTAGCTCGAGCGCTCCTTGGGCCGTCCCGTCGGGTTGGAGCGGGTGCAGCCCGGCGAAGCCCTGCAGGGAGGCGGCCGTCTCGGCGAGCTTCGGGTTGTACTTCATCGAGCACGAGCCGAGCGGATAGATGCCCGTGTCGACGCCGTAGTTCATCTGCGAGAGCCGCGTGAGGTGACGCACGAGATCGCGCTCGGCGACCTCGGGCAGCCCGGGCGACCGGCTTCGGCGATGGTCGGCGGGCGGTTCGACGGCGTCGACGTCGAGCGCGGGGAAGCTCCACGCCGAACGTCCGGGCCGCGAGAGGTCGCGGAGCGTGCCGTCCCCGGGAGGTCCGAGGGACCGGACCGGCGCGCCCCGTTCCATCAGGCGAGCACCTCGGTCAAGGCCGAGGTGAGCCGGTCGATCTCGTCGCGCGTGCGCCGTTCGGTGACGGCCACGATGAGCGCCCCCTCCCCCGCCCACGGCGCCGGGACCCCGGCCAGGAACCCGCGCTCGACCATCGCGTCGCGGACCTGGTCCGCCGGTCGTGGCAGCAGCACCGTGAACTCCTTGAAGAACGGCCGTCCCGGGAACGCGGGTTCCACGCCGGGGATCTCCGTCAGCCGCCTGAACGCGTAGGAGGCCTTCGACGCGCACTGGCGGCCGAGCTCGGCGAGGCCATCCGGGCCGAGCCATGCGAGATGCACCGTGGCGGCGAGCGCCATCAACGTCTGGTTCGTGCAGATGTTCGAGGTCGCCTTCTCGCGGCGGATGTGCTGCTCGCGCGCCTGCAGCGTGAGGACGTAGCCATCCCGCCCCTCGACGTCGACCGTCGCGCCGACGATCCTGCCCGGCATCTTGCGGACGTGCTCGCGGCGCGAGGCGAGCATGCCGAGGTACGGGCCGCCGAAGTTCATCCGGTTGCCGAACGGCTGGCCCTCGGCCACCGCGATGTCCGCGCGGAGCTCCCCGGGCGGCGCGAGGATCCCGAGGGACGTCGGATCGAAGACCTGGATCAGCAGGGCGCCGGCCCGGTGAGCCGCGTCGGAGAAGGATCGGACGTCCTCGAGGACCCCGTAGACGTTCGGGTGCTGGACGACGACCGCGGCGACGTCCGAGGCGACATCGATCGTCCCGTCGTCGTCGCCGAGCGGCTCGGGCTCGTACCCGGAGCCGCGTCCGTACGTCCGGAGCGTGTCCACGTTCCGCGGGTCGACGCCGCTGGCGACGAGCACGCGCGAACGACCACCGGCGCGCGCCATGTTCACCGATTCGACGAGCGCGGTCGCGCCGTCGTACAGGGAGGCGTTCGAGACGTCGAGCTCCGTCAGCTCGCACACCATCGACTGGTACTCGAACAACGCCTGGAGCACGCCCTGCGAGAGCTCTGGCTGGTACGGAGTGTACGACGTGTAGAGCTCGGAGCGTCCCGCGATCGCCCACACGACGCTCGGCACGTAGTGGTCGTACGCGCCGGCTCCGGCGAAGCAGACGAGGTCCTCCCCCACGACGTTCTGCCGCGCGAGCGATCCGAGGTCGGCCAGGATCTCCTGTTCGGAGACACCCCGCGGCAGATCGAGCGGCCGGTCGAGCCGGAGCGGATCGGGGATCTGAGCGAACAGGTCGTCGATCGAGGACGCTCGCACCGCGGCGAGCATCTCGCGGATGTCGTCGTCCGTATGGGGGGCGAACCTCACGTGGACGAGTGTACGGGGGTGCCGCGATCCCCCGGGTCGTCAGCCGGAGGCATCTTCCAGGCCGTACTTGGTGATCAGCGACAGGTAGTCACGCTGGTAGAAGACCTTGCATCTGATCTCGGGGTAGCGCTCCCGGAGCCGTCGGACCTTGCGGTTCTTCTTCGTCACGAGCTTCTGGTTCAACGTCGTGATCTCGATGTACAGGTCGAACTCCGGCAGGTAGAAGTCGGGGGTGAATCGTTGGACGACGTTGCCGTCACGGTCCCACGCGATGTCGAACGAGGTGGGCTCGTAGGCCCACTCGATCTGATAGAAGTCGAGCAGGCGCGCGAACTGACGCTCGGAAGCGTGCGCGAAGCGCACCGTGTCGCTGTTCGGAAGGGGTGCAGCGATGGGCTGCGCGCTCACGTCCCTCCCGCCGCCACGCGGCGTCGCCCGGAGCCACGCTTCGCCTTCGACAGGTCGTTCTCGACGTCCTCCCACACCCGATCCACCGCGATCGCGAACACGCCTTGTCCCTGCCGGAGTAGGTCGATCACCGCTTCGGGCGAGTCGGCCTCGTACACCCCGCGGCCGTCCGAGACGAGCGTCACGGCCGAGATCGGTCTCCGCATCGTCTGCAGGTGCTCCACGGCCTTCCGGACGCGCTGGAGCGAAACCCCGGTGTCGAGCAGGTTCTTGATCACCCGGAGCGTCACGAGATCCTCGAAGGAATACAGGCGCTGGGAGCCGCTCCCGGTGGCGTCCCGGATCGAGGGCGTCACGAGCTCCGTCCTGGCCCAGTAGTCCAGCTGCCGATAGGTGATGCCGACGATCCGACAGACCTCGGGAACCCGGTACCCCTGCTCGCTCATCTTCGACACGCTCCGAAGGGAAGAAGGAATCACGACTGTGTGATTCCGCAGCGTACGGGCCCTCCGGCTCCCCGTCAAGGCCACGACCGCGGCATCGGCCAGCGCTCAAGTCCGCCGCCGTCCCGGCCGATGACCCGGATAGTCAGGTCGGGCTAGGCAGTTCCTCGATCGGAGGGTCCCGTCGGAGGGTCGAGATGAGAGGCACGTTCCTACGGATCACGTTGGTCGCAGCCCTGGGCGGCTCGGTCCTCGGCATCCTGCCGCAAGGGCCCGCGCAGGGCGCGACGGGCACGTCGCACCGTCCGCGCCACCGGATGCTCGTCGCCACGAACGCCAGCCGCACGAATCACGCGCTGCACCGGGTGTGGATCAACCGGGAGATGTCGTCGCTCGCACGCAAGCATTCGCTCGCGATGGCGAACCAGAACACGCTGTTCCACACGAAGGACCCGTCGAGCTACTACCTCAAGGGCATCAAGTGGAGCTACTGGGGGGAGAACGTCGGCGTGACCGGCGGGACGGTCCGCGACCTCGAGTCCGCGTTCATGGCCTCGGCGCCGCACCGCGCCAACATCCTGCACTCCTCGTTCCAGCACGTCGCGATCGGCGCCGTGCGGGTCGACGGGACGCTGTGGGTGACGGTCTTCTTCTACTCGACCTGAGCGTGCTCAGGTCGCGAAGTCTTCGGGACTGACGTTGTCGAGGAATTCGCGGAACTTCTCCACCTCTTCGTCCTCGTCGCCCGGGATCAGGATCGACGCCTCCTCGAGGACGCCTTCCTCGGCGAAGATCGGAACCGACATCCGAACGGCGAGGGCGATCGCGTCCGAGGGGCGCGAGGAGACCTCGAAGCCGTCGCCGTCGCGCTGGAACGCGATCGTCGCGTAGAACGTGCTGTCGCGCAGCTCGGTCACGACGATCCGCTGCACCTCGACCGTGAGGTCGTCGAGGATGTTCTTCAGCAGGTCGTGCGTCATGGGCCGTGGGGTGACGACCCCTTGGAGCGATAGCGCGATCGCGGCCGCCTCCGCGGCTCCGATCCAGATCGGCAGGTACCGCTCACCTCCCCGCTCGCGGAGGAGCACGATGGGCTGATTCGTCGGGAGTTCCACGCGCACGCCCGTCAGCTCCATCTCGATCATGGCCGATGCAGCCAGGGTATCGACGGCCCTCCGAACGGGCAACTCAGGTGTCGTTCACGCCGCGGCGTCGATCAGCAGGGGCGTCAGGACGTCGGGATCGTCGCGGAGCGCACCCAGATCATCGATCCGGAGGATGTCGCGCAGGCTCCGATAGCGGTCCTTGAAATCGAGGCCGTAGCCGATCACGAACGCGTCGGGACATTCGAAGCCCACGTACCGCGGCTCCGTGGGGGCGATCCGGCGCACGGACCGATCCAGCAGCGTGCAGATCTCGAGGCTCGCCGGTTGGCGGCCGCCGAGGACGGATAGGAGGTATCGCGACGTCATGCCCGTGTCGACGATGTCCTCCACGAGCATCACGTCGCGGTCGGTCAGGTCGACGTCGACGTCGAGCAGGATCTGGACGCGGCCTCGGGATTCCTCGGCGCCGTCGTACCGGCTGATCGCCATGAAATGGGTCTCGAGCGGGAGGTCGATCTGGCGCACCAGATCGGCGAGGAACACCGCGCCGCCCGTCAGGATCGAAACGAGCACCGGTTCACGCCCCACGTAGTCCCCGGTGATGGTGCGGCCGAGCTCCCCCACCCGGCGGCGGATGTCCTCGCGCGCGTACAACACGCTCGCGACCTCCGTCATGCCGGCAGGAGGCTACCAGGGCGCCTCGGGCAGCCGGGGAGCCGGCCTCAGGAGGCGATCGCGTCGATCGCGCCGGCCACCGCCCGGCCGACCGAGCCCGCCGCCCGAGCCCACCACGGTCCGGAGGTGGCCGGCGGGGGCGGCACGGTGCTCACGATGAGCGGCACGGAGCCGATCGTGAGCCCTGGGACCGAGACCGTCAGGGTGCCGACCGTGGAGCCCGGCGCCGGCGGGAATGCGGCGTCCGGCGCCGCGAGCACGCGTCGCCGCACGTCCCCGAGCGTGCGGGTCGGGACGAGCGCCGCGAGGTCCGCTCCCGCGACGACGGGGACCTCGCCGCCGCGGATCCGCAGCGTCCCCTCGTCCGCGCCGAACGACGCGAACGATCGCTGCGTGAAGCCCTCGAAGCCGTAGTTCAGGAGCGCCGCCGCATCCGAGAACGCTTCGCCCGGCGCGTGGAGCACGATCGCGACCAGTCGACGGCCGTGCCTGGCCGCCGAGGCGACCAGACACGCGCCGGCGCCCGCGGTCGCGCCGGTCTTCGTCCCGAAGGTTCCCGGATAGAGCCAGAGCAAGGCGTTGCGGTTCTGGATCCGGCGCGCCGGTCCTGAGGACGCGGGGATCGTCCGCTCCCGGGTCGAGGTGATCCGTTCGAATCCGTCGGTGGCTTCGGCGGCTCGCACGAGCGTGAGGAGGTCGCGGGCGGTCGAGACGCCCCGGTCGTCCAGCCCGTTCACCGAACGGAAGTCGGTGCGCCGCATGCCGAGGTGCTGGGCCCGGAGGTTCATCGTGTGGACGAAGGCGTCCTCGCTTCCCGCGATGTGGATCGCCAGGGCGACCGCGGCATCGTTGGCCGATCCGAGCAGCATCCCGTACAGGAGGTTCTCGACGGTGATGTGTTCGCCGGCGCGCAGCCCGAGGACGGAGGTCGCCCCGTAGTCCCCGCGGTGGAACACGGCCCGTGGGTCCACGGTCACGATGTCGCCGAGGTCCGTCCGATCGAGGGTGATGAGCGCGGTCATGATCTTCGTCAGGCTGGCGATCGGGACGGCGAGGTTCGGCGCCTTCTCGTCCATGAGCGTCCCCGTCGATAGGTCGGCGAGGAGCGCCGACCGGGCGGCGACGGCGGGTGGGCGCATCGCGTCCTCGGGAGTGGCGAGCGCCGTCGGGAACGGCGAGAGGCTCCCTTTCGGCGGGACCGGCGTCGGCGGTGGAGTCGCCGACCTCGGCGCGGCGAGCGACGTCAGCGCGGCGGGACCGGCGACGAGCGCCGCGACGACGCCGGCCGCGACGAGACGGCGTCGGAACAGCGTGCTCACGCGGAGGCGAGGTGGTCGCGCAGCGCGTTGCGGAGGAGGGCCTGCTTGAACTTGCGCGACGTCACGCTCAGCTCCATCAGCGTCTGCGTCGCCGTTCGTCTGGCGTCGGGGTTGCGCTGCCGCAGCGTCGGCGCGACGAGCGCCTCGAAGAACGAGGACTCTCGGTCTGCGAAGTGCTTGTACATCGTGAGGTGCCGGGCCTCGATCCCGTGACGGAGGAAGTCCTTCACGATCGAGAGGACCACGTAGTCGTCGCCGTCGTAATACCGGGCCCCCTCCGGGCCGTGGGAACAGACGATGCCGAAAGACTCGAGCTCCTTGATCCGTTCGCGGTCCACCCCGGTGGCCGCCGACATCTCCTCGAGCGACATCTGCAGACCTGTCGGCGCCTCGGCGAGCTCCTCGGCCGCTGCTCCGTCGCCGTCGACGGACGCCTCGACGTCGATCGGTTCGCCTTCCTCGCCGGCGTCGGATCGGGCGAGGCGCTCCTTGATCACCTTGAGCGGCAGGTACTCGTCCCGCTGCATCCGCAGGATCGACTTCAGCCGGTCGACGTCGTCCACGTAGAACTTGCGGTACCCGGACGGCGTGCGCTCCGGCGTGATGAGGCCCTCCGACTCGAGGAACCGGATCTTCGAGATCGTGATGTCGGGGAACTCGGTCTTCACCGCGACGAGCACCTCGCCGATCGACTGGTAGTTGCGTGTGCCTGCCATGTGGTCACTCCCCCGCCGCGAAGAACGTCAGCTTGAACCTGCCGATCTGCACCTCGTCGCCCGAGGCGAGCTTCGTCTCGTCGACCTGTTCGCCGTTCACGTACGTCCCGTTGAGGCTGCCGACGTCTCGAACGAACCACGCGCCGCCGCCGCGTCGCTCGAAGATCGCGTGCTTGCGGGACACCGTGACGTCGTCGAGGAAGACGTCACCATCCGTGCTCCGGCCGACCGTCGTGGCGTCCTGATCCAACAGGAACGTCGAGCCCGCGTTCGGGCCACGCTTGACCAGAAGGAGAGCCTGGCCGGCCTCGAGCTCGTCGTGCGGGAACGGGAACTCCTCGTGAGCCTCCTCTTCCCCCTCGATCACCGGGAGCGTGACGGTCACGTCGTCGTGAAGGGGATGTCCGCAGTTCGCGCAGAAGCGCGCGTCGTCACGATTCGGATGTCCACAGTTGGTGCAGAACACCTTGAACCTTCCCGTCTGCCCGGCTCGGACTGGAGGTCGAGGGCTCCTCGCAACCCTCGACCCTGAACGCCGGGACGAAGCTATCGCACGGTCGGAAGAGGGTCAACGTTGGCTCTGGACCACCCTGAACCTTGGACCGCTCTCACCCTTGATGAAGGGTGGACGAGGTCGAGGGTTGAGCTAATCGTTCCGTTCGACGAACGCTCGATATCCGGCCGCGTCCATCAGCCCGTCGAGGTCGCCAGGAGGAGCGCCCTCGATCACGATGAGCCAGCCGTCCGCGTACGGTTGTTCGTTGACGAGCTCCGGCCGGTCGTCGAGGAGCGGGTTGCGTTCCGCGATCGTCCCCGTGACGGGGCTGTACACGTCCGAGACCGACTTCGTGGATTCGACCTCGCCGAACGGCGTCGCCGCCTGCACCGCCGCGCCGACCTCGGGAAGGTCGACGTAGACGACGTCACCAAGGGCGTCCTGCGCGAAGTCGGTGATTCCCACCCGCACGCGTGAGCCCTCGAGCCGCGCCCATTCGTGCTCCGTGGTGTAGCGAAGATCTTCGGGGAACTCCACCGTCGCCTCCTCGTCAGGACGGAGCCGCCCCTCGGCGGTCGGCGCCACGATAGCTCGCCCGCCGGATATCACGGAGGTACGAGAAGGCCGCCACGTAGTACTCGACGATGCCGACGGTGAACGCCGCCCAGCCGATCACCGTCGCAGCTTCCGCGAGCGGCAGGCCGAGGGTTCCCCACGACACGAACGGGATCGCGGTCATCAGCGAGAACGTGGCGAGCTTCCCGATCCAGCGCACCTCGACGCGGACGTGGCTCCGCCAGACCAAGGCGGCCCCGACGATGAGCACCGCCACGTCCCGGACGAGGATCAGGGCGGCCGCCCACCACGGGAACACGCCTCGGACCGCGAGCGCGATCAGCCCGGCCGCGATCGCGAGACGATCGGCGACCGGATCCAGGACCTTCCCCAGCTCCGAGACCTGTCCGGTCCGGCGGGCGATGAGCCCGTCCACCCAGTCCGTCGCGACGACGACGCCGAACAGGATCAGCCCCGCTGTCGTGGTGGCGGGATCCACGATCAGGGCGACGAATAGCGGGATGAGGAGGATCCGGATCGCGGAGATCAGGTTCGGGAGGGTGGCGACCCGCGAGGACGGCGGTCGGTCGCTCACGCTGCCCTTCATCGGTCGGGCCGGCCGGATTCGAACCGGCGACCTTCTGACCCCCAGTCAGACGCGCTAACCAAGCTGCGCCACGGCCCGTGGACCCGGCATCCTATCGCGACGCTCCCGAGCGCCGACCGCTCGGACGGGCGCCTCGGCGACCTCGGAAGCGAAGCCGGATCGGGACGCCTGCCAATGAGAGCTCGCGCCGCACGCGGTGCTCGAGGTACCTCCGGTAGGAGGCGTCCGGCTCGCGCGCACCGCCGAAGATCACGAACGTCGGCGGCCCGGCGCCGACCTGCGTGGCGTAGTGCAACGTGCCGGCGGCGCGCGGGGTCGGACGTTCGCGCTGCGCCCGCTGCACGATGTCGTTGACCCTCGACGTCGAGGCTCGGAGGCTCCACCGATCGTGGAGGTCGACCAGGAGCGGCGGGAGACGGTGCACGCCCTGCCCGTGCAACGCCGAGACCCGTACGGCCCTCGCGTCCGCGAACGGACCCAGCTCCGATCCGAGCGCCTTGAAGATGCGGTCCTTGTCCTCGACGAGATCCCACTTGTTCGCGGCGACGAGCAGGGCCCTCCCCGCCTCGATCACGCGCCGAGCGATCCGCTTGTCCTCGGACGTGAGACCGTCGGCGGCGTCGATCACCACGATCGCGACGTGCGCCCGGTCGATCGCCTCGGACGCGCGGAGGAAGCTGTAGTACTCGACGCTGCGGACGCCGGTGCCGCGTCGCATGCCGGCCGTATCGACGAAACGCGCCCGACCTCCGCCTGTGAGCAGGTCTGGCCAGGAGACGATGGAGTCGACGCTGTCGCGTGTCGTTCCCGGCACGTCCGACACGACGCTCCGCTGTTCGCCCAGCAGGCGGTTGAAGAGGCTGGACTTGCCCACGTTCGGACGGCCGACGATCGCGAAGCGGGGCTCCTCGAGGATCTCGTCCGCCTGCGGGCCGTCCGGCAGCAGCGCGATCAGCCGATCGAGGAGGTCGCCGGCGGCGCGGCCGTGCAGCGCCGAGACGGCGAGGGGCTCCCCGAGGCCGAGCGAGACGAACGACGAGGCGTCGGCATCGTCGCGCGGCGAGTCCGCCTTGTTCGCGGCGACGACGACCGGAGCCTCGGCCCGCCGGAGCCGACGTGCGAGCCGCGCGTCGTCCTCCGTGATCCCGGTGCTCACGTCGACGACGAGGACGATCACATCGGCCGAGCGAGTGGCCACCTCGGCCTGCTCCGCCGCAAGGGCCTCCAGGCCGCGCGCGCCCGGGAGGAAGCCGGCGGTGTCGACGAGACCGAACCGCCGGCCTCGCCACGTGGCCTCGAGCTCGACCCGGTCACGCGTGACGCCGGGGGTGTCGTGCGCGATCGCGGAGCGCCTGCCGAACAGGCGGTTCACGAGCGTGGACTTCCCGACGTTCTGCCGGCCCACGACCGCGATCTTCGGCACGGCGTCCGTCATGGGAGCAGTTCCGGTGCGAGCCGGCGGATCACGTCGAGCGCCGCCTCGACAACGGCGTGGGCGTCGAGGGCACCCGTGTCGATCACGGACGCACCGGGCGCCGGGGCGAACGGATTCGTCCGAGCGTCGAGCTGGTCCCGCGCTTCGAGCGCGGCCGCCACCTCCGCGGCGGTTCGGTCGCGCCGCTCGTCGGCTCGGCGCGAGATGCGGTCGTCGGCGTGCGCCAGGAGGTAGATCTTCACGGGCGCGTCGGGGAACACGACCGAACCGATGTCCCGACCTTCCATGACAGCGCCCGCTTCGCCGAGCTTCCGCTGCGCGTCCCGCATCCAAGACCGAACGGCAGGATGCGCCGCCACGGCGGAGACCGTTCGCTCGACGTCCGGTGCCGTGAGCTCTGCGTCGGTGTGACCGTCGACCTGGAGTTCACGTGGCGAGGTGCCGGTGAGCCTGAACCTCGATCGCTCGGTGAGCCGAAGCAGCCCTGCCGCGTCCTCGGGAGAGACGCCCCTCCGGATGGCCTCCGATGCGAGCCACCGATACATCAGGCCGGTGTTCACGTACGGGAGATCGAGCAGGATCGCCAGTCGCCGAGCGAGCGTCGACTTCCCGCTCCCGGCCGCGCCGTCGATCGCGACGACGTGGGCAGCGGTCACTCGACGACCTCCACCGAGGCGCCTGCCTCTCGGAGCGCCTCGACGAACCCGGGGAAGCTGACCTCCGCCGCCTCGACCCCGCGCACCTCGCACACGCCCTCCGCGCCCACCCCCGCCACCGCGAAGGCCATCGCGAGCCGATGGTCGCCTCCCGAGGAGGCCACGCCGCCGCGGAGGCCGCCGCCCGCGATGACGAGGTCGTCGGCCTCCGCGGCGGCGTGGCCTCCGAGCGATCGGATGCCCTCGGCGATCCGGGTGAGGCGGTCGGTCTCCTTCAGGCGCAGCTCGTGTGCCCCCAGGAACCAGGTCTCGCCCTCCGCGTGGGCGGCCAGCACCGCCAGAAGCGGCACCTCGTCGATCACGAGCGGCAGCTCGCCCTCGTCGATCGTGGTTCCGTGCAGCTCGGCCTCCGCTCGGAGTTCGATCCGCCCGACGGGCTCGCCGAGCTGCTCGTCCGTGATCACGGTCTCCGTTCGAACCCCCATCCTCGTGAGCACGTCGAGGTATCGGGTCCGGCTCGGGTTGAGCCCGACGCCCTCGATCGAGAGCGCCCGTCCGCCCAGCGCGGCCGCGCCGATCAGGAACGCCGCGGACGAGACGTCGCCCGGGACGGAGCCGTCGAAGCCCTCGTGCTGGAACCGCGTCACGCCGACCGTCGTCCCCTCGCGTCGAACGGGAGCGCCGAGGGCGGCGAGGGCCCGCTCCGTGTGGTCGCGCGTCGCCACCGGCTCGGTCACGAGCGTCTCGCCGTCGGCGGCGATCCCGGCCAGGAGGAGCGCGCCTTTCACCTGCGCCGTCGGAACCTCGAGCAGGTGCTCGATCCCGTGAAGCGACCCGCCCGAGACGAGCAAGGGTGGATGGCCCTCGGTCGTGTCGATCCTGGCTCCCATCCGTCGGAGCGGCTCCGCGACCCGCTCCATCGGCCGTGCGCTCAGGCTCGTATCGCCGACGAGTCGGCACGAGAACGGGGCCGATGAGAGCAGACCGGCCAGGAGGCGCATCGACGTCCCCGAGTTGCCGCAATCGAGGTCCGTGCGGCTCTCGACCAGCGTCGCGCGGCCCTCACCCTCCACCTCAAGGGGCCGCGTCGAGGGCTCCCTGGGCCCCTCCCTCGAGGTCTCGTTCCACGTGGAACCGCCACCCTCCACCCAGGACGAAGCGTTCGACGCCCACAGGTCGAGGGCAGGTCGAGCCTTCACGGTGACCCTCGACAGGCACGAAGCCGTCGAACGGACGTCGAGGGATGGTGGAAGGTGAGCCAACCGGCTCGGCCCCGTCGCCGTCGCCGCGAGGATCAGCCACCGATGGGCGATCGACTTGTCGCCCGGCGTGCCCATGACGGCGTCGTCACCCCCGGCACGCCTGCCCGAACGCACGTGGATCCGCATCGGAAGGCCTCAGGCGAGCCGGATCGGGTCGTAGCCGCCGTCCCGGAGGACGGTCGCCGCGTCCGGAGCCACCGCGGAAGCCACCGTCAGGTGCACGGTGCCCCGGCCCCCCTCCGGCGAGTGCACGATCTGGAGGTCCTCGATGTTGACGGCTCCCTCGGCGAGCACGGCGGTGATCCGCGCGAGGGCACCGGGCTCGTCGGGGATCTCCACCTGCAGGACCGCCACGCCCGCGCGCACGGTGGGCTTCGTCGCCAGCCGGAGCCGGGCATGCTTCGCGTCCTCGAAGGTGCGTTCCACCTCCGAGCCGCGACCGGCGGCCACCTCGTCCCGGAGCTCCCGGAGGCGGTCCACGTACAGGTCGATCGCGTCCGTGATCTGCTCCCGGTTCGCGAGCAGGATCTCCGTCCACAGGCCGGGGTTCGAGGCCGCAAGGCGCGTGAGGTCTCGGAACCCGCCCGCGGCGAGCAGCAGGATCTCTGGCTCCCCCGCCTCCTCCGCGGCCGCGAGGCCCATCAGGGACGTCGACGCGACCTGTGGGAGGTGGCTCGCGAAGGCGACGAGGCGGTCGTGGCGGTCCGCCGCCAGGCGTACCGGTCGAGCCCCGATCCGCCGGATCCAAGCCTCGAGCTCCTCGACGGCGTCCGGCTCGGTCGCGCCGGTGGGGATCACCGCCCAGACGATCCCGTCCACCACCGAGGCAGCGGCGTGCTCGGGCCCCGACCGCTCGGCGCCCCCCATGGGGTGCCCGCCGACGAAGCGCGGGAGATCAGCGGGGTCGGCGAGCGCGGCGACGGCCTCGACCACCTGGGTCTTGACGCTCCCGGCGTCGGTGACGACCGCCGCGGGGGCCGCGCGCAACGCGGCGACGATCGATCCCGCGAGCGCCTCGATCGGCGTGCACACGATCACGAGATCGGCGTCGCGAGCGCTCTGGTCGAGGGTCGGGGCCTCGTCCAGGGCGCCGGTGGCGGCGGCCCGCGACGCGACGTCGGGATCGGCGTCCCAGCCTCGCACCGTGCAGCCGGCGCGGGCCGCCGCCATGGCGATCGAGGTGCCGATCAGCCCCGTCCCGACGATCGCGACGCGCTCGAGTGGCCGTGGTCGTCCGTCAGACCGGCTCGTCGAGGTCATCGCGGAGCGCCTCCGCGCCCTCCAGGTACACGTGGACGACGTCGCGGAGCGAGCGGTCGCTGTGGAAGTGCATCAGCACACGGATCACCGACGCCATCGCGCCGTCGACCGGGATCTCCCGCGCGCACATCAGCGGCACGACGCCCATCCCCATCCGGCGGGCGGCCTCCGCAGGGAAGGCCGAGCGGAGATCGTCCGTCGCGGTGAACAGGATGCTCACCAGATCCTCGACCTCGACCTCATTGCGATCGAGCATCGCGCCGAGCAGCCGCTCCGTCGAGGACAGCACCGCGTCGGTCCCCGGGTCGGGGACGACGATCGCTCCTCGGGCGGCTCGGACCCGCACGCTCGTTCCTTCCTGGGAGTCGCCTCGGACGCCTGCGCCCGAGGGCATCAGGCTACATGGACGACCGGCGCGACCGGCCGTCCGCGTCGCGGCGGGCGGCGCGGCGGGATGCCTTCTCGACGACCCGCTGGAGCTCGAGGAGCTCCTCCGTTGTGAGTGCGCGGACCTGGCCCGGTCGGAGGCGCCCGAGCCGGACCGGGCCGACGCGAACGCGCACGAGACGCTCGACCGGCAGGCCGACTTCGGCCAGGAGCCGGCGGACCTCACGCTTGCGGCCTTCGGTCATGACCACGACGAGCTGCGCCCGCCCGCCGCGCGCCTCCACGAGCCGGATCCCCTTCGCCCGAGCCGGGCCGTCCACGAGCTCGACGCCGGAGCGGACGCGTCGAAGGGCAGCGGGCGTCGGGGTCCCGGCGACCTCGGCCAGGTACTCCTTCTCGATCTCGTAGCTCGGGTGGAGCAACCGGTGGCTGAGGTCCCCGTCGTTCGTGAGGAGCAGGAGTCCCTCCGTCTCGCGGTCGAGCCGGCCGACCGGGAACACCCGGGGACCGTCGGCTGGCAGCACACCGCGGAGATCTGGGCGACCGTGCGGATCGTGCATCGTCGTGACGACCCCGACGGGCTTGTTCAGCTTGAGGTACCGCGCCTCGGGATCGAGGTTCACCGGCGCCCCGTCGAGCGTCACCCGGTCGCGCGACGCATCGACCTTGTCCCCCAGCGTCGCGACCTTCCCGTTCACGCGAACCGACCCGCTTGCGATGAGCGCCTCGGACGTCCTCCTCGACCCGAAGCCCGCTCGAGCGAGCGCGCGCTGGAGCCGCTCCTCGGCCATCAGCCGTCGTTCGGCTCCTCGCCACCGCCGTCGTCGTCGGACCCGTGCTCGTCGTCGACGGCCGCGCCCGAGGCGTCGTCGGGACCGGCATCGGTGAGCAGGGGTGCGAGCGACGGCAGGGCCGCGAGCGAGGACAGTCCCAAACGCTCGAGGAACCGGGGCGTGGTCGCGTACAGCAGCGGCCTTCCGGGGCCCTCGTCTCGTCCGGCCTCCTCGATCAGACCACGATCGGTGAGCGCGCGGAGGACACCGTCCGAGTTCACGCCTCGGATCGAGCTCACCTGGTGACGGGTCACCGGCTGCTTGTACGCGACGATCGCGAGCGTCTCGAGCGACGCCCTCGTCAGCCGGGCCTGCCGAGACGACAGGATGAAACGCTCGACGACACCCTGGGTCTCGGGGTGCGTGAACAGCCGCCACCCACCCCCCACCGACCGGAGCACGAGGCCCGATCCACGAGCCTCGAGATCGCGTGCGAGCCGTTCGCACATGGCATCGACCGCCGCCCGCTCCAACCCGAGCGTCTGGGCGATCACACCGGAGGAGACCGGCTCGTCCGAGACGAAGAGGATCGCCTCGAGCGCGCGGGTGTCCTTGGACTCGACCCGATCCGTCACCGGAGCCTCAACCTTCCAGACCTCCTCGCGCGACACTCAACCTCTCCATTCGACTTCGATCTCCCCGAACGTCGCGGCCTGCTGGAGCTCGACCTTCCCTTCACGGTAGAGCTCGAGGAGCGCGAGGAACCGCACGACCACGTGGATCCGGTCCTCACAGTCGGCCACGAGCTCCCGGAACGAGGCCAGGCGTGCGTCCGACGTGGCGAACCGTTCCTCGACGGCCGTCATCGCATCCGAGACCGTGTAGCGGATCGGCGTGACGTGCGACAGGTCGAGGGTCGGCGGCGGCCGAAGCAGCTGCGCGGCGATCGCCGCGAGATCGTCCGCGTTCACCGCGGCCATCGGGTCCGGATATAGGCCGGAGAACTCCGAGCCGGGTCCGACGTCGCGCGCGAAGTATCCGGCCTCATCCTCGAGTCGGCGCGCGAGCTCGACCGCGACGGCGCGGAACGCGCGCAGCTCGATCGACCGTGCGTACCGCAGATCCGGCGAGCCACCGACGAGGTCCTCCTCGTCCGGCTCGGTCTGACGGGGCGTGAGCCGGGCGACCTTGAGCTCCAGGAGGATCGCGCAGATCGCGAGGAACCACGTGGCCTCCTCGAGGCTCCAGCCTTCGGCCGCCTTCGTCGAGGCCAGGAACGCGTCCGTGACCGACGCGATCGGGACGTCGCAGACGTCCACCTTCTGGTCCAGGATCAGGTCCGCGAGCAGCCGGAACGGTCCAGTGAACCCGGGTACCTCGACCGCGAACCCGGCGGCCGCGCCCTCGGTCGGACGATCGGTCACGATCAGCCTCCGAAGTGCATCGCGGCGCGGACGGCCTCGAGCGTTGCCGACGCGGTCGGCCGCGCGCGCTCGAGACCCGCGGCGAGCACGTCCCTGGCCAGGTCTGGTGTCCGGGCGAGCTCCGCTCGGCGGTCACGGAACGGCTCGAACCGCTCGATCAGGTGATCCGCGAGCAGGGTCTTGCAGTCGACGCACCCGAGCTCGCCCGTCCGGCAGGTCGCATCGACACGATCGACGTCGTCGGGCGAGAACGTGGTGTGCAGCGTGAAGATCGGACAGATCTCGGGCCGCCCGGGATCGCCGAGCCGGATCTTCTGGGGGTCGGTGACGAACGACCGGACGCGTGCCCGGATCTCGTCGGGCTGCGCGGCCAGCTCGATCGTGTTGTCGAGCGACTTCGACATCTTGCGTCCGTCGGAGCCGGGGATCAGCGGCGCCTCGGACAGGAGCGAGCGCGGCTCCAGCAACACGTCGCCGTAGAGACGGTTGAAGCGCCGGACGACCTCGCGCGACAGCTCGAGGTGCGAGAGCTGGTCCTCCCCGACCGGGACGAGCTCGCCGCGGACGATCGTGATGTCCGCCGTCTGCAGGAGCGGGTAGCCGAGGAGCCCGAAGTTCGAGATGTCGCGCTCGGCCATGTCTCGGAGCCGTTCCTTGTACGTGGGGACGCGCTCGAGCCAGCCGAGTGGCGTCAGCATCCCGAGGACCAGCGCGAGCTCGGCGACCTCGGGCAGCGCGGACTGCCGGTACAGGACGGATCGTTCGGGGTCGATGCCGGCGGCGAGCAGGTCCAGCACCAACCCCTCGACGTTCGCCGGCAGCTCGTCGACCCGGTCGTAGTGCGTCGTGAGCATGTGCCAGTCGGCCACGAAGTAGAAGCACTCGTACCCCTCGTCCTGCAACCGGACCGCGTTGCCGACGTTGCCCGCCCAATGTCCGACGTGCAGCGGACCGGTCGGCCGGAACCCCGTGAGGACGCGCTGGGACGCGGATGCGCTGGGGTCGGTCACGATGGCGGCGATGATAAGCGACGTTCCCTGGCGACCGGGGACGACGACTAGAACAGCGAGCAGTCCGACCCCGTCGCGGCGCTGCACAGCCCCCCGGAGATCGCTGTCAGGACGCCGAGCGCGAGCGAGCTGAGCAGGAAGAGGATCACGAGGACGAGCAAGGGGAGGTACTTGTCGAAGTCGACGTAGACACGTCGCGCGTCCGGCGGCAACGCCAGCGCCAGCATCCGCGCGCCGTCGAGGCCCGGGATCGGCAACAGGTGGAACACCGTGAGCGACATGCTCGTGTAGCACAGGGTCAACAGGAACAGGCGTGCCTCGACCGGGAGGCCGGTCGCGCGGAAGGCGAGCCCCGCCGCGACACCGAGCAGGAGGGTCGCGATCGGGCCGGCCAGCGAGACGACGATCGTGTCGCGCACGGGCCGGCGGAACCGGTTCGGATCGATCGGCGCCGGCTTGCCGTACGCGGCCGGGATCAGGAGAAGTTGCGCGCACCAGAGGATCGCGATCAACCCCGGAAGCACGCCGCTCCCGAACGGGTCGAACCAGGTCCTCGGATCCCAGCTCACACGCCCCCACAGACGAGGGGTCGGGTCGCCGACGGAGACCGCGGCCCGCGACCGCACGTATTCACGCAGGCACATGCCCGCGAGGAGCGACGCGAGCATGTAGATCGCGAGCCGGAACCCGAAGCCGGTGAAGTTGCCGACCGCGATCATCGCGTGGCGCCGCCCGTCCTCACGCCGGCGGTGGCTCGCGCCACCCCAGGACGAGCTCCGGGCGGGGCGTCGGACCCTCGCCGAGCGACAGCGCGGCGAGGGTCCGACGGATGGCTCCCTCCGCCGCATCCTCGGTTCGCGCGTGGACCTCGCCGATCTCGTCCCCGGTCTCCACCTGGTCTCCGATCTTGGGTCGGATGACGATACCGACAGCCGGGTCGATCGGGTCGGCCTTACGGATCCTGCCGGCCCCGAGGGCGCCGGCGGCCAGGCCGATGTCCTCGGCGTCGATCGCCGTCACGGTGCCGCCGCGGGGGACGACGACCGGCCGAACGAGGGGGGCGCGCGGCAGCACCGCGGAGGGGTCGTCCACGACGCGCGGGTCACCGCCCTGCGCCTGGATCATCCGTCCGAAGCGTTCGAGGGCCGATCCGTCGTCGAGCGCCCTCGCGGCGCGGGCGCTCGCGGCCTCGAAGGACTCCTCCACCGTGGCCTCGAGCGCCCGCGCCGCGAACCACACGGAGAGGTCCCGGAGGTCACCCCGATGCGTTCCGCGGAGCACCTCGACGGCCTCGGCGACGTCGAGCGCGTTCCCGACCGCGTCCCCGAGCGGCTGGTCCATGTTCGTGATCGCGACGCCGCACCGCCGTCCGGCTCCGCGGGCGAGCTCGCGACAGGCGTCGGCGAGCTCGCCCGCCGCGTCGCGGGTCTTCATGAACGCCCCGGAGCCGGCCTTCACGTCGAGGACGATCAGGTCCGACGACACCGCGAGCTTCTTCGACATCACGCTCGCGGCGATCAACGGGATCGACGGGACGGTCGCGGTCGCGTCGCGGAGGGAGTACATCGCGCCGTCGGCCGGGACCAGGCGTGGCGTTTGCGCTGCGACCGCGCACCCGATCTCACGGACCTGTCGCGCGATCCGGGCGGGCTCCAGGTCCGTGCTGAGCCCAGGGATCGCCTCGAGCTTGTCGAGGGTGCCACCGGTGTGCCCGAGTCCCCGACCCGAGAGCTTCGCGACCGCCAGCCCGAGCGCCGCGGCCAGTGGCGCGAAGACGAGGGTGACGCCGTCGGCTACCCCGCCGGTCGAGTGCTTGTCCACCGCGGGCCGGCCGAGGTCGCCGAAGGAGACCTTGTCGCCCGAGTCGATCATCGCCCGGGTCATCGCGAGGGTCTCGCCCTCGTCGAGGCCGTTCAGGAGCACCGCCATCAGGAACGCCGCCATAGGCCCGTCGTCCACCTCGCCGGAGGCGTAGGCGAGCACGAGGCGCTCGACCTCGTCCTGAGGGAGGCTCCTGCCGTCGCGCTTCGCCGCGATCGCCGCTCGTGGATCCCAGGCGCTCACGGCGAGCCCCGTGTGGGCGTGCCGCTGGCGTTGCCCCGATCCTCGACCTCAGGGTGAGGGTACCGACGCTCCGACGGGATCAGCGAGCCTGAACCTCGAGCGAAGACCCGCGTGGACGTCGAGGCTCTCATCCGAACCCCATGTCGGGCGCGAACGACGTCCCCATCAGGCCCTTCGCATCGACCCCAAGGAGGTCGGCGACCGTTCGGCCGAGATCGCCGAAGGTCGAGCGGGTCCCCAGGTCGTACGGCCCTCCCTCGAGACCGGCGGCCAGCAACGGCGTCCGCTCGCGGGAGTGATCGGTCGGCGCCGTGGTCGGATCGCAGCCGTGATCGCCGGTGAGCAACAAGACTCCACCGTTCACGGCGTCGATCACCTCCTGCAGCCGGCGGTCGAGGGCCTCGATCGCAGCCGCGTAGCCGATCGGGTCGTTCCGATGGCCGTACTTCGAATCGAAGTCGACGAGGTTGGTGAAGACGAACGACCTGGCCGAGGAGGCCAGGAACTCGATCGTCAGGTCCAGCCCGTGGTCGTTCGAATCGGAGTACGCGGCGGCCGTGATGCCCCGCCGATCGAAGATGTCCTGGATCTTCCCGACCGCGGCGACGACGACGCCGGCCTCCACGAGGCGGTCGAGGACGGTCGGGCCGGGCGGCGGAACGCTCAGGTCCCGCCGCTCGGGCCGTCGGACGAAGGCACCGGGGACACCGTCGAACGGACGTGCGATCACGCGCCCGACGGCGTGCTCGCCGGTCAGCAGCCCGCGCGCGATCCGGCACCACTCGTACAACCGCTCGAGGGGTACGACGTCGACGTGCGTCGCGACCTGGAACACCGAGTCCCCGCTCGTGTACACGATGGGACATCCGGTCCGCAGATGCTCGGCGCCCAGCCGCTCGATGATCTCGGTGCCCGATGCGGGAACGTTCCCCAACACCCGACGGCCGATCGCCTCCTCGAACGGCGCGATGATCGCCGGCGGGAAGCCATGCGGGTACAACGGGAACGGGTGATCCAGGCGGATGCCCATCATCTCCCAGTGACCGGTCGTGGTGTCCTTCCCGGCCGAGACCTCGGTCGCACGGCCGGAGGCGGTCCCCGGCTCCGCCCGCGGTTCCACGCCCTCGATCGCCGTCAGCAGCCCCAGCCCGAGCCCCTCGAGGGTCGGGGCGTTCAAACCGCCGACCGTCCGCGCGGTGTTCGCGAGCGTGTCGGACCCCGTGTCGCCGTACGCCTCGGCGTCCGGCGCGTCACCGACACCCCACGAGTCGCAGACGATGACACAAACCTTCGGGACCTTCGCCGTCATGTCAGGCCGTGAGCTTCTTGCAGTCGATGCACAGGAGCGCCCACGGGATCGCGTCGAGTCGCTCCTCCGCGATCGGGTCGCCGCACCGCTCGCACGTCCCGTAGGTGCCGGCGGCGATCTTCGCGAGGGCGCGGTCGACGTCGTGCAGGTTCGAGCGGAGCGCCCGGACGACCGCGATCACCCGAGCGCGTTCCTCGGTGCTGTGCGACCGGTCGGAGAACCCGGCGTCGCTCTCGAACGAGACCTCGTCCGAATCCGGGTCGGCCCCATACTCCTCGATCTCCCGGCGCAGGTCGTCGCGTTGTTGCGACAGCTGCGCTCCGAGCCGCTCGAGCTTGATCGCGTCGAGCACCGTTCATCGCCCCTTCCCCGTCGTTCGTCGCGCCCGTGGGTGGGCCGACAGGTAGACCTCGCGCAAGTGCTCCTTCGTCACCAGCGTGTAGATCTGGGTCGTCGCCACGCTCGCATGACCGAGGAGCTCCTGCACGACCCGGACGTCGGCCCCTCCCTCCAGCAGGTGCGTCGCGAACGAGTGTCGCAGGTCGTGCGGCGAGACGCGACGGGCCAGTCCCGCCCTCGTCGCGTACCTCGCGACGAGGGCGGCGCACGATTGGCGGGTGAGCCTGCCTCCGCGCGCGTTCAGGAACGCCGCCCCTCGGGTCCTCGGACCCGCGAGCACCGGCCTCGCCCTCGTCAGGTAGGCGCCGAGGGCGGCCTGCGCGTGCCGGCCCATCGGCACGTCCCGTTCCTTCCCACCCTTGCCGAGGACGCGCACGAAGCCGTCGTTCAGATCCAGGTCGTCGACGTCGAGACCCGTGAGCTCCGAGACGCGGATCCCGGCGCCGTACAGCAGCTCCAGAACCGCGCGGTCTCGGAGACCGGAGGGGGTCGAGAGGTCGGGCGCCTCCACGAGGCGCCTGACCTCGTCGACCCCGAGCGGGTGCGGGAGGGGACGCGGGAGCCGGGGGCGGACGACCTCGGCCGTCGCGTCGCGATCGACGATCGACTCTCGGACGAGGAAACGATGGAAGGACCGGACCGCGGACAGGGCGCGGGCGACCGAGGTCGCTCGGTACGGTGTTGCGTCGGGACCGTAGGTGGATGCGGAGATCGAGGCGACGAAGGCCCGCACGACCCCAGCGTCGACATCCTGGGGACGCTCGATACCCCTCGCGGCCAGGAACGCGACGTACCTCCGGAGGTCGCGTCGGTAGGCGGCGACGGTGTGATCGGCGAGCCCTCGCTCGGCGACCAGGAACGCGAGGAAGCGCTCCGCATCCCGCTCGACGGCGGTCGCGGTCACGACGCGGAACGCCGCTCCGCCGCGAGGAGGAGCGCGATCGTGGTCATCGCGTCGCGGACACGGCCGGTGCCGGCCGCCCTCACCATCTCCGCGAAGGGCCGCCGCACGACTTCGATGCCCTCCTCCGGCCCGCGCGCGGGTTCGTCGTCCACCGATGTCAGGAAGAAGTGGAGGTACTCGTCGGTCGCGCCCGGCGACATGTAGAGACCACCGAGGAAGGACGTCCCGCGCGGCCGGAACCCCGTCTCCTCGATCAGCTCGCGCTCGGCGCACGCGAGCGCGTCTTCGCCCAAGACGTCCAGGAGGCCCGCGGGAACCTCGAGGAGCTCTTGGCGGATCGGGACGCGGAACTGACGCACCAGGATGACGTCGTCCGCCGTGGTGATCGGGACGATCGCGACCGCGCTGTACTTGCGGAGGACCTCCCACTCGCCGATCCCCGGCCACGTCTCGGAGACGACGGAGAGGTACCGGCCTGCGAAGAGGACGCGCGACCACGCGGGCTCCGGCATCCGTGAGGTCGTCAGCCCGTGACGACGATGGGCGCGACGGCGTCGACCCGGCTGCGGCGATGCGCCACGGCGGCCCCGACGAACTCCCGGAACAGCGGGTGTGGGCGGGTGGGCCTCGACCGGAGCTCCGGGTGGAACTGACCGGCGACGAAGAAGGGATGGTCCGGGAGCTCCACGATCTCGGCGAGGCGCCCCTTCTGCGAAGACCCGCTGATCACGAGGCCCCCCGCGCGGAGAGCGTCGTGGTACGCCGGGTTGACCTCGTATCGGTGCCGATGCCGCTCCTCGACGACGTCGGCGCCGTACGCGGCCGCCGCCTTCGTACCGGCCTCCAGGTAGCACGGTTGCGCGCCGAGACGCATCGTCGCCCCGAGGTCCGTGACGTCCTTCTGCTCCGGGAGCAGGTCGATCACGGGGTGTGCCGTCGCCGGATCGAACTCGCTCGAGTTCGCGCCGGCGAGACCGCAGACGCTCCGGGCGATCTCGATCACGGCGCACTGGAGCCCCAGGCAGATCCCGAGGAACGGGACGTGACGTTCGCGAGCGAACCGCGCGGCGTCGACCTTCCCCTCCACGCCGCGCACGCCGAAGCCACCCGGGATCAGGAGGCCGTCCATCTCCGCCAGCGCCAGCTCGGTGGCGTCACCACCCAGATCGTCGGACGCGATCCAATGGATCCGCACGTCCGCGCCGTGGTGGAACCCGCCGTGTCGGAGCGCCTCCATCACGGAGAGGTACGCGTCGCGGAGGTAGACGTACTTCCCGACGACGGCGATGTCGACGGGGTCGATTGCGGCGTGGACGCGGTCGACGAGCGACGTCCATTCGGACAGATCGGGCTCGCCGTCGATCCGGAGGTGATCGGCGAGCAGCCCGTCGAGCCCCTCCCGGTGCAGGACGAGGGGCACCTCGTAGATGGAGGGAGCGTCGGGCGCGCTGATCACGCCGGCGATCGGGACGTCGCAGAGCAACGACACCTTCTCCTTCAGGTTCCGTCCGATGGGACGGTCGGATCGGCACACGATCGCGTCGGGCTGCAGACCGAGCGCGCGGAGCTCCTTCACGGAGTGCTGCGTGGGCTTCGTCTTGAGCTCTCCGGAGGGACCGATGAACGGCATCAGGGACACGTGCACGAAGGCACAGCGGTCACGACCGACCTCGTTCCGGAGCTGACGAACCGCTTCGAGGAACGGCAGCGACTCGATATCGCCTACGGTGCCGCCGATCTCGACTATCTGCAGATCCGCCTGTTCGGCGTCCGCGAGCGCACGCACGCGCGCCTTGATCTCGTCGGTGATGTGCGGGATCACCTGGACGGTCTTCCCGAGGTAGTCGCCGCGCCGCTCCTTCGCGAGCACGGCCGAGTACACCGCTCCCGTCGTGAAGTTGGATCCCCGATGCAGGTCCGCGTCGAGGAAGCGCTCGTAGTGACCGAGATCGAGATCCGTCTCGGCGCCGTCGTCCAGGACGAACACCTCGCCGTGCTCGAAGGGATTCATCGTCCCGGGGTCGACGTTCACGTACGGGTCGAGCTTCTGGAGGACGACCTTGCGCCCGCGGGAGGTGAAGAGCCGGCCGAGCGAGGCGGTCGTGATGCCCTTGCCGAGGCCGGAGGCGACGCCACCCGTGACGAAGATGTACTTCGTATGCTCCCTCACCACGGGAGCCGACTGTAGCAGAGGTTCGGTCCCGGTCCAGCCCGGTGGGTCGGAGAACTTATCCGGCCGGGGGGTGATCCGCGGGGATGGGCGGACCGGTCGCACCTCTGGAGCGTGCCGCCTCGGCCAGGAGCTCCTCCGCGTGCGAGCCGCCGTGTTCGGAGGCCTCCAGTCCGGCGAGCATGCGCGACAGCTCGTCCACGCGCTCGAGGCCGTCGAGGCGCTCCACCGTGGCCGTGCCTCCGTCCTTCCGTACGCGGAGGTGGAGGTCCGCGAAACACGCGATCTGAGGCAGGTGGGTCACCACCACGACCTGACGGTCCGCCGCGAGCCGGGCGAGCCGCCGGCCCACGGCGAGCCCGGCGACGCCCCCGATCCCTGCGTCCACCTCGTCGAACACGAGGGTCCCGACGTCGTCCAGATCCGACAGCACGCTGCGGCAGGCGAGCATGACGCGCGACAGCTCGCCCCCGCTCGCGGCCTTGGCGAGCGGGAGCATGGGCTGACCCGGGCCGGGGCAGAGGAGCACCTCCACCCGTTCGGCGCCCGCCGGGCCAAGGTCGTCGAGCTCGTGCAGGTCGATCTGGACCGTGGCGCCGGCCATCCCGAGCTCCTCGATCTCGCGGGTGAGCGCTTCGCCGAGCGCCGGCGCGGCGGCGCTCCTCCGGGACGTGACCCGGGAGGCGAGGTCCACCGCCGTCGTCCGAAGCTCCTCGACCTCGGCGCGCAGCTCCTCCGCCCGTTCGTCGGCTCCCGACAGCGTGTCCAGACGCTCGGTCGCCGTGCGGAGGAACTCGAGGACCTCGTCGTCGCCGGCGCCGTACTTGCGCTGCAGGCCCTTCAGGTCGGAGATCCGGGCGCGGAGAGCCTCGGCCCGGCCCGTGTCCAGGACGAGCGACTCCCGATACGCCCGAAGGTCTCGCGCGAGCTCCACCGCCTCCGCGGCGAGTGCTCCGGCCCGCGCCTGCAGCCCCGATGCTGACGGGTCGAGCTCGAGCGCCGCGTCGAGCGCGTGCGCGGCCGAGGCGAGACGTTCCGCCGCCGCGCCGTCCGCGCCGATCGCCTCCTCGGCCTGACCCGCGAGCTCCGCCAGGCGCTCGCCGTGCGCGAGGCGACCCTCCTCCGACCGGAGCGCGTCCGTCTCGCCCGGGTGGGGGTCCACCGCCCGGATCTCGTCGACCTGATACCGCAGCAGATCGATCTCGCGCTCCCGATCACGCACCTGCTCCTCGAGCGCCCGGAGCGCGCGTGTCAGCGTCTCGAGGCGACGGTACGTGCCGCCGTACTCACCGACCGTGCGCTGGTGGTCCCGTCCGGCGAAGCGGTCCAGGAACCGGGTCTGGGTCGTGGGCTCCAGCAGCCGGAGCGAGCCGTGCTGGCCGTGGATCTCGATCAGGTCGGTGCCCGCGCGAGCGAGCGACGAGGCGGTCGTGAGCTGACCACCGATCCGCGCGGTGCTCTTGCCGTCGGCACCCACGGCTCGAGCGAGGATCACCTCTCCGTCCTCGGTCCACGCGTCACGGTCGTCGTCCGGTTCGGTCGACCATCGTGACGGGGCGTCGAACCGCGCCTGCACGCGCGCCGAGGCCGACCCGGGCGCCACGAGTTGCGTGTTCGCGCGAGCACCGGCCGCGAGCGACAGCCCGACGGTGATCATGGTCTTGCCGGCTCCCGTCTCGCCGGTGAGGACCGTGAGGCCGGGTGTCAGGTGCAGGTCGAGGTCGTCGATGATCCCGAGACCGCTGATGTGCAGCTCGCGGAGCACCGACGCATCCTAGCCCTCGCTGCCGACATCACCGCCAGCCGGCCGGGTGTCACGGCGCCGGATCCTCATGCGGCTCTCCCGGCAGGTCGAACTTATCCCGGACGCGCGTGAGGAAACCGGCCGCGTCGTCGCGGCGCACGAGACGCGCCGGACGCTCCGACGCACGGATCCGGACCTCGGTCCCCACGGAGACCTCCTGCGTCTCCCGTCCGTCCGCGGACACGAGGCCGGGTTCATCGCCCACGACCTCGAGCGTCACGACCCGTCCCGCGCCCAGGACGAAGGACCGGTCGAACACCATGTGCGCGGCGATCGGGGTCACGACGAGGCATGCGACGTCCGGTGAGACGATCGGTCCCCGCGCCGAGAACGAATACGCGGTGGACCCGGTCGGCGTGGCGACGATCACGCCGTCCGCCGAGAACGTCGTCACGTATTCGCCGTCGACGGCGACCTTCAACCGGATCAGACGGTGTCGAGCCCGCTTCTCCACCATGATCTCGTTCATCGCCCACTGCGGGGGGAACGACGTCCCGTCCGCGGCTTCCGCGACGACCGCGAGCCGCTCCTCCACGGGGGCCCGTCCGTGCAGCGCCTCGAGGACGAGCGCCACCGCGAACGGGGGCTCGACCTCCGTCAGGAAACCCAGACGCCCGACCTTCACGCCGAGGACGGGCGACCCGACGCGGGACGCGACGTAGGCGGCTCGCAGGAACGTGCCGTCCCCGCCGACGGCGACCACGAGGTCGACGTCGGCGGCCACCTCGTCCACGTCGACCGCCTTCACGCCCTCGGCCGTGAGCGCCGCACGGAGCTCGTCGGCGGCCTCGACCGCCGCGGGCCGGCCGGCGTGGACGACGAAGCCCACCGTGCTCACCCGACGAGCTCCTGCGCTTCGCGGATCGCGGGGTCGATGTCGAGGTCCCCGACCGGGTCGGATCCACGGAGGAACAGCGGGAACTCGACGTTCCCGGCCGGCCCCGGGAGGGGCGACGCCATGACCGCTCGCGCCCCGAGCCCGGCGGCCACGGCGGCGCGAACGACCTCCTCGATCGCCGCACGCCACGTCGCCGGGTCGCGGACGACGCCGCCCGGGCCGACGTCCTCCCGTCGAGCCTCGAACTGGGGCTTCACGAGCAGGATGTACTCGGCGTCGTCGGACGCGACGGCTGCCAGCACGCCCACGACGCCGCGCAACGACGCGAAGGAGAGATCGGCGACGACGAGGCCGGGAGTGAACGGCAGGCTGGAGGGCGTGAGGGAGCGCACGTTCGTTCGCTCGAGCACCACGACGCGCGGATCGGACCGCAGTCGCCACGCGAGCTGACCGTAGCCGACGTCGACCGCCGCGACGCGCGCGGCTCCTCGCTCGAGCAGGCGGTCCGTGAACCCGCCGGTGGAGGCACCGGCATCGAGGCAGTCTCGGTCCCGTGGGTCGACCTCGAACCGATCGAGCGCCGCGGCGAGCTTCGCACCCCCCCGCGAGACGTGCCGTCGCTCGGTGCCGACGATCTCGAGCGGAGCGTCACCGCCGACCATCGTGGCTACCTTCGTCGCGGTGATCCCAGCGACCGTGACGCGCCCGGCGTCCACGGCCAGCTGCGCCTCCTCGGGAGTCGCGGCGAGACCCCGTCGCACGAGCTCCGCGTCGAGGCGGCGCAGGGTCATCTGGGTCGTTAGGACGTCCCGCTCGATCCCGACGAAGCGGACGGGCGCTTCGCGGCGGAGCGGCGTTTCGCGGTCGTCTTCTTCGCCGAGGCGCGTCGCCGTCCGGAGGCCGTCATACCCGCCGCGCGCTCGAGGTCTCGGACGCGCTTGCGGAGCCCGTCGAGTTCGTCACGGGTCGCGACCCCCATCTGCCGCATCTGGTCCCTGATCTCGTCCTGGATCGCCGACCGGAGCCGTTGCCGGTTCCGCTGTGACCACTCCAGGATGTCCGCGGCGCTCTTCGCGATCTGATCCTTCGCCGCGCCCGGCTCGAGGAACCCCTTCGCCAGCTCCTGCGCCCGAGCCGGCGTCAGGTTGCCGAGAGCCGCCTCGAACGTCTTCCGCATGTCGTCGACCCTGGTCATCGCCTGGAACCTCCGTCATCGGGTGTTGGGCCAGCATACCCAGGGCGGTCGGCGCCTCGTGGCTCAGCTGGGGGTCACGAGCCGGTCGAGTCGGTCGACGACATACGTGGGGGCGATGCCGGTTCGCCTGGCGTCGTCTTCGGAGCTCACGCCCGTGAGGACGAGGACCGAATCCCATCCCAGGCGACGCGCGCCTTCGATGTCGGAATCGAGCCGGTCGCCGACGACGAGCGGGCGATGTCCGCCGGCTCGCCGCAACGCCTCGCGGAAGATGGGTGCGTTCGGCTTCCCGATGACCTCCGCGGTCACGCCGGAGGCCGTCTCGAGTGCCGCGACGATCGCGCCGGCGCCCGGGAGCGTCATGCCGTCGGCCGCGGGGTACGTGGCGTCGGCGTTGGAGGCGACCAAGGGCGTCCCCTCCCGCACCAACCACGACCCTGTGACGAGGTCGGCGTACGTGAACGACGGATCGATCCCGACGACGACCGCCCCCGGCCCGTCGACCCCGCGTTCGACCGGCGTCACGCCGGCTTCCCTGAGCGCCTCGCGGAGCCCCTCACCGCCGATCACGAAGGCGCTCGCGACCGCCCGGCTGCGGAGCAGCGCGGCGGTCGCGAGCGCCGACGTCTCTACCTCCTCGGCGCGAGCCTCGATCCCGAGCGAGGTGAGCTGCCCGGCGATCGCGGCCGGCGTCCTGGACGAGTTGTTCGTGACGAAACCGATCCGGATACGCCGCGACCGGAGCGCGGCAACCGTCTCTCGGGCGCCGGGAACGGCCTCGGCACCGCGGTAGAGCACCCCGTCCAGGTCGAACAGGATGGTGTCGTAGCCGTCGACGATCATCGGTCGGTCAGGCGGCCGCGTTGAGGCGAGCGAGCGTTCGGCGGTAGTGCTCGACGCCCGGCGCCATCACGTTCGCGAGCTTCGCGTGTCCCAGGGCGCGCTGACGCTGGCCGGTGCGTTCGCAGGCGAGTGCGAGGGCGAAATGGGCGTAGTCGTCCGCCGGGTTCAGCGCGACGGCTTTGGCGAATTCCCTGCGCGCCCGGGCCGCCCGGCCGCTCATGTACAGCGCACGCCCGAGCGCCTCTCGGATGGATGCCTTCTCTGGCTCCAAGAGCTTCGCCCGCCCGAGGAGCAGCGCCGCTGCGTGGGGGTTCCCGCCCTCCAGCATGGCGCGCCCGCGCGCGAACAGGTCGTATGCGGAGGGCGATGGATCATGACTGTTATACAGGGCGGGTGCCACGCCTCGCTCCTTTCCGCGCGCTGCGCTTCGATCCGGCCGTCGCCGGTCCACTCGACCTCCTGACGGCTCCACCGTACGACGTTATCAGCGGTCCGAACCGCGAACGGCTCCGCGAGCGGAGCCCGTACAACATCGTGCACGTCGACCTGGCCGACGACCCCGGCGAGGACGTCGACGAACGCTACCGTCGGGCGGCCGCGACCCTGCACGCCTGGCGGCACGAGGGCGTCCTCGCCCTGGACGACACGCCCTCGTACTACGGCTACGAGCTGCGCTTCCCGTGGGCGGGTGGGTCCCGGACGCTGCGCGGGGTGCTCGGTGCGCTCGAGCTCGAGCCCTTCGGCGGGGGCGTGCTGCCGCACGAGCAGACGATGGAAGGACCGATCGCCGACCGTCTGCGGCTGCTCCGCGCGACCGGCACGCAGCTGTCGCCGATCTACGGTGTCGTGGCGGGCCCGTCGGCTGCGCTCGCCGATGCGCTCGATGCGGTCACGCGCGAGCCCCCGCTCGCGGCGGTGCACGACGAAGAGGAGGTCGACCACCGCGTCTGGGCGTTGCCCCCGGACGTGGACGTGGGCGCGTTGCTCCGCGAACTGCCTGTGCTGATCGCCGACGGGCATCACCGATACGCGACGGCGCTCGCCTACCGCGACGAGCGCCGCCGCCGAGACGGCCCCGGGCCATGGGACGCGGTGATGTTCCTGATCGTAGACGCAGCCCACGAGAACGTGCCCGTGTTGCCCTACCATCGCGTTCAGGTCGCCGGCCAACCGCCGGACGGCGGGCTCTCCCGCCGGGCGCTGGGCGATGTGCTGGCTGAGCTGGACGACGCGGCGCTGCGCTACGGCAGCGTGACGCGCGCGGACGGACGGGTCCTGTACCGCCTGCACGACCTGACCGGCGACCCGCCGACGGTCCGCGCACTCCACGATCAGATCCTGGACCGGACCGCGCCCGGTGACGATCTCCGGTTCACGCACGACGCGCGCGATGCCGATCGCGCCGTTCGGGACGGGACGGCGTTGGCCGCATACCTGCTGCCCCCGACCACACCGGACCGCATCCGCGGGGTGGTCGAGCGAGGCGAACGTCTCCCGCGGAAGTCGACGTTCTTCTGGCCGAAGCCGCGCACCGGGCTCGTGATGATGCCGGTCGTCTGACCGAGCAGGTCCCGAACCGTCAGCCGGCGGCGATCGGGTCGCCAAGCTTCTTGATCCCCGAGGCGATCACCTCCGTCATGCTCCGCGCGCCGGCCCCGCTCCGGTAGAAGCGTCGAACGAGCTGCCCGTGCACGAGGACGCGGTCGCCCTTGGCGATCCCGTCCAGCGCGTGCGATCCGACCGTGGCGTGCCACGCCGCGACCGGGAGAGGGAGGAGGCGCTTGCCCGCCTCCGGAACGGAGAGCCGTAGCTCGGTGACCTCGTCTCCCGACGGCATCCGGCGCACGACCGGATCCGCCGCGACGCTGCCCGCGAGCACCACCACGTTGACCGTGACCATGGCTCCCTCCTTCCGCCGCGCACGCTACCCGTCGCCACCGACACCTCTGCGAGACTGCCGCAGATGGAGGCCCTCGACGCCTATCCCGTCGTCGCCGACGGCGTCCGGCAGATCGACACGGGCATGGCCGGGCAGCGCCAGCTGAACGCGGTCTACCTGCTCACCGGCGACGAACCCGCGCTCGTCGAGTCCGGTCCCGGAGCCGATGCCCCCGTCGTGATCGCGGCGCTCGAGACCCTCGGGATCGGCGATGCCGACCTCGCGCACATCGTCGTGACGCACATCCACGTCGACCACGCCGGTGCGGCGGGCGCCTTGCTCGACCGGTTCCCCCGTGCGCGCGTCTGGGTCCACGAACGCGGCGCGCCGCACCTGGTGGAGCCGAGCCGGTTGATCGCCAGCACCGCACGTACGTACGGCGAGGCGAGGATGCGCTCCTTCTACGGCGAGACGCTCCCGTGCGACCCGGACCGGCTCAGCCCGGTCGCCGACGGCGACCGCATCCCGCTCGGTCGCCGGACCCTCGACGTGATCCACACCCCCGGACACGCGTCGCACCACGTCGCGCTGCACGACGCCGCGAGCGGGGCGATGTTCACCGGCGAAGCGATCGGATCGCACCTGCCATGGGTGGATTGCTACCGCCCGGCGCTGCCACCGCCCGAGGCCGACATCGAGGCCGCGATCGCGAGCATCGGCCACATGCGGGAGCGGCGGCCGACCTCGTTGCTCACATCCCACTTCGGACGCGTGGGCGACCCGGAGGAGGGCTTCGAGCGCGGCAGCGCACGGATCCTGGCGTGGGGGGCGAACGTTCGTGGACGCCTCGAGCGGTCGCCGGAGACGTCGATCGACGAGCTCGAGGAGCATCTGCTCGAGCAGGCGCGCGAGGAGTACGAGGCCGATTCCGGGGAGCCGTTCGACCGGGGCCGGTACGACGCGATCGGCTCGATCAGGATGAACGCCGAGGGTCTCGCACGGTACTGGCGCAAGAGATGGGAGCGCGAACGTGCTCGGTGATCCTCACGTGAGCCGGGCCAGTCGTTCGGCGGCGTCGAACGCGGATGCGTCGTGCCGGACGACCTTGCGGAACTCCGCAGCGGCGTCCGAAGGCCGGCCGGCCCGCTCCAAGATGTCTCCCTTCACGTACCACAAGCGCAGGGTGTAAGGCTCGGCGACGTCCGCGCGCGTCCTCGCCCGGCCGAGGAAGGCAAGCGCCTCCGCGTAGCGGCCCTCGTCCGCGAGCGCGGATGCTGCGACGATCACCGCCTTGGCCTTGGCTTCGTTCATGACGTGCCGGTCGCGGAGCGCCTCGTCGGCGAGCGGGATCGCCTCGAGCGGCCGGCCGACCCCTCGGAGCGAGTCGGCGATCACGTGGTTCTGGTCGTTCCGGCCGGAGATCCGTTTGTAGGCCTTCAGCTCCTTGATCGCCTCCTGGAACCGGCCCTGTCCGTACAGGGCGAGGCCGAGCACCTCGCGCACCGACCCGGACCTGGGCGAGATCGCTCGCGCCTTCTCGGCCTCGGCGGCGGCGGCACCGGCGTCTCCGCGCTCGAGGAGCTCGATCGCTCGCGCGAGTCTCGCGACGGCGTCGCGCTGCCCGGAGGGCCTCGTCGCCCCGCGGACCTCCTCCAGGACGTCGCGCGGGAGCTCGGCGGACCGTGACGGTGTCCCGCGGGGATGCGCGCCGGCTCGGGGTCGGAGGGACTTGGGCATCGACGCGCCACGGTACCGGATGCCGGAGACGGAACGGGCCGCCCGCGCGTGGCGCGGGCGGCCCGTTCGACGATGTCTCGGCAGCGACCTACTCTCCCACCCGGTCTCCCGGGCAGTACCATCGGCGCTGGAGGGCTTAACTGCCGGGTTCGGGATGGGACCGGGTGTTCCCCC
>Ga0075423_10000436_pt1 | contig 33617 bp, 30 predicted proteins | sample SoiMethybrSBSTD2_FD_80114 | JGI IMG/M metagenome (GOLD analysis project Ga0075423, IMG submission 80114) | Bulk soil microbial communities from a Populus tree surrounding site in Tennessee, USA - Soil MetaG P. TD hybrid SBSTD2 | ecosystem: Environmental > Terrestrial > Soil > Tree plantation...
AACCGCGGCACGCTCGACGTCCAGCCGCGGCAGGATCCGCTCCAACCAATCCGGGATCCACCAGTTGCGGGCGCCGAGCAGCTGCATGACGGCGGGGACGAGCACCATTCGCACGACTGTGGCGTCGAGGAAGATCGCCGAGGCGAGCCCGATCCCGAACAGCTTCAGGAAGACGTCCGGCGCCGCTAGGAAGGCGAGGAAGACGACGACCATGATCGCCGCCGCAGCCGTGATCACGCGCGCGGTCTTTGCCAGACCGTCGGCGACCGCCCGTCGGGTGTTTCCATCCTTCAGGTACTCCTCGCGGATCCGGGAAATCAGGAAGACCTCGTAGTCCATCGAGAGACCGAAGAGGATCGCGAACATCATCACCGGCATGAACGGGGCGACCGGCACCTCATGGTCGATTCCGATCAGCCCGCCGACCGTACCGCCCTTGGCGACCAGGGTCATCACGCCGTAGGCGGCGCTCACCGAGAGCAGATTCATGATCCCGGCCTTGAGCGAGATCAGCGGCGAGTGGAAGGCGACGAGCAGGAGCAGGAAGGAGAGGCCGACGACGCCGGCGATGAACAGCGGCATGCGGTCCTTCATGTACTCGCTCTGGTCCTCGAGCGCGGCGGTCACCCCGCCGATCTCGGCGGTGACCCCAGTGCCGTTCAGCGCCTGCGGCACCGTCGTTTCGCGCAGTCGGTTAACCAGGTCCTCCGTCGCCTGATCCTGGGGGGAGGTGGTGGGGATCACGGTGACGATCGCCGCCGTCCCCGCCTTGTTGATCTGCGGGGCGGGGACGAAGTCGACGCCTTTGTCCTCGCGGATCTGTGCCGCCAGGGCGCCGACGTCTCTCGCCGCCGCCCGGTTGGGCAATTCGGCGGCGATCACCAGCGGTCCGTTGGTGCCGGGGCCGAACCCCTCGCTGATCAGGTCGTAGGCCTGCCGGGTCATCGTGTCCGGCGGATCGTTGCCGGCGTCGGGGAAACCGAGGCGCATGCCGAGGGCCGGCGCGGCGAGCGCCAGCAGCAGCGCGGTGGCGACGATCGCGGCGGTCCAGGGCCGGCGCTGGACGGCATGGCTCCAGCGCGCCGCCGGCGACTCGCCGTCCCCCTCCGCCTTCAGCCGGCGACCGAGGAAGGGGATCTTCAGACGGTCCACGTTTGGGCCGAGGTAGGAGAGCAGCGCCGGCAGCAGCGTGATCGAGGCGATCATCACGACGAGCACGGCAAACGAGGCCGAGAGCGCAACCCCATACATGTAGGGAAGACCGGTGAGGAAGAGGCCGAGGACGGCGATCACGACGGTGAAGCCGGCGATGATCACGCTGCGTCCCGCGGTGGTGACGGCCTCGACGACCGCGTCGTGGCGGTCCTTGCCGCCGGCCATTGCCGCCCGAAAGCGGGTCAGCACGAGCAGGGAGTAGTCGATCCCAACTCCGATCCCAATCAGCCCGGAGACCGCCGTGGTCCAATCGGGGACGTCGACGACGTTGGCGAGCAGGAGGATCAGTCCGCCCGAGGTGATGCCGAGGCCGACGAGGGCGATCGCCAGTGGCAGGCCGGCGGCGACCACCGAGCCAAAGGCGATCAGCAGCACGATCGCGGCGCCGAGGAAGCCGAGTCCCTCCGGGCTAGTCGATTCCTGCGCCTGGTAGATCGGGTCGCCGCCGAGCTTGATCTCCAGACCGCCTCCGCTGTTGTCCTCGGCGGCCGCGAGCTGCTGCTCGCCCTCTTCCTTGGTCACCTCCCAGCCGGGGACGGTCAGCGGCAGGGTGGTGGTGGCGATCGTCCCGTCCTTGGAGACACGGGTCGCTGTCTGTCTCTCGATGTGGTTGACCTGCGTCGCCTCGGCGAAGAAGGCGTTGAGGCGCTCGCGGGCCACTGGGCTCATCGCGCCGTTCGGGTCCTTCCAGACGACGTAGACCTCCTGGCCGGAGTAGCCGCCGAACCCTCTCTCGGTCAGATCGCGCGCCGCCTTGGACTCCGATCCGGGAGTGTCGTAGTCCGCGTTGTACTCGCCCGCCAACGAGGAGCCCAGTCCGATGACTACGATCGTCGCCGCAATCCAGGCGAGGACCACGCTGCCGCGGCGGCGGTAGGCGATGTCCGCGAGGCGGGCAAGACGGCGAGTCATTCGGGTATGAGTAGCAGACGGATCGCCGGGTTCGCTAGGGAGCGACGAAGGTCGACGGCTCGGGGCCGATCCGCTCCCCGCTGTCGAGCCGTTCGATCGCTGTCATCTCGTCCTCGCTCAGCTCGAAGTCGAGGATGTCGAGGTTCTGACGGATGCGCTCGGGGGTGACCGACTTAGGGATTACCACGCTCCCAAGCTGGATGTGCCAGCGCAGGATGACCTGAGCAGGGGTCTTGCCGTGCCGCTCGGCGATACCGACGATCGCCTCGTCGGAGAGCACCTCTCCCTGAGCCAGCGGGCTCCAGTCCTCGGTCGCGATGCCGTGCTCGGCGTGCCAGGCACGCAGCTCCGCCTGTTGGAAGCGGGGATGTAGCTCGATCTGGTTGATGGTCGGCCGATCGTCGGCCTCCTCATCCAGCCGCTGCAGGTCTTCGATGCGGAAGTTCGAGACGCCGATCGTGCGGGCGCGCCCCTCCTCGCGGATGCGTTCGAACGCCCGCCAGGTGTCGAGGAAGCGATCCTCGGTCGGCACCGGCCAGTGGATCAGGTAGAGGTCGACGTACTCGAACCCCAGCCGTCCGAGGCTGGCGTCGAAGGCCGCCAGGGTCGAGTCGTATCCCTGCTGTGAGTTCCACAGCTTGGTCGCCACGAAGACCTCCTCGCGCGGCAGTCCTGAGGCGGAGATCGCCGCTCCCACCCCCTTCTCGTTGCGGTAGGCGGCGGCGGTGTCGACGTGGCGGTAGCCGGCGGCGAGCGCCTCCTCGACGGCTTTCTGCGTCTCCCCTGGCGGGATCTGAAAGACGCCGAACCCGAGCTGAGGGATCTCGACGCCGTCGTGGAGAGTGAGGCTGGGGATCGACGTCGCCTCGGCCATGACTTTTCCCTACCCCGCTGGAGCGGTCGCTATGCGACTAGCTCGTCGCGAGGCCGATGGCGAGCAGCGGAAAGGCGACCATTACGCCGAGGAAGGCGCCAATTGCGACGCCGGTGAGGGCGCCGGTGGTGCGGGATTTAGCGCCCGCGACAAGCCCCACCAAAAGGCAGAAGCCGGCGATGCCGAGGCCGATCCAGAAGATGGGAGGCATGGGGGCGCGAGACTATCGAAGCCAGGGGCGAGCGGTTAGTTTTGGGGCGTGAGGATTCTCGCCTTCAGCGACCTGCACCGGGACCTGTCGCAAGCTACGACGCTGGTTGAGATGGCGGCCGACGTCGACGTGGTGATCGGCGCCGGCGACTTCGCCTCCGTGCACGAGGGATTGGACGAGACGATCGGGGCGCTGTTGGCGATCGAGGCCCCCACGATCCTCGTCCCGGGGAACAACGAGACCGAGGAAGCGCTGCGAGGGGCCGCGGCGCGCTGGAGCGCGGCCACCGTCCTGCACGGCGACGGCACGACGATCGACGGGGTCGAGTTCTACGGCCTTGGGGCCGGCGTCCCGATCACCCCCTGGGACTGGAGCTTCGACCTCGACGACGAGACCGCCGCCGAGATGCTGGCGGCGTGCCCGCAGGGCGCGATCCTGGTCCTCCACTCCCCTCCCCAGGGGCACTGCGACACCAACGGCGCCGGGATGCACTTCGGCAGCGAGGCGCTGTTGCGCGCGATTGAGGAGAAGAACCCCCGCCTCGCGGTCTGCGGCCATATTCACGAATCCTGGGGTTGTGAGAGCCGGGTCGGCGATACGCCGATCCACAACCTCGGACCCAGCGGCCGCCTGCTCGAGGTCTAGAAGCGCACTTCTTCGCGCTCGGTCAGTAGGTCCCCCGCCCGGCCTCGCTGCGACCGACGAACATCCGGTAGATGAGCAGCAGGAGCAGGGAGCCGGCGATCGCGATCAGCCAGGTCCCGATGTCGAAGAACTCATCGATCTCGCCGATGTCGAGCGCGCTGGCGATCAAGCCCCCGACAATCGCCCCGGCAATGCCGATCAAAGTGGTCACGATGATCCCGCCGGGATCTTCCCCAGGCATGATCAACTTCGCTATCGCGCCGGCAAAGAGACCAAGCAAGATCCAACCGATAATTCCCATGCGATTCCTTTCGCTTAGCGGGACTCTGGAGAGTGCGTACCCCGCCGACTCTCACCGCAAACGAACCAGCGCAGGAAGCCGAGAACAGCGCGCCCGACAGGATTCGAACCTGTGACCTTTGGTTTCGTAGACCAACGCTCTATCCAACTGAGCTACGGGCGCGGGAGGGGCGATTCTACGGGAGCGCGCTGGGGTCCGGGGGGTCTCAGGGGACGCGGTGCACCTCGAAGAGGTTGGTTCCCAACTCCTGGTTGGGGAGGCCGGCGGTGATCGCGATCAGGTCGCCCGGGTTCGCCATCTCGTGCTCGGCGGCGAGGGCAGCGCACTCGTCGAGCAGGCCGCGGACCTCGGTGTCGTAGTCGTTCAGCACTGCCTTGACGCCGAACAGCAGGTTGAGGCGGCGGACCGTCTCGATGCGGGGGGAGATCGCCAGGATCGGGACGTTGGGGCGGTGGGCGGAGACGAGGCGAGCGGTGCGACCGCTGCTGGTCGGCACAACCAGGGCGGCGAGACCGAGGCGGTAGACGGCGCCGACTGCGCTCTGGGCGACCGAGTCGGCGACGTCCTGGGTGGCCTGGTCGGTGCGGGTGAACAGCCACTCGCCGTAGCGCAGGTCGGGCTCGGTGGCGCGGGCGATCTGGTCCATCACCCGCACCGCCTCCACCGGGTGGTGGCCGATCGCCGTCTCCTCGGAGAGCATCACCGCATCGCTGCCGTCGTAGATCGCATTGGCGACGTCAGTCACCTCGGCGCGGGTGGGGCGCGGCGCGTCGACCATCGAGGCCAGCATCTGGGTGGCTGTGATCGCCGGCTTGGACTGGCGGCCGGCGGCGCGGATGAGGCGCTTCTGGACCACCGGCACTTCGGCCAGGGGCAGCTGCTCGCCGAGGTCGCCACGGGCGACCATGATGCCGCTGCTCGCCGCGCGGAGAATCTCCTCAGCGGCTTCCGCCGCTTCCCGCTTCTCGATCTTGGCGATCAGGGGGATGTCGGAGCCGAGCGAGCGAAGGCGCTTGGCCGCTCGCTCGACGTCGGCCACCGAGGTGACGAAGGAGATGGCGAGGAGGTCGACGCTGCGATCGGCGCAGAAGTCGACCCAGTCGAGGTCATCGGGGCCGTCAGTGTCGCCGAGGATGGCGATCTCACGCTCGGCCGCGGCAGAGGCGGCACGGATCGCTTCGACGGCGCCGGCGTGCCACTCGCGGTCGGCGTGAGAGAAGTTGAGACGGAAGACGTCGGCGCCGGCGCCGATCAGCTGCTCGAGGATGGCCGGCTCGCGACTGGCAGGACCGATTGTGGCGATGATCTTGGTGCGTCGCTCCGGCATGCCCCGACTTTATGCCCCAACCTCCCGTTCCTGGAGCAAGCATGGCAAGGACGCAGGGAGCGTGGCGTGCTTCTCTGCACGCGAGCGACCGAGGACGCCGCCAGGCGCCGCTCCAGGGACGGGAGCGGAGAGGGAGGGATTCGAACCCTCGAGAGAGCTTGCGCCCCCTACTCGCTTAGCAGGCGAGTGCCTTCAGCCACTCGGCCACCTCTCCGGGCGTTCGCGTCGATTGTAGGCGGCGGGTTAGGCTCATGCGCGTGCTCGACCAGTTGCACGCCCGCTACGAGGAGATCTTTGCGGAAGTCGAAGCGCCGTTCGCCTTCGTCGACCTCGACGCGATGTGGGCCAACGCGGCGCAGATGCTGGGGCGGGCAGGGGGCAAGCCGATTCGCGTCGCCTCCAAGTCTCTGCGCTGCCGGACGCTGCTAACGGCGATTCTCGGCGGGGACGAGGGCTTCGCGGGATTGATGACGTTCACCCTTCCCGAGACCCTGTGGCTGGCCGAGCGGGGATTCGAAAACCTGCTGCTCGCCTACCCGACCGCCGACACCACCGCCCTGGGAGAGCTGGCGCTGCGCTCGGTCGCCAATCCCGTGGGGGCGCCGATCGTGATGGTGGACTGCATCGAGCACCTGGACGCGATCGAGTCGGTGCTGGGGGCGAGAGCGGCGCCGGTGCGAGTCTGCATCGACATCGACGCGGGCTGGTGGGCGCTCGGCGGACGGGTGAAGGTGGGGCCGAAGCGCTCCCCCGTCCACACCGCGGAGGACGCCGTGGTGCTGGCGCGGGAGATCGAGAAGCGGCCGCAGATCCAGCTGGTCGCATTGATGGCCTACGAGGGGCAGATCGCGGGGGTCGGGGACCGGCCGCCGGGACGGCGGGCCCGCGGCGCGGCGATCCGCTTCATGCAGCGGCGCTCCGCGGCGGAGCTGGCGAAGCGACGCGCGGCGATCGCCGCGGCGGTGGGAGAGATCGCCAGCCTGGAGATCGTCAACGGGGGCGGCACCGGCAGCCTCGAGCTGACCGGCGCCGAGGACGCCGTCACCGAGGTGACCGCCGGCTCGGGCTTCTACGCCCCCGCTCTCTTCGATTACTACAGCCGTTTCAGACTCACTCCGGCGGCGGGGTTCGTGCTCCCAATCGTGCGCAAGCCGGGCGGCGGCGTGGCGACCGCGCTGGGCGGCGGTTACCTGGCTTCCGGCAGTGGCAACGCGGCGCGCCTCCCCGTCCCCTGGCTGCCGGCCGGCCTGAAGCTCGACCCCGAGGAGGGCGCCGGCGAGGTGCAGACGCCGCTGCTCGGCGCCCCGGCCCGGGACCTGGGAATAGGCGACCGCGTCTACATGCGCCACGCCAAGGCCGGGGAGCTTTGCGAGCGCTTCGATTCCCTCTACCTGGTGGAGGGTGGCGCGATCGTCGACGAGGCGCCAACCTATCGCGGTGAAGGCAAAGCTTTCCTCTGACTAAGGGCCGAGAACGCGCGCCGCGTACTCGTTGGTGAAAACGCGGTCCGGGTCGAGCTCGTCGCGGGCGGCTTGGAACTCGGCCCAGCGCGGGTAGCGCGGCGCCAGGGTCTCCGCGGTCTGGAAGTGGCGCTTCCCCCAGTGGGGGTGGCCACCGTAGTCGTCCATGATCCCCTCCACCGCCTCAAAGTAGGGGCGCCACTCCATCCCTCTGTACTGGTGGACCGCGATGTAGGCGGTGTCGCGCTCGTGGGAGGGGCTGAGCAGGGCGTCGTCGGCAGCGGTGACCCGCATCTCGATCGGGAAGAAGACCGGGTAGCGGTTGGCGCGCACCCACTCGATAACCCGACGCGCCGCTTCGGGCCCGTGCTCGCGCGGCACGCCGTACTCCATCTCGGTGAAGCGGACGCGGCGCTCGTTGGCGAAGATGCGGTCGCTGCGATCGGTCGCCTTGCTGACGGTGGCGAGGCGCGCGGCGAGCCGCGCCAGGTGCGGGATCGTGCCGGGGAATCGCTTGCCGGTCGCCGAGAGTGCCTCCAGCGCCCAGTTCTCCAGCGCCACGTCGTTGAGCCAGGCGGCGGCGTGGCCGCGGGGGCGAGGCGGGGAGTCGGTGCGGTTGCGCTCCAAGACCAGGGCGCTGTCTGCGTAGGGGAAGGTGAACAGCTCGAAGTGGTTGTGGGCGTCGGCGCGCTCGCCGAAGGTGTCGAGGACCTCGTCGCGGAGGTGCGAGGTGTCGACGCGGTGCAGCGTGAAGGCCGGGACGCAGCGCAGGGTGACGGCGGAGATCGCGCCGAGCGCGCCGATCCCAACGCGGGCGGCGCGCAGCAGGTCTGGGTCCGCGGCGGCGGTCAGCTCGCGGACGCTGCCGTCGGCGAGGACCAGCTCGATTCCCTCCACCTGGGAGGAGATGTTGCGCAGCTTGGCGCCGGTGCCGTGGGTGCCGGTGGAGATCGCGCCGGAGATCGTCTGGCGATCGATGTCGCCAAGGTTCTCCATCGCCAGTCCAAGCCGCGCCAGCTCTTCGTTGAGGTCGGCCAGCACCGTCCCCCCTCCCACCTTGACCAGACCGGAGGAGGGGTCGGCGTCGATCACGCCGCTCAGCGCCTCGACGTGGATCATCGCGCCATCCGTCATCGCTGTCTCGGTGAAGGAGTGACCCGACCCCGCGACGCTGACCTTGCGTCCGGCTGCGGCGGCACGTGCCACGGCGGAGGCCAGCTCGTCGCGGTCGCGAGGGCGGACGACCTCGGCCGGGTGGCAACTCTGATCCCCGGCCCAGTTGGTCCAAGCAGTCACGGGCAGGAACCCTATCCGCACCGAAAATCCCCGCCGATGGGCCTAAACCTCGGCTGGACGCACCTCGGCCGGGGGCAGGGTGCGGCGAGCGTAGGCAACCGTAACGAGCAGCAGGGCGACGATCGCGAAGCTGGGAACGGCGTTGCCCGCGACGCTCGCGGCGGCACCGCCGGCCAGGCCGCCGACCACCTGGCCGGAAGCCCAGGCCATGTTGGAGAGGCCGGCGGCGAAGCCCTGGTGCAGGCCGGTCGCCTCAGCCGCTTCGGAGAGCATGGTCAGCGCCGGGGCAAAGCAGATCCCCGCCCCCAGCGAGGTGACGATCAGCGCGGTGAGCACGACGCCCAGCGTCGCGCCGACCGCGATCGCGGCCATCGCGGCGGCGCAGATGCTGAGCCCGACCGTGAAGGGGATGCGGCGGCCGACCCGGTCGGAGTAGCGCCCCGCGAGCGGCGCCAGCGTCGCCTCCAGCGCGGCGCCGGCGATGAAGCCGCCGGCGATCAGCCCGTGGCCGCCGCCTAGCTCATCGATGCGCAGCGGCACCAGGACCTCGACCGCGCCGAACATCGTCGAGGGAACCGCGACGAAGGCGGTCGCGGTGAGGACGGGACGGCTGACGATGGTGGCGGCGACCTCGCGCAGGCCCTGCTCCTCAGGGGCGCGGGCGTCGGGTAGGCCGGCGGCGATGAAGGCGAGCAGGATCGCGACCCCCAGCACGGCGCCGAAGACGGGCTCGGTGCCGACCTCGGCGGCAAGCGCGCCCAGGGCGGGGCCGAGCAGGGCGCCGGCGACCGCCGTCCCCAGGGCGGTGCCGATCACCGAGCCGCGGCGCTCGTCGGGCGAGGCGACGATCAGCCAGGTGAGCGCGCCGGACCAGATCAGCGCGCCGGCGATGCCCTGGACGAAGCGCGCCGCGTCGAGCAGGGCGACCTCCTTGGCGAAGCCGAAGACGACGCTGGCGGCACCAAGCAGCAGCAGGCCGCCGATAACCGTGCGGCGCGGGCCGATCCTGGTGGCGAGCAGCCCCGCCGGCAGGGAAGCGAGCAGCGTGCCGGCCGCGTAGGCGGCGGAAAGGATGCCGGCCTCGGCCTTGCTGAGCCCGAACTCGGAGACGTAGTCGGGCAGCAGCGGGGCGATCGCCGCGAAGAAGGCGACGTCGAAGAAGACCATGATCGAGGCGAGGACGAGTAGCCGTCGCATCGCCCCATCCAATCAACACCGGGCGGCGTCGCCCCACGCCTCTGCGTCTAGCATCGGTCGTCGACCCACGCCCGGAGGGGTGGCAGAGCGGTTGAATGCGCCGGTCTTGAAAACCGGTAGGCGTCTTTGGCGCCTCGTGGGTTCGAATCCCACCCCCTCCGCTCCCGGAAATTCGGCCTCTCCGTATGAGAGTCTCCGTCCATGGATCTCGCCGCAGTCCTGCCGCTGGCCTTCGTGATGGTCGCCGGGCCACAGATCATCAGCGCGATCTTCTTCACAACCAGCGAGGACTGGAGGGGGAACTCCGCCGCGTACGTCTTCGGCGCGTTCCTCTCGATCACGGCGGTGGTGACCGTCGGCTACCTGCTGGCCGACGGAGTCGAGAACGGCGGCGGCGACTCGGGCCTGAGCGGGGTCGACTGGGCGATCCTCGTGCTGCTGCTGTTCGCGATGGTCTACGTGTTCCGCAAGCGGGAGGAGAGCGAGCCCCCCAAATGGATGGGCAAACTGCAGGCGGCCACCCCGAAACTTGCCTTCACGCTCGGCTTCCTGCTGCTGGGCTTCTTCCCCAGCGACATCGTCACCTCGCTCACGGTCGGGGGTCACCTCGGGGACGACGGCGACCCCTGGTGGCACATCCTCCCCTTTGTCTTCCTCACCGTGCTGCTGCTGGCGCTGCCGGCGCTGATGGTGGTGATGCTCGGTCAGCGGGCGAAGACGGTGCTGCCGAAGATACGCGACTGGATGAACACGAACTCTTGGATCGTCAGCGAGTTCGTGATCGTCTTCTTCATCGTCATCATCCTCACCGGCTAGCCGAGGACGATCGACGGGTGGGAACCGAGCGCTAGTCGGAGAGTTCGACGCGCTCGATGACCTGCGGCTCGAGCGGGCGATCGGAGCCGTCGGTCTGAGTCGACTCGATCGCGTCGACCGTGTCCATGCCGTCGGCGACGCGGCCGAAGACCGTGTGCTTGCCGTCCAGCCACGGCGCCGCCTCGGTGGTGACGATGAAGAACTGGGAGCCGTTGGTGTTGGGGCCGGCGTTGGCCATCGCCAGCGCGCCGCGCTCGATTTTGTTGTCGTTGATCTCGTCCTCGAAGGTGTAGCCGGGGCCGCCGCGGCCGGTCCCCTCCGGGCAGCCGCCCTGGATCATGAAGTCGGCGATCACCCGGTGGAAGACGAGGCCGTCGTAGAAGCCATCGGCGGCGAGCTTGCGGAAGTTCTCGACCGTCTTCGGCGCGTCGTCGTCATGCAGTGCGACGGAGATCGGCCCGGCGCTGGTCTGAAGGGTCGCCTGCGACATCCCGGCAACCCTACCCGGTCACGCGAACCGTGACCGGGCGGGAGGCGCCGGGAGCGTAGGGCCAGCGCTCCTCGGAGAGGGCGACCGCGCGGAGGCGGATCGCCGCCGAGCCGGTGACGTAGCGAAACCGGTAGTGGGCGCGGAAGCGACCGCCGTGATCGGTGCGGGTAACCAGGACCGGGCGCCAGCGGCCGGTCGCCGACTCCAGGTACTGGACCGCGACCAGCTTGCCGCGCCGGGGGATCGGCGCGCCGAGTGTGCGGACCCGGCCGCGCAACCGCAGCGCCTCACCGGTACGAAGGGCGCCTGGCCTGGCGCTGAAGGCGACGCCGCCGCGCACCCGCATGGCCATCGAGGGACGGGTCGCCTCGTCGTGCCCGGCATCGCCGGGATAGGCGATGGTGATTCGACGCGACGGCCCGGACTCGAGGTCGAGGCTGAAGCCTCCCCTATCCCCCGTGTTGACGGTCTCGACGCTCGTCTCGGCGAGCGCCCCGCGGGAGGGACGGGAGACGACCCGCAGCTGGCGGTCGGAGAGGCCGGCGCCGTCGGAGTCGATGAGACGGCCGCTGAGAACGGCGCCGACACCAAACGGCACAGTCAGGTCCGAGCCGGAGCTGTGCCCCCAACGCAGCCGGGCGAAGATGCGGGTCTTGCTCTTCCCGCTGCCGCTCCCCCGGGAGCCGTCTCTCCCTCTCCCCTCAGGACGGGGCGCCACCTTGCGCAGCACCATCTCGGTGCCGTCGGCGCGTCTGGTGGAGGAGGCCGAGTTGCCCGCCCCGTCGACCGCCTCGGCGCGGAACAGGTAGATGTCGGGGCCGAGGTTCTCGGGGAGGCGGGCAACGAAACTCGCTCTTTCGGCCGTGTCCCCCTCCTGGAATTTGGCCGGCAACTCAATCCACTGGGTGCTCTCCAGGCGCCGGTAGAAAACCGCCCCTCTCTCGGGATGGGAGTGGGTGTCAGAGATCTCGACCCGAACCGACGCGGGCAGCTCCGTGCTCGGCTCGGAGCTGAGATTGGGATCGACGGCGAAGGCGACGCCAGGGGCGACGTTGTCGAAACGCAGCGGCACGTTGACCTCGGTGGCCGGCGCGTCGTTGCCCGCCTCGTCGCGCAGCCAGATATGAAATGCGTAGAGGCCAGGACCGCCCACCGAGCGGTCGGCGACCGCGGCGAGGTTGCGCCCCTGCGCCCACTTGACGCCGGTGTCGTATCCGGCCGGGCCGGTGATCCGCCAGAAGGCGCCGCCGACCGGGCTCGCCGGCCCCTGGTCGGGATTCTCCCAGGAGAAGTCGAAGTCGTTGGTGCGGCGCCACTCCTCGCCCCCGGCCAGGGTCAATCTGCGCGGGTGGGCCGGCGGGTTGTTGTCGATGAGAAAGGTCTGGCCAGGCGTGCAACCGACGTTGCCTGCGAAGTCGGTGACGCAGTGGTTGATGCCGTGGGGCCCGTCGCTGAAGTTGGTGGTGGCGATCGTCGCGTTGCCGGAGACCCCGAGGTTGCAGGGACGCATCTGGGTCGCCCGCCACTCGCCGCCGATGAACGCCTTCGCGCAGCCGTACTCGGTGAGGTTGACCCGGGCGCCGTCGACCATCGTCTCGCCGAAGCGAATGCCGCCGCCGGTGTCGCCGCCCCAGAAGTCGACTCCCTGGCCGCCTCTCTTCCAGCCGCCGGAGGTGATCGCGCCGCCGATCCCGGCTCCCGGCCCCAGGTCGTCCTGGACCGTGATCGTGAGCGCGCGGACGCCCGCCCAGGACTGCGGGCTGAGGCTGCACCATTTGCTCTCCGCCCTGGCGCAGAGCAGGCGGGCCTCCAGCGCGGGCTGAGCGGGGTTGAAGCCGGCGCCAAATGAGTGCGCGCTGCCGTCGGTGCTGCTGGCGGCGCCGAAGACGTCGAAGCCCCCGTTCCAGGTGCCGACGCCGATCCGGTGCTCCATGCCGTCGTGCAGCGCGTGCCACCAGGTGCCGGTCACCTGGGAGATGGCGGTGCCGGCCGGCGCCTCCCAGCGCCAGCGAGCGAAGCGGGTACCCGAAACGGTCGACTGGCCTTCGCGGGTGAAGCTCTTCAGATGGGCGCCGTCAAAGGGATCCTGGCCGGCGGGCGGCACGCACCAAGCGTCGGGGCGGAACTTCGCGCCGCCGGTCGTGTCGGCCCAACTGGCGTCGAAGCCCACGTACCAGCCGCACTGGGCCACCTGGTACTTGGCGGCCTTCGCCTCACTGGCGACCAGCAGCAGCAAGGCCAACGCCAGCCCGATTCCCACTCCCACAACACGGCCGAAGCCGCCACGCGCACTAGACATCGGTCCTCCTTTGGTTGCGTCCATGTGGGGACCAATCGCGGCGGCGGCGGATTCTCTCCCCCTCTCCCGAAGTCTCCGGTGGCGACCCTTTGCGAGAATGGGCAGGATGTCTCTTCCGACGCAGGATCAGATAACCGAGAAGCTGCGCGCGGTCATCGACCCCGAGCTGCGCCGCTCGATCGTCGAGCTGGGGATGGTTCGCTCGATCGAGGTGAAGGAGGGCGGCCGGGTCGAGGTGGTCGTCTCCCTGACCACGGCCGGTTGCCCGATCCGCTCCCACTTCGAGCAGGCGGTCGCCCAGCAGGTCTCAGAGCTGGATGGGGTGACCTCGGTCGGCGTCGGCTTCGACGTGTTGAGCGACGAGGAGAAGGGCCACCTGCAGAGATCGCTGGGTCGGGGCAAGCTGCCACAGGGCGCGCTTGCGCAGGTGAAAAACGTGATCTGCGTCGCCTCAGGCAAGGGCGGCGTCGGCAAGTCGACGATGACCGCCAACCTGGCCGCTGCGCTGACCGCCGAGGGCCACCCGGCCGGGGCACTCGACTGCGACGTCTACGGCTACTCGATTCCGCGCATGTTGGGGGTGAACCGCAAACCGGACGTGAACGGCGAGCGCAAGATCCTGCCGCTGGAGAGCGCGGGCGGCGTAAAGGTGATGTCGATCGGCTTCTTCGTCGAGGAGAACGCTGCCGTCGTCTGGCGCGGCCCGATGCTCCACAAGGCGATCCAGCAGTTCCTCGAGGACGTCGCCTGGGGTGAGCTGGAGTACCTGCTGCTCGACCTGCCGCCGGGAACGGGCGACGTCTCGATGACCCTCGCTCAGCTGCTGCCGCAGGCGAAGTTCGTGATCGTCACCACGCCGCAGCCGGCCGCGCAGTCGGTGGCGCGCCGCGCTGCCGAGATGGCGACCAAATTCGACCTCGAGATGCTGGGAGTGATCGAGAACATGTCCGGCTTCACGACCCCCAGCGGCGAGCGCTTCACGATCTTCGGCGAAGGCGGCGGACAGCTGCTGGCCGACGAGCTGGACGTGCCGCTGCTGGGCAAGGTGCCGCTCTCGGAGCCCCTCCGCGAGCACGCCGACTCCGGCACCCCGCTGGCAACCGAAGACCCCGACTCACCAGCCTCCCAGGCAATCCGCCACGCCGCCCGCGGCATCGTCGCCGCGACCCCGCAGGAGCTGCCGGTCCTTCAGGCGGTCCCCGGCGCAGCCGAGCCGCCGCCGGTCAGCGGCACCCCACTGCCGGTCGTCCAGTAGGCGGCGCGGCGACTACGCCGCGCTCTTGCTCTTGTAGTAGTCCGCGTTGATCTCGGCGTATCTTGCCCACTCGCTGGGGAGCTGGTCCTCGGCGAAGCAGGCGTCGACCGGGCAGGCCTCTACGCAGGCGTCGCAGTCGATGCACTCGTCCGGATCGATGTAGAGCATCTCGACCGAGTCGTAGTCGGGCTCGTCCGGGGTCGGGTGGATGCAGTCGACCGGGCATACCTCGACACACGAGTTGTCCTTGGTGCCGATGCACGGTTCCGCGATGACGTAGGTCATTCGAGGCTTTCTCCTGAAGTTCGGTTATCCGGGGTTGCCCGCCGGGGGCCCCGGCCAAGCGCGAGCGGTCATTTTAGGGATGATGTGCGCTTGCTGCTGCTGACGGGCGCAACCGGGAGCATCGGGTCGCGGCTGCTGCCGCTGCTGCTTGAAGGCGGCGAGGACGTGCGCTGCTTGGTGCGGGAGCCGCGGCGGTTGGGAGAGCGGCGGATCGACGTGCAGATCGCGCTGGGCGACCTGGGCGAGATGTCGGATCCCTACCTGGTGCGCCAGGCGCTGCGCGGGGTAGATACCGTTGTCCACCTGGCGGCGACGATCCGCGACCAGCCGCCGCACCGGATCGAGGAGCTGAACGGGCTAGCGACGGTGCGCCTGCTGCGGGCGGCGGAGCGCAGCGGGGTGCGGCGCTTTGTCTTCTTCAGCGCGCTGAACGCCGCGGCCGCGCAGCGCACCCGCTTCTTCCGCGCCAAGTGGCTGGCGGAGCGGGCGGTCTCCTCCTCCCCGCTGCAGACGACGGTCTTCGCCCCCTCGATCGTCTACGACCACAGCGACCCGTGGATCACCCTGCTGAAGCGCTTCTCCTTCCTGCCGGTGCTGCCGGTGTCGGGAGAGGGGGCGGCTCGCTTCCAGCCGATCTGGGCCAACGACGTCGCCCGCTGCGTGGCGAGCGCCCTACGCGGGGAGAGCCGCGACCGCTACGAGCTGGCCGGCCCGGAGACGATGACCTACGACGAGATGTCCGACCTGGTCAGTCGCCTGGCGGGGCGGCCGCGGCCGCTGGTCCACCTTCCCCTTCCCCTGGTCCGCTCCGGCCTGATCGGGCTCCGCTCCGTCTTCGGCAAATCGGTGTTCGCTACATGGGAGGAGGCGGAACTGATGGAGGTGCCGATGACGAGCGAGCGGGGCACAGCGGATGCCGAAGAGCTGGGAGTCGAGCCGAGGCGGATGGATGAGGTTTTGGCGGACGCTTAGGCGTGCGGCGCTAGGCGCGGTCGCGATCCTGGCGCTGCTCGCGGGGCCGGCGGCGGCGATCACCCTGGCGCCGCCGAAGCCGACCCTCTTCTTCGGGGTCAGCGACCGCGGCACCACCGCCGAGTTCAACGAGTTCGCGGAGATGGTGGGAAAGCACCCGGCGCTCTTGCAGACCTTCCACCCCTGGGGCAACACGCTGAACGAGGCGGCGGTGCGGTGGGGGGAGACGGCGGTGCGGCCGGTCCTCCACATCTCCACCGCCGACGACCAGACCCTGGCCGAGATCATCACCCCGCAGCAGATCGCCCAGGGCCTTGGCGACGACTACCTGCTGCAGCTGAACCAGGGCTTCGCGAGACGGGGCTTGCGCGCCTACGTCCGGCCGCTGGGCGAGCCGAACCGCTGCCGCAACGTCTACGCGGCGTTCAACTGCGACGGCAGCCCGCGGGGCGGCGAGCACTCCCCCTACTGGTACAGACAGGCCTTCCGGCGGATCGTGGCGATCGTGCGCGGCGGCGCCACGCTGGAGGAGATGAACGCGACCCTGGCTGGGATCGGGCTGCCGCCGATAACCCGCACCAGAGGCCCACCGCCGACCAGCCTGCCGCTCGCCCCCGTCGCCTTCATCTGGAGCCCGCTGCCGGGCGGCGCGCCGCGGGTGAGGGGCAACCTGCCGGGCAACTTCTGGCCGGGCGCGCCGTGGGTCGACTGGGTGGGAACCGACTTCTACTCCCGGTATCCCGTCTGGAGAGACCTCAACCGCTTCTTCGCCGGCAGGCAGTGGCGGGGGAAGCCGTTCGCGCTGAGCGAGTGGGCGGTCGCCGGCGCCGACGACCCTAGATTCGCCCGCCAGGTCTTCGCTTGGACCTTCAAGCGCCCGCGAGTGCGGATGCTCCTCTACTACCGCGGCTTCGGCGAGACCGGCAACCTCTACGCCCTCGGCGCCTACCCGAGAACTGCGGCGGTCATCCGCCAGAAGATCCGCCGCGCCACCGTCCCCGCCTACGCTCCGTTCTTCGCGACGCCCCCGCCGGCGCCGGCGCCGGTTCCCGAGCCCGCACCCGCACCCGCACCGACTCCTTAAAGGGAGAGGCCCGGCGGTTGCCGGGCCTCTCGAAGCCACTCGCCTGTTGAGACGAGCATACGCCTGGGCGGCGTGACTACATCATCCCGCCCATGTCCGGCATCCCGCCCGGCATGCCGCCGCCGGCGCCGTCCTTCTCGGGCGGCTCGGCGATGATCGCCTCGGTGACGAGGATGTTCTTGGCGATCGAGGCCGCGTTCTGCAGCGCCGAGCGCGTCACCATCGTCGGGTCGATGACGCCGTCCTTGATCAGGTCGCCGTACTCCCCGGTGGCCGCGTTGAGGCCCTCGCCCGGCTTCAGGTCGCGGACCTTGTTGACGACGACCGAGCCCTCCAGGCCGGAGTTCTCGGCGATCTGGCGAACCGGCTCCTCGAGGGCGCGGTGGATGATCCGCGCGCCCGTCTGCTCGTCGGCGTCCTCGAGGGACTCGGGATCGAGGCCGTCCTGCGCGTTCAGCAGCGCGACGCCGCCGCCCGGCACGACACCCTCCTCCAGCGCCGCCCGGGTCGCCTGCAGGGCGTCCTCGACGCGGTGCTTGCGCTCCTTCATCTCGGTCTCGGTGGCGGCGCCGACCTTGACAACCGCGACACCGCCGGCCAGCTTGGCGAGGCGCTCCTGGAGCTTCTCGCGATCGAAGTCGGAGTCGGTGTTCTCGATCTCCTGTTTGATCTGCTTGATCCGGCCCTTGATGTCCTCGGCATCGCCGTCCCCGTCGATGATCGTCGTCGTGTCCTTGGAGACGACGACGCGGCGGGCATGACCGAGCTGGGAGAGCTGGGTGTTCTCGAGTTTGAGACCCATCTCCTCGGTGATCACTTCACCGCCGCTGAGGATCGCGATGTCCTCGAGCATCCGCTTGCGACGGTCGCCGAAGCCCGGCGCCTTCACGGCGACACCGGTGAAGGTGCCCCGCAGCTTGTTGACGACGAGCGTCGCAAGGCACTCGCCCTCGACGTCTTCGGCGACGATCAGCAGCGGCTTGCCGCCCTGCATCACCTGCTCGAGCACCGGCAGGATGTCCCGCACCGAACCGATCTTCTGGTTGGCGATCAGGATGTAGGGGTCCTCGAGCACGGCCTCCATGCGATCCTGGTCGGTGACCATGTAGGGCGAGATGTAGCCCTTGTCGAACTGCATCCCTTCGGTGAACTCCAGCTCCATGCCGAAGGTCTGGCCCTCCTCGACGTTGACGACGCCGTCCTTGCCGACTTTCTCGATCGCGTCGGCAATCACGTTGCCGATCTCGTCGTCGGCGGCGGAGATGGCGGCGACGCGGGCGATCTGCTCCTTGCCGGCGACCTCCTTGGACTGCTTGTCGCGGAGATTGTCGACGACCTCGTCGACCGCCTTCTCGATCCCGCGGCGCAGAGCCAGCGGATTGGCGCCGGCGGCCACGTTCTTCAGCCCCTGGCGGACGATGATCTGGGCCAGCAGGGTCGCCGTCGTGGTGCCGTCGCCGGCCACGTCGTTGGTCGCCGTGGCGACCTCGCGGACCAGCTGGGCGCCCTGGTTCTCAAAGACGTCCTCGACCTCGATCTCGCGGGCGATGGTGACGCCGTCGTTGGTGATCGTGGGCGCGCCGAACTTCTTGTCGAGCACGACGTAGCGCCCCTTAGGGCCGAGGGTCACCTTGACGGCGTCGGCGACAGCGTCGACCCCCGACTGCAGCGCCCCTCGGGCCTCTTCGTTGAACTTCAGCTCCTTGTGAGCCATCTGGATTCAGTCCTCCTTGGTTCTTCTAAGTCCTGTTGGCGGGTCAGCCGAGCTTGGCGAGGACGTCCGACTCGCGCATCACGAGCAGGTCCTCGCCGTCGATGACGACGTCGGTTCCGCCGTACTTGGAATAGAGGACCTCGTCGCCCTCCGAGACGTCGAGCGCGCGGCGGCTGCCGTCCTCCTGGATCGCGCCGTCGCCGACGGCGACGACCTTGCCCTTCTGCGGCTTCTCTTTGGCCGTGTCGGGGAGGACGATGCCGCTCGCGGTCGTCTCCTCCTCCTCGATCGGCTTGACGATCAGCCGGTCCCCGAGGGGCTTCAGCTTCATCCGTAATACCTCCGTATAGGTCAGAAAGTTCTCGAACTGGTGGTTTGGCACTCTCAGGGTGAGAGTGCCAAGGGGCTGAAAGATAACGACTCAGCCGTTTGCGAGCAGCTTGCAGCCGAGGAGCCGCGCGATTCCCTCCCCGCCGCGGGACATCACCCAGTCGTGATTCCACTCGAAGACCGGGCGAGCAAGCGGAGCGAGCAGGTTCATCCACGGCTTGGTGGTGGCGACGTTCCACTCGTAGAGGACGGCGGTGACGCCGTCCCGCTCGAAGAGGTGCCAGCGGCCGACTCCGGTCAGCTCGCCGACGGCGTCCGCCTCCAGCAGGTGAGGGCGCTCGACCCGTTTCGTCGTCACCTCGAACTCGACCCGGTAGGGGAGGAGGCTCTTCCAGACCATGCGCGCGACAGTGCCCACGCCACCGTCCTCGCCAGGGCGGATCTCGCGTGCCTCCTCAACCCCGCGCCACCACTCGGGCCAGCGCTCCTGGTCGTAGATCGCCTCCCAGACCGGCTCACGCGGGGAGTCGAGCAGCCAGGTTGTGAGGAAGGCGTAGTCAGCCATTTAGTGCCCTAGTTGTGATGGGGAGTTTCTCCATTGCCGAAATGGGCGCCGGGCGGCTCGACGATCTGCGAGAAGCGGATCACGGTGACGAGGTCCTCATGGGATACGGGCCGGCCGTAGATCTGCTCGAGGAAGTTGACGGTCTCCTCGAGACGGCGGAACTCGGGGTTGTCGTGCTCGATGTCGCGCGGGGAAAGGTCCGCGACGCGCTTCACCTCCACGTCGTCGATCACCGCGGCGAAGATTTTCTCGCGCGGGCTGTGGCGGAATCCGACCGTGATCCAGACGACCTGGCCGCGCTCGTACTTGCCGCTCTTGTCGCCGAGCCGGATCGTCGCCGTCTTGCGCCCCCGCTTCAGTTGGTCGACGAAGACCGCCGAGTAGAAGTTGAGAACGTAGACGCCGCCCCTCATGGCGCTCGCGAGCGTATCTGAAGGTGCCTGCCCGCGGCCAGGGCGATCGCTTAACAGCGCCTCAACGACCCACGTCTCATATCTGCCACCCTCTCTGGTTCTCCATCTGGACGTTTGTTCGATCCCTGGTGCAGGAGCAGGGAAACCAGGTCGATGGGAGGGGGATGGAGATCGCTGCGACTCGAACGCTGAAGTGCGCAGGCGCGATCCTGGCATGCGTGGGATTGCTCCTGCTCATACCCCTGGCCGGGAGCGCCGCCGCGGCGAGCTGCGCCGGGAAGCACGTGACGATCAAGGGCACGCCCGGCGACGACGTGATCGTCGGCAAGCGAGCGAGCGACGTGATCGACGGCGGTGGGGGCGACGACCGGATCAGCGGCGGGCCGAACGGCAACGACACGATCTGCGGTGGGCCGGGCAACGACAGGATCGCCGGCGGAAGCGGCTACGACGCCCTGTACGGCGAAGGGGGCGACGACCAGCTCGACGGCGACACCGGCGCGGACCGCATCGACGGGGGAGGCGGCAATGACAGCCTCAGCGGCGCCGAGGGGGATGACAGCCTCGACGGGGGCGACGATGACGATGAGCTGCTTGGCGCCAAAGGGCCCGATCGTCTCGTAGGCGGAGCGGGAGACGACGCGGTCATCGGCGACAAAGGCAGCGACGACATCGACGGAGGGGGCGGGAACGACCGGCTCGCCGGCGACAAGGGTAACGACCGGCTCGACGGGGGCGCCGGCGACGACCAGGTCGAAGGCGGCGCGGGGGACGATCCCAATCTCAACGGTGGCTCCGGCGTCGACCTCGTCTTCGGTGGAACCGGCATAGACACCGCCGACGGCGGCGGGGGCGACGGCGACGTCGTCCGGGGCGACAGCGGCGTCGACACGCTCGACGGCGGCCCCGGCGCCCAGGACATCGTCTCCTACGCCAGCGCGACCCGCAGCGGCGTCGTGGTCGACCTCGGCTCGGGCAACTCGAAGGGCGATGGCCACGACAAGCTCCATGGCTTCGAGGACGTGGTCGGGTCGCCGCAGGGCGACGACATCGTCGGCGACGGCGGGGTCAACCGGCTGGACGGCGGCGTCGGCGACGACAACTTGAACGGCGCGGGAGGCGTCGACGAGGCATTTGGCGGCGCGGGCACCGACAGCTGCCACGGCTTCTCCACCGAGCACTCGTGCGGGACGGAGCCGAATCCGCCCGGAAGAGGGACCTTCGTGATCCTCAACCAGGGGCTCGACGGCGCCAGCCTGATCGTGCAAGGCGATACCGGTCCAAACGACATCGGCGTCTCGTTCGACGGGGGCGGCTGGAGCGTTTCGGACAGCAGCGGCGTATTTCCGGGAGACGGCTGCGGGGGCTCAGGCGGTAACTCGGTCTACTGCCCTACGGGAGTCGCCTCCAGCCTGCTGGTGATCACCGGCGGCGGCGGTAACGACCAGATCGGGGTCGGTGCGAGCGTGCCGGGGGGCGTCAGCGTCCGGGCCAACGGCAACGCCGGCTCGGACACGCTGAGCGGCGGCCCGGGCGACGACGTGCTCGAGGCAGGCGAGAACTACAACAGCCCCGACAACGGCAACGACTCGTTGATCGGAAACGCCGGCAGCGACGTGCTCTATGCCGACCCGGGAGGCGACAACCTCTCAGGAGGGCCCGGCAACGACCTTCTCGTCTCCTCTGCCTTGACCTGCCAGGGCCACGTCTACGATGGCGGCCCGGGCGATGACACCGTCTCCTACGGGCGCTCTGACGCAAGCCTGAGGGTCGAGCTGGGAGGAAGCGGTGGGCCGAGCGGGTGCGACAGGGAGGACCAAGTCCAATCGAACAATGAGAGCCTCGAGGGCTCGGACGGGCCCGACGTGCTGATCGGCGACAACGGCGAGAACAGCTTCCTTGGGCACCTGGGCGCCGACGTCTTCCTCGGCAAGGGCGGCGACGACTTCATCGACGCGGCCGACGGCAGGCAGGACAAGGCGATCAACTGCGGCAGCGGACACGACGACAGCGTCGTCAAGGATCAGGCCGACCCCAGCGGGGCCGGCTGTGACCCGGGCGCCTAGTTGTAGTTCCTAACCACGTTGTTCATCCGGGCCTCCTTGGAGGCTGGGGGTGTCCACCACCCAGCACCAAGGAGAAGACCCGGATGAAGCTTCACGCTAATGCCCCCTTCGGCCCGAAGGGAAGGTTGACGATGGTCAGGCGAGTGATCGAGGAGGACTGGTCGCTCACGGAGGCAGCCGAGGCCGCCGGAGTGAGCGAGCGCACCGCGTCCAAGTGGGTCGGCCGCTACCGGGCCGAAGGCGAGATCGGTCTCAGGGATCGCAGTTCAGAGCCCAGCTCGGTGCCCCACCGCACCGCTGAGGATCGCGTTGAGGCGATCGCGCCCTGCGCCGCTTGCGGATGACCGCGGCTGAGATCGCCGAGTGCCTGGGAATGGCGCTCTCGACCGTCTCGGCAGTGCTGGTGCGGATCGAGCGAGGTGCAGGGCACCGCATTACGGGCAGGCGCACCTGGCAGGCCAAGGGCGCGGGCTGGGAGTTCGTCCACATCTGCGTCGATGACGCCACCCACCTCGCCTACGTCGAGGTTCTACCCGACGAGAGGGCAAGGACTGCCGTCGGCTTCCTGCGCCGTGCCGTTGGCTTCTACGCGGCCCACGGGATCGCCGTCAAGCGCGCGATGACCGATAACGGGCCCGCCTATCGCTCCACCGTGCACGCGATCGCCTGTCGCGCCTTGGGAATCCGTCATATCCGCACCCGTCCCTACCGGCCGCGCACCAACGGCAAGGCAGAGCGCTTCATCCGCACGATGCTTGGTGGCTGGGCCTACGGAGCGATCTACCGCGACTCCGCCCAGCGCACCGCGGCCCTCTCCGGCTGGCTGGAGTTCTATAACTGGCGACGACCGCACGGCTCCCTCAGCCACAAGCCGCCCGGGGCTCGGCTCGCCGAGCTGAACAACGTTGCTGGGTCTTACATCTAGAAGATGTAGTTGCGGAGCTTGGGAGGGTCCAGGACCGTGACCCTGCCGCGGCCGGAGCGGACGACGCCGGCGCGCTCGAGGTCGGCGAGAAAGCGGCTGACGCTCTCCCGCGAGGTTCCCGCCAGCTGGGCGAGGTCGGCCTGGTTCATGCGGATCGTCACCTCTCCCCCCTCCCCGGGGCGCGGCGCCTCTTCGGCGACCAGCTGGGAGAGGACGCCGGCGACGCGGCTGGGGACGGTCTGGAAGGACTGACGGGAGATGCGCTCGTTGGCGGCGCGCAGGCGGCGGACGAGCGCGGCGACCAGCTTCACGGTGATCTCCGGGTGGCGGGCCAGCAGCGCTCGCACGTCGCCGGCAGGCAGGGCGAGCAGCTCGCCGTCGGTCAGTGCCTCGACGCTGGCCGAGCGCACCTCGCCGTCGAGCATCGCCAGCTCGCCGAAGATGTCGCCGGAGCCGAGGGTGGCAAGGGTGATGGCGCGCCCGTCGGAGTGCTCGCGGGTGACGCGGAAGCTGCCGTCGCGGACGATGTAGCAGGCGTCGGAGTGGTCGCCCTCGTGGAAGACGCGGACCCCGGCCGGGAAGGCACGGGGAACCGCGACGCGTGAGAAGCGCTCCAGCTCGGCCTCTTCGAGGTCGGAGAAGAGCGGCACGCTCCGCAGCAGCTCGACCGGGCCCTCCTCCATATCCCCCATATCTCGATTATCGCCGGCCTGCTCGGCAACGCCGCTCTCTGCCGAACGAAACGAAAGCGCGCCATGCAGGCTTGGCGCGAAAGTCCGTCGTGAAGAGACCGGTGCCGGCGCAGAATTCGCATGCGTATGGGCTATCGGAATCGGTGAGAGAAAACCAGTAGACGCCGGCGATCCGCCAGGAGAGCCGGCCGGCGGAAAGCAGTCCGAATGCCTCGTACAGTTTCTGCGCTTGGCCGATGGGACCGACCCCAAACGGTTCGCCAAAGGGTTTCGAGCTCCAGCCCAGCTCGGTGATCCATAGGGGCATACGGCTAGCGCCGTGTCGTCTCATCACGCGTCGCACTGAGGCGACGATGGAAGCCAAATCGAGATAAGAAGCCGGATAGGAGTGGATGGCCACCCCTCTGACGCTCTTCCCGGCGCCGGATCTGAAGAGACGGGCAAGAAACGCCGTCGCGCGGTAGACGCCCCGTGACTTCGACATCGTGGCGTAGAGACCGGCGAGCAGTATCCGGGCTCTTGAGTCGACGCTCGTGATCGCCCGTCGCGACTGCTTCAACAGCGTTGCGTACCGAGCCGGGTCCGGCGGGTCCGCGAATGCTGGGTGGTTTGGCTCGTTCCATATCTGCCATGTGACGATCGGCTGGGGTCGCAGCTCCCGGTGCTCCAGCCAAAGCTCCCCACCAGTGCCGTAACGGCGAACCGCCGCCCTTAGAAACCCGGCCCATGCCTCTTGCTGGTCTGAAGTGTCGACCGGGAGAATGGAGCCAGACGGCGCCGCCCAGCGTGGCGAGGAGAGCAGGAACGGCAGCACCTGGATGCCATGTTTGGCGGCCGGCAGGACAACCGCATCAAAGGGGGACCAGTCGAAGACTCCCGGTGCCCGCTCGACCTGGGACCAATTCAGAGGCGCTCGGATGCTCCTGACACCCCCTTGCTTGATGCGAGCCAGCTGGGGCGAGTTGGGTGCGGTCACCGGCACCACGCCCCAAAAGCCGGGCGGAGTGGACAGAGTAGCGAGGGCGGCGGGGGCGAGGATGGCAGCGAGGCCGCAGGCGGCCAAGGCGGCCGCCGCCATCCGCCGAGGCCCGATCACGCAATAGGCCGCTCGCGCGGGCCAGCGGCGTCGCGACCAAAGAAGGGCACTACCCGCGCGCCGACGAGAACCGCGGCAGTGGCGAGAAGCAAGCCGAGCAGCAGCGGAATGCCGGTCCCGTCGAGGGAGGTGGCAAGCGCTCTCGGGAGGGAGGGCGGGATGAAGTCCGAGGGAGGCGCCGCCGACTTGCGATCCAGAGCAGTGATCGGCGGGGGCGCGCCGAGCGCCGGCGAGCTGCCGATCAAACGCAGCGTCCAGACGTCCCGCGGCGTAAACGCCCCAGGCTCCTCGAGGGCGGATTCGACAACGCCTGGCAGGTAGGCGGAGTGTGGCGCGGGGGAGCCGGAGATCGGGCTCGGACCCCCGGCGCTGGGCGCCGCCGGAACGTACTGGATCCCGGCGGGGGGCATCGCGACGGCGGCGGGGGGCTGAAGCGCGGCGAGGGAGAGGCAGACGGCGAGGGAGAGGCGTGCGAGCGCTTTCACTTCGACGAGTCCCGGAAAGCACGCGCCGCCGCCGCCCGCTCCGCCAAGAAGTCGTTGTCGACGAGCAACCATCTGCCATCGTCCCGGGTCAGGCGGAAGGTCACCGGGCGCCGCGAGATCATGTCGATCCGGTTCGACTTCGTGACGGTGGCGCTGATCACGATCGCATAGACCAAGGCGTGGCCGTCCCTTACCGTCACCTCCTCTATCCCCGGCATCGCCAGGTTGGGCGGACCGGCCGCTCTGAGCTGCGCGGCGATGTGCTCCTCGTCCGTCACGCCGTTGGCGTAGGAGCGCGCCGCGGTCTCGGCGTCGTTGAACTGGAGGGCCTGCCACCAGGCGAGCAGTGTCCCGGTCGGGGTGCGCTCCCCCGCGTCTTTGATCTCGCTCTCGGTGATCAGCAGCGTCTGGGGATCCCTCGGGGTTTCCCCGTCCGCCGTCTCCGACCCGCTGCAGCCCAGCGTCCCGATTGCCAGAGCCGCCAGAACGGCGACGCACAGCCCCCCGCGAAAAGCCTTCCCTCCCGTTCCCATGGCGGAGCAGTAAAACAGACCCTACGGATTCGCCCGGTCCCGCCGGAGCAGCGGCGAGCGAGGGTAGAGCGTCCGCGCCCGGTTCATCGCTCGCAGCGCCTGTGAGGGATCACCCGAGCGCAAGAGCAATCGCGTCCGCACTGTCCAGAGGCGCCAGTCTTCCGGCGCCCGAGCGATCGCGGCCGAGAGCTCGGCTTGGGCCTCTTTGAACCTGCCCTCCAACTCAGCGAGGAGAGCCAGTTGCAAACGGGGCGGCGCGGCCCATGGTTCGATCGCCGCGGAGCGAGCGGCGGCCGCCACTGCCTCGTCGAGGCGACCGGCGCGTGCTGCGGCCCGGCTCTCCTCCAGCTGACTCTGGGACAGGTAGAGGATCGCGCCTGCGAGCAACGGCACGAGGCAAAACGCGCAGGCGGCCGCACGGGTCGTTGGAGCCAAGCTCGGGCGAGATGCCGCGCCGGCCTGCAGAGCTCGTCGCGTGCAAGCCGGGCCGGTCAGCAGAGCGCAGGCGACTATCGCGGGCGCAAAGGTCGCCGGGAGCTGCCAGGTCCAGTCGAGAGCGGCGGAGACCATCGCGGCGGCGACCAGTCCGGCGCACGCGGCTGTTCCGTTGGCGCCGCCGGAGTCCGCCCTACATCGCCATGCGCAGGCGAGCGAAAGCAGCAGGAAGCCGGCGAGGAGAAGGCCGCCAATCGCTCCAAGCTCAGCCAGCGTCTCAAGGAAGAGCGAATGCGCATTGCGAAGCGTGTACGGGATCGAGGCGTTGCGATACCACCATGCCTCGTAGCCGCCGGCGCCGATCCCGCGCAGGGGCTGTGACTCGAACGCATCGACCGCGGCCGACCAGAACTGGTAGCGACCGCTGCCGCTGCCGCTGATCAGGTGGTTGGTGACGAAGTCGTCTCTGATCCGCTCCGAAGCTCGCGGCGACGCCTTGAACTCCTTCCACAATCCAGCCTCGCTCGCCGCTAGGACGCCCGCACCGAGCACGGCGCAAAGCACCGCCGCGGCGGCGGGCAGCCAGGAGCGGCGCACCGAGAAGATCGCCACCGTCATGACGCCGGCGATCGCCGCCGCGAGGCCACCGCGCGAGGAGGTCAGGTAGATCACCAGGAGCGGCAGCGGGAGCGCGGCCCAGGCGGCCGCTCGGCGCTTCGCGGTGCTCGCGGCAAGGCCGAGCCAAGCGAGCAGGACGGTCGCCGCGGCCATGCAGGCGGCCAGGCCATTCCAGTAGCCGATCGGATAGCTGAGGCGACCGCGCGCCGAAGGCAGCAGTTGCTGGAGCTCGCGATCGCCGCTGAGCAGGTCGGGCAAAAGGCGCGCGAGCAGTGCGGCCGCGGCGACGACGAGCAAGCCGATCAGCAGTCCATACAGCCACGACCGGGCCTCGTCGCGACGAGAGCAGAGCAGGACCAGCGCGAACAGGCCAGCGTAGGCAGCGGCGCGAACCGCCGCCTCAAAGGCCTGGCCCGCGTCGCTCGCCCAGAGCATGGAGGCTGCGGTGAAGACGGCGAACAGGCAGAGCAGACCGAGCGCCAGCACGCCGCTGCTCGTCGGTCGGACGAGAGGGAGGACACCCAGGCCGATCCCGAGCAGGGCGGACCACCAGAGCACTACGGCGGCGGCGCCGACGAAGGCGGGCGAGTAACCGCCATCGGCGAAGGCGGTGACGACTACGCCTGCGGCGCCTCCGATTGGAACTACGCGGCGGTACTTCACCCGCTTAGTTCGACCCTGATCACCGGCGACGACCGGCGGCAGTGTTAGACACCTCGTAAATCTATATGTTTACGATAGGCAGTAACCCAGGATCGTCACGAGCTTCCGGTAGGGGATCCGGATAGCGCGCGCGCCGGGGCAGGAGGGCTTCGAGATGCGCGTAATCCTTTTTATCCGCACGGATGCAGGACACCTGCTCGGAGGTCCGACCGAGCAGGTGCGTCGCTACGCTGCGGCGATCCGCGAGCGAGGCGGAGAAGCGGTCGTCTGGGCGTCGACAGAGCAGCCGGTAGGCCGTTTCGACGTCGCCCATCTGCTCAACCTGGACTGGCCGCTGGAGACGGCGCGCCAATTCGAGTTGGCGCGTCGATGCGCCGACAAGGTGGTCATCTCGCCGATCTATCCCCGCCGTGAATGGGTGGCCGCCTTTCACAGCAAGGGCCGCAGTGGCCTCGCCCACGGCGTCTCCCGGATGGTCGGCGTAGAGGGCTTCAAACGCCTGCGCAACCTGCGCTGGGCGTTCGCCGGAAACGGGCTGGGAATAGAGGGGGCACGGCAGCTGATGAACGGGGTCGCAAATCGCCAGCGCCAGATTCTCGATCAGTGCGATGCGTGGTTCCCCCTGGCTGCCGGCGAACAGAAGGCCGTCGAAGAGGATTTCGGCCTGCGGGCCCGCCACGCCGTGACCATCCCCAACGGCGCCTCCTGGGCGGACGAAGACTCGCGGATTCCCAAGCTTCCCGAGGGATTCATCCTCAGCGCCGGGCGGGTCGAGGCCGGCAAGAATCAGCTCTCCGTGGCAGAAGCGCTGCGGCGGATGGACCTGCCGGGCGTCTTCGTCGGCCCCCCGAACCCGCGGCATCGGAGCTACGTGAGGCAGTTCGCCGAGGTGGTTGAGAGCTCGAAGAACCTCGTCTGGCTCGGAGAGATCCCCCGGCACGAGCTGCTGCAGCTCTATCCGAAGGCTGGGGCGCACGTGCTCGCCAGCTGGTTCGAGGTTGTCCCGCTGGTCACCCTCGAGGCGATCGCCGCCGGCTGTCCGGTCGTCCAGGCAACCCGCAGCTATGCCGACGAGTATCTTGGCCCATCGGCCACCTACTGGGACCCACCGACCGGGATCGACGGGCTCGCCCAGGCGATCCGCAAAAGCCTGACGAAGGGCCGCGACTCAGGGCGAACCACCGAGCATCGCGAGAGATTGGACTGGACGAAGGTGGGCGACAAGCTGATGCAGGCATACGCCGCCGTTTGACCCTCGGCCGATGATCGTCGCCGCGCTGATCGGCGGCCTGATCCTGGTCGCGGCTACCTACATGACCCTGCCGGCCTGGGTTCGCAGAGATCCGGTCAATCCGGCGCTCATCCTGGTGGCCGCGATTTGTGTCCTCACTGCCGGCCGGGCCCTTTACGTGCTCGACCACGGCGCGTTCTTCCTCATCTTCGACACGCAATTCTCACTCTCGAGCCATAGCTCCGACTTCGCGCTTGGCGTCCTGGCGCAGTTGGGAGGCGTGGCGCTTTTTGTGCTCGGTGTAGCCGGCGTGACCCGCCTCGGCAAAGTGCGCGACCCCGCTCCCCCCGCGGATACCCTCGCGGACGAACCGAGGCGGCTGGACAAGCGCGTGCTGCAAGGGGGCCTTCTCGTGGGAGCGGCGGTCTCACTGGTCGCCCTCGCGCTCTTGATCGAGCAGGCCGGAGGGTTGTCCCTATACCTCGACGCGCTGCGCAATCGCCAGTTCTTCTTCGCCCATGAGGGGGCGCAATTCGTCGCTCTCTCCGCCTTCCCTGCAGCCGTGCTTGCCTGGTTCACCGCCGAAGCCAGCCCGGGGCGATCGCGCCGCTGGTGGGCTGCCGCCACCGCGCTGATCTGCGCAGCCTCGGGGGTCGCGTTGGCCGGCGGTGCGCGCTCCCCTCTCGTCTTCCTCTTCCTCCTTCCTCTCCTGCTCGTGTTCCACACCCGGGTGCGGCGACTCGATTGGCGCGCCGCCGGCGCCATCGCGCTGATCCTCTTCGTCGCTGTCTCCGGCTTCCGGGTGGTAGGCCGCGATTCGAGCGCAACCGCATCGGGGAGCCTGTACGCCCCCGGGGTCGTGGGATTCCTCACCAACGCGTTCGCGAGTCCCGACAGCCGCCTCCCTGACACGGTTGCCGTCCTGCGCGCCGAGTCTCTACCCTCCAAAGAGGGGCGCACGGCGCTTGCCGCGGTGAGCGCGCCGGTGCCGCGAGGAATCTGGCCGGACAAGCCGCGAGGTGGCAACGAGCAGCTGGCGGCAACTTTGTACCCGGCGTCCTTCCGGCCGGCGCTCGGATTGAGCCTCGCCGGGGAGGCGATATGGAACTTCGGCTGGCCGGGGCTGATCCTGTTCGGAATCTTCGGTGCGGTCGTCGGAGCGGCGTATCGGGGTGTTCGGCGCGTTCCCGGCGACCCCCTGCGGCTCGTGCTCTACGCCGCCACGCTGGGTGTCGTCCTGATTGCCACGCGGGGCGACCTCTTCGCCGGGGTGCTCGGCTTCTTCAAGGCATTCGCGCCGGCAATCCTTCTTCTCGGCCTCGGCATCTGGGTCGCTGCACGGGGGGAGGCGGCGGAGAAGCGGCCGACCCGGACCGCGCTCGAGTACCTGACGGCGACCCTCGCCGGGCGCGGCGCCGTGTTTCTGGCGCTCGCGGTCGCGGCCGCCGTCCTGCCGGTCGGGGACTACGCGCGTTTTGCGCTCGCCTACCAGAGCGCCCTCTTCATCGCCTACCAGATCGCCTATCCCTTCAACGTCGCCGGCTACCGGCTCGGCCCGCGGCCACACCCCGCCGCGCTCTTGAAGCGTTTGGGGATCGCAACCGTCGCGGGCGCTGGAGGCGGTGCCCTCGCAGCGGCCATTCTGGTCCCTGAGGCGACCGGGGCGGTCATCGGCGCCAACGCGGCCTTTGCCGCGGCGGCCAGCCTGGCCATGGTGGCCCTGGGGCAGGCGCAGGCCGCGGGCTTCGCACTGAGCTTCGCGCGCTGGAACGCGGCGGGCTCCCTGGTGTTCCTCGCCCTCGCCGGCCTGGCGGGGGCACCCGCCGGCGAGTTGATCGCCGCGGCGGCCGGCATGGTCGCCGCGCCGGCGATCCTCCTCACGCGGCTGTCCTCGATCACCGCCAACGACGGCGAGCAGCCGATCGGTCGACCGGAGCCGGCGGTGTTCGGCGCCGGGCTGATCTTCAATCTCGCCTTCGTGCTGGTGCTCGTGCTCGTCAACGACGAGCTGGGCGCCAGCGAAGCCGATGCCGTCGCCTTCCTCTTCACCTTGCTGCTGGCGACCCTGGCCCTCCCCCTCCAACTCGTATCGCTGACGCAGCCGCGGCTGATCGATTCGCCCTCGGAAACGCTTCGCCGGCGTTTTTCAGCGACTCAGGGCACCCTGGCGACCGCTGTGACGCTCGCCGGCCTCGCCGCAGCCGGGCTGGCGACCGCCCAGGGCTGGACCGAGTGGGAGCTCGCCGCGCCAATCGCCTTCAGCGCCCTCCCCATCGGCTTCGGCCTCGCCGGGGGCAACGCGCTGCTCGTCTCCACCAATCCCGACCGGCGGTTGCTGCTGGCGCCCGCCGTATTCACGGGCCTCCTCCTCGCCGCCGCGGCGCTGGGCGACGCCTCGGCCTCGCAGCTGACGCTTGCCTGGGCAGCCGCCGCAACGGCGGGGAGCCTCGTCCAAACTCGCCTGCTGCCCGAGCGCGAGATCGTGCGGCGGCTTGCGCGGGGTCTGCTGACGGCCGGATCCTGCCTGGCGATCGGCTACGTGGAGCCGCTCGCCGGCGGAGCGGCGGCCGCCGCCATCCTCGCCTTGGGCCACCGCTCGCTTCGTTTCTCCCTACTCTCCGCGCGGGACCTCGTCGCCGCTCATCGCTAGGCGCGGTAGGCGGGCCACGGAGGACGCCGACCGAGCAGCTCGGCCAGCCGCTCGACGTCCGGCCGGTAGAGCGCGGTCAGCCGCTCCCGGTCCTCCATCCGAATCGGCGGCTTGGGGGCGTCCTTCGTCAGCGACCTCTTTAGGCGGGCCCGAGCGCCGCGAGGCAGCAGGCGCCGGGAAACGACGCGAGCGCGCGGGCTGCTGAAGATCCGCCCCGCGAGCCCGGCGCGGGGCCGGCGGTAGGGATTGTGCGCCTCCGGGCTCAGGGAATCGGCATAGCCCCCGTCGACGCCCAAGAAGTCGAGGACCTGCCGCACGTTTGCGGTCGGATCGGCGACCAGGTCCTCGAAGAAGAGAACGCGCAGGTCGGAGCCGAAAAGACGTCTATAGCGGGCCACGTCCTCCGCGTAGCGGCCGATCGTGACGTAGAGGCCGCTCACACCCCACTCCAGCCGCTCGGAACCGGAGAGCTCGTCCTCGATCGCGTGGCGGAACGAGCGGCGCTCGACGCCGTCACGGACGTCGGCGAGGAAGTGCGAGTAGGCCCGACTGACCGGCTCTCGCAGCATGATCACAGCCTTCGCGGTGGGACAACACTCGCGAATCCTCCCCGCCGCATCCGGCACTGTCAGGTAAGAGGTGCTCGACTCACCGCGCACAGGCCGGTCTCCGGCGTCGCGGAAGAGGTTTAGGTAGGGCCGCTCATCGTCGATCGTGGGCAGGAACGGCCGGCGCTCGGGGCTCGGCTCAAGCCGCGAGAAGTAGTGCGGCTCCTTGACGGCGGCCATGTAGATCTCCGGATGTCCCATCAGGTAGGCGTGCAGCGACGTGGTACCGGCCTTCGCAGCCCCCACGACGAAGAAGTTCGGCCACCCCCCGGACATCGGATTCAACGCGCGGAGGCGGTCAGTTTGCGCGGGCCGCGGCTGAAGCCGGCGTTGAGCAGCGCCTCTTCGTGGCCGGAGCCGATCACGGGCTCGCCGTCGAGCTTCTCGATTCCGAGCTTGGGAAGGCGGCCGGCGGAGACTGCGTCGGCGAGGGCTTGGGCGGCCTCGGCGAGGGCGGCGTCGTCCAAGTCCCTGAGGCGGAGGATGCCGCGGCCGCCACGCTCGACGTATATGAGCGGCTCGCCGTCGCGCAGCAGCAGGTGGGCGCCTGGGGCGCGGGCGGGACGGCGGCCGCTGGGCGGCTTCGGCCAGGGAAGGGTGGCGCCGTAGGGATTGGCCGGGTCGGTAGCGGCAAGGACGAGATAGGAGCCGTCCTCCATCGGCAGGGAACGGAGGCGCTCGACCGCGCCGGGGAGGGCGAACTGGGCGCCGCCGAGGCCCTCGACGAAGTAACCCCGCCGGGCGGTCCCGAGCAGTTCGAGGTTGCCCAGCTCGGCGTAGAGGGTGGAGAAGCCGCCTGGGATTCCCTCGGCGAGGACTGTCTCGCGGGTGACGATGCCGTGGCGCTCCAGCATCAACTCGGCCTGGGCGCGGAGGCGCGGGCCGGTGGCGGGGGCATTCTCGAAGAGCGGCGCGGTCAGCGACCAGCGCCCCTGGACGGCGGCTCCCGCGGTGGAGCGGCGGCGAGCGAAGCGGCGGCCTCCCGGGCGCTCTTGCGGCGGGACGGCGCGCAGGCGGGGGGCACGGAGGGGAGAAAAAGCGTCGTTGGTCACCTCGCCCGACCATGCGAGGTCCCAGAGGGCGGTATGCAACTCCTCGGTTGGGAAGTCGAGGTCGGCCAGCAGGTCGAGCCAGAAGCCGGGGCCGCCGGCGAGGCGCTCGCGGATCGCGTCGTGGGCCTCGCCTTCGGGGCGCTCCAGCTTGGCGTTGGCCGGCGGTGGGCCGGCGAGGCGGACGTCCTCGCGGAAGTAGAGGGCGACGCGGCCGTCGCTGCGGCCGAGCGGGCCGGCGCCAATCCAGACGACCTCGCCGCTGGTGCAGAGCTCGTCCAGCCAGGTGGGGCTGTAGGCGCCGAGACGGCGCGGCAGCACGTCGCCCTCCCAGACCTTGGGGGTGAGGGAGACGCCCTGCAGCGGGACCAGGGCTTCGCGCAGGCGATCGATGCCGGCGCCGCCGGCACGGTGGGCGTCGACGTTCTGCCAGCTGGGTAGGAAGCGGGCGAGGCGGTCGCGGGCGGCGGGCTCGACCTCGCGCCGTAGGTGGGCGAGGCTGGCGCGGCGGACGCGGCGCAGGACGTCGGCGTCGCACCACTCGCGCTCGGTCCCGCCCGGCAGCAGCTCGCCGCGGACGAGGGCGCCCTCGCGCTCCAGCTCGCGCAGCGCGGGGGCGAGGTCGACGCCGTAACGGGCGGCGAGCTGGGCGGTCGGGAAGGGACCGTGGGTGTGGGCGTAGCGGCGGACCAGGGCGCGGAGCGCGTCGGGGTGATCCTCGAGGAAGGTCTCCGGCAGGCCGGCGGGGGGCGGGACGCCGAGCGCGTCGCGGTAGAGGCCGGCGTCCTCGGCGGCGATGTAGCGCTCCTCGCCCGCGATCCGGACCTTGGCGACGCGCCGCTCGCTGAGCAGCTTCTCCAGCATCGAGGCGGCCGAGTAGCCCTCGGAGACCCGTTCGGCGCACT
>Ga0075423_10000437_pt1 | contig 33534 bp, 39 predicted proteins | sample SoiMethybrSBSTD2_FD_80114 | JGI IMG/M metagenome (GOLD analysis project Ga0075423, IMG submission 80114) | Bulk soil microbial communities from a Populus tree surrounding site in Tennessee, USA - Soil MetaG P. TD hybrid SBSTD2 | ecosystem: Environmental > Terrestrial > Soil > Tree plantation...
CAAATTCGCCATCGCGATCATCGTGTCGAGGCGATACAGCGCGTCGCGTGGACTGTTGGCGTGAATCGTCGTCAAGCTGCCGTCGTGGCCGGTGTTCATGGCCTGCAGCATGTCGAGCGCTTCCTCACCGCGCACCTCGCCGACGATGATGCGGTCGGGGCGCATACGCAGTGCGTTGATGACAAGGTGCCGCTGTCGGATGGCGCCCTTGCCTTCGATATTGGGTGGCCGTGTCTCGAGCCTGACGACGTGACGCTGGCGCAGCGTCAGCTCCGCGGCGTCCTCAATCGTCACGACGCGCTCGGAGCCAGCGACGAAACTGGAGAGCACGTTGAGCATCGTGGTCTTTCCGGCGCCGGTGCCGCCGGAGACGATGATGTTGAGCCGCGCGCCGATCGCGCCCTTGAGGAACTCGAGCATCGGCCGGGTCAGCGACTCACGATCCACGAGGTCGTCGGCGCCGAGGCGGTCGGTGCGAAACCGGCGGATCGACATCGCTGGACCGTCGAGCGCCAGCGGCGGGATGATGACGTTGACGCGCGATCCATCTTGCAGGCGGGCGTCGACCATCGGGCTCGACTCGTCGATGCGCCGGCCGACCGCGCTGACAATCCGCTCGATGATCTGCATCAGGTGCTTGTCATCGCGGAACGCGATGTCGGTCTCTTCGATGCGCCCCTCGCGCTCGACGTAGATCAGGTCGGCGCGGTTGACGAGGATGTCGGAGATGGCCGGATCCTTGAGCAGCAGTTCAAGGGGCCCGAGCCCGAACAGCTCGTCGAGGACATCCGACGACACCGTCTCGCGCTCGAACAGGCTGAGCGGCATCGTCGCGCTCTCGCGATCGAGGATGCCGGCGATCACGTTGCGGATTTCCGGCTCCGCATCCGCCCGCGAGATCTGCGTGAGCCGATCGAGATTCAGCCGGTTCAACAGCTCCTGATGCACGCGCCCTTTGAGCTCGAGGTACCGCGATGTGCGGTCGTCGACCAGCCTCGGACGCGCCGTCGCCGGTGAAGAAGCGATTCCGGTACTCATGCTGTCCCCTTATGCGCGACGAAATGCCAGGCGTCCGAATACACCCGACGGGCGTTCGCGTTTCTGTTTCACGAGCCCGCCGAGATCCCCCGCCAGGCTGCGGAACGAATCGGCAAGCGCCCCTTGGTCGAGCGCGACCGGTCGACCGACGTTCAACGCTTCGATCGCGACGCGGTAGTCGCTCGGAATCAGGTGCTTGACGGCGTCGCCGATGACGCGCTCGACGTCGGCGTGCGCGATGTCGGCGCGGCGGTCGAAGCGATTCATCACCGCCATGACACGCGATGAGCCGTAGCGCGTTCGCAGCATGTGCGCCAGCCGGCCGGCGCTGCGCAGTGAGGGCAGCTCCTGACTCGTCACCACGACCATCGTGGACACGATCTCGAGTGCGTCGAGCGTCGACACGTCGGTTCGCGGCAGATCCAGCAGCACGTAGCGATACCGGCTCGCGGCGAAGTCGATGAGTGCGCGCACACGCTGCGGATCGACGGCGCCGTGGCCAATGCGGTCCGACGCGGCCAGCAGGTCGATGCCGGACTTGGTCTTCTCGACAACGCTGCTGAAGAACGCCTCGTCGATGCGATGGATGTTCTCGAGCGCATCGAGCACGGAGAAGCGCGGCTCGACGCCGAGGAATAACGCCGCGTCGCCGTGCCCGATGTGGCAATCGATGACCAGCACGTCGGCCTTCGTCACGCGCGACAACATCGCCGCGGTATTCACCGTCAGTGTGGTCGTGCCGAGGCCACCCTTCGCGCCCACGAACGCGAACACCTGACCCGTCTGCTGTGGCGCCGCCCCGTTGACCACTCGACGGATCGCTTGCTCGAGGGCATCCGCTGTCACCGGTTCGTGCACGCACTCGCTCACGCCGAGGCGCATCGCCTCGAGCATCAGGTGGGGATCGAGCGTCGAGGCCACGAGCACGACTGCAGTGCCGGGATGCTGTTTGCGGAACGCCGCCAGGGCGCCAGGCAGCTGCGACTGCCCGCGGACGTCGACGATCAGTGCCCCCGGCGCCGGTGTCGACGTGGAGGGCGCACCGAGACTCTGTCTGTCCAGACGCGTGGCTTTGAAACCGGCCGCGCGCAGCCCCTCGTCGAGGCGTGAGTCCGTGCTGAAGATGGCGACATGAATCACGGGGTTCCGCCTTTACCGAATCAGTTGGATCTGCCAGAGGAACGCCGCCTGCGGGTTGATCGCCGGCGTGGCACCCGTCTGCAGGCCTGGCGCTTCAGTCAGGTACCCGACCACGTCGTTGCCCTGCATTCGATCGATGAAGAACCCCAGGATGTTGACGATGGTGAACGTCGGCAGTCCCTGTCGGCGCGTCGAGTCGTACACCGCCGTGTTGTAGACCGGCACCGCAACCACACGCGGGCTGCTCGGCGCGCACGGCGTGCTGGTTTGCGCACAGCTGTTGGTGACCGAATTCGTCACCGGATCCCATCGCGCGTTTGGATCCATCGCAATGAGGTCGTTCACGCCCTGACGGGTCGGCCCGATCATGTTGCCGTTCTCACTCTCGAGCACGTCGCCGATTCCGATGGCGATACCAGAGCAAGAGGAGATGTTGTCGCGGTAATCGTCGCCGCCCGTGCTGTTGCCGCTGTAGCGAGGAATGCGCACCGGCTGAAACACGCCGGGTGAAATCGCGTCCGACGGACCGCCCTGCTTCAGCACGACGCGCCGGCCGAGATCGCCGCCTTGCGACTGCGGCTGCGCCGTGAATCCCGTACCGGGTCCGCTCGACGATGGTGGCGTGTAGACGTCGGGATCCGGCAGCGGCGTCGGATTCCCACCGCTGGTGACAGTCTCAAAGCGATCGTCCTCGGTCCATGCCGGTGGACTCTCGATCGGCGGCGTCACGTCGTGGCGGTCGAACCACTTGTCGGGAATCGTCCACGGCTTCATGCAATCGCTCGAGTCGGCAACCGCCACGCGCGCCGTTGCCGTGGCGCGAACGTCCTGATTGAGCAGGCCGATGGCGTTGCCGAAGATGGACGGCAGCGCGTTGCCGCGCGCCTGGGTGCGATAGACGTCGACCCGAATACACGGCGTGAGGCCGTTGACGTCTGCCGGACACATGGCCGCCGGCTGGTCGGTGAAATAGACGTCGGTGGCCATCGCCACGCTCGGAGCCTGGTGCCAGATCCAGTTGGAAATCGCCATCTGTCGCGCCGACGCGCGGCCGGGCCCAGTCGGGGTTCGATCGGTCCAGCCGTTGGCGTCGAAGGCCATGGCCACCGCGCCCGCGAGCGCACCCGCGTCGGCGGCATTCTGCGCCTGACGTCGTCCGACCCACATCACGCCGAAGTCGACGACGAAGGTCAGGAACCCGATCAGGACGAGGAGTGCGATCAGTACGTGCACCATGATGGCGCCGCGCTCGGAGTGTCGTGTGGATCCCAGCATGTGTCCCTCGCCTTGCGTCAGCGTCGGCCCGCATCAGCGACCGGCGGGGCATCGACCGTGCCGCCGCCACCTTCGAGACGTCCGCCGAGATCGTCCCCCGACGGCAGGAAACGTCCGGGCATCGTCGGCAGCGGCGGCACTTCATCAGGATTCAGTGCGCGCACGAGCCGCGGTGTAATCAGCACGAGCAGCTCTGTGCGTTCCTTCCGGTCGGCCTTGCTCGAGAACAAGTGGCCGATGATCGGGATCTGACTCAACATCGGAATCGCCGCCGTGTCGATCTGCGCGGAGTTGTCGATCAAGCCGGCGACGGCAAACGACTGGCCGTCACGAAGTTCGACCTCGGTCTCCGCACGTCGTGTATGTAGGGCCGGGATGCGGAACCCTTCGAGGGTGATGCCGTTGTTGAAATCGAGATCGCTGACTTCGGGACGCACCTTCAGCCGGATCAGATCGCCGGCAATGGTCGGCGTGAAGTTGAGGCGGACACCGAATTCCTTGAACAGGATCGAAACCTGGCCGAGTCCGTTCACGACCGGTACCGGGAACTCGCCGCCGGCGAGGAAGCTCGCCTCTTTGCCGTTGTAGGCGATCAGGTTCGGTTCCGCGAGACTTTGAAAGTGGCCGGTCTGCTTGAGGGCGCGCACGAGCGTCCCGGCGTTCCACTTCGTGTTGAAGAGAAAGATGTTGAGGAAATCGCTAAAGTCCATCTTGCCCTTCAGGTCGAGCGACGTGGGTGTCTGCGTCCGCTCGAGATCCTTGAACTCGACCGACGGAAACTGCCCCGATGTGCCTCGGCCGATCCAGTCGCCGACGCCGGTGGGGCCGGTGAACAGCGACGTGCCAAGCTCGCTGAGCGTTTTGCGATTGACCTCGGCGATCCGGACCTGCAGCATGACCTGCTGCGCGTCGCTGCCGCCGGGCACTTGCAGCATGTTGATGACGTTCGCCTTGGGCTGCGCGGCCCGCACCACCTCGCCGATGCGCAGCATCACCAGGGTGCTCGATGCCCGTCCCGACAGCACGATGCCGTCGGCGTTCATCGTCACCGTGATCTCTTCGTTGGGAAACAACTGGTGCAGCTGCTGCTCGAGCGGGCTGATCGGCTGTTCGACGACGATGTCGTACTGCATCCGCTGATCGCCGCCCCAGAGCATCAGCGTGATCGTGCCGGGCGCTTTGCCGTCGACCAGCACTTCGCGCGGCTTGACCACCACCGCATCGGCGATCGCTGGATTGGTGATCGCGATTCGGGTGACGTCGAAGTTGGTGGTGACGATCGTCGATCGACCGGCGGTCACCTGTACCTGCGGGTACTTCGGCGGCGGGGCCTGCGCCGAAACGGTTGCGATCGCGATCAGGACAACGAGTGATGCATGAAGTACGGCGCGCATTAGTTCACCACCTCGGCGCTTCGCTTGGCGGCACGGATCGCTTCAACTGTGTAGACGGGCGGCGCCGGCGGCGCCGGCGGGGCCACCTTGGCGACCACTCGGTTGTGGGTGTGATCGACCACCGGTTCCGGCCCCGTTCCCTTCATCAGCGCATTCAGCTTGATGCCGCGGGTATCGGTAGACTTGATGTCGAGCGGATTGCGGAGGGCGAGCGTGATCTTGCCCTCGTTCGACGCCAGCGCGATGCGCTCGGCGTCTTCGGGGAGCACGGCCACCGTCACGACCGACGTCGCAATCGGTTCACCACTCTTCGACTTTTCCTGGTCGTACTTCGTGCCTGCGGTCAGCACCTGTACTTTGCTGACGACCGTGCGCGTCATCGGCTCGTCCTGCGGACCATTGGTCGGCCGCACCGTAACGAGGACGTCGACGATAGTGCCTGGCACGACGAATCCAGCGACGCCGACCACTTCGTTCACCTTGACAGAGATCGCCCGCATCCCCTCGGGGATCACTGGAGGCAAGCCAGCGCCCGCCTCGAGCGAGGCGACCTTCGTCGTCGTGATCGGCTCGTTTTCACCAATCGGGGAAATCACGCCGCGGTCGACGAGCTGCTTCGGATCGCTGAATGCGCCAGCGACGGGATTACGCGATGGCCACGCGACGACGCGCAGGTGATTCGGGTGAATGCGCGTGCCCATTGTCAGCGGCTGGGCGGCGACGACGACCTGCATGCTGGCCACTTCGACCTCGCGCACAGGCATCTGCAGCACGGCGCGATAGATCCCGTAGCTGCCCAGCGCGGCGGTGACCACCGCCACCAGCATGACCATCAACGTGCGATGCTGCTTCTTCATGTGTTCTCCCTTTACGGCGCTGCCTGTGCCTCGGTACGCATGACCGACTGGGCGTTCAGCGTGACGGTCCCGAAGTTGCCGAAACCACCGAGCACGACGAACTGATAGGTGTAGTTGAGCGTCACGGCCCTGGCGGTGAAGGTACCGGCTGTGGTCGCCACCGGAATGTTCACGACGCTCGTCGTGTGTGCACCTGTGAGTCCCGATGCCGCGAGATAGGCATCAACGCGACTCTGCACGTCGACCGGCGCATACCCGGGCAGCACGCCGACGCGTGCGCCTTCACGCGCCGCGTTCGTGACCGCCTCGTAGGTGCGAAACATCATGCCGAAATCGATGATGCCGGCGATGAGCAACAGGAGAATCGGCATGACGATCGCGAACTCGATCAGCTCGGCGCCGCGTTCAGATCGCCAGTGGCGCGTCGTTACAGCCATAGCGTCACCACCGTTCCAACGAGAATTGGAATCGCGTACGCCACGCGAGGAGCGGTGGACGATTCCAGCGTGAGGCCAGGTACGGCTTTGATTCCAGCGAGGCTCCAGTACCCGAACATCGAGCACACGTTACGGAGCGCGGTTCGCAGGTATCCGTAAGTGATCGCGACCCCGATGGCGATCAGGCCGCCGGCGAGGCCGGCGTAAATGGCGAGCCAGAAGGCGTGCGAGGGTCCGAGCCAGGCGCCGAGCGCGGCAACGAGCTTCACATCACCGCCGCCCATGCCACCGAGTGCGAAGTACGGGAGCAGGAGCAGCAGGCCGACGACCCAGCCCCCAGCCGCAAGCTGCGCACCTTCAGCGCCCGCCTGCACGAAGTGAAACGCCAGTCCGGCCAGTGCCGCCGAAAATGTCAGCGCATTCGGAATGCGACGCGTCCGGAGGTCGAAGGCGCACGCGATGATGCCGACGCCGATGACGATCGTTGGGATCAGCATGGTGACCATCAATTCGCCGGTGCCTGCGGATACCAGAGCGCTTGCGCGGCGTTGTTCCAGCTGACGTACACCGCGTTCATGATTCCCGGGAAGACATTCGCGACGACCATACTGGCGAGAGCGATCGTCGCGCCGAGAAGGACGTATTCCACCAGGTCCTGTCCGCGGTCGTCGGTGAGCAAGCGACGCAGTGAATTCATGGAGGCCACCGTTGTCGAAGGTGCCAGTCCGCCTGGCGTTCCAGGCAACTGGCACCCCGACCATCGACTAGTTAGCCGGGACCGCGTTCTGCCTGCGGCCAACCCACTGTGCGAGCGCGTCATACCACCCGTTCAAGTTGGTGCCGAGCAAGCCGGCGCCGACGACGACCGCGATCGACACGAGCGTTCCGATCAACACGTACTCGATGAGGTCCTGGCCCTCATCGTTGCGAACGAATCGAACGACCCACTGCTTCATTGGGGCTCCTTTCTTCTTGCGGCACAGCCGAGTGCCCCGCGACTAGTTAGCCGGGACTGCGGCTTGACGGCGGCCGACCCACAGGGCCAGCGCGTTGTACCAACCTTGCAGGTTGGTTCCGAGCAACCCGGCGCCGACGACGACCGCGATCGAGACGAGCGTTCCGATCAACACGTACTCGATGAGGTCTTGACCTTCATCGTTGCGAACGAACCGCACAACCAACTGCTTCATGAGAGAGCTCCTTTTGGGCGCGACTGACACGCGCGTTCCTGGTGCCAGGAGCAACGCCGCTGCCAACTCATCACCAGTCCGGCGCGGCGTCGATGCGCGCGTTGTTGGGCCGAGATCGGTCAGTCATGTCGGCGTCGACGATCACGCGATCGCGCATCTGCTCGTGAAGTTCCCGAGATCGCCAGACGATCGTCCTGACAGGTCCGCCATTCCCCACGACCATCAGGCGAGCAGATCGCTCGCAGCGCGGCGAAGCGAATCGTGCCCGGCCGGTGCCAGCAGCAGGAACTCGGCGGCGAGCAGACACGTACCACGCCTCCCTTCCTCGGCATGCACGCGACACACGCGAAACCACTCGCGATGCCGTTGTCCATCGAGATCGACGTGCAGCACGCCAACCGTTCCGACAGGAAGCTGTTCCCGCGACTCGAGCAGGCAGCCGCCGCTGCTCACGTCCCAGATGCGAATCGAGGTGGTTTTCTTCAGAGCGATCAATGTCACGGTCGATGTCTCGCGCGAACGGCTCACATCACGGTGAGAGCGGTGCCGTTCGCCGGAGGGAACAGTGGGGTCACTGACAGGCTCAGTCGATGACGCAGCGGTAACTCGCTGATGATCGGCTCGCAGCCGGTGACGGTGGCGTGCCACGATTGCGGGGCACCATGCGAGCGTGTCTCGATGATGAAGCGATCGCCAATCGATGCGGCGCACACGCTGACCGCCACGAGGCGATCCAGGTGCCAGCTCTCAACGACGGCGTCGCTGACGGTCTCCACGTGCGCGTCGGCAGGAGCAAGGAACACGGAACGCGTCTGCCGCCGTCGATCGGTCATGGAAAACATGGAGGCAACTTCAGTGCCGTGGGGAGAATCGACGCCAGGGTGCACGCTGGCTCGATTGGCGCGAGTGTTACCGCAATCCGGGCTTCGGTCGCACCGCGAGAATTCCCGCTGCCTCCAGACCGATCTCCGGGTGCGGCGGGCAAAGCGGACCGACGGATCGCTGGATCGCCAGGCGATCGCCAACCGACACGCGAGTCCGCCTGACCATGCCGGCGGCGAGCTCCACCGTCACCGACGCGCGGATCGCGCCTGCAATCCGCCAGGCGCCGAGCCGCTCGACGACCTTCACGACACGGCCGTCACCGCTGACGAAGAGCACATCGATGGGAAACTGCATGCCGACGGTATGAACGGCATTGCACGGCGCCAGCACCAACGCGTGGCGATCGGGCAGGGCGCTGCGACCGAGGAGACCGCGGCGGCGGCTCTTCGAATCGAGCGCCGCTTCGACCATGTTGGCAATCAGCGAGCCGGCTTCGCGGTCGACCAGCTCGAATGGGCCGGCGTCGCGATGAATGAGCGGCCGCAGAAACGACATCATGCCGGACGGCTCACGCACACATCCGCGTCGGCGGTCGCGGGACGGACGGCCGGGATCTGGATCAACGGCTCGATCAATCGTTCACGTGGCGCACCGCCCGAACGGAACTCGCGGAAATCGACCGTGCAGCTATGCGTCGAGAGGAAATTCAGGAATCGCTTGTAGTCGCCTGGCGTCATTCCCAGCAGCTGGACGAGCGCACGGTAATTACCGCTGGTTTCGATCAACGCTTGACGAACGATCGCGATGATGTCGGCTCGGGTGATGTCGCGGTTGATGAACATCGGGTAGACCTGCTCCCAGAACGAGCACGTGCCGGTCCTCAACGCGTCGTAGAGATGGTCGGCGACACGCTTGCGGCGCTCACGCGCCGGCACGACCGCGCCGTTCGCCGACTGGACGAGCGCAGGCGGGAGATCGCGGGCGCTCACCTTGGAGCCGACGTGCAGCCACGCCAGCTGTTCGATCACGTTCTGGAGCTCCCGCACGTTCCCGGGCCACTGGTATCGCGTCAGCACCTGCATCGCGTCGTCGGCGAGTTCGAGCGACAGGCCGCTGCGACCGACGATGTGCGACACGAGCAACGGGATGTCCTCGCGCCGATCGCGTAACGGCGGGACCTGAAGGTGGACGACCATGATGCGGTACATCAGGTCTTCACGAAACTGACCACGCGCGACGAGATCGTGGAGGCTGCGATTGGTGGCGGCGATCACGCGCACGTCCACTTTCACCGACCCAGCGTCGGAGCCGACCGGTTTGACCTCGCCGTTCTCGAGAAAGCGAAGCAGCAGCGCCTGCATGCGCAGGCTCATCTCCCCGACTTCATCGAGGAATACCGTCCCGCGATGCGCGACCTGAAACAGCCCCACCTTGTCGCGATGGGCGCCGGTGAAGCTGCCGCGGACATGGCCGAACAGCTCCGATTCGAGGAGCGTCTCGGAAATCCCGGCGCAGTTGATGGCCACAAACGGCCGCGACGACCGCGGCGACTGGGCATGGATGACCCGGGCCACGAGGTCTTTGCCAACTCCGCTTTCGCCCGTGATCAGGACCTTGGCGTGGCCGGCGGCAACACGGGCGGCAGCTGTTCGCAGCCACTCGATGCCCGGGCTCGCCCCCAAGAGGATCGGCGGTTCGATCGTGTGCTGGTGTGTGGACATCACAATATGGTGGAGAGTGGTGGAGTGACGGCGACCATCGCCGCGACACCTCTGAGCGATTCGCGGGATACGGGAAAGAGCGTCAGGAACTCTACCGCCATGTGATGCGGCCAACGCGCGTCATTCGAACGCATCGTGCGCAGCACTCGTACGGCTTCGGTGTGATGTCGTCCTGATGTCCGGAGATCGACGAATCCAACCGTTCCTTCATCGAGCGGCGACGGGCTCTCCCAGAGACAGCCGGAGTAACTCACCTGCACGATCCGAACGGGCAGACGACGGCTCAGCGCACCGCATACCGGATTGTCCTGATGGCCGAGGGTCGCGCACGGATCGATACCGCGGACGGCGTCGCCATATCTGGCGCCCATGAGCAGCGTCACTTCGTACCGCAGCGCACGGTCGCGCAAGATGATGCGGCTGCTCACCGCGCGCGCCAGGCGCGTCTGCGATTCGCCACCGCGCTCATCCGGAATCGTCAACAACAGGCGTTCGCCGCGCGGAATCGATCGTGAGGCGATGACGAGTGATTGCTGTGCGTCGAGATGCGTGATGTCGACGTCCTGGATCACCCTCATGGTGGCCATGCCGGGTTGGTCGAGGCTGTGACGTTCGCCGCGGCGTCGCTCAGTCATGGCGTGTCTTGGCTCGGTATCACACGATGCGCGAATTTCCAGCATTTCGCTGAGCAAGCGCGTTGCCACGCAGCCGATGTGGCCGTGATTGCGGGAACACGCAGCAGTGGTCGATGGTGCGATGAACTTGCCTGTGAAACGTCGTGAAGGGCCACGCCGGCGAAGTCCTCCGGCGGATTGAATAAAGACTTCGAAGATGACCGGTGACTACGACAAGTCTGACTTTCTCATGAGGACTGGCGGCTGCCGGCGTTCATGACCAAAGAAAAAGGCCGCCTGGAAGGCGGCCCCTCAGTTTCTTCGTGTCCTTCGTGTTCTTCGTGGCTAGAAGTTCACGGTGAAGTTGAGCCGCACGAAGCGCGGCGCGTAGATCGCGGACGGGTTGCCCCACGTGCCGCCGAGCGGCTGCCCGGCGACGGTCGTGTATGTGCCCTGATACGTCGTCGCGTAGTTCGTGTTGAACAGATTCCACAGGTCCACACCAACGTCCGTTCGCGTGCGGCCAAACCGCAACACCTTCGCGAAGCGCATGTCCACCTGCGTCCGGCGGTTGTCCGCGAAGATCAGGTGATCGCTGTCGGTCAGATCGATCGTCGAGTTGCCGGTCGCCAGCAGACCCGGCGGCAGCGTGCCACCGAGCAGCGTGCGGATCGTCGTATTGGGAACCTGCCAGTTCGCCGTCAGCTGCAGCGGCGGCTGCGAGCGCACGGTGGCGCTCACGAGGACGTCGACCTTCGGAATCGTGTAGCTGCCGAGGCCGCGGATCGTCGTCTCCCACGGATCGACATCACGGCAATCGCGCGGGTTCGGGCCGGTGGCGCCGTTGTTGAAATTCACGACGACGTCGCAGCGATCGTCGATGCGGCGCCCGGTCTGGCTGCCGATCGACACGAAGAGGCCGTTGCGCATGCGCGCGTTGACGCTCAAGTTGATGCCGTTATAGAAGGCGTCGCGCTCCTTGCCGTTCGTGCCGAACGTGCTTTCCTGCGTCAGGAAGTTCTGCGTCGCCGCGGTGGTGTTCGGCAGGAACACGGTGATCGGATAGTTGCCGCCGCCCGGAAGACGGGGATCCTCGGGGGCGTTGATGGTGTAGTTCACCCAGTCGGTCCGGTAATTGCGCCCCAGGCTGTCGGTCACCATGAAGCCGTGGAACGTGCGGTGGATGTAGCTCACCTCCGCCGACACCCGCGGCAACACTTGCTGCTGCAGCGTGACCTCGGTCTGATAGTCGTGCGTGCGCACGCCCCAGCCCTTGAGGAGTCCCGGGTCGACGATCGTCGTCGCGCCAGCTTTGCCGAAGTTGGCCTCGTTGCCGATCACCGCCGCACACGTGTCTACCTGCCCGGTCGCCGGACCCTGCGCGGCGTTGCTCAGCAGATCGCAGTCGACGACTTTGTCGTTGTCGTTATCCGTCCAGTCGCGATTGACCGTCGCGACCAGCGTCGCGCCCGGGTTCGTCGACGTGAACGGCGGATCGTTCGAGGCAAAACCGAGGTACTTGCCCCAGCGCAGCTTCAGCGCCGTCTTGCCGTCGCCGAACAGGTCGTAGCCGATACCGGCTCGCGGGCTGATGTCGTTGTAGGCGTCCACGCCCGGTGTCTTCTGGATCGAGATCGTCGCCGGATTCAGAAACGAGGTTCTGGAGACGCCGTTGCCTTCGACCGGCGCGTAGCTGCTGGCGCGATCCCATCGCACCGCGCCCGACAGCGTGAAGCGGCCGCGCGTGTACTGGTCCTGCGCGAAGACGCCGTGCAGCTGCGTGACCGTGTTGTTGCTCCGCGTCGGCAGGCGGTAGGTCACACGATTGGCCACGCCCTGGTTGAAGCGATAGGCCATCTGGTTTTCCTGCGCGATCGTTTCGTCAAGCTGACGGAGCCAGTACTGCTGATAGCCCACTCGAACGTTGTGCGCGCCGGTGACGTACGACGCTCCCGCGTTGTAGCTGTTGGTCGCGCCTTCCGCGTAGCCCCATTGCTCGAGACCGCGGTAGGTGTAGTTGGCCGCCGGCGCCCATCGCAGCGTTGCCGCGTTTTCCGCCGTGCATCCCGGATGTCGCAGCGCGGGATTCGCGTTGGTGCATGCGAGCGCAGACGACTGCTCCGTCACCGGGATTAGGTTGGTGATGCCGTCCGGTGGCGGGAAGCCAAACGCGGGGTTGTACCTGAAGATCGTGACGCTCGCATCGAACAACAGCTGATTGCTCAGCGGCATCGTCCACTGACCCTGCGTCAAATGGAACGGCCACTCGAAGTAGCCGCGCGCCGCTGAACCGGTCGCTTCCGGCGACTGCGTCGTCGTGCCGAGACCCACCCAGTCCGCGCCGCGGTTGTGACAACCCTCGGTATCGACCTTCAGCGGTGTGCCCTCGCAGCGCTTCTGGTATTCGTAGTTGACGTTGATGCGGCTCTTGCGCACCTGACCGGCAAAACGCCCCATCGCCATCATGCGGTCCTGCACCAGACGCGCGTTCACGGGACTCGACATCCAGTCCCATCGATTCGCAAGCCCGGCGTTGGCATTTGCGGTGATCCCTTCCACCGCGGTCTGCGTGTCGAGGTTGCGATACTGGCCGTAGAACCAGAGCCGGTCGCGCACGATCGGACCGCCCATCGAGATGCTGGCATCGTGTGCCTGAATGATCCCGGGGGTTTCAGTCAGCCCGAAGCCGCGCAGTTGGTCGTTGAGATTGTTTCCGCGCGACCAGTCGCCGGCGACGCTCGTGAACGCCGTGCCCGAGAACGTGTTGCCGCCCGAGCGCGGGACGATGTTCATGATCGGGCCGCCGGTGTCGGTCTCGCCCAGGCCGCCGCCGACACGGATAGCCACTTCTTCAACGCCCACCGCGTCGTAGACGTACGACGACACGCCGCCGCTTCTCGCAGCGCCGACCGTCATGCCGTTCACCGCCATGCGTCCTTCGTTGTTCGCACCACCGTTCGCCGAGAAGAACGTCATCGTCGGCGACAGCGCGATGCCGTTGTTGTCGACCGTGAGGCCCGGCGTGGCATTGAGCAGCGCGCCCGCAGCGCGCGAGGCGGGAATCGTTTGCACCATATCCCGATCGATCACGACTTCTCGACGCGCGCTCTGCACGTCGACCACTGGTGTTTCACCGCTGACGGTGATCGTTTCCTGAATGCCGCCGACGCGCAGCTCGACTGGAATCGTGAGCGTCTGACTGCCCGCGAGCTCGATGTTCTCGCGACGGACGGTGTTGAAGCCGGTGAGCGTGAACGACAGCGTGTAAACGCCCGCACGCAGATCGATGATGCGGTACTGACCCGTCGCATCCGTCACCGCGGTGCGCGTTTTCTCGATGAGCGCCGGACTGGACGCTTCGACCGTCACACCCGGCAGCACGCCGCCGGACGCATCGCGCACCGTTCCCGTCAAAGTGGCTTGTGCAAACACCGAGGCAGGCAGTAGCAGGGCTGCCAGGACCAAGAGAGACTTCGCTCGCATCAGGCGTCCTCCTTCAATGTCCCGCTGGGGTAGCGACGAGGCTGGCTATGCATGCAAGAGCGGTCGAAGGATACAGACAGGACTTACGGGAATCAAGGATTTAGCACGGTTTGGTCGCGACTACGTCACTTCGATGCATGCAATTACGAGGAAAGACGGAACGCGGCCCTACGAAGAAATGGGGAGAAAGAAAAGAGAGAGCACGTCGAAGTGGCCGTCAAACACGAGATCGACGCGGCCTGTGCGCCAGCCCTGTTTCATATCCCTCACGAGCGGCGAGGTGTCGTCGCGATAGCGCCTCACGACTGTTGATGGCTGCGGTGGCCTCGCGATCTCCGCGGCAAGCACGGAGTATCGATCGGAACGAGATTCGGGCACGTTGAACGGCGTCGCCTTCACGATCACCTTCGCGATCGTTCGACCCGCATCGTCCGAGTCCTCGTAGTCGAGCACGTGCAGACCGGTCTCGTGCTGCAGGAGACGCGCCGCACCGAGGCCGGAGAACACCGTCAAATCCTCGACCTCCGATACATGCACACCGCGATGTGCCGCCCACTTGCGATACATCTCCCTGAGACGCCTGCACCATTCGGCGCCGGCCGCCGCTTCGCCATCGCGATCGAGCACCGGCTGCACGGAGACGACCACTTCAACCGGCGCATCAGTCATCGCATCCTCGACGCCGTGGCCGACGACGAAGAGTTGCGACGCGAGGCGCGCGACGAGATCGCGCGAGTACCGTCCCGACGCGCCTGCCGATCGATCGAGCCGCGCCGCAAGACCGCGCGCGGTATTCGCGGCCGCCTTTACGCGATCCATGACTTCGAAGCGCGACAAGATCGCCCGTCGATCGGGCTGATTCCAGAAGTCAGGCCGTTGCATACGGAACGCAAGCTGCTCTTCCACCGCCGTCCAGCGATCGTCGGTGAAGCTGGCTTCGAGGCGCGTCATCTCTGCAGCCAACGCGGCGCGCTCGGCCGCCGAGCCTGCCGGCTGCAGCATCATCCGCCCGAGCGTGATCGTGGCGTCGGCGATCGGAGGCAGTGCGACGTCGATCGGCGCACGCGGCTGGTCGGGCGCGTCGGGATCGACGAACTCCACCTGCAGGCCGCGGCCGTCGCTGCGCACGAAGAGAAACTGATCGCCTTCAGGAAAACGGTGCTCGACGAGTGTCGCCGCGAGCGGCGCGAGCAGATGCTGATCGATGGCGCGCTTCAGTGGACGCGCACCCATCGCCGTCGAAAAGCCCTTGTCGAGCAGGAACTCGAGCGCCGACGCTTCCCATTCCACCGCCCACTCTCGATGACGGAGGCCGCGCCGCTCGAGCACGAGCGACAGCTCTTTCGAGACGATGCTGCGCATGTGATCGCGAGTGAGCGGCCGGAAGACGATCACGCGATCGAGACGGTTGACGAACTCGGGCCGGAAGGTCTGCCGGATCGCTTTCATCACCTGATCTTTGGTGAGCACCGACTCATAGGCGAGGAAGCCCGGTCCGGAGTCCTGCTTGATCGTGCTGCCGACGTTCGAGGTCAGGATGATGATGCAGTGACGGAAGTCCACCGTCAGTCCTCGCGCATCGCTCAACCGGCCATCGTCGAACACCTGCAGGAAGAGATCCCACGCCGCTGAATGCGCTTTCTCGAATTCGTCAAGGAGCACCACCGAGAACGGTTGCTTCTGCACGCGATCGGTGAGCGCGTTGGCATCTCCCCCGCCAGGCTCGCCGACGATCTTGCGCATCGACTCGACGCTCTGAAACTCGCTCATGTCGAGACGTATCAATCGATCCGGCGATCCGAAGAGATACGTCGCCAGTGTTTTCGCCAGCTCGGTCTTTCCCGTGCCGGTTGGTCCGGCAAACAGAAAGACGCCCACCGGCTTGGTGGGATCGGTGAGTCCAGCCTTCAACATCGCGATGCGATCGACCACCGCCTCCACTGCTTCGTCCTGTCCGATCACGCGGGCACTGAAGAAGGCACGCAACGTCGCCAGGTCGACGCGCTCGCTGTCGTCGAGCACCGCCTGCGGCATACCGGTCATCTGCGCCATCGTTGCCAGGACGTCGTTGCGCGTGACCTTGTTGGCCTCGTTGCTCTGTGCGCGCTCGGTGGCCAGCTTGAGCAGATCGATGACTGCGCCCGGCATCTGACTCGAGCCCAGATAGTGGCGCGCCAAGTGCGTCGCGATGTCGACGACGTCGCCGTCAATCGAGCCGATGGCGTGGCGCGCGAGTCGATCGGCGACCTGCGCGATGAGGCTTGTCGTCTCGCTCTCGTTGAGCGCGCGCAGGCGAATCAACTCGACTGCGGTGCGCACCGATGGCCGCGTCTCCAGCACGCGCGTCAGTCCTGCCGGTGTGATCTCGCTGACCAGCACGACTCGTCCGGCGCTGATGGCCGGCAGGACTTGATCGAGGATGGTGGCGCTCTGCCCCTGATGCGTACCGCTGGTGGCAAGCTGCAGGAAGCTCGGCGCGTGCCACATCACGTGCTTGTCCGGCGGGAGCTCGGCGATCATGCGGCGGATGCGTTCTTCGAGCTGGCCGATGTAGATCTGTCCGGCCTGCAGATCGGCGTTGCCCGCTTCGAAGAGCTGCCATCCGTTTTTCTCCAGGCGCATCGCCAACAGCGACACGAAGGCGGACTTGCCCGACCGCGGCTCGCCGACGACGAGCAGGGAACGCGGCGGCTGCTGACGGATTGCCGCTTCCGCACGGGAGAGCAGCTCGGTGAGCGCCTGATGCTCGACGAGGAGACGCTGCTGTGGATCCTTCTCGACGAAGCGGCCGAACGTCTCCAGGTAGCCACGATCCAGCTTCGACCGCCGCGACGTGCCGATGCTATCGAGCAACTCCTTCGCGTCGGGGTGATCGATCTTGCGGAGCATCTTCTCCGTGGTGGTCGTGTCCGAACTGAACGCGAGCGACCCGCCAAAGGTCGGCTCGTCGCCCAACTTGCTGCGCGCGGCGAAGTGTTCGGCGAAGACGATCGACAAGAACGGATGATCGATCCACCACTCCGGGCAGTTGAGGATCAGCTCTCCGATCGGCGGGCGATCGTCGAGCGTCTCGATGTAGCGGAGCGCGTAATAGATCGTCCACGGCCGCAGATGCCGAAAGCTCGACGCCACCGTCGTCGACGCGTCCTCGCGGTCGGCGCGCGTACACAGTGCCGCGCATGCCGCGGTGGCCAGCATCCAGTTGGCGCCGATGACGTAGTCCTGCACCATCTGGATGTCGACGTCGGTGGACGAGAAGATTTCCACCGCTTGCCGGAATGTCGCGTTGTCAGCCAGATCGCGCGGATGGGCGCTCGCCTCGCCGATCGCGTTCAGGATGTCGGTGAGCTTCTGCAGACGGGCCGAGGGGGGCGCGGGGGCATCTTGGATCACGTCCTGTGGCACGACTGGCGCGGGCGCAGCTTCCGCGTGTCGTCGTCGTAACCACGTCAGCAGAACGGCGTAGACGACGATGATGACGGCAAAGATGAGGATCGTGGAGTCCATGTGACGTTTGCCGAATCCGGTCGAGCAGCTATTCTAGGCGTGACTGGGTGTGACGTTCTGCGCAGTCTGATCAATGACCGAAGTGCTCGACCCCACATCGATGATCGATGCTGCCCAGGAAGCGGTGGCGAGAGGCGATCTCCCCGACGCCGAACGCTTGCTGCGTGAAGCCGCTGCCGTTCAGGAAACGACGCTCGGCTCCGAGCACCCGGACTTGGCGACGACGCTGAACAACCTGGCGTTCGTGTGCGAGCGCACGAACAAGGTCGCCGATGCCGAGCACAATTACCGGCGCGCGCATGCGATTGCGGTGGCGTCGCTGGGGCCCAAGCATCCGTTCGTCGCCACCAGCATCAAGAACCTCGTCGACTTCTGCGAGGCGCACGACATTCCGATTTGGAAGCCGCCCAGTATTCCAACAGAGGTTCCGACCGAGGTTCCGACCGACGCGGCCGCCGCCACCCAGCCGAGTGTCGATACGGCGAGCGAAAACCTCGCGGAGTCTCGCGAGGAGCTCGCGGAGGTTGAAGAGGAATCGATGCCGGTCGCTCGAACGCCGATCGCGCGCAGGATCGCGATCGCGGGTGTCGGACTGGCTGCGGTGGTCGTGCTGATGTTCACGATGCGGGCGCCGTCGCCCTCTCCGAACGACGCACCTGCGCCCACGCCTGCGACGCTGCCTCCCGCACTGGTCGCCACACCTTCGGTGCCAGAGGGAACGAAGCCCGATACCGCGCCCTCTGCGCGTGTTGAACCGCCAGCAGCCCGCGCCAACGTCGAACGCCTCGCGCCGCGCGAGAAGGAGAAGGCCGCCACACCGCAGGCGATCACTGTGCTCAGCGCGCGATTATGCAGTGCGCTCAAGAAGAGCGGATCACCTGACTGGCAATGCACGCTCGTCCGCCTTCGCCAAGGCTCCGACGAGACAGGCCTGCCCCCCGGAACGTACTCGTTCTACACGCGTCTGCTGACGACGGCGAACGCGACAGTGGAGCATCGCTGGTATCGCGACGGCCACGTGCATCAAACAATGCGGCTTCGCATCACCGCGAATCCTAGCGGTGGGTATCGTACGTTCAGCAGCAATACGATCAGTCCTGAACGCGCCGGCGATTGGAAGGTGGAGTTGCGCGACGCCGATGGCGCAGTGCTTCACGAAGAGCGCTTCGTGATTCGATGACGGGCCGCCGGCCCTCGACTTCGCTCAGGGCCAAGCAAGGCGGCCGCCACGTGCGAGGCTAGCGAAGAGCCTTGCGGATGCTCTCGGACGTCGTCGGCGCCGGTGGATTCCAGATCCGCAGCATCACGATGGGCGGCAGCAGTCCGAGCACGACGAGCACCGTCCATCCGAGAATCGTGCTCAACCCCAGGAATGCAGCGAGGACCGCGAGTCCGAGGATCCAGGCGCCTGCGATTCCCTTCTTCACATATTCGAGTGGCATGTTCGCAGTATAGGGACGGATGAGGCGACCCGCTGTCCCGTTATGCACACCGCGACTTATCGGGCTAATCGTGAAGAACGATGCTGAGAAGCGAGCTTTTTACCTTGAGGCCGCCGTTGTATTCGATGAACCCGAGCTTACGAAATTTGTTCATGAAGAAGTTCACGCGCGACCGAGTGGTGCCCACCATCTCGGCGAGCGTCTCCTGCGACAGCTTGGGCAGCTCGTGGTGCGTGATGCCTTCCTTGCCGTACTGCGCTAGGAGCAGCAGCGTGCGGGCGAGACGCTTCTCGCTGGAGTTGAAGAGCTGATCGACCAGGTCTTCCTCGATGCGAATGTTGCGCGTCAGCATGTGAGAGATGAAGCGGTCGGAAAACGTCGGATAGTCGTGCAACATGCGAATCATCTGGCGCGTAGGGATGCGCAGCACCGATGTCGCCATCACCGTCGTTGCGGCCGCCATCCGGACCGGCTGCCCGGCCAGGCATCCTTCACCGAAGAAATCGCCCGGGCCCAACATGGCGACGACGGCTTCTCTTCCTGCCTTGGAGATCACCGACAGCTTCACGCCGCCGTCCTGGATGAAAAACACGCCATTGGCAGGAGCGCCCTGCGAGAACACGACCTTGGCGCGCGGGAAGCGAACGGCTCGCGCCGGGATGCCGGCCGACTTCAGGAACGCCGGAACATCAAACGGCAGTTGGACGGTCGGGGCCGGCGTGGACTTCGAGGCCATCGGCCCTAAATCATCCCACGGGCGCGGGCCGGCTGGAACGGCCTTTGTCGCGCTCGGGCGACCCCTACGGACGGAACGCGCCTTTGTTGGTCGAGCGCGTCTTCTCGCGCGCCGCGTCGGCGTCGGCGGTCTCTTTCTTCCGCTGCTCGATCGCCCGCCGCGGCGCCTCGACCACGTCGAGCCGCTTGCTCTCGCGGATCGCGTTGAGCGCGCGCGTGCCCAGCGGCTTCGATATGACGACCAACTGCAATTCCGGCGTATATGCGGCCCGCACGAGCGTGATCGTTGCGGCTGTGCTCTCCCAACGCGCCACGGCGACACTGTCGAGCCGCGAATCGGCCGCCGTGGTTCGCGACCGCGGCGATGCGGGCACACGCGCGCCGTATGTCGCCGTCCGGGATTCGATGAGGTCGGCATCCGTCAGGCCATCCGTGCGGTCGCGATCGTAGGTGACGACAACCTGATACAGCGCTTCGTCGATGAACGTGAAGGTGATTTGACGGACCGGATCCGCCTGCGCGATAGCGCTCGTGTACGGCGGGCGCCAATCGAGCTCCCGGATACGGGCGGGCCGCTCGTAGAGGACCTTCGCGTCGGCCGGACGCGCGCCGCTGGTGGCAATCACCGCGTTGAAGCTGCTTTCGAGCACGTAATTCCGATAGCGGGACAGATCCTGCGCCGATGCCCCCGACACGCTGAGAAACAGGCCTAATGCGGCAATGGCGGAAAAACGAACGCTATTCATATCGAAATCGTGGACCGACGGGCGCGGAGCCGCTGTTCACAACGGAACAGATCGGCGGCTCGAGGTACTGGAACATCGTTCACACCATGCCTGAATCACGAGTTGACAGCGAGCCAGCGGTCCGTCCGGAGGAGTGCCCGTTTTGCAACAGCAAAAGGTTCGACACACTCGCGAAAGTCATCACCGTCAACACGTGGTGGCGGTGTCGCGATTGCGAGGCGACGTGGTCGATCGCGGGCCAGCGGGCGGCATCCCCTCGGCCCCGATGAACGTCGGCTGCGCTCGAGAAACCGAATGCCAATGAAAGGTTGCCGATGGTAGTCCGTCCGATACATCTGAACGCCTACGAGTTCGTCGTCGTGTCCGCGCTTCGCGCGCAGCAGTTGCTCGCTGGTTCCACTCCGCGTGTGGATGGCGACCATAGCCCCGCCACCAAGGCGCAGATGGAAGTTGCGCTCGGCCATGTGGCGCGCAGCAAGGACGGCGAAGACGAGGCGCTGGTCCAATGCAACTGGCAGCTATAGGGCGGCGTACGTAGGGACCGCCTTGCTTGGCCTGAGCGACGTCGAAGGCAGGCGGCCCACGGAACTCAATGCTTGGTCTGCGCGCGGGTGAGCTCGTCGATCCGCCGCACCGCCTGACTCCTCAGATCCGACGCCTGTTCACGAATCTCACGCTCTCCCAACCGATCGACGTTGGGAATGCGTCGATCGAGCGCTTCAATGAGCTCGTGCAGGGCAATCACCACGGCGTCGGGATCCTCTGCGCGAATCGCGTATTTCATCGCCGGCCTCCAGTCGCCGCTGCAATGCGCCGCGAGCCCACTTCTTCGAACGACGAGGGCAGCAGCCGCTGAATCGCGCGCAGCAGGTCGCGATCGGCCGCGGTGACGAGCGACACTGCTCGCCCAGCTCGCCCGGCCCGTCCCGTACGACCGACGCGGTGCACGTAGTCGTGGGCGACGAGCGGCAGGTCGTAGTTGACGACCAGCGGCAGCTGCGCGATGTCGAGGCCGCGTGCGGCGATGTCGGTGGCGACCAGCACGTTGACGCGTCCGGCCTTGAAGTCGCCGAGCGCGCGCGTGCGGGCGCCCTGGCTCTTGTTGCCGTGGATCACAGCGGCTCTGATGCCCGACTGATTGAGATGCTCGCCCACGCGATCCGATCGCCGCTTCGTCTTGCAGAACACCAGCGCCTGATCCTCGGGGATTTCGTTCAGCACTTGCGACAGCGCTCCTGGCTTGCCGTTTTCGGCAACCGTACGGACGACGCGATGGCTCACCGTCGTCGCGACCGTGTCGCTTGGAGAGACGTCGACGTGCTGCGGATCGCGAGTGAAATCCTTGGCCAGGTGTTTCACCTCGGGCGAAATCGTCGCCGAAAACAGCATCGTCTGGCGGGCGCGCGGCAGCGCCGCGAGGATGCGAGTGAGCTGCGGCAGAAAGCCCATGTCGAGCATCCGGTCCGCTTCGTCGAGCGTGAGGATCTCCACCTTCGAGAGATCGACCGTTCGCTGCTCGAGGTGATCGATCAGCCGGCCCGGCGTGGCGACGACGATGTCGACGCCTTGACGGAGAGCGACGCGCTGAGGCTGGGTGCCGACGCCGCCGAAAATGACAGCCACGCGAAGGCTCACCGGGGCGCCGTAGGCGGCGAGGGCGCGATACACCTGCATCGCCAGCTCGCGTGTCGGCACCAGTACGAGCCCACGCGGCGCGTCCCCCTTCGCCCTTGGCTTCGGCGAGGCGGGCCGGCGTTCGCCGCGGACGACGAGTCGGTCGATCATCGGCAGACCGAACGCCGCGGTTTTTCCGGTTCCCGTCTGGGCGCGTGCGATCAGATCGTGTCCGCTGAGCGCGATGGGGATCGATTGGGTTTGTACGGGCGTTGGCTGCTCGTAGCCGTGACGGCCGAGCGAGCGATAGAGGACTTCCGAGAGTCCGAGGCTGCTGAATGACAAAGACTGCTCCAGTGCCGGAGCAGTCCTTTTTTGAAAAGGGCTCAGGCTGAGTGCATCCCGCGTCCGGAATGGACGGCGAGCGGATTTCGAGTCGTAGCTAAGCGGGTGAGGAAGAGCGAGTCAGAGAGTGGCTCGTTTCGCCAGACGGCAGAGCGCGCGGCAAGATCCGACGGACCGATCATAACACGGCAGCACGTTCGCGTAAGTGGAGCAGCTGTTTCTGGTGGTGCCGTCCGTGCACCGCATGCAACGTTCGCCATTGCGCCGCCGTCAGCGCACCGAGAATCGGATGGTCGAGCAGCCTGACGTTGCGACCGAAGCGCGCTTCACACTGCGTGATGATCGCATCCATCGCCGCAAGCTTTGCCCAGATCTCGCGACGCACCTGCTCCACCGGCAGCCCCTTCGGCCGCACGATTCCGGGCGCCTCTAGCCCAGTCGGTATGTGGTGCAACCCCGTGACCACGAACGTCAGCACGCGTTTCTTCATCGACGGCTTCGTCGCGAGCGGTGTGCCCGCGGCGATCACTTTCTCGAGTCCTCTCGTCGTTCCGGTGTACGTCAGGTAGAGATGCTCCAACACTTCCGCGGCGCACCACTTCCCCGGAAGATGCCAGCGCAGTTGCTCGCTGGACATGCCTTCGACGGCGGACTCCAGCGATCGCCTCAATGTTTCCAGGCGTGAATCCATGGCTCACTGAGTAGAACGAAACAACATGGGCGTTTGTGACGTCCGCCTTCGCCAAAGCTACGGCGGGACAGGTCGTTCGCCAAGGCTACATCGCACCGGCGACGCTGATGCGATTGCGACCGCCGTTCTTCGCGGCGTAGAGCGCTTGGTCCGCGGCGCGAAACAGCTGCTCGCCGGCATGGTCGATCGATTCACTCGCCAACGAGGATGACCCGTCGAACGAGCGGACGGCGATGCCGACGCTAATCGAGAGTCGTCCGCGCTCGTGCGTCACGCCGGCGAGAACGGGCGCGACAGCGTTCACGTCGCGCCCCAGGCTTTCAGCGATCGCGACCGCTTCTCGCTCGCCACACTCCGGCAGCGCGACGACGAATTCATCGCCGCCGTAGCGGCACGCGACCGCGTGTCGCGGCAGGCATTCCGCAAGCGTCCGCCCCACCAAGCGCACCGCTTCAGCGCCGGCCAGATGTCCGTGCTCGTCGTTCAGCGATTTCAGTCGATCCAGATCGAGCACCATCAGCGACAGCGGTTTTCCTTTCTCGCGAGCGGCGGCCACGATCATCTGCAGGCGCGCCTCGAACGAGCGCAGGTTGTGCAGGCCGGTGAGATCGTCGGTGAGCGCCATGCGCCGCAGCCGCCGCGTGTCATCCGCGAGCTTCGCGGAAAGGATTCCGGCAGCCATGAACACCGCGATCTGAAGCACGTCGGGCTCCTCGGCGCGCCATGTCAGCGGATGAGGGTTGGCGACGTGATACAGCGCGATGGCCGCGAGCGCCGACGCGACACCTCCTCGCCATCTGAATGTCACACCTGCGAGCACGATCGGCAAGTAGTAGAGATGCTGCACCGGCGCCTGGTAGGTGGCGGCATCGAGCGCAAAGATTCCCAGTAGCGCGGCCACGATGACAGGCGCGGCCCAGACGGATGAGATCAGAGGTGTATCGGCGATAAGACGGCCCGACGGACGTGAGTGCGTAAGTCGCATGAACGAGAGGCTTTCGGCCTACTGCATTCCTTCGGACGCTGCTCATCCGCGAGCGGCCGTCCGCTTCAGCTTGAAGCGGTAGCTTTATTGCAGTCATCCATGGCGTGGCGAGGAACATTCGCGTCCCGCTCATCGCCGTTTTACTCGCGACGGCAACCGCCTGTGCGACGTTCGGTGCACTCAGTAAGCCGCAAGCGGCCGAACGTCTCTCCATCATCGCTCGATCTCAGATTTGGAGTCCGACAGATATTCCATCAATGGACCTCAAGGCCGGTCCGCAAGGCAAGGGCGCATTCAGTTTCCGCGAGACCGTCGTGTGCGACTACGTGAACAAGAAGCTGCCAGGCCACTCTGCGAAATTCGATTGCACGATCGGCGAGCACGACACGGTGAAGGTGAAGTACGGCGGCACCAACGGCGAAGTGTACGGCGAGGTGCTGGCCACGCGGCTGCTGTGGGCGATGGGCTTCGGCGCCGATCGCATGTATTCCGTGAATGTGATCTGCCGCGGCTGCCCCGAGGAGTTCGGCGGCATCTTCCGTTCGCGTCACGAGTTTCGATTCGACCCTGCCGTCATCGAGCGCAAGATGGACGGCAAGGAATGGCGCGAGGGTCGTGAGGGGTGGTCGTGGAGTGAACTGGATGCCGTGACCGCTGAAGCTGGCGGCGCGCCGCGAGAACAGCGCGATGCGCTGAAGCTCCTCGCCGTCTTCTTCCAGCACACCGACAGCAAGCCATCGAATCAACGCATCATGTGCCAGGATTCCGCGACGCTGCGCGCAGCACATTCGTGCGGCCGCCCGTTCCTGATGCTCAACGATGTGGGACTGACATTCGGCCATGCGACGCGCTTCAACGGGGACGATCCGAGCAGCGTCAACCTGAACGTATGGCGCCGGACGCAGGTGTGGAAGGACGACCGCGCGTGCATCGGCAATCTGCCGAAGTCTGTCACCGGCACGCTCGACAATCCCGTCATCAGCGAGGACGGCCGCCGGTTCCTCGCTGATCGCCTGATGCAGCTATCTGACCGGCAGATTAACGAGCTCTTCGAAGCGGCGCGGGTTCAGCTGCGACTGCGATCCCCTGGAGATGCATCCTCTGGTTTCTCGTCGGTCGACGAATGGGCCGACACGTTCAAAGAGAAGCGCGCTCAGATCGTCGACCGCCGCTGCGCGTAACCTGCGCGCGATGATTGGCTGCCGTCGATCACGTCACACGAGCAAACAGTGTGTCCCATGCGGAATGGTGTTGATCTTTGTCAGCTCGTGTTCCGGCAAATCTCCGCTCAAGGGCACGCAGTTGAAGCAACTGATCGACTTCGAACCATTTCCAGCCGTGCGGCGATCCACTCTTGCTCTCGCCGCTGATTTGAAAGCCGAGGAGCCACTCGGCGCCCGCTCGTATGCCGTAATCGTGCGGTTCGACGATGCGCGGGCGGCCGGCCTTGTAGACGAACTCCACGAGACGCCTCTCCCCAATCGCGCGCATCAGATCCTGGTTCATCGTGATGACGGCTCACCATCGAGGCGCGATAGAACATGAAGAAGTCGGCGGACGACTTAACGTCCGCCCGACATCGGGTATTCACGTCGCCGGACGTTGGCGACGAGCGTGGCCATCGCCAAGAGGATGAGGGTGGTGATCGCCGAGCTGATCTCGTTGCGATATAGATGGAACGCCGTCGCGCAGATCATGATGATCATGATCCCGCCCGCCGCCCACGCCATCAGCCACTGATGGCGACGAGCGAGTGGCGGCAGCGTGAGGCCGATGAACGCCAGCACTTCCGACGCGCCAACGAACACCTGGAACCATCGCGGGAATGCCGCATTCATCTGCTCGGCGATCGATGCGGGCGGAAACAGCATCATCAGCCCGTGGGCGAGAAACGCGAGCGCGAGCAGAACCTGGCAGATCCACACGACGATGCGCATCGCTCGCCCACTGCTGTCCGTCATGGAACTCGAAGTCGCGTGTCCGACGGTCGTGGCCATTGTCGTTCTCCTTCGTCAGCAAAATGTTTATTGGGCCGGCTGGTCCCAGAGCTGTCGCACCTCGGACTCACCGTCGCCGGCCACCTCGAGGAACTTCTTGATCATCGGAATCGCCTCCGCTTTCGACGGCGCCTGAATGATCGCGAAGCCGCCGACGATCTCCTTCGACTCGGCGAATGGACCGTCGGTGACCGTGACCTTGCCTTTATCCTGCCGGATGCGAACCCCGAATTGGCTGGGCATGCACCCCTCGGCGCTCAGCAGCACACCGGCCTGGACCCACTCGGCGATGAGCGCACCCATTTTCTGCTGTTCTTCGGTGGACGGCGCACCGCCCTCCCCTTTGGCGGACTTATACATGCACAGGAAACGGGGCATGACTGACTCCTTGAGACCGAACGTTGTGTGAGCGGCTGTCCCGCTCGAGCTCGGGTTGTCGGTAAAAACCTGCGCTCTATCATGACGTCGAACGGGGGGCCGCGAAATCGACAGCTCGGATTGTGGAGCGCATGAGGTCCGCAGATCTTGAACGATCTGGCCGTCGCTAAACGTTGCGAAGTCAGGAGTTTCTGCCCCCGGTCACACTCTCTCGATGCGGTCCGTCATAGTAGCAATGCGATGTGACCAAGGAGCCAATCGATGAAGATCAAACTGACCAGCGTGTATGTCGACGACCAGGAAAAGGCTCTGCGCTTTTACACCGACGTGATGGGCTTTGTGAAGAAGGCCGACTTCAGCAACGGCCCGTTTCGCTGGCTCACCGTCGCGTCGCCTGAGGACCCGGACGGCACTGAGCTGCAGCTGGCACTCAACGACAAACCCGCAGCCAAGGCCTACCAGCAGGCGATGTTTCAGCAGGCCCAGCCTGCGGCGATGTTCTTCACCGATAACGTGCAAGCGGATTACGACCGGATGAAGCCGCGCGGCGCCGAGTTCACGATGCCGCCGACGGATGTGACCGCCTCCAAGATCGCCGTGCTGAAGGACACCTGCGGCAATCTCATACAAGTCACCGAGCTGACACGCTGGTAGTTCGGCAGCGACAGAGGCAATGAGATCGATGCCCACACCTGAGTGGCTCGCCGAGCAATTCGAAGCGCATCGATCGCGCGTGCGAGCAGTCGCCTATCGCATGCTCGGCTCGGTAAGCGAGGCTGAGGACGCCGTCCAGGAAGCCTGGATTCGATTGAGCCGCACGGATGTCAGTGATGTCGCCAACCTCGGAGGATGGCTGACGACGGTCGTGGCGCGCGTGTGCCTGGACATGCTGCGAACGCGAGCGTCGCGCCGGGAGGATCCCTTGGACGTGCACGTGCCGGATCCCGTGATCGCTCGGGCGCCCAGTCATACCGGCGACGGCCCCGAGTCATCCGCGATGCTCGCGGATTCTGTCGGCCTGGCGCTGCTCGTCGTGCTCGAGAAGCTGGAACCAGACGAGCGACTCGCGTTCGTGCTTCACGATGTGTTTGGGATGACGTTCGACGAGATCGCGCCCGTCGTCGATCGATCGGCCGTTGCCACGCGCCAGCTTGCGAGCCGGGCGCGCCGTCGCGTCCAGGGTCAAGCGCCGACCTCAGAGACCGATCTGCGAAAGCAGCGCCGTGTGGTCGACGCGTTTCTTGCGGCCGTCGAGAAGGGCGACTTCGAGGCGCTGGTCACCGTGCTCGATCCGGAGATCGTGCTGCGCGCTGATGGCGGATCGCTGAAGGGCATGTCGCGCTTCGTGCGCGGAGCGCAGAAGGTGGCGGCGCAAGCCGCGTCGTTCTCGAAGCTCGGGCTGACCCATCACATCGTCCTCGTGAACGGCAACATTGGCGTCGTCGCGCGCCTGCCAGACGGCCGCGTGCTTTCGGTGATCGGCTTCACGATTGCGGACGGCAGGGTCGTCGAGATGGACATCCTGGCGGATCCAGATCGACTCAGTCGACTCGATCTGTCGGCTATCGAACAGTGAATGTGTCGATGTGCCCGATCCGATTCGGGCGCGTTCTTCGGAGGAGGTCGCAGTGAACTGGAACACATGGATTCGGCAGACGCACCGCTGGCTGTCCATCGCCTTTACAGTGGCGGTCATCCTCAACTTCGTCGTCATGGGACGGGGACAGCTTGCCGTATGGGTGGGCGCGTTGACGCTGCTCCCGCTCGGCTTACTCCTGCTCACCGGTCTCTGCATGTTCGTCCTGCCGTATGCCGCCAAGTGGCGTAGCGTCCGCAGTGACGTGCGCGCCGCGGTCCTCGAGTAAGGTGGCCGGAACAGCGAAGAAGAAGTCGCCGGCTGTCGCGAAGAAGGCCGCTGCAAGGAAGCCGGTTCTTCTCGCGGGCGGCAATCCTCAAATCGTGAAGGGCGACGGCGACGCGCCGGTGCAGGCCTACCTCGCGGCGATGCCTGGATGGAAACGCAACGTCGGTCGTCGTCTCGACGCGCTCATCGTGCGCTCCGCTCCCGACGTGCGCAAGGCGGTCAAATGGAACTCGCCGTTCTATGGCATCGTGGGCCAGGGCTGGTTCCTCAACTCTCATTGCTTCACGAAGTTCGTGAGAGTGGCGTTCTTCCGCGGCAAGTTATTGCGTCCTCTCCCACCTGGCGAGTCGAAGGTCAAGGACGTGCGCTACCTCGATATCCACGAAGACGAGCAGATCGACGAGAAGCTCGTGGCGAATTGGATTCGACAGGCGGCGGAGTTGCCCGGCTGGGAGCCGTAGCGTGACCGATGTCTCTCGTTACTCGACGCCAATCTTGAGCTGATAGTTGACCGCGGGATCGCAGTACGCGCCGCGGCGAACGACTTCCACGCGGTACTCCCCCGTGTCTGGCACGGCCCCGGCCCACCCACGTTGTGCGTCACTCGCGCTGGGGCTGGTTGGCGTGAGCGTGCGGTTGCCCGACTGCTGAACGACGCGCAGCGATGCCTGCTCGACGCGGACGCGTTGCAGCTGCGCGTTGAGCAACTCGCCTTTGCGTGCGTTCACGAGATACACGTCGACGTTGTCCGCACTCAGGCGACCAGAGTACGCGTTTTGACCCTTTCCCCATCTGAAGACCACCTGGCGCGGCTTGCCGCCGAGGCCCGATCCATATCCGGGCGGCAGGATGATGCGTGTGATCTTCAAGCCATCGGCGCCGCGATCGACGCGAATGCGGCCGTCGCCGAGGAACATGCCGCCGGTATCAACGCGGATCGCGTACTTCGGGGCATGCCCGGCGCGCGCGATCGCGCTCTGCTCGATGAGGCAGCGCACTTCCGGCGGGAACGCGACATCCCACAGCTTGAGCAGCGTGGCTTGATCGACGATGGGCACCGCCATGCCGCCTGCATCGACCACGAGTCGATAGCGCACCATGCCGGCGACGCTTCGGCGATCCGATTTCGCGAGTGCGTCGACGAGTTTCTGTCGAAATGCCTCGGCGTCCTTTTCCTGAACCGTCTGCGCGTGCACCGGTCCAGCTGTCGTAAGAGCCAGGCACACAACGAGGCCGACCGCGCGGGCGCGCACGGCGTATTAGACACCGCCTTTCGAAAAGCGGACGCGCCGACGATCGGCAGGCCACCAGCTCGAGGCGTTCAGTTTGCCGCCAGTGACGAATCCGAGCCGACGTTCGGCGGCATCGACGTTGTCGTCGACCAACACTCTCCGTGCGATGTTCACCCATCGGTGCGGGCGGCTCTACCGAGGCGACAACGTCCATCAGCCGCGCCCACCGACGTTTCTCGAAGTCGGGCGCTTGATGATCGCGAAACTTAGTGGACCGATACGCCTGCTGATGCCTGCGGCGCTGCTGCCAGCGCTGTCCACGACGCGGCGTGGTGCGCTTGCTCGCGCATTGCGTCGAGGTGAGCCCCACTCGCCGTCGCGTCCGACAGCCGCATGAATCAAGGCTGCAGATCCAGCACCGCCTTGCCGCTCTTCACATCAACGGGAACAGAAACCTGTTCATGAGTGATGAGCCACCTTCCATTCGCCTTGCGGTAACCGGCCGTCCAGCGCACCCATCGATCGCTTCGCTGTCCGTTCTTCAGCGTCCCACTCACTCTGTTGAGACTGTGGCTGAACGCCACGCCGTCGCCCGCACTGATCGTGAGATCGCGGATCTCGTACTCAATCCCGTGAGGGTACGACTCGAATAGCTCCTGCCACCGCTTCATGAACGGCTCGCCGCCGCCGTGTTGCAGCGGCGGGCCGAAGTCGAACGACACGACATCCGGCGCGAACACCGACATGACGCCCTGAATGTCCTTCGCGCGAATCGCATTCACGAAGCCGTCGACCAACGCTCGGATTGCGGCGTCGTCTGTTGTTCCGTTTTTCTCGATCGTCATACCACCGAGTGCCGTCCCTCGCGAACGTTCCCTCAGGTCTAGGTCGTCGACCGAGCCGCAGCGCCGACTGTTTCTCGCGCGGATGTGTTCGCGGGCGTGACCAGGCTGAAAATATTGCCGTCCGGATCCTTGAACCACGCGGCCCGCATCGGCCCAGCCACATGAACGTCGCCTTGCCGAGTCATCTTCGGCAGGTCGTAGTGCTCGAATGGGACGCCTCGGCTCTTCAGTGTGCGCACGAGATCATCAACCTCGTCGACGATGAACGTCACCGCCGTCGCCTTGTTCGTCCCGGCGTGCTGTGAGCGGTACACGAACAGCTTCGACGCACCAGCCTTGAACGCGAGCACTTCCTCGTTTTCCATCAGCTTGGTCAGGCCGAGAGTTCCTTCGTAAAACTTCTTCGCGGTTTCGAGATTCTTCACCGCAACAGTCGCAATCGCATCGTTGTCGCTGAGCATGCTCTCTCTCCTTGCGAGTAGATCGACGATGTCAGGGAGCAATCGACGATCCAGTGAGGCGCACGACCGTTGAAGGACGCTTCCGCGTTGAACTCTACAATCGAACCTGTAACTGTTCCTGTAGCTGTTTCTGCAGCTGTTCCTGTTCCTGTAGTTGTTTCTGGGACTGGCGATGTGATTGAACGACGAGAACGACGCTCAAGGCTAGGCACACACACATCACTCCGGCGTTGAGGGTTAGCAAGAGATTTCCAATTCGAAACTTATTCGTGCGCCTGGCCACCGTCACAATTAACGCGCTGACGTGTTCTTCCTCGGCGGTCACCAACTGAGTCTGTGTGATGGCATCGAGTTCGCCGGTAAATGTCCTCCACAGGTCGCCCCATACGACGCGCCTAGCCCCCACGAGGCAAATAACGGTTGTTCCCACCCAGAAGAGAACAAAGATGCCAACAGAGCCGCCGAGCAAATACAGAGTCGCTGTAGGACTTAGGGGTTTCGCGACGACGTTGAAAACGACTCCGAGGAGGACGTTCACCCCGATGAGCATGAGCGTGTTGAGGTTCAGCAACGTCCCGATCTTGTTGTCGAGAATGTCGAGATGCTCTTTAAGTGCAGCGATCCTCTCGCCCTTCAAAGCCATGAGTCGTTCGGCTTGTCCCTTCTGAAGCGTTCGGACGTCACCGTCGACACGGATTGTCGCAAGAACATCGATGTGAACTTTCCAACGATCAAGACGTGTCTTCCATGGATCTCGGCTGAGAGAGCTGAGAGGGCGCACGAACAGACCGATTTCATCTATGAGGAAACGGGTATCCGGTCGAGTCCAGTTTGTCGCCATTTGATTCCCTCGCATGATCTGGTGCCAGTCGACCAACAAAACTGGATCCTATGCTGAGCTGTCACAATTGGCAGCGAGTGCAACCCAGCCCCTGCAATGCGGATGGATTTCCGGACCGGATCTGGAAAGGATGGTGGGGGCGACCTTCGACTTCGCTCAGGGCCCGATTCAGTTGATATCGGGGCGACCCTTCGGCTTCGCTCAGGGTGCCCCAACTGAGTTGATATCGGGGCGACTGGATTCGAACCAGCGACCCCCTGCGCCCAAGACCAAATTCCACCACTTGTTGAAGGGTGTTGCAGGGGTTGCGTGCAACTCGTTTGAAATGACCGCATTGCAGAGCCCCAAATGGTCGCTTGTAGATACGTGTGGAATTCAAGTGCAGCGGGGTACTACAAAATCATCTACAGTTCTGGAGAGCGAGCACGCAACGTTACTCGAACTGACAGCAATGAACCCCTGCGGGTCGATCGCCATCAGGAACGAGCATCGCGCCGGGGTCCGCGAGTATTCCGCAACATTCGATGCGACTTACCGCTCGGGCAGGCCCGCAGGCGCCAACTGTGCGATAGGACAGACATACAATAAAACCGGCCAGCACATCACCCGAACCATCAGTCAGAATCAGACGAGACGAGGCGCCGAAAGCGCGGATCTCTAAAAAGATACCGTCAAGGTCTCTCGAAGGTCGAGCTGCGCGTGAATCTCGCGATGTGATCAGGCGTCCAGACGTCAGACGCGAATAGTTAAGGTTTCCCCTCGGACGAAAATGGAGCCACTGTCTCGCTCGAAGGCACTGCCACCAGCACGAGTCCGCCCTGCAGAAGAATTTCTTTGCCACTCACGTACCTGTACCGCAGTTCCGATCGAGTGGCAGGCCTGCCGAGTCCTTGCAGCACGTACCGAGATTTGAGGAGAAGCAGTCCCTTTGTCTGTTCGAAGATCTGACAATGGTTATACCCGTCTACACCCACAGAACAATCGACCCACTCGCCGCCGTCAATACCACCAGCCCAGTCCGCACTCGGCGGCACTGTAGCCGGGCGTTGCGGGGGATAGCCGTGACACGCTTCTGCAAGCGCGACCGCGAGCAGCGCAATAAATGAATACGAGAGTACCGACTGATGACGGTTACCGGCCATTGGCGCAAGTGGAGCTGTAGCCGCCGGTGGAGTCCCATGTCTGCACGCACGCGGTCGCTCGAGGCATTCCATTCCACCCTTGTGGATAATACGAGAACTTAGCATCGAAAGTCAGCTTGTCGAAGATGCCCAGTGGCGTTGTGAATCCGTTGTCCATCGGCGCATCGCGTCCTGCAGCTCTCAGGGTTTCGCAGATCAGAGTGCCGCAATTGTGACCACCATCTCTACTCCACGTGTATTCTTGCCTACTTCCTCGCACACGCCCCTGAAGATACGCTCGCATCGCATTTTCCTCACCTTCAGTCGTGTTTACCACGCCAGCGAAAACAGACGAACCCTTTCCCGCTCCAACAGAAAGCGTCGCCATCAAATTGCGCATTGAGTAAAGCGTAAAGCGACCAGATGCATTCCGCTGAAGGCGTGGCGTGTCACCGTATATGAACGGTCGTGTGCGTCCTGCAGGTCCAGAACCCTCGTACCGACCATATTCAAAGTATGACGTGCTTCCATCTTTTGCTACCAAAATAACGGCAGCATGGCCGACAGGAGCGTAGACGTTTCCGATGGAGCCAGCCCGAGAGGACCCAGCCTGATAATCTTGATAGACGATAGTGACGTCTCCCCCGAAAACGACGGCACTCGAAACTAGAAACGCGTGACGCTTCGCGGTCCTCGATGAGAGGATGAGGACCGATGAAGAAATCGAAGTTCACCGAAGAGCAGATCGCGTACGCG
>Ga0075423_10000439_pt1 | contig 33443 bp, 25 predicted proteins | sample SoiMethybrSBSTD2_FD_80114 | JGI IMG/M metagenome (GOLD analysis project Ga0075423, IMG submission 80114) | Bulk soil microbial communities from a Populus tree surrounding site in Tennessee, USA - Soil MetaG P. TD hybrid SBSTD2 | ecosystem: Environmental > Terrestrial > Soil > Tree plantation...
CGTCGTGAAGGTCTTGCCCAGTGAGCGGATCTCGATCATACCGGCGAGGCCACCTGCTGCTGGCGGCGCGCGTAAATCCAAAAGAACGCGACCAGCGGCGACACCACCGCCATCATGACGATCGCGATCGCCGCCGCGTCGCCCAGGCCGCCGCCGTGCCATTGCCCCCAGATGTAGGTGGAGAGCACCTGGCTCCGCGGCGAGGCGAGAAAGACCGCCATCGTCAGCTCGCGGTAGGCCGAGAGCGAAGTCCAGATCCAGGCGTAGACGAGCCCGGGACGGATGAGCGGCGCGATGACTTTGCGCAGAATGGTGAGCGTCGGCACGCCGCCGACCTCCGCCGCCTCTTCCAATTCGCGATGGACCTGGATCATGCTGTTGTTGAGCACGCGCGTGCCGAAGCTGATCCAGCAGATCGCGTACACCGCCATGAGGACATAGATCGAGCCGTAGAGCGGCACGACGTCGGAGACGAGCAGCGCCACATAGGCGATCGCGAGCGCGAACAGGAGGTGCGGCACGGGATGCGGCAGAAACGCGATCGCATCGAGCACGATCCTCGCGCGGAGCCGCGAGCGCGTGACGACCCAGGATATCGCCGTGCTCGCCGCGACGACGATCGTCGGCACGGCGACCATCAACAGCAGCGTGTTCCACCCGGCGCCGAGGAGCGCGGTGTCGAAAAGCGCGGCGCCGTAGCGCTCGAACGACGCCGCGGCGAGCGCCCGGCGCGAAGGCATCTGCACGAACGGCAGCAGCGAGACCCAGAAGATCGCGAGCAGCGGCAGGACAAACGCAACGAAGAAATACGCGGCGATCAGCGCCCAGCCGGCGGTACGCCAGCGCCCCAGCTCGATCACGCGCGCGCGATACGATTTGCCCGAGATGATCTGATAGCGGTGGCTCTGCCGCAGCGCCGCGAAGTACGGCAGCATGAGCAGCAGCGAAAACGCGACCATGATCGCGCCGTAGGCGCCGCTGAGGCCGTAGCGCGGCAGCCCCTCGTTCGGATTGATCATGAAATAGAGCGCGGTGCTGAAGGTAAAGATGTTGTTCGCCATGCCGATCACGCCGGGCACGTCGAAGGCAGCGAGCGCGACGGTGAACATCCAGATGACCGCCGAGACGAGCGCGGGGTAAACGAGCGGCAGCTCGACGCGCACGAGCGTCCGCCAGCGGCTGACGCCGTGGATGCTCGACGCCTCGACCAGCGCGGGATTCATGCCGCGGAGCGCGGCCGAGATCATCACGTAGGCGAGCGGCGCGAGGGTCAGCCCCTCGACGAAGCCGATGCCGGCGACGGTCGCGATATTGAGCGGAGCGGCCGTGAGGCCGAAGAGCGGCATCAGCAGGACATTGATGACGCCGATCCGCGGGTGGAGGAGAAAGACCCAGCCCATCGCCTTCAAGAAAGTCGGGAAGAGAATGCCGATGCCGAGAAGGCTCATCGCCAGCGCCTTGTGCGGCAGATCGGTGCGCTCGACGAGCCACGCGAAGATAAAGCCGAGCGGGATGGAGATGCCGATCGTCACCGCCGCGAAGAGCAGCGTCGTTTTGAGAACGCGCAGGCTGTACGGGTCCGTCAGCAGCACGGTATAATTGTTGAAAGTGTAGGCCGAGGGCTGTCCTGGGACGCCCGTCCTGAGGCTCATCCAGATGATCATCGCGAGCAGGCCGAGGATCGCGAGCGCCGACAGCCCCGCGACTCCAGCGAGCACGAATTTCCCGTCGAGGTGGGCGGCCGCCGGCTTCACTGTTTCAGCATCTTCGCCAGCTCTTCCTTGAACTTGAGCCCTTCGCCGCCTTCGCTTTTCACGTACGCGGCCATCGCCTCTCCCGGCGGCTGGAGCTTGATGCGGTTCGCGGCGAGATATTTCGCCAGTCGCGTGCCTTCGACGAGATGCGTCGTGCGGCCGTCGTATTTTTCGATGATCAGTTGCGCCTCTTTCGACATCATGAAGGCGACAAAGAGCTTCGCGAGATTGGGATGGGCCGATTTCTTCAGCGCGCCGAGCTGAAAATACGAGGTGATGGGCGGCGACGAGCCGGTCACGGCGACGAGCGGCGCGCCCTTGTTCTGCCACATCCACATGTGCTCCAGCGCGCCGCCGATGTTCGCCATGATCGGGAATTCCCCGCTGACCACGCGCTCCTCTTCGCTGTAGCGGAGCCGCCCGCCCGAGAGCGTAACTAGCTTGCGCGCGAAATCTTTGACCTTCTCCTGTCCCCAGAGGAGCGAGAGGTCGGCGAGCCATTGGACATACGGCGGGATTGCCATCTTCCCCGCCCACGCCGGGCTCAGGCGCGGGTCGATCAGATCGGCGTAGCTCTTCGGCGTCTTGTCTTTGGGAATGAGGTTCGAATTGTAGATGATGCCGTTGAGCGACGTGTACACCAGCACGCTCTCGCCCGGCAGCACTTCCATGTCTTTCGTGATCCATGGAAAGCTCGCGCTCCAGGGGACATTCTCCAGAGCGTTTTCCTGATGGAGCAGCGCGTAATGCGATTGCGAGCCGAGGTAAAAGTCCGTCGACGCGCGGCCGGACTTCACCTCGGTGATCACGCGCGCCGCCATCGCGTTCATCTCCGGCCCCGGCGCGAAGTTGATGCGCGCGTTGAGGCCGAATTTTTTGTTGAACGCCGCGCCCAGCTCGGCGAAGCCCTTTCGGCCGCCGAAGGTCTCCGAGCCGGCGACGAAGACGATCTCGCCTTCTTTCGCGGCGCCGGCGACCAGATGGTCGATGCTCTCCGCCGCGCCCGAAGGAGAAGCGCCAGCGAGCGCGAGGGCCAGAAGAGCGGCGGCGGTGATTCTCGAACAATTCATGCGCAACCGGCTTACGACAGCGCGCCGATTTCCTGCATGCTCGCGTCGAAGGCGATGTTTTCGTTCAGCCGCGGATCGCGAATGACCCAGATAGGATCTTTTCCGTCGCGCACGGCCTCGATCGACTCCTTCAGCATATTGCGCAGCATGATGACGCCCTGGTCCGACGCGCCGAGATGCTCGCTGCTCCTGTCGTAGATGAGCCCCTGGCTCTCCTGCGCGACGCGGTCCTGGTCGTGCGAGGCGATGCCCCACCAGCCGTCGTCGACGCGATCATAGACCCCCGGCTGGTCGTTGTCGTAACCCAGCGTCTTCATCACGAACGGCTTGCCGCGCTCTTCCGCAGTATATGGATAGAACCTGAGCCAGAAGGTCATCGTCTTGCTGTCGTCCATCGGGACGCGGAAGCGGATCGCGTGGTCCGGCCTGCGCCCACGGCGCGCGGTCGTGTGGCGCGTATGCGACGGAAAGATCCAGTGCGAGAACTTGGGCTTGGTGATCTCGGGCACCTGCATGGAGATTTTCGCGCCGTATTCTCTGCGCTCCCAGCCGATGACCGGGCGCTTGAGCGCCATGTCCGGGTATTCGCTAGCGTGGAGCGCGACGAGATGCGTCTGGTCGACCGAATTCTCCGCGCGCTGGAGCCAGTTGCAGCAGTCTTCCCCGGCGCCGAGGTGGCGCTCGCCGTCCTCGCGCGAGAACAGATCGTAGCGCGGCAGCAGCGGCGCCGGATCCGGCCCGATGTAGGCGAAGACGAATCCGCCGATCTCTTCGGCCTTGTACGCCGGGTGCTGGATGCGGTCCTTGAAGGTGCTGTCCTCCGGCTCGGTCGGCTGCTCGACGCATCTGCCGGCGAGATCGTACAGCCAGCCGTGATAGCAGCAGCGGATGCCGCAATCCTCCACTCTCCCGAACTCGAGCGACGTGCCGCGGTGCGAGCAGTGAAGCCCGAGCAGGCCGAGGCGGCCGTCGCCCGCGCGGAACAGGACCAGATCCTCGCCGAGCAATCGGACTTTGACCGGTCGGCCTCTCAGCTTGACATGTTCGGTAAAGGCGACCGGCCACCAGTAGCGCCGGAGCATTTCTCCGCCGGGCGTGCCGCGCCCGACGCGGGTCAAGAGCTCGTTCTCTTCTTTCGATAGCATCGTTCCTCCTAAAGCTTCAGCATCTTCGCCAGCTCTTCCTTGAATTGCAGTCCGCTGTCTTCGCCCTTGAGATAAAACGCGATCGAATCCTTGGCCTCCTGAAGTTGGACGCCGCTCTCTTTGAGATAGCGCGCCATCCTCGTCCCCTCGACGAGATGGGACGAGACGTACTCGTGCTTTTCGAGCAGCGCCTGGCCTTCCTTCGAGGCGAGGAAGGCGACGAAGAGCTTCGCGACGTTCGGATGCGCCGAGTTGCGCGGAATGCCGAGCTGGAAATAGGACGGCAGCACCGGCGTCGAGCCGGGCACCGCGACGAGCGGCGCGCCTTTCGCCTGCCACTTCCACATCTGCTCGACCGCGCCGCCCATGTTCGCCGAAAGCGCGAATTCCCCGCTGACGATACGCTCCTCCTCGTTATAGCGCAGCCGCCCGGCGGAGAGCGGGATGAGCCTCCTCGTGAAGTCTTTCACCTTCTCCTCGCTCCAGATCATCGACATCTCGACAAGCCAGGACACGTAGGGCGGGATCGACATCCTGCCCGCCCACGCGGGCGAGAGCCGCGGGTCCACCAGGTCTTCGTAGCGCTTCGGGGCTTTGTCCTTCGGTATAAGATTGGAGTTGTAGACGATGCCGCGGAGAGAAGTGTAAACCAGCACGCCCTCGCGCGGATAAATCTCCATCGCGCTCTTGATCCAGGGGAAAATCCCGGACCAGTTCACTTTCTCCAGGGCGTTCTGCTGATGGAGCAGCGCGTAATGCGACTGCGAGCCTAGATAAAAATCCGTGGACGAGCGATTGCCGCTCTTCCCCTCGGTGATGACGCGCGCCGCCATCGCGTTCATGTCCGGCCCGGCGGCGAAGTTGATGCGGGCCTTGAGGCCGAACTTTTTGCTGAACGCCTCCTCGATCTCCGCCATCGCCTTCTTGCCGCCGAAGGTCTGCGCGCCGGCGATGAAATTGAACTCCCCCTCTTTTTTTGCGGCGGCGACGAGCTGATCGACGGTCTGGGCGCGGGCAGGGCAAGACAGCGCGAGGAAACCAAGCAGCGCTGGAGTGATGGAGTAATGGAGTTTTGACCGAGAATCCATCACTCCACTATTCCATGACTCCAATTCTCATGATTCCAGTTCTCAGTCCAGCAAATCTTCATGCGGCACGAGCCGTATGATCTGGTTCTTTTCCGGATCGCGCACGATACCGAACGGGTCGCGGCCGCTTTGCACCGCCTCGATCGATTCGCGATAGAGCCGCCGCAGCAGGATGACGCCCTTGTCGGTCGCGCCGAGATGCTCGGTCGAGCGGTCGTAGATCGTCCCCTGGCTCTCCTGCGCGGCGCGGTCCTGGTCGCCGCGCGCGAACCAGCCGATCGAGTCGTCCCAGCGATAAACGCCCTGTTTCGTGTCGACGATCCCCTGCTCCGAGCGGTCCTCCATGATATTGGCCACGGGCTTGCCGTCGCGGACCGCGCCGAACTCGACCGTGAAATGCATCGAGCAGGTGTCGTCGACCGGCACGCGCCAGCGCATCACCTCGCCGGCGCTGCTCGCGCGGTGCTCGGTCGGGTGGCCCTCCTCGACGTTGCCGGTCTTGTTCATCGTCGGGAAGACGAAGAAATTGACGTGCGCCCACTTCTTCCCGTCGACGCTCCGCGTGTAGGTGTTGACGATGCCGTGCTCGAACGGCTGCGGATTGATCTCGCCGTCGTCCCACGTCGGCGTCGAAGCGGTGCGGTGCAGCCATTTGAGATGGTGCTGATCGACCGAGTTCTCGATCATCTGGAAAAAGTTGCAGTGGACGAGCCGCGCCTGCCGCGCGCGCACGCCGTCCGCGCGCACGAGGACGTCGTAGCGCGGCAGCAGCGGCGCCGGCTCGGGGCCGAGATAGGCGAAGATGACGCCGCCCAGCTCTTCGACCTTGTAGGCGAGCTGGCGCACGCGCTCCTTGAAATTGCTCTCGGGCGGCTCGCCGGGCTGCTCCAGCACGCGGCCGTCGACGGCATAAAGCCAGCCGTGATAGCAGCAGCGGAGCCCGCCGTCCTCGATATGGCCGAACTCGAGCGACGTGCCGCGGTGCGCGCAGCGGAGCGTCAGGAGCCCGAGCGCGCCAGCGTCGTCGCGAAACAAGACGAGGTCTTCGCCCAGCAGGCGCCTGCGCAGCGGCCGTTTTTGCAATTCGGCGGCGAAGCCGATCGGGTGCCAGTAGCGGCGCAGCATCTCGCCGGCCGGCGTCCCCGGCCCGACGCGGGTGAGCATTGCGTTTTCTTCGTGCGATAGCATGGACGACCTCGCTTTTTACTGCTTCAGGATGTTCGCCAGCTCTTCCTTGAACTTGAGGCCTTCGCCGGTCTCGCTCTTGAGATAATAATCGATTGACTGCTTCGGCTCCTGGAGCGCGACATGGTTATCGCGCAGGTATTTCGCCATCATCGTTCCTTCGACGAGATGCGAGCTCCGCGACTCGTTCTTTTGCAGCAGCGCCTGCCCCTCTTTTGCGAGCATGAAGGCGACGAAGAGCCTGGCGAGTTTCGGATGAGCCGAGTTCTTCGGCACGCCGAGCTGGAAATAATCGGTGTTGATCGGGTTGAGGCCCGGCACGGCAACGAGCGGCGCGCCTTTCGCCTGCCAGTCCCACATGTGCTCCATGGCGCCGCCGATGTTCGCCATGATGGGAAATTCCCCGCTCACGATGCGCTCCTCCTCGTTGTAGCGGAGCCGCCCCGCGGAGAGCGCCACCACCTTGCGGGCGAAGTCTTTCACCTTCTCCGGCCCCCAGACGAGCGACAACTCCGCCAGCCATGCGACGTACGGCGGGATCGCCATCTTCCCCGCCCACGTCGGGCTGAGACGCGGATCGACCAGATCCGCGTAGCTCTTCGGCGCCTTTTCCTTGGGGATAAGGTTCGGATTGTAGATGATGCCGTTCGGCGACGTATAGACGAGCACCCCCTCGCGCGGGAAGATCTCCATCGGCTTGTCGATCCAGGGGAAGCTCCCCGACCAATCGACCGACTCAAGCGCGTTTTCCTTGTGCAGCAGGGCGAAGTGGGATTGCGAGCCCAGGAAGAAATCCGACGACGACTTCCTGCCCGCCTTGACCTCGGTGATGAGCCGCGCGGCGCGCGCGTTCATGTCCGGGCCGGCGGCGAAGTTGATGCGCAGCTTGAGCCCGAATTTCTTCGCGAAGGCATTCTCGATCTCCGCCATGCCCTTGCGGCCGCCGAAAGTCTGCGCGCCGGCGACGAAGACGAGCTCCTCGCCTTCTTTTTTGGCCTCGGCAGCGATCTGCTCCGCGCTCTCCGCGGCGAGACATGTAAAGCCTCCGGCAAAAGCCGCCGCGGCAAAGAGAAGCGCGGCGAAGAGCGCTCTAAGCCGACGCATGCGCCACCTCGGCCGCGTCGAGCTTGTACTCGGCCGGCACCAAGCGGATGATCTTATTTTTTTCCGGATCGCGGATGATGCCGACCGGATCGTGTCCGTTCCTCACCGCGTCGATCGATTGCCTGAGCATACGGCGCAGGATAATGACGCCTTCGTCGGAGACGCCGAGGTGTTCGGCGGTGCGGTCGAAGATCGGTCCCTGACTCTCCTGCGCGCAGCGGTCCTGGTCGCCGCGGGCGATCCAGCCCGTCTCTTCGTCCCAGCGGTATTTGCCGGGAACGCTGTCGAGCAAACCTTGCTCGCTTTGATCGGCCGGCATGCGCGCCGGGGGCTTGCCGTCGACGAGCGGACCAAAATAGACCGTGAAATGCATCGTGTTGGTGTCGTCGATCGCGACGCGCCAGCGGAGCGCCTCGTAGCCTTCGTGGGTCGCTGCGAACGCCGCCGGATGATCCTCGGGCAGGTGATAGCCGACCTTGTTCATGTTGGGCATGAGAAACAGGCTGATCGTACGGTAGTGCTCGTCGCCGACGCGGCGCGTGAACGTATCGCGAATGCCGAAGTCGGTAGCCTCGGACGTGAGCCTCTCGTCTTTCCAGTAGCGCGTCTTCGGCGTGCGATGGAGCCACTTGAAGTGGTGCTGGTCGACGCTGTTCTCGACCATCTGAAGGAAGTTGCAGTGGACGATGCGGGCGTTGAGCGCGCGCACGCCGTCGTCTCTAACGAGCACGTCCCAGCGCGGCAGCAGCGGCGCCGGCTCGGGGCCGAGATAGGCGAAGACGATCCCTGCCAGCTCCTGGACTTTGTACGCGGGCTGTCGGATGCGCTCTTTATAATGGCTGTCCGACGGCTCGCCGGGCTGTTCGAGGACTTTGCCTTCGACGTCGTAGAGCCAGCCGTGATAACAGCAGCGGAGTCCGCCGTCTTCGATGTGGCCGAACTCCAGCGAGGTGCCGCGGTGCGCGCAGCGGAGCGTAAGCAGCCCAGCCCGGCCGCGGTCGTCGCGGAAGAGCACGAGATCTTCGCCTAAAAGCCGCCGTTTGATCGGCCGGTTTTTCAACTCGCGGGACAAGGCGATCGGCTGCCAATAGCGCCGCAGCATCTCCCCGCCGAGGGTGCCGGGCCCGACGCGCGTTAGAGTCTCGTTCTCTTCCAAGCTCAGTGCCATGGCTGGTTCTCCCCTACGACACTGTGAGCTAACACACGCGGAAAATAGGTGTCAACCAACGGCGCTGCGCCGCGGGCTATTGAATGAAAAAGGACGTCCCGCGGCGATGTCTCGCCGCGGGAGTGGGGTGGATTGCGTGCGGTGGTGGTGCGGGGGATTAGATTTTACGAAAACCCGATGCGACGGGCCTCAGGCCCTGAATGTGCATGGCCGCGGCCGCCTTTTCGTTGCCGACGGGCTGAGCAGTGTCCTCTTCGAGCAGCTTGTCGATGGCGTCGTCGCCGCGGAGGCCTTCCAGCTTGACCTTGATGCGAAGATTGTTGGCGCTGTCTGCATGGATAAGCGCCTGTTCGAGGGTGATCTTTTCTTCTTTATAGAGCATGAAGAGCGCGTGATCGAAGGTCTGGCAGCCTTCCTGGATGCCCTGCTCCATCGCTTCTTTGACGACGTCGACTTCGCCTCTCTTGATCAGCTCCTTGATACGCGGCGTGTCCATGAGGATCTCGATCGCCGCGACGCGCCGGCCGTCGATGCCGGGCACAAGGCGCTGGGAGATGATGCAGCGGAGATTGAGCGAGAGCTGCATCAGTACCTGGGCATGGCGCGTCTCGGGAAAAAAATTGAGGATGCGCTCGAACGACTGGTTGGCGTTGGTCGAATGCAGCGTCCCGAGGCATAGATGGCCCGTGTCGGCGAAGGTGATCGCCGCCTCCATCGTCTCGGAATCGCGGATCTCGCCGATGAGGATGACATCGGGGGCCTGGCGCATCGCGTTCTTGAGCGCCTCTGAATACGAATCGGTGTCGAAGCCCAGCTCGCGCTGATTGACGATCGCTTTCTTGTGCCGATGCACGAACTCGATCGGATCCTCGACCGAGATGATATGGCCCGGCGCGTTGTTGTTGCGGTGGTCGATCATCGCCGCGAGCGTGGTCGATTTACCGGACCCGGTCGCGCCGACGACGAGCACGAGGCCGCGCTTGGTCATCGAGATCTCTTTCAAGATCTCCGGCAGCGCGAGCTCCTCGAGCGTCTCGATCTCGGTGCGGATGCGGCGGATGACGATGCCGACTGAGCCGCGCTGGCGAAAGACGTTGACGCGGAAGCGGCTCAAGCGCCGGTACGACAGCGCGAGGTTCATCTCCATGTGCTCGCTGAACTGCTGCCACTGGCGCTCGTTCATGAACGATTTGGCGAGCTCCTCGAGCTCCTCGGGCGTGAAGACATGCTCGCCGATCGGCTGCACGACGCCCTGGATGCGGTACATCGGCGGGCTCGCGACGGTGAAATAGATATCCGAGGCGTTCTTTTCCACCATGACGCCCAGGAACTCGGTGAGATTGGTCGTCTGCTCCGTCATTACTCCTCTCCTTAACCGCGGCCTCTCACGGCGGCGACGCCGCCGACGCCGAAAGCGCCCTGGCCGAAAAGATTCGGCGTCATGCTGCGCGACTGCGCCTCTTCCTGCGTCACGATGCCACGGTTCGCCAAATCGACGAGCGACATGTCCATGGTCTGCATGCCGTCTTTCTGGCTCACCTGCATCGTGCCGGGTATCTGGTGAATTTTTCCTTCTCGAATCAGGTTCCGGATCGCGGTCGTCCCGGTCATGACTTCGAGCGCCGCGATACGGCCGTCGTTGGTTTTTTTCTTGAGCAGCGTCTGCGTGATGACCGCCTCGATCGACTCGGCGAACTGCGCGCGGATCTGCGACTGCTGCGCCGGCGGAAAGACGTCGATCACGCGGTCGACGGTCTTCGGCGCGCTCGACGTATGCAAGGTGCCGAACACGAGATGGCCGGTCTCGGCGGCGGTGAGCGCGAGCTGGATCGTCTCCAGGTCGCGCATCTCGCCGACGAGAATGATGTCGGGGTCTTCGCGCAGCGCCGCCCGCAGCGCGTTGGCGAAGGAATGGGTGTGAAAGCCGAGCTCGCGCTGATTGACCAGGCATTTTTTCGATGGATGAACGAACTCGATCGGATCTTCGACGGTGAGAATGTGCCCCTCGAAATCTTCGTTGAGATAATCGATCATAGCGGCGAGCGTGGTCGATTTGCCGGAGCCGGTCGGCCCGGTGACGAGGACCAATCCCTTCTCCTTGTTGCAGAGCTGCTTCAAGACCGGCGGCATGCCGAGCTGCTCGAGGGTCAGGATTTTCGTCGGAATGGTACGGAAGACCGCGCCCTCGCCTTTCCGCTGCAGGAAGACGTTCACGCGGAAGCGCGCGATATCGCCCAGCTCGAAGGAAAAATCGACCTCGTGGGTCGCCTCGAAGGCCTTGCGCAAGGCGTCGTTCATGATGTCGTAGACCATCGCGTGGACCTCTTCCTTCGGCAGAGCCGCGTGGTCGAGCTTTTTTAGATCGCCGTGGATGCGCATCATCGGCGGCTCGCCGGAGCTCAAATGGCAATCCGACGCGCCCTGTTCGATGCCGAAAGCCAGCAATTGCGTAATGTCCATAAATCTCCCGACCTAGACGCCCGCAGTACAATTCTTGGCAGCGAAATGTAAAATTTTGGTACTTCTTGTACCTTTGTGGCGCTGCAAACCCGCCAAGTCGGCCGGATTTTACAAAAATCCGCAACCGCCCGATAAGTGAGCAATTATCGGGCCGGTTTGAATATATTCCTGCGGTTGAGGCGAAACGGGAGAGTGCGAGGGTTCAGTTTACCGTGAAGTCACGCGGGGAACCTGGCGACAAGCTCCTGCAGACGGTCCTTGGCGTCTTTGAGAATCGGCTCCCCGTCCCCGGTGAGTATCGTGTCGAATTCCAGGACCAACAAGGCCTCGACGCTGTCGCGCAGCCGCGCGGGATCGTCCATGACCTTTTCGGGCAGCAAAGAGCAGCGGCCGGGGGGGTTGCCGACGACGGCGTCGCCGACGATGAGGATCTCGCGCTCGGGCCAGTGAAGCGCGACCTCGCCGGGAGATTTTCCCGGCGCGCCGACGACCACCAGCGGGCCGATCTTGGCGCCGAGCCGGAGCTCGCCGTCGATGACGGCGCCCTCGCTCCGCGCGTGCGGGGCGTCGGCCGGATGGATCGCGGTGCGCGCGCCGGTCCGCTCGCGTATTTTATTGGCGGCGCGGGAATGGTTGCGGTTGGTGATCAGGATTCTGGAGACGCCGCGGCGCGCGAGCTCTTCCATGTCCTCAACGCCCGGCTCGACGGGATCGATCACCAGATTGCCGTCGGGATGGAGGATCAAGTGGCCGTTGAAATTATAGCCGTGCGGCTCGGAGAACCACGGCCATGTGAAGATATCTTTTAAGACCTCGCGCATTGTCGGCGCCCGGCTTCACGTTTCTAATGATCGGACTTTAAACGTCGCTAACCGCCTGCCACCTTCAATCATCGTGATGATGATGGTGGTGATGGTGATGCCCGCGGCCCGTCTCCGTATGCCGGAAAATGAGCGACTTGATCACGACCGGCACCGCGCGCGCGTCGGGCAGCTCCTCGCCGATGTCGACGAAGTCGAAATCCTTGAGATCGATGCCGTCGATCGAGATGATGCCGGCGCCCGGCAAAAGCTCGCGCTCTAGAATATTGCCGACGAGCTTCGCGATATCGGCGTCGAAGACGAGCACGAGCGGCTGCCCCTTGTCGACGTGATCTTTCATCGCCTCCGCGACGCCCTGCGCGAGGTTGCGAATCAGCGGATAGGAAGGGCCGAGCTCCCAGTGGAGCGCCAGCGCCACCGGCCGCTCGCCGTCGATATCGAAGCGCTGGAGCGCCTTCAGCACCGCGGACTTCACGGCGGCGGGCGCGAGCGGCTCCACCTGCTCGAACTCCGGCGTGATGACTTGAAGGTTTCTGAGCGGCAGCAGGTCCGGATGAGAGAGATAGATCGTGTTGCCGCTTACCTGAACGGTGTACTGCGAAGCGCCGATGACCGTCGCGCGGATGCGCACGTCCGCGGGCTTGAGCGGGATCTTCTTTCCCATCTGCTCGGCGCGGGCCCGCACGCGCCGCCCGAGCTGGTTGCCGAGGTCGCCGAGGTTCCGTTTCTCGTGGCCGTAGACGTATTCCGACACGCCGCCGGAAAACATGATCGCGTCGACGCGGTCGGTGAAGTCGAGATTCGGCGTGAGCAGCAGATTCTGCTCGAAAGGCGAGAGTTTGCCGCGCTCGAGCACCGCGAACAGCGACTCGCAGAGCAGCTCGGACATCTTTTCCTTCTCGTCGTCCTTCATCGTCCCGCCGATCTTCAAGTCGATGCCGGCCTGCTTCGCGATCTTGACGCCCGTGTCTTCCAGGCGGTTGATCTTCCCCTGCTCGTCCATCGCGACCAGGCGCGCGCCCACTTCGACGGCGCAGGTGTCGACCACCTTGCCGTTCTGCGTGATCGCGACCTTGCTCGTGCCGCCGCCGATGTCGACGTTCATCACCGTATAGCCGTTGCCCTCGTGCATCGTGAGATGCACCGCGCCCGAGCCGTAGGCGGCGAGAATCGCCTCCAGGTTGTGGCCGGCCGTGGCGCAGACGAATTTCCCCGCCTCGGTCGAGAAGAGCTCGGCGATGGCATCGGCGTTTTTCTTCTTCGCCGCCTCGCCGGTGACGATCACCGCGCCGGTGTCGATGTCCTTCGGCGTCAGGCCCGCCTTCTGGTAGGCCTCATGGATAAAGTCGCGCAGCTGGTTCGTGTCGATGGTGGTTTTGTCGACGTAAGGCGTGAGCAGAATGGGCGATTCGTGCAGGATCTCGCGCTTGACGACGACAAAGCGGCTGGAAAGCGCGATGCCCTGGCGGCGTAAAAGCAAACGGGAAAAAATCAGATGCGAAGTGGAGGAACCGATGTCGATGCCGACCGATGTGAGCTGGATGCGCTCGGACTTCCACATCGGGTGGTCTTCGTCCATCGGCATCTCATCGCCTTCTTCGTCCTCGTATTCGTCATGAAGGTAATATTCCTCGGTGGATGGCTCGGACATTCTCTATATTCCTTTCCTTATTGATTTGCGTGTGAGAATTAAACCATTTGCATAGCACAAGAAAAGCCCGCTTGCCAAGCGATGCCGGGTCAATCGGCGGCTTTATCGAGAACGCTCCGGTTCGCGGCGTAGACAAGCCAAACTCCGAATAGTAATATGACCACGTCGGCGTCCCATGGGTCAGGAAGAGTACAGCGAATTAGCCGCCTTTCTTCGCCGCTTCATCCGGCGCTTCCGCGCCGTCAAGGGGCTAGAAGGAATCTGCCTTTTCGGCATCGCCCTCGTTCTCCTTTTTTCGCTCGGCCTCGCCGTCAAAGAAATCAAATATTTCTTCCCTTACGCGCCGGCGATTTACGCGGCGCTCGCCGCGGCAGTCGTCATCGCGCCGCTCGGCTGGACCTTGTTTCAACTGTGGCGGCGCGTGTCGGACGAATGGGCCGCGCTTTACATCGAGAAAAAATGCCCGCATCTGAAAAACAATCTCATCAACTCGCTGCAGCTCTATCCCGAGATCGCGCGGCCGGAGCGGCCGGCCGAAATATCCGCCTCGATGGTCCTCGCACTGCTGCGCGCCACGCGCAAGCAGCTCCACGCGCTCAAGGCCGAAGAGCTGGTCAGCACGGCGCCGGCGATCGCGAAGGGACGGCTACTGGCGATTCTCTTCGTCCCGGTTCTCGCCGTCGTTCTCTTTAATCCCTCTTCGGTGAGCGACACCTTCAGCCTGCTCGCCCATCCTTTGAAGGATATCCCGCCGTCCGAGACGCGCATCGATCTCTCGCCCAAGGGCATGCGCGTCGCGCGCGGGACGCCGGTCACTCTTCAGGCGGTCGCAACCGGCGCGGTTCCCAAATCGATGGATCTCCTAGTGCTGCGCGACGGCGCCGCCGAGGAGCGGCTTACGATGGAAGCGACCGGCGGCGGCAGATTCACCGCGGCGCTGAACGACGTGAAGAGCAGTTTCGCCTACCGCGCGGTCGCCGGCTCTTTTTCCTCGCCGAGCTATCGTCTCGAAGCGGTCGATCCGCCGGAGATCGGCAATCTCCGCGCCACTCTTTATCCGCCGCATTACACCGGCCTGCCGGCGGAGAATAGTTCCGGCGGCAACCTCGAAGGGCTCCGCGGCTCGACGGCGCGCCTCGAGGCGGAGACGAGCAAGGAGGTCGTGAAGGCAAAGCTCATGCTCGATCAAGGACGAGAGGTGCCGCTCAAGATCGACGGCAAAAAACTCCAGGGCAATCTCGTCCTGTTTCAATCCGGCCGCTATCAGATCGAGGTCGAGGACGCGCTCGGCTTCCGCAACAAGCCGATCGCCTACGACGTCCGGATTCGCCCCGACGGCTTTCCCACCGTCGAGATTCTGCGCCCGGCGGAGGACCTGGAGGTCAACGGCGACGAGACGCTCCCCATCGAGTTCACCGCGCGCGACGACTTCGGCATTCAGGACGCCGCGCTCATCGTCAAAGTCGGCGAGCGCCAGGAAAAAATTCCCATCAAGCTCGACGGCGTCAAGAAGCTGATCACGCGCGAGCGTTTCGATCTCGATCTCGGAAAGCTCGGCCTGAACGAGGGCAACGAGGCGATCTACAATATCGAGGTGCACGACAACGACACGATCTCGGGGCCGAAGATCGGCGTCTCGCGCGGTCTCAGGCTTACGCTCAAGAACCTCCGCGGCGAGCACAAGCAGCTCGCGGACAATATTCGCGATCTATCGGGACGGATGGTCGATCTCCTCGCCCAGCACCTCGAGCGGCCGGCCGATAAAACGGGCGCCGACAAGGATTTCGAGAAAAAGCTCGGCGACGCGGCGAAAAGCGTCGAAGAGATCATGCAGCGAAGCGAGAAGGACCGCCTGACCGACTTCGCCACGTGGTCCGACCTCGAGGCGCTCAAGCGCAATCTCGAATTCACCAAGAACGATCTGTTAAAGCGCGAGGAGCAGGCCGCCGGTGAGGAAAAGGAAAAAGCGCGCGACGATATATCGACGGAGATGGAGCGCATGTCGCTGCTCGCCGAAGATATCGGCAAGCGGCTCAAGGCCGAAGAGGTGGCGAACTCCGCGCGCGACCTGATGAAGGGCCAGGAGCGCCTCATGGACGCGCTGGAGAAGCTCCGCAGCGGCGACAAGAATCTCGACGCGGTGCTAAAGCAGCTCTCGCAGATGGCGAATCTCTTGAATTCGCTCCAGCAGCAGCTCTCGCAGATGGCCACGCAGCTCCCGGAAGACTTCGTCAACAGCGAGGCGCTTCAGGGGCTCAACTTCGGCGACATGCAGCGCATGATGGAGGAGATCCGCAAGAAGCTCGCGCAGGGCGATATCGAAGGCGCCATGCAGCTCGCCCGCGAGTTGTTCAATCAGATGGCGTCGATGGTCGCGGCGCTGCAGGGCGCGCAGCAGTCGGCGATGTCCTCGTCGATGGGGCGCATGCAGGGCGAGATGATGCGCTCGGCCAACGAGCTGCAGCAGCTCGCGCGCGAGCAGCAGGAGCTTTTGGTCGACACCGAAGCCGCCAACCGCCGGGCGCTCACCGAGCGGGAGAAGCAGCTCAAAGAAAAACTCGACCGCTTCATGGCCAAGGCGAACCGCGAGCTCGGCCGGCTGGCGGAGATGTTCCCCGACGTCGAGGGAGGCGGGTCGCCGCGCGAGAATGCGCTCGACGACGCGACCGTCAATAATCTCGTCAAGGAGATGATCGGCCGGCTGCTCAAAAAGGATTTCTCCGGCTTCGACGAGATTATGGGCATGGCGGAAAAGGAGCTGGGGAAGACGCGCTCGCGCCAGCAGGAAGCGAAAGCATCCCAGGCACAGGCGAGCCTCAAGGATTTAAAAAACGAGCTCGACTCCCTGCTCGGCATTCCGCCGACGGCGCTGAGCGACACGGAGAAGGGCGGCATCAGGGACCTCGGGCGTCGCCAGGGGACGCTCAAGGAGCGCACCGACCAGCTGCACGAGAAACTGGAATCGCTCTTTCAGCTCTTCCCCTCGCTCGATCCGCAGATCACGAAAAACATCAAGGAAGCGGGCGGCTCGATGGGGCAGGCGCAGGGGCGCCTGGGCGAGCTCGATTCGAAGAACGCGGTGCCGCCGGAGCGGCGGGCGCTCGAGCAGCTCTCGCAGTCCCAACAGCAGATGCAAAACGCGATGCAGCAGCTCGCGCAGCGCGGGCAGCTGGGACGCATGGCGGTCTCGCGCCTCTTCCGCATGGGCCGCATGCTGCCCTCCGGCGAGCTCGTGCCGCTGCCCGGCATGCCGCAGTTCCCGCAGTTCGACGCCGACGGCGGCATGACCGGTCTCGACACGGAAAAATTCCGCCTCCCGGGCAAGGAAGACTACCGCGCGCCGCGGAGCTTCCGCGAAGAGATCCTGGAGTCTCTCAAGCAGGGCGTGCCACGCCAGATGAAAGAACAGATCGAAAGCTACTTCAAAAATCTCTCGGAATAGTCATTGAGGTCCGACATTCTTCGCCGCACGATCCTTAAGCTTTGCTTCGCCTTCAGCTTCGCGGTCCTTCTGAGCCAGGCCTTCGCCGCGCCGGGCCCGGCGGCCGAAGCCGACCCGCGCATCAAAGAAGCCGAAGAGCATCTCGACGCCTGGCGCATCGCCGAAGCGGAAAAAATCTCCGCCGCCTTGCTGAAGGAAAACCCGCGCTCGCCCGCCGGGCTCGCGTTGAGCGCCGAGGTCGCCTTTTACCAGGGGCGTTACGACGAGGCGGCGCGGCAGGCCGAGCAGGCCCTGGCGGTGGATTCCACGGATGAAAAGCGCCAGGCGCTGCGCATCCGCACGCAGCGCAGCCGCGACGTCGTCTCCAAGCTCAAGCGCTACGAGAGCGACCATTTTCTCGTCTATCTCGACGAGAACAAGGACGGCGTTCTCGCGCCCTATATCATCGAGACTCTGGAAAAAAGCTATCGCCTTTTTGGCCAGACGCTGGGCTACTTCCCGCCGGCCAAGGTGCGCGTCGAGATCGCGCCCGATTCGGTGTCGTTCAACGGCATCTCGACGCTGTCGCGGCGCGATATCGAGGAGACCGGGGCGGTCGGCATCTGCAAGTTCAACAAGGTCATGATCATCTCGCCGCGCGTGCTTCTCCAGGGATACCGCTGGCTCGACTCGCTGAGCCACGAGTACGTTCACTACGTGATCGTCGGGGCGAGCGACAACAAGGCGCCGATCTGGCTTCACGAAGGCATGGCGCGCTATTTCGAGACGCTCTGGCGGCGGCCGGATAAGGCCAAGGCCGCCGCGGATTATCTATCTCCCGCGAACCAGACCCTGCTCGCGCGGGCGCTCGAAAAAAACCGCTTCGTCGGCTTCAAAAAGATGGAGCCTTCGTTGATTTATCTGGAAACGCCGGAGCAGGTCCAGCTCGCTTACGCGGAAGCCGCTTCGGCGATCGATTTTCTTGTCAACCGCAAAGGCGACACCGCGGCCCGCGACCTCTTGGCCGAGCTCAAAAATCGGCCGACACCCGAGGCGATCGAGAAAACCTTGGGCAAGCCCTACGCCGCTTTCGAGAGCGAGTGGAAGGAGTACTTAAAAGCGAAGCATCTCAAGGAAATCGAAGGCAGCCATGTGAGAAGATTTAAGGTCGTCGAGGGCCAGAAAGAGAACGAGGAGACCGTCGAGCTCAGGGAAATCCAGTCGGCGGTCGCGCGCAACCGCACCCATCTCGGCGACGAACTCCTGGTCCGAGGGAAGACGGTAGCGGCGACCGAAGAGTACCGGCGCGCCTTGCAGGCGAGTCCCAGTTCCCCTATTATTCTCGGCAAACTCGCGCAGGTGCTCATCCGGCAGGCACGCTATCAGGAGGCGATGCCTCACCTTCAAAAAGCGCTGGAGGTCGATCCGGATTCGGTCAATGCTTACGTGCAGCTCGGGCGCCTCCACCACGCGAACAAGGAATTCGCCGCGGCGAAGAGCGATCTGGAAGAGGCGATTCAGATCAATCCGTTCAACCCCGAGATCTATCGCCTGCTCGCCGACGCTTATGCGGCGCTCGGCGACCGGCAACAGGCCGAGCGGGCGAAAAGCAATCTGGAAAGACTCGCGCGGGTGCGTTAGAAATGATCGCGCCAGCGGGATTGGAAAGGCAAAGAGGGATGGAGTCGACCGGGATCAACGACCAGGAAATCGCCGCGATCGAAGAGTTCGCCGCCAAGCGCGACTCCATGCTGGCCGAGATCGGCAAGGTCATTGTCGGCCAGGACAAAGTCATCGAAGAGGTGTTGACCGCGCTCTTCTCGCGCGGCCACTGTCTGCTGGTCGGCGTCCCCGGCCTCGCCAAGACGCTGCTCATCAGCACGCTGTCGGAAATCCTCGACCTCGAATTCAACCGCATCCAGTTCACGCCCGACCTGATGCCGTCCGACATCACGGGAACCGATATCCTGCAGGAAGATCCCGCGACGGGCCGGAGAAGGTTTCAGTTCATGCAGGGGCCGGTGTTCACCAATATTCTTCTCGCCGACGAGATCAACCGCACGCCGCCGAAAACCCAGGCCGCTTTGCTGCAATCGATGCAGGAGTACAAAGTCACCGCCGGCGGGCAGACTTTTCCGCTGGAGCTGCCGTTCTTCGTGCTCGCGACGCAGAATCCGATCGAGCAGGAAGGCACCTATCCGCTTCCCGAGGCGCAGCTCGACCGCTTCATGCTCGAGATCGAGATTCAATATCCGCCGTTCGAGGACGAAGTGCAGATCGTCATGCAGACGACGTCCATCGGCCGTCCGAAGCCGAATAAAGTCATGGACGGCGCGGCGATCCTGCGCTATCAGGAGCTCGTGCGGCGCGTCCCCGCCTCCCCTTTCGTCGTCGGCTACGCCGTGGCGCTCACGCAGAGCTCGCGGCCCAAAAACGGCGCGGCGCCTCAGTTCGTAAAGGATTACATCGAGTGGGGCGCGGGACCGCGCGCCTCGCAGTATCTCATCCTCGGCGCCAAGGCGCGAACGATTCTCCAGGGCCGCTACGCGGTCTCCATCGAAGACATTCAGGCGATGGCGCCCTCCGTGCTGCGCCACCGCATCATCCCCAACTTCAAGGCCCAGGCCGACGGCCTCTCCTCTCTCGATATCATCGGCCGCCTCCTCGCCGAAGTGAAGCCGCAGGAAGACGGGAAGGCCCGTAAATAATTCATTGCGGCCCTATTCGGCTTTGACGACCTTCAAGCATTTTCTTTGCCTCGCCCTGTTGATCGGCGCGCTCGCGGCAGATCGCAGCGGCTCGGCGGCGGCAGCTGAAAAAGTTTACATTGCGGGGTCGTCGGCGGAATCGGTGGATATGTTTTTTCATGTCGCCAAAAAGAAAGGCTTCTTCCAATCGGAAGGGCTCGACGTCGATCTCATCGTGGCGCGCCCGAATATCTCGATCGCCGGGATGGCGGGAAAAAATATCGATTATGGGACCGTGCTCGGCTCGCTGCTGCGCGCCGCGCTCGGCGGATTGCCGGTGCGGCTCGTGATGATCAGCATGGATCGCCCCAGTCAGTCACTGGTCGCGCGTCCCGATATAAAAACAATCGACGATCTACGCGGCAAGACCGTCGGCGTCAGCGGCATAGGAGGCATGGCCGACGTCATTACCCGCATGATGCTCGAGCGCGCGGGATTGGCTCCGGGCCGTGACGTCCAGATCGCACCGCTCGGCCCGATGGCCGCGCGAATCAACGCGCTTCAAAACGGTGTGGTCGCCGCCGCACCGGTCACGCCGCCGATGACTTATCAATTGGAAAAAAACGGATACAAGATCCTGCTGAACGCTTCGGATCTCGTTGTCGTGCCCTATTACGGACTCGGCACTTCGGTCGACAAGATGCACGAGCGGCCCGGCCAGGTGAAGGCCCTGATTCGCGCATTTCTGCAGGCTGGACGCTTCATCCGGAATGAAAAATCTCAGATGATCTCCATACTCATGGATTCTGGCCAAATGGAGCGGGGTATCGCCGAGAAGTCCTATCAAGCGCTTCGCTCATCGATCAGTCTCACGGGTGAGCCTTCAGGGGAGGGGATGCAGTTCTGGCTCGATGTGGCGAAAAAAGAGCGCGGGATGAAGGAAGACATCCCTATGTCTCAGGTGGCCGATTTTACGATTCTTAGAACCGCGCGAAAAGAGTTGGGCATCCGGTAGTGCCGAGACTCGGGCTTAATGGCGTTTCAGCTTTCCCGTGACGGTCTTCGGCAAAGCGTCGACGAACTCGACTCGGCGTATCGATTTGAAAACCGACAATCGATCGTTGACGTAACGCATGAGCTCACGCTCATCGCAAGGGTATCCCTCGCGTAGCTTGACCTTGGCATGCGGCACCTCTCCGAAGCGCGGCTCTGCGACTCGGTAGACGTGCGCCTCTTCGACCGCGGGATGTGAGGCCAAAGCCTCCTCGATCTCGCGTGGGAAAACTTTCACGCCGCCGACGTTGATCACATCTTTGATGCGGCCAACGATCCAATAGTAACCGTCGCTGTCGCGGCGGGCGAGATCTCCCGTCCGGAACCAACCGTCCTTCAAGACCTCTTCTCGCAGACGCCAGGGGCGGTAATACGCATCGAACATTCCCGGTCCGCGCACGAGAAGTTCTCCGGTCTCCCGGTCGGCGACATCGGCCGGCGCAAGCCTGATTTGATACTTTCCGCACGGTACTCCAACGGAGCCCCGCTTGGTCGAATCTTCGCTTCCATTCGACGATACCTGGCCGCATTCCCTTAATCCGTATCCCTGGACGATTTCCCGACCGAATCGGGCGTGAAATCGCTCGGCTGTTTCCGTCGGCATCGACGTGCTCCAGTTCGTGAAACGGCTGATGCCGGAAACGGTCTTGGCTGTTATTTGGTCGTGCGCGACCATCGCTCTATAGAACAACGGCGTCCCGTAGACTTGCGTAATGCCGTGCTCCGCGAGCATGCCGGCCACCGCTTCCGCATCGAGAACATCGGCGAGAACGAGCTTCGCTCCTCGCATTAGGCATAGATAAACGCGCACCCCGACGGTTGCCGTCGAGTGCAGCCACAAGAGAGAGTCGGTGTGATCGACCGGAGGCGATTGGGAAACATTTTTCGTGCGGTCGCAAAGCGATTGATGAGAAAGAACGACGCCTTTCGCGTCGGCGGTCGTTCCCGAGCTGAAATAAATCGCGGCGGCATCGATTTCCCGCAGCCGCCGGCGCTCGCCGCTAGAGGCACGCCGCACCGTCGTCAGGCTCAAACGCAGCGGAGTTCTTCCTTCCCAAAGAGCCCAGTCCACGCCGTCGGCTACGCCGATGGACGGCCGAGAGGATACGGCGTAGCAGAAGGCATCGACGCCGACCGTCTCTTCGAGCCGCCGGACTTCGTCGGCTTTAAGGGCGGTGGGGATTGAAACCGCGATGCCGCCGATGCGCCAGACCGCGAACGAAGCGACAATCGCCTCGGGACTGCTGGGAATCATCAAACCAACTTTATCGCCCGCGCAAACGCCCGACCGCGTCAACTCCGATGCGAGGGAATCCGCCGCAGCGCCGAGTTGCGCGTACGTAAACGCGCGTCCATTATGGACGACAGCAACGCTGTCGCCCCATTGTTCCGCCGCGTCGCGCAAAATTGAATACATGTTCATGAAAATTGCCTTTGCGAGGCTCGAACGTATCGAATAGGGTGATCGAATTCAACTTTAGACGCCATGAACCGGCCGAAATTGAACCCGCGCGCAGAACTGAAGACGCTCGCATGGCTCCGTCGCATTGCGTTATGGCTCGCTTCGACGTTTCCTACGTCCCAGACCATCGCCGGGATCAAGGTCCACGGCGGCCCGGAGTTCATCCGATGCACGCAGGAAGCTCTGGCGCTTTTGCAAAACAGCGCGCACTTTCTTGAAATTCAGCATTACATCGCAATGATCGAACAGGGCCGCCGCAGCGGCATGCATGCGAGCGCAACAAAGCCTACCTTCGTCGTCGGGAAGCGCACCTGGAGCCATTCGCCGCTCTGGTACGCCGGCGCGATCGCGCACGACGCCTACCATTCAAAGCTCTATCACGACGCCAAGAGCGCCACCGGGGGAATACCGCCGGCGGACTGCTGGACCGGGAAAGCAGCCGAGCAAAAATGTCTGACCTTTCAAATCGAAGTCCTCGAGGCGCTCGGCGCCGACGCGAACACGGTTGCTTATCTCGACGAATTGCGAAAAAATCCCACGTACCAGGGTCACAATAAGGGCTTGAGAGGCTGGTGGGATTATCTCATCCGGCGCTGGTAGGCTAGCAAGGATTTAGGTGTAAAATGGCCGCAATGGCCGAAGGCGAACGAAGCTACTTCGATCCTCTGGTTCTGGCGCGGTTGTCCAGCCTCTATCTCAAGGCGCGCTGGGTGGTGGAAGGGATGATGTCCGGCATCCACCGGAGCCGCTCCAAAGGCTTCAGCGTCGAGTTCGAAGAGCACCGCGAATACTCGCCCGGGGACGAGATTCGCCGGATCGACTGGAAGGCGCTCGGCAAGTTCGACCGCTACTTCATCAAGGAGACCGAAGACGAGACGAATCTAAGGGCGACGCTCCTCCTCGACGGCAGCGCGTCGATGGATTACGGCTCGAACGGCATCACGAAATTCGACTACGCCTCGATCCTGACCGCCTCGCTCGCGTATCTGATCCTCAAGCAGCAGGACGCCGCCGGCGTCGCGACCTTTTCCGATCGCATCGACTCGTTCATTCCGCCGCGGGCGAAGCGCGGCTATGTCTTCGAGATCCTGCGCGCGCTGGAGTCGCACCGGCCCTCCGGCGATACCAACACCGGGAAAATTCTCCAGGAGATCGCCGGCAAGATGAAACGGCGCGGCCTCGTCGTTCTCGTCTCGGATCTGCTCGACGACACCGAGGAGATCCTCAAAGGGCTGCGCCTCTTCCGCTTCAGCGGCCACGACGTGATCGTGTTCCACATCATGGACAGCGCCGAGATCGAGCTGCCATTCGACGGCAACATTCTTTTCGAGGACTCGGAGGAGCCGAATCTCAAAGTCACCGCCGACCCGCAGACGATCCGCCAGGTCTATCGCGGCGTGGTCGAGGAGTTCATCGACCACGTGCGCAAGGAATGCCACGCGGGCATGATCGACTATCAGCTCATCTCGACCTCGACGCCGCTCGATCGCGCGCTGGTGAGCTACCTCGGCTGGAGAGGCTAGGCGATGTCGCTTTTTTTCTTGAATCCGGCCTATCTCTTCGGCCTGCTCGCCGCCTCGGCGCCCGTCATCATCCACCTGCTGAACCGCCGGCGCATCAAGCGCATCCGCTTCCCGGCCGTCAAGTTTCTCCTGCTGTCGCAGAAGCGCATCTCGCGCACCAAGCGGCTGCGCCACTGGTTTCTGCTCGCGCTCCGGACTTTCGCGATCCTCGTGCTCGTGCTGCTGCTCGCCCGGCCGATTTTTCAGACCGGAGCGGGCCTGTTCGCGAGCGGCGGGCCTTCGAGCGTCGCGCTTGTGCTGGATAATTCGCTCAGCATGACCTGGAGTCGCGACGGCGAAGGTTTCAAGCAGGCAAAGGACGCCGCGGCGCGGCTCTTCGCCGCGATGAGCGCCGGCGATCGCGCCGCGCTCGTGGCGACCAATCCGCCGACGAAGGAGCCGCCGCGCTTAAAGCGCGAGAAGGAAGTCCTGCTGCGCGAGCTCGAAGGCGCCAAAATCGGCGACGGCAGCGCCGATTTCGCCGCGGCCCTCGCCCGCGCCTACGAGCTCCTGCGCGAGCCGGCGGCGGAGAAAGAGATCTGGGTCGTAACCGACGCCGCGCTCACCGACTGGGACCGCTTCAATCTCGCCGGGCTCAAGCAATACGACCCGGCGGTCCCCGTCAAAGTCATCAAGGTCAGCGCTAAGGAGCAGCCGCCGAACGCCGCCGTGCGGGAGATTCGCCTGCGCGGCCAAGACGTCAACGTGGGGCTCCCGACCGAGATTCAGGCGGTGATCACGAATTTCGGCGCGAGCGAGATCAAAGACGTGCTCGTGCAGCTGAGAGTCGACGATCAGGCGAAAGAGCAAAAGCTCGTCTCGCTGGCGCCGCGCGGCGAGGTCGAGGCGAACTTCCAATTCGTCCTCGCCCGGCCCGGCAGCCACACCGCTTCGATCACGCTCAAAAAAGATCGCCTGGCGGGCAATACCGTCACGAATTTTACCCTGGAGGCCGAGGATAAAATCAAAGTGCTGATCGTCGACGGCGATCCGCAGACCTCGCTCGTCTCGAGCGAGACCTTTTTCTTCACGCGCGCGCTCAATCCCGAAGGCGCGGCGACCGCCTCGCCGTTCGTCGCGACCGTCCTGCTGCCCGAAGGGCTCGCGTCGGCGCCGCTCGAATCCTATCAGGCGATTGTTTTGTGCAACGTCGCGGCGATCTCCGACGCGGTCGTGCCGCGCCTGAAAGAATATGTGCGCCGCGGCGGCGGGCTGCTCATTTTTCTCGGCGATCGGGTGCAAGCTGAAGATTACAACCGCAAGCTCTACGACGCCGCGCCGTCGATCCTGCCGGCGCGCCTGAAGGATAAACGGATCGTTTCCGCCTCGGCGCTGGAGAAGGTCGAGCGAATCGATACGAAGCACCCGGTGCTCGCGTCGTTTTCCGACCCGATCCTGCTCGAATCGCTCAAGTCGAGCCGCGTCGCCGGCTATTATCGCACCGACGCGTCGGGCGCGTCGGCGCTGATCGCCCTCGGAAACGGCGATGCGCTCGCGCTCGAAAAAAAGTTCGGCAGCGGCCGCGTGATTCTCTTCAGCACCACCGCCGACCGCGACTGGAGCGACCTGCCGGTGAAAACTGCCTATCTCCCGCTCGCGCAATCGCTGGTGAGTTATCTGCAGGGCGGTAACAAAGGCGCGCTGGACACCGGCGTCGCGGTCGGCGAGCCGAAGAAATTTACTTTGCCGCCGGCCTACGTCGGCAAGAGCTTGAAGATCGTCCGGCCCGATCAGCGCGAGCGCGAGGTCGCGCTCGCGGCGGAGGGCGACCATGCCGCGTCGGCGTTCAACGAAAACGACGTCGCAGGCATCTACCGCGTCTCGGCGCCGCTGGCGGCGAACGCGCCCGCGGCGCTCGCGCCGGTCTATCCGGTGAACCCGCCGTTTTTGGAATCGCGCCTGGAGGCGATCAGCGACGCAGAGCTCGCGGCGCGGCTCCGGCCGGCGCGCGCCGAGATCGTGTCGATCGACGCGCTCGCGAAGGGCGGCAGCCGGAGCGACCTCGCGCTGCCGCTCCTGCTCGTGCTGATCGTCACGCTGGTCTCCGAGGGCTGGCTCGCGCAGAGGTTTTATGGATAGGCGCGCGTTTCTTCGCTTTCTATCCTACGGATGTCTCGCCGCCGCGGGGCTCGCGCCGCGGAAAGCGCGCGCGGCGCAGGGGCTCGAGCGTCCGCGGGCGATTCAGTTCGTTTTCGCGCAGCTCAAATATCGCGGCGGCGATTGGAATCCACATGCGCTCGCCGTTGCACCATTGCTCGAAGAGCTGATGCAGCGCACCAGCGTCGACGCGGCGCCCGCGCGGCGGGAGACGACGCTCGCCGACCCGGAGCTTTTCGGGTATCCATTTCTCTATATCAGCGGCAAATACGACTTCGAGCCGTTTACCGGCGAGGAGATCGATACCTTAAGGCGCTTTCTCTCCTTCGGCGGCTTTCTCCTCGCCGACGACGCGCTCGGCCAGCCCGGCTACGGCTTCGACCAGAGCTTCCGGCGCGAGATGAAACGGGTTTTTCCCGACAAGGAATTTACCCGCATCCCCGCAGGCCATCCGGCGATGCGGAGCTTTTACCTGCTGAGAAAAATCGGCGGCGCGCGGATGGTCCACCCCTACGTCGAGGGCATCAATGTCGGACCGAGCACGCCGGTCGTCTACTGCCAGAACGACCTCGGCGGCGCATGGGAGAAGGACCAGCTCGGCAACTGGGTGAGCCCATGCACGCCGGGCGGCGAGGAGCAGCGCCGCGACGCCTTTCATCTCGGCATCAACCTGGTCCTTTACGCGATGACGGAAAATTACAAAGACGATCTTATCCACGTGCCGTTCATCCGCCGGCGGCTGGCGCGCTAGGAATCAAGAGCTCGGCATGAGTCAATTGTACTTCGTCGGCGGCCTCTCCTGGTGGGTGATCGCCGCGATCGCTCTCGCCGCGGTTGCCGCGATCGGCTACCAATTCTGGGGGCTTAGGCAGCGGCTCGGCTTTCGGCGCGCGGTGCCGCTCACATTGCTGCGCGCGATCGTCTACGCGCTGCTGGTTTTCTTTTTGCTAAGCCCGGGACTCGTCCAGACGCGCGTCACCAAGCTCCGCCGCCCATTGAACCTCCTCATCGACACGTCGAAGAGCATGGGGCTGCCCGCGCCCGGCGGCAAGAGCCGCATCGACAGCGTCAAAGACAAGCTCACCGGCGGCAGCGAGCCGCTGATCCAGCGGCTTGTGCGCGATTACGATCTCCGCGTTTACCAGTTCAATACCGATCTCGCGCCGGTCGCCCCTTCGGCGATCGGGCAGCTCACGGCGAACGGCAAAGGCACGCGGCTGGCGGAGGTCTTGAGCGAATCCAGCCGCGACGCCGGCGCGAACGCGGCGATCATGCTTTTCACCGACGGCATCGCCAACGGCGAGAGCCGGATGGACGGCGCCGCGGCGGCGAAGATTCCGGTGATCGCGGTCGGCGCCGGTGAGAGCAAGGGGTACATCGATCTCCGCCTTGCGGATCTGACCGCGCCGGAGTTCGGCTTTCGCGGGCGCGAGTTCAAGATCGATCTCACGATTCAGGCCTACGGCCTGGCGGGCAAAACCGTGCCGCTGTATTTCAATCGCGGCAAGAGCCTCATCGCGACGCGCAACATCGAGATCGACCGCGATGCGTTCGAGCAGCGCGTAACGCTCGCGTACACGCCGAAAGACATCGGCGCGCAGAGCTTCAGCGTCAACGTGCCGGCGCAGCCGGGCGAGGCGATCGCGGACAACAACCAGAAGGAGTTCAAGGTCGAGGTGCGGCGCGACAAGCTTCGCGTGCTGACGCTTTCCGGCGCGCCGTCGTGGAACTACCGCTTCCTCCGCATGGCGCTCAAGCAGGACCCCTTCATCGATCTCGTCTCGTTCGTCTTCCTCCGCACGCCGACCGACGTGGTCGACGTGCCCGACAACCAGCTGAGCCTGATTCCGTTTCCGATCGACGAGATATTTTTGGAGGAGATCAAGAACTTCGACGTCGTCTTCATGGACGATTTCTCCTACCGGTCTTATTTCAACGTGATGTACCTCGATCGCGTGCGCGACTTCGTGCGCAACGGCGGCGGCCTCGCGATGCTGGGCGGCGCGCGCTCCTTCGACAGCGGCGGCTACGCCGACAGCGCGCTCCGCGAGGTGCTGCCGGTCGAGCTCGACGGCAAGGGCCGTTATCAGGCAGACGTCCGCGCGCGCGGTGTGCTCACGCCTTCGGGCAAGGCGCATCCGATCACGCGCCTCGTTCCCGATGCGCAGGCGAACGAAGAGGCGTGGAAAAAGCTGCCGCCGCTCAAAAGCTTGAATCAGATCCTCCGCGCGCGCGGCGAGACGCTGCTGCAGGCGGCGCCCGAGGGCGCGAGCGGCGGCCAGCCGCTTCTGACCGTCGGCCGCTTCGGCAAGGGGCGCACGCTCGCGCTCATGAGCGACGACATTTGGCGCTGGAGCTTCGGCGCGGTCGGCGCCAAGGAGAGCCCGCAGAATCACTTGAAGCTCGTGCGCCACGCGGTGCGCTGGCTCGCGCAGGAGCCTATGTTCGAGCAGGTGCAGATCCGCCCGGCCGGCGGCGCGCGCACGCCTGGCGAAAAAAGCGAATTCATCATCCAGGTGCTGAACGACGACTATACGCCCGCGGCGCACGCCAATCTCAAGGTCGAGGTCGTCGGCGCCGAGGGCGAGCAGATCCGCCTCGAAGCAGTCCAGCAGAGCGACGGCGAATACCGCGCCGAATTCACGCCCGCCAAAGAGGGCGCCTACCGCATCGAGGCGTCGGCGGAGATGGGCGGCAAGGCCCTCGGCCACGACAGCAAGAATTTCACCGTCGCGTTTCCCTACGCGGAGGCGGAAGACGGCCGCCCGCGGCCGGAACTGCTGAAGGAGATCGCGGACAAGAGCAAGGGCGACTTCATCCCGCTAGCCGAGCTCGACGCGCAGAGCCTCGCGCGCGCCGCCGCCAAGCTCGACCGGCTCGCCCCCGCGGAGATCGTCGAGCGGCGCGAGATCCCTCTGTGGGGGACACTCAGCACCTTTTCCGTCATCCTGGTCTTTTTGAGCGTGGAGTGGTGGTTTCGGAGGAGGTGGGGGCTCATCTAAAAATGTTTCTTTTTCCTAGTTTCCAGTTTCAGGTTTCAAGGAAATACAAAACCTCCGGACTTTAAACTTGAAACCTGAAACTGCGAGCGCGCGTCATACATGAGAATTCGGCTGTCAATTTATTGTTGCTCACTGTTCGCGCTCGCCCTTTTACCCTCGCGCGCGCTGTCGTTTTGTCACGAGCTCGACGTCGTCGAAGCGCGCTTCATGCGCGCGGCCGCGGCTCACGGCGCGCAGGTCTCGGTAGAGTGGCTCGGTCATTCGATGTTTCAGATCGTCTCTTCCAAGGGCACGCGCATTTTGACCGACCCGCACGGCCGCGGCGATCTCCCCGCGCCCTCGGGCCTGCAGGACATCGTCACTACGAGCCACCAGCACGGTCCGCACAACAGTATCTGGATGGCCAAAGGCAGTCCCGTCGTGCTCGAAGGGCTCACGCCGAGCGGCGACAACTGGAACAACGTGCACACGAGCATCAAGGACGTGTCGGTCTACACGGTGCCCGCCTATCACGACAAAAGCCAGGGGCTGCAGCGCGGCAAAAACGCGATCTTCGTCTTCCGCGTCGACGACGTCTGCATCGCGCACCTGGGCGATCTCGGCCACGAGCTCACGCCGGCGCAGCTCAAGATGCTCGGGAAGATAGACATTTTGCTCGTACCGATCGCCGGCGGCTTTTTCACCGTGACGGCGGCGGAGGCGAAGGAAGTCACCAAGCAGGTCAACCCGCGGATCGCCGTGCCGATGCACTACGATTGGGACGGCGCGCTCGCGGATTACGTGAACGGCCTGCGCGCGCGCAAACTCAACGGCGCGGTGTTGAAGATCTCGAAGCAGGAGTTGCCGCAGCCTTTTGACGTCGTCGTCTTCCCCACCCGCTCGCGCTAAAGCGGCCGCGCATTGTCATTTGCCGTAGGTTCGGCTAATCCAGAATTAAACCGGAGGTCATTCCATGAAAGCGTTACGCGTGCATCAATACGGCGGAATCGACGCACTCAAATATGAAGAGGTCCCGATCCCCGAGCCCGGCGCGGGCGAGGCGCGCGTCAAGATCGAGGCGGCCGGCGTCAACTTCATCGACGTTTATCAGCGCACCGGGCTCTATCAGCTGAAGCTCCCCTTCACGCTCGGCAGTGAGGCCGCCGGCACCGTCGACGCGGTCGGCTCCGGCGTCACCGAAGTGAAGAAAGGCGACCGCGTCGCCTATTCGATGGTGCCAGGCGCCTTTGCGGAATACGCAATCGTTGCAGCAGCGCGGCTCGTCCCGCTGCCGCAGAACATCGACAGCCGGACCGGCGCCGCGACGATGCTTCAAGGCATGACGGCGCATTATCTGACGCACAGCACGTACCCGCTCAAGCGCGGCGATAGTGCGCTCGTCCAGGCTGCCGCCGGCGGCGTGGGGCTTCTGCTCGTACAGATCGCCAAGCGGCGCGGCGCCACCGTCTACGGCACGGTCTCGACGGAAGAAAAGGCGCGCCTCGCGCGCGAGGCGGGCGCCGACGAAGTCATTCTTTATACGGAAAAAGATTTTGCCGCGGAGGTGAAGCGCCTGACGAACGGCCGCGGCCTCAACGTGGCCTACGATTCGGTCGGCCAGACGACGTTCGAGAAGAGCCTCGACTGCCTGAGACCGCGCGGCACCATGGCGCTTTTCGGGCAGTCGAGCGGACCGGTGCCGCCGTTCAACCTGGGCACGCTTGCGGCCAAGGGCTCATTGTTCATTACGCGCCCGAGCCTCGCGCACTATACGCTCGATCGGGAAGAATTGCTCGGCAGGGCGAAAGACCTGTTCGGCTGGATCGCCGCGGGCGAGCTCAAGCTCCGCATCGACAAGGTCTTTCCGATGGCGCAGGCCGCCGAGGCCTATCGCCTGCTCGAAGGACGGAAAACGACCGGCAAAATATTGCTTACACCGTAGCTAGAACGTCTCTCCTTTGGGATTCTGATCGCCGCGCGGCCGCCGCTCACCGCGGTCGCTGCGCTCGCTGCGGTCGTCGGGCCGGCGCGAATAGCGGCTTCCGTTGCCCATCATGTCGCGCAGCCGGTCGCGCTGCTCCTGCGACAGCACGCTCTTCCCCTGCTCGATTGCGCGGATACGCGCCAGGCGCTGATCGCCGCGGAGCCGCTCGACCTCGCGCACCTTGGCCTCCGCCTGCTTCAGGTCGATCGAATCGGCTTTCGTCAGATCGTCCAGCTCTCGCTCGGCCCGGCGCAGGCTGTCGTCGTTCTTGCGCGCGTCGCGCTCGAAATCGCTCCGCACGCCCTCGAGCTTCTGCACCTGCTCGGGCGTAAGACGGAGCTCTTCGCGGTGGCTCAGCATGTAGCTGATGACCGGGCGCTCGCCGCGCGATTCCCCGGCCCGCGCGAACGGAAACTTGCCGCCGAAGTGCTCGCGGAATTTGTTCCCGAAATCCTCGAATTCGCGGCCGAGCTGGTCCCATACCGAGGAGGTTTCCTCGTGAAAAGCCGGCCTGATCGGCCGATCGGAGCCGGCTAAAGCGGGGAGCGCAAGCAGGGCCGCGAACGCGATAGCGACGAATATACGCATAAAGATCTCCTTTTCTTCGCCAATAATTAAACCGCCGCGCTCGGCGCTTGTCAAACACGCGCCTCCAGCGGCGGCTGCGGCTCCTCGAGAAAGAGCAGCATCGCGACGATGCCGATCAGAATCACCGCCGCGAGCGCGCGCCACGCGGTCGCGTAAGAGCCCGTGACGTCGACAAGGTAGCCGAAGAGCGGCGTGCCGACGATCGTGCCGACGGAGTTGAACGTGATGAGGAGCCCGAGCGCCGAGCCAGTGCGCCCGTGGCCCGCGATCTCCGCCGTGAGCGCGTAGGAAACGCCCTGGTACCCGACGAGGCAAACGGCCGCGAAGAAGATCAGCGGCAGCACGGTCCAGAGCGAAACGCCGCCGGGCAGGAGACCGAGGGCAAGCGTGAGCCCCGTCGCGAAAAAGCCGACCCACAAAAGCACGACCTTGCGTGCGCCGTGAAACAGCCGGTCGCTGACGACGCCCCAGCCGATCCGTCCCACCATGCCGCCCAATTGGGTCAGCGCCAGCGCCTGGCTCGCCAAGTAGGGCGACAGGCCGAGCGTCTCTTTCAAATAGAGCGGCACGTAGGTGATGAGCGACATCTGGCCGACCAGCAGGAGCGCCGTGCCGAAGCTAAGGCTCAAGAGATCGCGCGCGCGGAACGCCGCTTGCGCCGGCCGCTCACGCGGCGCCGATGCATGCTCCGCGGCGGGCGGCGCGTCGCCGGGCTCGCGCCAGAGCGTCCAGAAGAGGAAGCCGAAGAGGAAATTCGCGGCGCCGAGAACGGCGAACGATCCCCGCCAGCCGGCGACGAGCACGAAAGACGGCGCGACGATCGCGGTCAGCACGCCGCCCACGGGCACGCCGGTCTGCTTGATGCCCATCGCGGTCGCGCGCTCCTCGCGCGTGAACCATTCCATAACTCCTCTGGTCGACGCGGGATTCAGAAAGCTGTAGCCCAGGCCGGCGAAGAAAAAGATCGCGAACGCCCAGGCGAACGACGGTGCAAGGGCGGCGGCGGCGATCGAGAGTCCAAGCGCGAGATGCCCCGCGAGCGTGATCGACCGCACGCCGAGCCGGTCGGCGAGCCAGCCGGCCCCGAACGAGAGCGCGGCCATGCCGAGATAGAATGCCGTGAAGAACAAGCCGATCTGGGCGCGCGAGAGTCCCAGGTCGGTTTGATAAAACGGCGCCAGCGTGTTGATTGCGTACTGCCCGCCGGCGCCCACCACGTGCGAGAGCGTGCCGAGCAGGAGCATGCTCCAGCGGAGCCTCTCCCGGTCGGGGTCTGCGGCCCGGCTCATGGAAAGTTTCAATCGAAAACCGTCTCGGAGTATGGCTCGACGTCGATGAACGCCTCGATCACGCTCGGACCGTCGAGCGCGAGCGCCCAATCGAGAGCATGATCGAGATCGGCCTCGTTGCGAACCGGGCGGCACGGCACCCCGAAATAATGCGGCGGCGAATCCACCGGCGCGCCGAGACGGACGCCCGAGAGGCCGTATCCCCTCTTCTCCTGCTTGATCTTCATCAAGCCGAGCCAGCCGTCGTTCAAGACGACGATCGGCGCGCGCAGGCCGAGACGGCGCGCCAATGCGAGCTCGCCGGCCGTCATCTGAAAACAGCCGTCGCCGACCACACCGACGACGCTACGCCCGGGATAAACCAGCTTCGCCGCGTACGCGGCGGGCATGCCGTAGCCCATCGAAGACCAGCCGTTGGTGGCAAGGCATGTGTTGGGAAAGTCCGTGCGCCACTGCGACGCGATCTGATGCGTATGCGCGCCCACGTCGTAGGCGAGGATCGCGTCGGCGGGCAGCTTTTTTCTCAACGCATCGATGATGCGGTGCGCCGCGAAGCCGGCGCCGCCGGGACGGAGCTTCCGCTCCAGCTCTTCGCGGTGCGCTTGCAGCTCCGCCGCCGACCAATCGTTCGGCGCAGCGGGAATCTCGCCGAGCGCCGCGATCATCGCGTCGAGATTACCGGCGGCATTGATCGCGAACTGGAGCTCCCGGCTCGTCTCGGCCGTCTCGGTGCTCAAATGAGCGATGGGAATTTTCCCGGCCCACTCCTCGTAGTTGATCTCGACGGGATCGAAGCCGACCGCGACGATGAGATCGGCGCGGCGGATGAACGCCTGCACGTCGCTCCGGCGCGCGCGGCCGATGACGCCGGCC
>Ga0075423_10000440_pt1 | contig 33427 bp, 24 predicted proteins | sample SoiMethybrSBSTD2_FD_80114 | JGI IMG/M metagenome (GOLD analysis project Ga0075423, IMG submission 80114) | Bulk soil microbial communities from a Populus tree surrounding site in Tennessee, USA - Soil MetaG P. TD hybrid SBSTD2 | ecosystem: Environmental > Terrestrial > Soil > Tree plantation...
CCCGTCGACGGCGGCACGTCCGCGAGCGGCGTGTTCTCGGGATGGAAGGCCAGGGGGATCAACCCCGGGATGCCGCCGGTCTCGTCCTGGAGCTCGCGCAGCCGCAGCAGGTGGTCCACGCGCTCCTCGGCGGTCTCGACGTGGCCGTAGAGCATCGTGGCGTTCGTGCGCACTCCCTGAAGGTGGCACTCTCGGGCGACCTCGAGCCATCGTTCGCCCGAGATCTTGTTGGTGCAGATGATGTCGCGGACTCGCTTGGCGAAGATCTCGGCGCCGCCGCCCGGGCACGAGTCCATACCCGCGGCGTGAAGCTCGCGGATCGCTTCGGCGACGGGGCGGTTCCCGATGCGCGCGATCCAGTCGAGCTCGACCATGGTCCAGGCCTTCAGGTGAACCGCCGGAAACTTCGCCTTCAGGGCCTGCATCAGTCCCGTGTAGTACTCGAAGGGCCAGGTCGGGTGCAGCCCGCCCACGATGTGAAACTCGGTCACGGCCTCGCTGTATCCCTTGCCCGCTTCCTCGACGCACTCGTCGATCGCCATCTCGTAGCCGCCCGGCTCGTTGACCTTCTTGGCCCAGGCGCAGAGGGCGCAGTCCACCCAGCAGAGGTTGGTGGGATTCAGATAGCGGTTGACGTTGTAGAAGGCGAGGTTGCCGTGGCGCTCCTCGCGCACGTGATTGGCGAGGCGGCCGAGGCCCAGAAGATCCCGGGTCGCGAAGAGCCGGACTCCGTCGTCGAACGACAGCCTCTCGCCCCCGAGGACCTTCTGCGCTATGGGTTCGAGATCCGATCCGCGGAAGCCGGCGAGGAGCTCCGTCACGGAAGAGCAGGTTTCGACACCGGCTGGTAGATGTCCTGCGCGGGAGGGCCGACGTCGTCCACGAAGGGGGCGATGTAGGCGTAGCACTCCCAGCAGTACTTCTCTTCCGGCTGGAACTGGAAGTTCACGACCTTGCCGACGGCGGGGTAGTCCACGATCTCCCGGCCGCACCGGTGGCACATGTCCTTTTGGCCCTTGATCAGGCGCCAGACGGGGCCCATGGGAAGAGGATGGTATCAGTGTCTCAGGTTCACGCCTCTGTCCCCGCCCTGCGGAACTGGAAAACGAGGAGGGCGATCGTCGCCGCGACAGCGATCGCGGCTCCGATCAGGAATGCAACGTGCGGGCCGAAGGCCTTCCACCACACGCCGAACAGGACCGAAGCGGGAAGAGCCGCCAGCCCCACGCTCGCGTGAAAGGCGCCGAAGGCCCGTCCGCGCAGGTCCGAGGACACGAGATCAGCAACGAGGGCGCGTTCGGCGCCTTCGGTCAGCGCGTAATAGAGCGCGTAGAAGGCGAAGAGCCCCCAGAGCTGCCACGTCCCCGAGACGAACGCGAAACCCACGTACGACAGCGCGTAGACGATCCAGCCGGCCACGATCGTCTTGACTCTTCCAATCCGGTCGGAGAGCGCGCCTCCGGGCACACCGGCGAGCGACTTGACCGCGTGGAACCCGGCCCAGAGCAGTGGAAGCTGCCAGACCGGGATGCCGGCGTCTTGCGCGCGGAGCAGGAGGAAGGCGTCGGTCGAGCTCGCGAGGGTGAACAGCACGAAGATACCGATCGCCATCCAGAAACGGCCGGGCAGGGGGCCCACGATCGCGCGCGCTCCGGTCTCGATGCGACGTTCCTTCGGGACCTCTTTCACCAGAAAGATCAGGATCAGGACCGCCGCCAGGCCGGGAATCGCCGCGAGCAGAAACACCGAGCGCTCGTCGGAGACGACGAATCGGAGCAGGAACGCCGCGAGGAGCGGGCCGACGACGGCGCCGGCGTTGTCCATCGCGCGCTGGAGGCCGAACGCGCGGCCGCGCTTCTCGGGAGGCACGAGATCCGCCAGGAGCGCGTCGCGGGGAGAGGTTCGAATCCCCTTGCCAACGCGGTCGGTGAACCGGATGGCGAGGACCTGTCCCCAATCGGCCGCGAGCCCGATGAGTGGACGCGCAGCGGCGGCAAGCGAGTAGCCGGCGACGACGAGGGGCTTGCGTCGGCGTGCGCGATCAGACCACCAGCCCGAGACCATCTTCATCAGCGATGCCGTGGCCTCGGCGACGCCTTCGATCAGTCCGAGCGCGGCGGGCCCGGCCTTCAGCGTGCGGGTCAGAAAATCCGGAAGGAGAGGAAAGATCATGTCCGAGCTGACGTCGGACAGCAGGGAAACCCAGCCGAGCGTGACCACCCCTTTTGGGATGCGGCCTCTGCCCTCGTTTGTCATATTAAATTAGGCTAGATATAAAATCAGCCGAATATTATTCGGCACAGGCTTTTCGCGCAGGCTGATCATAATCGCTCGATGCGCGTGCACAAGGCGGAATCGTTCGTGCTCGGTACGCACGCCCTGCGTGAAACCGATCGCATCGTTTCGTTCTTGACCCGCGACGCGGGCAAGAAGCGCGGAGTCGCGCGCGGAGCTCGCCGCTCGACGAGCGCGTTCTCCGGAGCGCTTGAGCCTCTGACCGAGGCGCGCATCGTGTACTACGAAAAAGAAGGGCGGGAGCTCGTCTCGATCAACGCCGTGGACCCGATTCGATCCTCGTTTCCGCTGTCGAAGGACCTCGATGCAGCCCTGCTTCTCTCGGCGTTTGCCGAGAGCCTCGAGACGTTCGTCTCCGAATCCGAGCCGGCCGAGCCGTTCTACAGGCTGGCCCGCCACGTTCTCGACGCGCTCTTCGCGGGAGCGCCGGCCTCCCTCGCGTCGGCGTACTTCGACGTCTGGATCCTGAAGCTCTCGGGTCTTTTCCCGACGCCCAGGGAGTGCGCGGGCTGCGGGCGTCCGCTCGAGGAGGAGGGGACACTTCTCTTCGAGGAGAGCCGGCCCGGCTTCGTCGGGCCCGAATGCCGTCAGGGCGAGGCGCTGAGGCTGACTGCCGACGCGCACCGGACGCTGCTGGCTTTTCTGTCCGGACCGCTCGATCCCGCCTCCCGGCCGAAGGGCCTCGGCGAGATCGCGGCCGTCGCGAGGCGTGCCCGGCGTCACTTCCTCGGGCACGAGCTGAAGTCGCAGCGGGTGCTCGCCGAGGTTCTCGGATAAACTCTCGCCAATGTTCACGTTGCAACGGTTGATCCGTGAGCTCACTGCGTTCTGGGAGGGCGAGGGCTGCCTGATCGAGCAGCCCTACGACATGCCCATGGGCGCCGGGACGATGCATCCGGCGACGTTCCTGAAGGTCCTCGGGCCGGAGCCCTGGCGGTGCGCCTACGTCCAGCCGTCGCGCCGTCCGGCCGACGGGCGCTACGGCGAAAACCCCTTCCGGCTCGGAAAGCACCTGCAGTTCCAGGTCGTCCTGAAGCCCTCGCCCGACGATGTCCAGCAGGTCTACCTGCGCAGCCTCGAGCGCCTGGGCGTGGTCCTCGCCGAGCACGACATCCGTTTCGAAGAGGACAACTGGGAGTCGCCGACCCTCGGGGCCTGGGGCGTGGGCTGGCAGGTCGTGATGGACGGCATGGAGATCACGCAGTTCACGTACTTCCAGCAGGCCGGGGGCATCGACCTCTCGCCGGTCTCCGCCGAGATCACATACGGGCTCGAGCGCATCGCGATGTTCCTCTCCAAGCTCGACTCGATCTACGACGTGATGTGGAACGACACGACCCGCTACGGCCAGGTCCGCCGCCGCGACGAGGTCGAGATGTCGAAGTACTGCTTCGAGACCGCGGACGCCGAGCTCGCCGCGACGATGCTGGAACGCTACGAGCGCGAGGCCAGGCGCTGCCTCGAAGCCGGCCTGGTGATTCCGGCGTACGAGGCGGCCCTGATCTGCTCCCACCAGTTCAACATCCTCGACGCGCGCGGCGCCGTGTCGGCCACCGACCGCGTCGGGCTGATTCGCCGCATTCGCGATGTCGCCTGTGCCTGCGCGCGGGCCTACGTTTCGGGCACGGAAGGCCAGAGGTCGGTGCTCTCCGAGCCGGAGCCGGCAGCCGTTTGAAGAATTCCGCGTCTTCCGCGCGCCGATAGAATCGGCGCCCGACCTGTGAGCGCTCGAGACTTTCTTCTGGAGATCCGGACGGAGGAGATACCGGCCCCGGCGCTGTTGCCCGCGAGGCTGGAGCTCGCGAGGAAGCTCGCCGAGGCGCTGACCGAGGAGGGTCTGCCTCCGACGTCTTCGGCGTCCTACGCCACGCCCCGGCGCCTCGCGGTTATTCTGCGCGGGGTTCCCGAGAGGCAGGCCGAACGCTTCTCGGAGGTCCTCGGCCCCCCGGCGGCGAACGCGTTCGACGAAGACGGCGCCCCGACGAAGGTCGCCAAGGGCTTTGCCAAGGCGCAGAAGGTGGACGTCGCCGATCTCGTCGTCGTGGACTCCCCGCGCGGCAAGACCGTGGCCGCGCGGAAGACCGAGCCTGGCAGAGCGGCCGAGGAAATCCTCGCGGAAGCCGTCCCTCGCGTCGTCTCGAGCCTCACCTTCCCGAAGGCGATGCGGTGGGGATCGGGCGAGCGTTCCTTCGTCCGTCCCGTGCGCGGAGTTCTTGCGATCTACGGCGGCCGCGTCGTGCCCTTCGAGCTCTTTGGCGTCGCCGCGACCGACCGCACGCGAGGACACCGGGTTCTCGCGGAAGAGGAGTTCGAGGTGACCGGCCCCGACGACTACCTCGACAAGCTCCGCGCGAGCTTCGTCGAGCCCGACGGCGACGTGCGGCGCCTGCGAATCCTCGAGCGGGCGCGGGCGCTCGCGTCAGAGGTCGGAGGCCAGATCGAGGCTCACGCGGATCTCGCCAACACGCTGGCGGACCTCGTCGAGTGGCCGGGCCTCGTCCGGGGATCGTTCGCTGCGGAATTCCTGGAGCTGCCCGAGGAGATCACGGTGACCGCGATGCGCACGCACCAGAAGTACCTGCCGGTGCGCGGGCCGGGCGGGCTGCTGCCGCACTTCGTCGCGGTGATGGACAACGACGAGGACAAGAAGGGCTTCGTCGCGAAGGGCTGCGAGTGGGTCCTGAACGCGCGCCTGGCGGACGCGCGGTTCTTCTTCGAGGAAGACGTGCGCGAGAGACTCGAGAACCGGACCGCCGCGCTCTCGCGTCTGACTTTCCAGGACAAGCTCGGCGACTATCGCAAGAAGACCGAGCGCATCGAGGAGCTCGCCGAAGCGATTGCGCGGGAGATCGGCCGTCCCGATCTCGCCGAGTCGGCGAGGACGGCCGCGCGGATCTCCAAGGCCGACCTGACGACACAGGTCGTGAAGGAATTCACGGATCTTCAGGGAATCATGGGCGGTCTCTACGCGCGGCGGGAGCGCTATCCCGACTCGGTCTGGAAGGCGGTCTACGACCAGTATCGCCCGGCCTCCGCGACCGACGATCCGCCGCGGGAGCCCGCGGGAGCGGTGCTCTCGATGGCCGATCGCATCGATTCACTCGCCGGGCTCTTCCGCATCGGGATGGTTCCGACGGGCTCCAAAGACCCCTACGGCCTCCGGCGCGCCGCGCTCGGAGCCGTCGCCATCGCAATCGTGCGCAAGTGGCGCGTGGACTGGCGGCCGGTCGTCCGCAAGGCAATCTCGCTCTATCCCGAGAGCCTCGACGGCCCCTCGCCCGACGAGACGATCGACGAGCTCGGGCGTTTCTTCGCCGAGCGCCTCCGGAGCCTGCTCGAGCGCCGGGGCGCGAGCTACGACGAGATCTCGGCGGTCTTGAACGTCGGCGTCTGGGACTTCGCCGACGCGGCCGATCGGGCGCTGGCCCTCTCGGAAGCGCGGCGGCACATGGATTTCCGCTCCTTGATCCTGGCGTTCAAGCGGATCCGCAACATTCTGGGCGACGCGAAGCCCGGTGCTCCTTCGGCCGACCTCTACCGCGAGGACGCCGAGCGCGGCCTGGCGGCGGACTTCATGCAGGCCAAACACGCGATCGACATCTTCACCGGCGAGCGGCACTATCGCGAAGCCATGGAGACGATCGCCTCGATCGCGCCATCGCTCGATCGCTTCTTCGTCGAAGTGCTCGTCAACTGTCCCGAGGAGGACCTCCGGAACAACCGGCTGGCGCTGCTCGCGGCCATTCGCCAGGAATTCACACGTCTGGCGGATTTTTCCGAAATCGTGGTGGAAAAATGAAACGCGTCTTCTCGTTCGGAAACGGCTCGGCCGAGGGAGCCGGCCTCGGCAAGGAAACCCTCGGCGGCAAGGGAGCGGGCCTGGCGGAGATGACGGCCCTCGGCATTCCGGTCCCACCGGGCTTCACGATCGAAACGTCGGTGTGTGCGGACTTCTCCCGCGGCGCATCGCTCGACGCGATTCGCGCGGAGGTCGAGTCGGCGCTCCTGAAGCTCGAACACGACACGGACAAGCGCTTCGGGGATCCCAACAATCCTCTCCTGGTGTCGGTGCGCTCAGGCGCGCGCTCCTCGATGCCGGGCATGATGGACACGATCCTGAACCTCGGCCTGACCTCGCGGACCGTCAAGGGTCTCGCCGGACAGTCCGGCGAGCGCTTCGCCAACGACTGCCGGCGTCGCTTCCTGGAGATGTACTCCGACGTCGTCCTGCGCGTGCCTCGTCACGAGTTCGAGAAGGCGATGCAGGACGTCAAGAAGGCGCGCGGCGTCTCCTCCGATACCGAGCTGACGGCCGAAGATCTGGCCGAGATCCTCCGCCGCGGCACGCAGATCGTCCGGCAGCGGACGGGCCATGACTTTCCGGATGATCCGCGCGAGCAGCTCTGGGGAGCGATCGCGGCGGTCTTCAAGTCCTGGGACAACGAGCGCGCGAAGACCTACCGCAAGCTCCACCACATCCCCGACGACTGGGGAACCGCCGTCAACGTCCAGGCGATGGTCTTCGGCAACCGGGGCGAAACCTCGGCGACCGGAGTCGCCTTCACGCGCGATCCCGCCTCGGGCGAGAGAAAGTTCTACGGCGAGTTCCTGCCGAACGCGCAGGGGGAGGACGTCGTGGCGGGAATCCGCACGCCCCGCCCCTTGAACGCCGATGGCTCCGGAAAGTCGCTCCAGGAGACGATGCCACACGCGTACGAAGAGCTACTCAAAGTGCGCGACCGCCTCGAAAAGCGCTTCCGGGACATGCAGGACCTCGAGTTCACGATCGAGGAAGGCAAGCTTTACCTTCTCCAGACGCGCAACGGGAAGCGCACCGGATTTGCCGCCGTGCGCGTCGCCACCGACATGGTGGACGAGGGCTTAATCACGCCGGAGGAGGCCGTCGCCCGCGTCGAGCCGGAGCAGCTCGTGCAGCTTCTCGCGCCGATCTTCCCGGCGAAGGAGAAAGCGGCCGCCGTCAAGGAAGGCCGACTCCTCGGCAAGGGCCTTCCCGCGGGCCCGGGCGCCGCGTGCGGCCGCATCGCGCTGACCGCTCCGCATGCCGTCGCGACCGCCGCCAAGGGCGAGCCGGTCGTCCTCGTACGTGAGGAGACGTCGCCCGAGGACATCGCCGGGATGCATGCCGCGGTCGGGATCCTGACGACGCGCGGGGGAATGACCTCGCACGCTGCAGTTGTCGCGCGCGGAATGGGCAAGACGTGCATCGTCGGCGCCGGGGAGATCACCGTGGACCATGCGCACGGCGAGGTGCGCGGCGGGAAGCTCAAGGCGAAGGAAGGCGACTGGATCTCGATCGACGGAACCGCCGGCGAGGTCCTCCTCGGAAAACTCCCGACCCAGCCCTCCGAGGTGCTCCAGGTCCTGCTCCAGGGCACGATCAAGCCCGAGCAGTCCGCGGTCTACCAGGCGTTCCAGCGAGTTCTCGAGTGGGCGGACGAGCGGCGGCGCCTGGGCGTGCGCGCCAACGCCGACACGCCAACGGACGCCCGCGTCGCGCGGCTCTTCGGCGCCGAGGGGATCGGGCTGTGCCGCACCGAGCACATGTTCTTCGAGGAGAACCGCATCGTCGCGGTCCGCGAAATGATCCTCGCCGAGACGGCCGAAGAGCGTCGGTCCGCGCTCGCGAAGATCCTGCCGATGCAGCGGGAGGACTTCGCCGGCATCTTCCGCGAGATGGGGGAGAGGCCCGTCACGATCCGGCTGCTGGATCCGCCGCTGCACGAGTTCCTGCCGCACGACGAAGAGACGATGCGGCGGACGGCGGCGGAGCTGAACGTCTCGATCGACAAGGTCCGCGAGCGCACCCACGCGCTGAAGGAAGCCAATCCGATGCTCGGCCACCGCGGCTGTCGTCTGGGCATCACCAACCCCGAGATCTACGAGATGCAGGTGCGCGCGGTCTTCGAGGCGGCCGCGCAGGTTCGGAACGAGGGCATCAAGGCCCAGCCCGAGATCATGATCCCGCTCGTCGGTGCGCGCGGCGAGTTCGAGAGGCTCCGCATCGTCGTCGAGACCGCGGCACGGCGGGCCACGGCCGAGACCGGCATCGAGATCCCTTACAAGATCGGCACGATGATCGAGGTCCCGCGCGCGGCGCTGCGCGCCAACCGGATCGCGTTGAACTGCGACTTCTTCTCCTTCGGAACCAACGACCTGACGCAAATGACCTACGGCTACTCGCGCGACGACATGGGCACGTTCCTGCCGGTCTACATCGCGGAAGGGATCCTGCCGGAGGATCCGTTCTCGAGCCTGGACCAGTACGGTGTGGGCGAGCTCGTCGCGATCGCCACGCGGCGCGGCCGCGAGGTCAAGCCGAAGCTGAAAGTCGGCGTGTGCGGCGAGCACGGCGGCGACCCGCGCTCGATCGAGTTCTTCAACCACGTCGGCCTCGACTACGTGTCCTGCTCGCCCTATCGCGTGGCGGTCGCGCGCCTGGCGGCCGCGCGGGCGGCGTTAGCCGAGCAGAACGTCGGCGTCGCGACGACGGCATAGCCCATGATTGCCGCACTGATCATGACCGCCCTGCTCGCCGCGACTCCGGAAGCTTCGAGTCCTGCGGACCTGGTCCTCGTCTCCGCGAAGATCTGGACCGGCAATCCCGCCAGCCCCGAGGCCGAGGCACTGGCCGTCAAGAACGGGCGCATCGTCGCCGTCGGCCGCAACGCGGACGTCGAGAAGCTCAAGGGCCCGAAGACCGTGGTCATCGACGGCAAGGGACGGCGCGTCGTTCCCGGCTTGATCGACTGCCACACGCATATGTCGATGGGCGGCCTCGATCTTCTCGCAATGGACTTGCGCAAGACGAAGGACCCGGCCGAATTCACGGCGACCGTCGCGGCATACGCGAAGAAACAGCCGCCCGGAATCTGGCTGACGGACGGAGCATGGGACCACGAGCAGTGGACGCCGCCGCGGCTGCCGACGAAGGCCGACCTCGATCCCGCGACGGGCGATCATCCGACCTGCCTCCAGCGGCAGGACGGCCACATGATGGTCTGCAATGGCCTCGCGTTGAAGCTGGGCGGCGTCGACAAGAACACTCCCGATCCGGCCGGAGGCGTCATCGTGCGCGACTCCGCCGGCAACCCGACTGGCGTCCTCAAGGACGAGGCGATGGATCTCGTCTGGAAAGTCCGCCCTCCGCGGACGAAGGAAGAGATCGTCGCGGGCCTGAAGGCCGCGGTCGCGCACGCCACGAAGAACGGCGTAACGTCTGTTCAGGACCTGCCGGGCAGCAAGCTGGACCTGCCAGGGTGGGACGAGATCCGGAAGTCCGGCGGCCTGACCGTTCGCGTCAACTACCGTCCGTCGATCGTCGACTGGCAGGCGGCGAAGAAGGCGCAGACCGACTACAAGCAGGACGAGTGGCTCAAGGTCGGGGGAGTGAAGGGATTCATGGACGGCGCGCTCGGCGCCGGAACCGCCGTCATGTTCGAGCCGTTCTCCGACGATCCCGGCAACACCGGCAAGTACGCCGCCGAGGCGATCCCGCTCTCCAAGATCGAAGAGCGCATCGCGGGCGCCGACGCCGCGGGCCTCCAGGTCGAGGTCCACGCGATCGGCGACAAGGCGATCGCCGAGCTCTTCGACATCTTCGCGCGCGTGGCGCAGAAGAACGGTCCCAAAGACCGGCGATTCCGCATCGAGCACGCGCAGCATCTGCGCCGCGCCGAGGTTCCGAAGTTCGCCGCGCAGGGCGTCATCGCGTCCATGCAGCCCTACCACGCCGTAGACGACGGACGCTGGGCCGACCGGCGCCTGGGCGTGGGCACCGAGCGCCGCCTCGGGACCTACGCCTTCCGGTGGCTCCTCGACGCGAAGGCGACGGTCGCCTTCGGTTCCGACTGGGACGTGGCTCCGATCTCGCCGATCCTCGGGATCGCGGCCGCGGTCACGCGCGCCACGATCGACGGCAAGCAGCCCGGGGGGTGGGTGCCCGAGCAGAAGATCAAGCCCGAGGAGGCTTTGAAGGCCTACACGGTCACGGCCGCGTATGCGGCGTTCGAGGAAAAAGAAAAGGGGTCTCTGGAGATCGGAAGGCTCGGGGACTTCGTAGTCCTTTCGGATGACCCGCTGTCCGTCCGCCCCGAGGCGATCGAGAAGATCCAGGTCGACGCGACCGTGGTCGGCGGGCGCGTCGTCTACCAGCGCTAGGCCACGCGTCCTGCTCCGCCTCGTCGCCGCGACGCTTCTCCTGGCGGGCGTGGCGGCGGGGGCGGTGGCCCACGAGCTCGGGACCATCCGCGTCTCGGTCCGGTTCCAGAAGGACGGGACCTATGTAGTGGACGCGATCGTGGACCGGCAGCACCTGCCGCCGGGCTTTGGCTCGTCAGGCAGCCGGATTCAAAAGCGGTTCGAGCCGGTCGAGAACCTGACGCCCGAGCTCGAGAAGCGGATCGGGCCGCTCGTCGCCGATGCGATCAACGGCTCATCGATCGCGTTCGACGGCAAGCCCGCCTCACCTCATGTGGCGCTGGTCGTGCCCGAGGGAGCTGCGGCCATCGACCCGGACGCCCCGGAGATCACGATCCGCTTCAGAGGCGAGATCCCGGGCGGCGCGAAGACGTTTCAGTGGCAGAACACCGGGGCGCCCGGCTCCAACATGCTGACGATCCGAAACGAGGGCGACGAGGCAGCGTCGCGCCAGTGGGTCGAGGGCAACGCGACGAGCGAGCCATTTGTGCTCAAGTCCGAAATCGTGCCGATGACGCGGCGCCAGGTCGTCGCGACGTACCTGAAGCTCGGCTTCACGCACATCCTCCCGAAGGGGACCGATCACATCCTTTTCGTGCTGGGGATCTTCCTGCTGTCGATCCATCTGAAGCCGATCCTGGCGCAGGTCACGGCTTTCACGGTGGCCCACACGATCACGTTGGCCCTGACGATCTACGGCGTCGTGTCCCTTTCACCCCGGATCGTCGAGCCAATGATCGCGCTTTCGATCGTCTACGTCGCCGTCGAGAACATCGTCACGCCCAAGCTCTCGCCCTGGCGCGTGGCGCTCGTGTTCTGTTTCGGGCTGCTCCACGGGATGGGCTTCGCCGGCGTTCTGTCCCAGCTCGGCCTGCCGCACTCGGAGTTCCTGACCGCGCTGCTCTGCTTCAACGCCGGCGTCGAGCTCGGTCAGCTCACCGTCATCTCGATCGCGTTCCTCCTGATCGGACTCCCGTTCCGCAACAAGCCCTGGTACCGCCGGCGTATCGTCATCCCGGGCTCGATCGTCATCGCGGCGATCGGGTTGTTCTGGTTCGTGCAGCGGGTGATCCGCTGAGCTATTCGAGATAAAGAATCGCCGCGCTGACGACGACCGTGGCGGCGACGGCCGCCACGCACGTGAAGGCATGCGCCACCGTGCGTGGCGAGTGAGCCCTGTGCCCGAGCACCACTTTTCGGGTGGCTACGAACAAGACGAAGACTGCAGTGCCGTAGACGAGCGCGGCCGCTTCGAGATCGGCATTGAACAGGTCCGGTAGTCCCGCTCGGGCGAAGGCGAGAACTGCGGAGATCAGAAGCGCCACCCACTCGGGCCAGACCCGATCGATTCGGACGGCTTCACCGCGGACTCGCGTTGCGAGCAGGAGCGCGGCGAGCCCCACGGCCGTGAGCACCGTCAGCCAAAGGATCGGAGGCACCTCCGCACCCGTCTGGCGCAGCCAGCAAAAGGCCGCCGCGGTCCCAACCGCGACGGCCATGGGAATCGCAGTTTGCGAAGCGAATTTCAAAGATTTGGTCCTACCTGTCGAGATTCGTCGCCGTGGCATACCAGGCGATCGAGAGACCCAGCGCAAGTAGGTTGATGACCCATGCTGCAGCGAGGACCCTAAGACTCGCCTCGGGTCGGCGGCGGAACGTCAGAAGTGCCGCGATGACGCAAGCCGTCCCAAGCACTAATCCAAACGGCCTGACGTAAACGTCCCGGAAGTACTTCAGCGCCGTACCGTCCCACCCGTGGCCCGTTATCAGTCCGTAGATCCACGACGCCACCCATGGATAAAAGGCAACCTCCACCAGGGTTAAGACGACGAGGGCGGAGAGAAGTAGAGCGTGGATGCCACCCGGTCGCTGTCTGAGACGATGCTCGGTGTTCATTCAGCGACCCAGTAGAGGGATTGATGCTTGTAGATCTGAGTGCCTAGATCCAGGTGCGGCCAAACGACCTTCCAGGCCTCCCAGGTATGGAGCGCCGAATGCGATTCGAACGGACCGAAGTCGACGCTCCAGGAAAGGTTCGATGCGCCCGGTTGCGTTCGTGCCGCGGGGCCGGTCTGTGGGTCGCTGTCATCCTGGCCGCCTCCGTGCGTTTGAACTTTGTCGAAGGTGTTGAAGAGATTTATCCAATTTCGAACTCCTCCCAGCCCGTTCATGCGATACGCAGGAACAGAAGGTGTTCCAAGCGTCACCAGGTTGTCGACTCGTCGACCGAGGCCCATGTTGATGGCAGCGATCGCGACATTGCCTCCATGGCTGTGGGCAACGATGTTGAGCTGTTCGCCCGGCGCGAAGCTGTAATGTTTTATGAAATTCGCCAGCGCGGTCGCTGCGGATATCCGGGATGCGTGATCGTCACTTCCGGACCAATGAAAAGAGGCCGTGGCGCGGTCTCCGATGCTGGTCGATACGTGCTTGAAAAACCTTCCTCCGGGGGTGAAGTCCGGATCGATCTTCCCAAACTGAGTACCGTGAATCACGATCGTGAGATTTCCATCCGGATCCACGTGCTTCATCGGATTTCCCAGCGTGTAGGCATAGCGGTTCCAGGATTGGGGGTTTCCCGGCGAGCCGCCGATGTGGTCGGGCGAGAGAAAGCGGCCGAGCTTGTAGTCTTGATTGCGCGCGTGGTCGTGGAACCGCGAGGACTCGGTGTCGCGCTCCATCAGCGTGAAGGACAGGCGCTGGGACGGCGGCATCGGGTTGGTATCTTCGCCGTAGGGCCAGTGCTTGTGCGTCTCGAGGAGCTGCCCGGAGTGGTTGAACACGACGCGCGGGCTCCCGAGATGGTCGGAAGCGGTGTACTGCCATCCGGCCGGGGACGCCACGTAGGACGCCACGAGGAGATTTCCTAGAAAAACGTTATCACGCGCGACCGAGAGCGTCGCGGTCGCGGCGCCGGAGGCTCCTCCCGAGGCTTCCGTCACGACGCGATTCTGCGGGTCGCGCCAGGTATAGATCGATCCGCGCGGCACGGGCCGGTAGGCGGACCAGAAGCCGCTGCCAGGGGAAGCGCCCGGCGCCTTCGAAAGCCACACCAGCATTTCCCACTCGCCGACGGTGTTGCCGGGACAAAAGCGGAGCGGGTTGATCGCGCAGCCGGCGGTGACGCCATCGCGGTAGAGCTGCTCGATCCATGGAGCGAAGGTCGCATAGGGGCCGGAGCAGGTCACGTCCGCGAAGATTCCCTGACACGCGGGAGGTGTGAATCCGTCGGGCTTGTAGCCTTTGACCAGAAACACGGCCATCTGCGCGCGGGTCAGGTTTGCGTCCGGACAGTAGTTGCCGCCGCCGCATCCGCCGGTCACGCCCTTGGCGGCCACGAGCTGGATGTGCCTCGCGTCGGGATCGGTGCAGGAGACGTCGCCGAAAACTCCCGTGCAGATGGGCAGGGTCCACCCCTTGGCGATGATGTTGGCCTCGCCGACGTACCGCGCCATCTCGCGTCGAAGAACCGGGCTTTTCGCCGGGAACTTCACGATGCGCTCGCCGGCGCCGTTGAACAGATAGACCCAATCCGCCGCGGCGCTGGAGTTGCGGTACTGCCGGTCCAGGGCGTCGAAGCTCATCGCTTCGCCGGAGTAGGAGGTCAGGTTGCCGCGGGGGTCGTAAGCGGGGGCGCCGGGATCCGACGTCTTGATCCGATTCGTGGCAGGGTCGATCTGGGCAGTCAGGAGGTTCCCGTACGTGTCGTAGGACAGGTTGCGTTGCTCGGAGCCGAACTTCGCCGATAGAAGCCGGGAGCGCGCGTCGTACCCGTATGTGTCGGTCCCGATCTTGAGGATGTTTCCTTCGCTGTCGTAAGTGTAGGTGCCACTCGACCAGAGAGCGTTGGCGATGCTGGCGGGGCGGGGCAGAAGACTCGGATCGGGGGTGATCGTGGTGACGATCGGGGCGCCTGAGTTCCCCGCGGTCCACGAGGCAAACCCGCCGGCGGCGTTGTAGCCTGCGGACGCCACGACCGGTTGTCCGTTTCCGGAAATGCTCGTCGCCAGGCCGTCGGCAAAGCCGGTGACTTCCGTGAAGGCGGGTGTGCCGGATCCGCGCGGATGGCCGTGGCTGAAAGGCAGACCGAAGCTGTCGTAGCTCCACGTTTCGGCGACGGATGCCGCGAGGTCTCCGTTGCCGGTCGTCGAAGTCACGGCGGTCAACCGCCCGGCGCCGTCGCCGTACTCGAAGGACTCGTCGACGATCGGACCGTTCGTCGGGATGTAGTTGTATCCGTAGCGCCGCGTGAGCTTGCCTCCGGGGTACGCGCCTCCGCCGGCGTTCGGGCTGCCGTCGGCGCACGTTCCCGAGCCGTCGTAACAGTTGACCAGGAACTTTTGCCCGTCGGCGTCCTGCTGCGTCAGTCGCCCGGCGAAGTCGAATTTCCTCGTGACGATGAGGCCTCCGGGGCGCTTCTCCTGTCGTACGTTCCCGAGGCTCCCGATCACGTCGAATGTCACCGATCCTTCCTCGGGCGTCGTCTGCTTTCGGAGGAAGCCGTTGGAGTCGTACTCCCAGGTGCGAAGCTGGACGCCCTGCGTCACACGCGTCAGCTTGGCGTTGACGTCGTACGAGTAGGTCGTCGTGTCGCCGGATGCCTCGGTCGCGGACGTGAGCCTCCCGAAGGCGTCCTTGCGGACCGACGTGGTGGTGTGGAATCCGCCCGTCGAGCACGTGGCCGACTGGGCATCGACGAACGTCCCGTTGACGCAATACGTCTTCGTCGACTCGGAGGTGTCGCTGTACCAGACGCTGCCGTCCTTGCGGTCCAACGTCCGAAGGCTCGAGTGCCTGGAGCCCACCGTTTGCTGTGGTCTGCCGAACGGGTCGTAGCAGAGGCGGTAGCTGCCCGGAGCGCCCGAAGGGCGTGCGGTCGCGAAAGAACCGTTGGAGTAGACGCAAGCGGTTCCGAGAGTGGCCGAGACCGTCTCCGCGGTCGTGTCAGACACCCACTCCGAGGAGAAGAACTCATTGCCCGCGCCGTCGAAGAGTGTGAAGCGCTTGGAGACCTGTATTCCGGGGAGCCGCCGTCTCTGGCGCATGCCCCGGCCCAGCCCGTCGTAGTCGAAGTGCTCCCAGGACTTCGCGGCGGAGCTGGTCGGCGCGACGGGGCAGGCGAGGGGCGCCGAGGCCCGGTAGGCCGTCGTCGCGTTCGGGCCCTCGTAACAGACGAAGGTCTTGAGGTCGGTCGGGATGGGCGGGTCGATGCGCGAGACGCGGCCGAGCGCGTCGTACTGAAAGGCCGTGGTGCGGCCGGAGGTGTCGCTCGACGACGTGACCCAGCCGGTCGTGCCGTCGCGCGCGTAGCTTCGGGTCGCGAACGTCGGCGTCGCGACGGATCCGTTGATCCAGCGAGCCGACAGCAGCTCGCCGTTCGACCAGGAGTAGTCCTTTCCGAACGCGTCCCCGTCGGTTCCCACCGTCGGGAACGACGCCGAACAGAATGGCGGAGTCGGGGGCGAGGCCGCGGAGAACGTCTTTCGAAGGTCCTTGTCGACGTTGCCGGCCCCGTCGTTGTAGCGGCAGTGGAGGAAGGCGATGTCGCGGGCCGGATCGTAGACGAGCGACCCCTTGAGAAAGCCGTCGCCCGGATCGAAGTCGAAGAACTCGTCGCGCACACTCTGGCCCTCCGTCACGCGCCGCTCGGCGAAGAGATTCGGGAGGACCGAGCCGCCGGAGGGAGGTCCGGTCGTCCAGTTGGAGGGAGTCCAGTCGGTGAACGTTGTGCGCGCGTCGTTTCCGAGGGAACCGGTGTGTGCTTCCGTGTCGTAATGGCGGCCGCTGCTTTCCCAGTCGCCGGTCGAGTTCGAGAACGCGACCTGGTGGAAGGGGCAGTTGGAGCAATCTCCGGCTCCGTAAACGGTCTTCTCCGACTGGAGCCTCCGATTGCCCTCGAGGTTCGTCGGATCGTCGTACTCGAACGTGCGGCGGATCGTGCGCACGGCTTTGGTCGCGCAGAACGGAGCATCTCCGGAGCCGCCAGAGCACGCGGGGCTGGGCGGCGTCGCGGTGTTGGGATCGCTTTCGAAGATGCGCTCCTCGATGTCCGCGCCGACCCGGTCGCCGGGCGCGGTCGGGCGGGTCGTTCCCGGCGGTGCGCCGTTGAGCTTCGGGCTGGCGAGAAACAGCGTTGCCTTCGCGCGGCGAACGCCCGGGCTCCCGGCGACGTTCTGGTCGGTTGCCGGGTAGACGACGACGGTCAACGACTGCGGCTCGTCGGGATCGCTGGCGGTGCCGCTTTCTCCGAACGGAAACGCGTACTGCGAGTAGGTGGTGACGCCGACGCGTCCGCGGACGGGCTCCGTTTCGGTGCGCTTCAAGACCCCGATCTGCGAATCAATCCAGCGCGCCTCGTTGTCCTCCGAGCATACGGCGACGGCGTCGCGCGGAGGCTCCGGGCCTCCTCCGCCGGGACACGCGATCGAGCCGAGCGAGACCAACGTGAACTCCGTTCCCGGAGGGGGTATGCCCGGGCAGTTGGGCGCGACGGCTCCGGCGCGACCGTGAAAGAAGGCGTACCCGCCCCAGCAGTACTCCACCGTGCCGCCGGTAGGCAGCGTCAGCTTCGTGAGGCGCTCGTCGTGGGCGAACTTGTATTTCGGCGACGCGACGAGATCCGAAGGCAGCTGCAGCTCTTTCAAGCGCTGGAGATTGACGGCGAGCCTGTGGGTCTGGCCGCAGTCGTGCGTGTAGGAGCCGTAAGGCGTGTCGTACGTCAGCGTCCACGTTCGCGTCGCCGCCGCTCCCGCGACGAAAACCGGGAAGTCGACGGAGGTGACCATCCCATCGAGGAATCCGTTGTTGCCACGGTTGACGTGAATGACCCGGCCGGAAGGCAGCGTGATGTCCTTGGGGATCCAGCCTCCCGAACCCGCGGGGACCTTCATCTGCATCGCCGCGGTCGTACCCGGCGCGCAGGAGGATGTGCCGTAAGTCCAGCGCGGATAGCCGCCCGTGGAATACGTCACGCTGTATCCGTTTCCGTGCGGATCGCTGAGAGAGCCGAGATACCAGCCGTCGCGTCCTCGCCCGAAGTCGTGCGTGTAGCCTTCCCCGGGCGTGTCGTCGAACCCGGAGACCTGCTTGTCGAAGACGTAGTGATTCCCGTCGCCGTCCCACATCTCAAAGGGCCCGGTTCCCTTGAGAAAGAGCTGGGTGCCGTCGCCGGTGACGCGGCCATTGCCCAGCGTCTTGTTGAACATGTGCTGGCTTCCGTCGGGCCCGAAGTAGCAGTTGCCGGACGTCAGGCCCTGTCGGCACTGCTTGATCGCGCCAAGAGTCAGCTCCCAGCCGATGCCGAGCGCGGAATTGCCGGCCAGCGGCTTGTAGACGAAGTCGGGCGGCTGCTGCTGAGGATTCCCGTAATCGTCGACGCGCGACGTGTAGACCAGCATCAGCTGGAAGCGCAGTTTCGGGCCGATCGGATAGGACGGTCCGAGCGCGATCGGGACCGTCAGCTGGCCGTTGTAGAGATTGATCGAATCCACCGGGCCATGGTCGAAGACGCTCTTCGTGTAGCCGGGCGCTGCGTCAGCGTCGTTGTCGGGACCGTTCTGCGCAACGGCGGGCGCGGCCGCCGCGAGCATCATCGAGAAGCCGAGCACTCGGGCAAGACTCTTTGACATGTTCGCCACTCCTCCTCGAGGAGTTCGCCGGCGAATCTCTGGCTATGAATTGTCGCGAGCGCTTGAGCGTGTCATCCCGAGGAGCGAAGCGACAGGAGATCCCGTGCTTTTCGAGTTCGGGATCGATACCGCCGACCTTTGGTCGGCGTTGCCTACTGCTGGGGGTTTGCCTTCGGTGGTCGGCTCGCTGCGCTCGGGATGACGGCTCCTGCGCGCGTGGTCTCGCGATCGGCGCGATAAACTCGCGGGAGTGCCGCGCATCCACCGTCTCGACGGTACCGTCATCGACCGGATCGCTGCTGGAGAAGTCGTCGAGCGGCCGGCCTCGGCCGTCAAGGAACTCGTCGAGAACGCGCTGGACGCGGGAGCGTCGCGGATCGAGGTCGAGATCGAGGGAGGCGGGATCGCGCGCATGCTGGTGCGGGACGACGGTTCGGGGATGGCCGCCGAGGACGCACGGCTGGCTCTCGAGCGGCACGCGACCTCGAAGATTGCGTCGGACGCCGACCTGGTGCACGTCGGAACATTCGGGTTCCGCGGCGAGGCGCTGCCCTCGATCGCCTCGGTTTCGAGGCTGAGACTGACGACGTCCGACGGCACGTCGCCCGAGGCGGTGCGGATCACCGTCGACTACGGCGGCAAGCTTTCCGAGGAACCCGCGGCGCGTCCGCGAGGCACGGACGTTCTGGTCGAAGGACTCTTCGAGAAGACTCCCGCCCGCCGGAAGTTCCTGTCATCGCCGGAGGCGGAGGGACGCGCGGCGGCCGCGGCCGTAACCAAAGCCGCACTCGCTTCGCCCACGGTCGCCTTTTCACTTCGCTCAAACGATCGGGAGACGCTGGAGGCGCCGGCCGCGGTCGATCGCGGGTCGCGGATTCTCCAGATCTTCGGCAAGGAGACCCTGGGGGAGCTCGAAGTATTCGAGGCGCGCTCGGGCGGATTGCGCGTCCTCGGATACGCGACGCGAGGCTCGGTCACGTTCCCCAGCCGACGCTACCAGTACCTCTTCGTCAATGGCCGGCCGGTCGAGGACCGCGCGCTCGGACGCGCGATCGTCCAGGCCTCGCGGGACACGATCCGGCTGGACCGCCATCCGGGAGTGTTCCTGTTCCTGACGGCCGATCCGGGCGCCGTGGACGTCAACGTGTCGCCGGCCAAGACGCAAGTCCGCTTCGCGGATTCGGCGACCGCGTTTCGTCTCGTCTACCACGCCGTCAACTCGGCGCTCCTGGCGGGCAAGGAGGAGCGGCGCCTTCGGCCGGTGCCGTCGGGCTCGGTCGTCGCCGAGTCATCGGCGCCGTATCGCGACCCTTTCTCCGCGCCGCCGGGTGCGCCGGCCGTCGTGCCGCCGCCGCCGTCACGGGAGACCGGAGAGGAGGAGATTCGTCCGCCGGCGCCTCCGGAGAAGCGGCCGCCCGACATCCTTCCGATCGGGCAGCACCGCGAGTCGTACATCCTGGCGAGCGGTCCCGAGGGGCTTTTGATCATCGATCAGCACGCGGCGCACGAGCGCACCCTCTACGAGAGGATCCGCGACCGCATCGCGTCGGGCCGTGTCCTGTCGCAGCGGCTCCTCCTGCGGGTTCTCTTCGAGGCTTCGCCGGAGGAAGTCGAGACTCTCGCCCAGCGCTTCCCGGATCTCCAGGCGGCCGGCTTCGAGGTCGAGCCGATGTCGGGCCGGTCCTACGCGATCGCGGCTTTACCGGCGGAGGCTACGGGACGGGAGCCCGCCGAGACCCTCCACATGGCGCTCGCGTCGCTCGCCGACGCCGGGACGGCAGACGAGGCGCTCCGGCGCGACCGGCTCGCCGCGAGCCTGGCGTGCCGCTCGGCGGTGACGATCCGATACCACCTCGCGCCCGAGGAGATCCGCCACTTGATCGCCGAGTGGTCGAAGACGCAGGACCGGTTCACCTGTCCGCACGGGCGCCCGGTCGTGCTCTCGATGACCGAGGAAGACTTGGAGAAGTACTTCAAGCGACGGTGATCGGTCGAATAGACTTGCGCGTCATGGACCGTCGCAAATTCCTGCATGGTGTCGGCGCGGCCGCCGCGTCGCTCGCGCTTCCTTCTCCGGGACGCTCCGCGCCTTCTTCGGACCTCGGTCCGGTTTACGCCGAGATCCCGAAGCGCCACGACGAAGCGGTCCGGCGCCTCCAGGACTGGATCCGGCAGCCGTCGATCGCGGCCGAGAACCGCGGGATGAACGAGGGCTGTGAGCTTCTGATCCGGATGCTTCGGGAGGCGGGATTCGACAAGGCCGTGCGCGTGCCGACGTCGGGCCAGCCCGGCGTATTCGCGACGCTCGATGCCGGAGCGCCCCGAACGATCGGCGTTTACTTCATGTACGACGTCAAGCAGGCCGACCCCGCGGAATGGTCCTCGCCTCCCTTCGATGCGGCGATGGTAGAGAAGGAAGGCTTCGGCAAGGTCGTCATGGGCCGCGGCGCGGTCAACCAGAAGGGTCCCGAGTCAGCCTTTCTGGCGGCGCTCCACGCGTTTCGCGGAGCCGGCCGCAAGCTCCCGGTCAACCTGGTGCTCGTCGCGGAGGGCGAGGAGGAGATCGGCTCGCCGCACTTTCCCGAGATCGTCGGCCAGCCCGACGTCGTCAAGGCGTTGGGAAAGTGCTCTGGGATCTTCATGCCGAGCGCGGCGCAGGGACCTGACGGCGTCGTAACGGTCAGCCTCGGAGCCAAGGGCGTGATCGAGTGCGAGCTCGTCTCGAGCGGCGAACGCTGGGGGCGCGGGCCGTCGAAAGACGTGCACTCCAGCAACCGCGCGCGGCTGGACGCTCCGGCCATGCACCTGGTCCAGGCGCTCGCGACGCTGGTCGAAGCCGACGGCAACACGCCGGCGATCCCGGGCTTCGCGGACAAGGCGCGGCCGATTTCTCCGGCCGAGAAAACGATGGTTGCGGAAGCCTCGCGGCGGCTGGACGAAGCCCTCGCGAAGAAGCAGCTCGGTGTGAAGAACTGGATCGCCGATGCGACCTGGGAACAGGCTCTCGAACGGTTCGTTTCGAAGCCGACCGTCAACATCGAGGGTCTCGTCGGCGGCTATACGGGCCCCGGCGGGAAGACCGTCCTGCCGCACCAGGCTGTGGCCAAGCTCGATCTGCGCCTCGTGCCCGACATGAAAGCGGCCGAATGCTTCGAGGCGTTGAAATCGCACCTCGCGAAGAAGGGCTTCGGCGACATCGAAGCGAAGATGACGGGCGGCTACGATCCGACCGGCACGCCGGCGGACGCGGCTCTCATCCGGGCGCAGCAGAGCACCTACCGGCGCGCGGGCCTGGATCCGATCCTGTGGCCGCGAAACGCGGGATCGTGGCCGGGATTCGTCTTCACCGGCGATCCGCTGCATCTGCCCGCCGGCCACTTCGGTCTCGGGTACGGCACGGGCGCGCACGCTCCCGACGAGTACTACGTGATCGAGTCGTCGAACCCGAAGATCCAGGGGTTCGACGGGGCTACCAGGTCGTTCGTGGACTACCTGACGGAGCTGGCGACGATTTCGTGAAGACACGAAGGGCGGGGACATGCCCCGGCCCTGCGCTTACTGCCTACCGCTTACTGCCTACTGACTCCTCGGCGGCATCCCCACCTGCGAGTCGTGCTCGCGGCGGCGCTTGCGGATGTGGCCGACGATGAGGATCAGGCCGAGCAGGATGAACGCGCCCGGAGCGCCCCACGTGTCCATGAAGCTCCAGTCGATCTCGAAGTAGCGGTCGATCAGCCACAGCAAGCCGAGGCCGACGAGGATCACGCCCCACAGGAGCCCGCCCGCGCCGGAGGACGCCTTCAGCGCCTCGGATCCCGCGAACCCCGACTCCGCGATCTGGCCGCGGTTGATGGCCTTGGCCTGGCGCACCGCGTCGATGATCCCGAAGAACCAGACGAACGCGATCAGCGGTCCGAAGAACTCACCGCCGTTGCCGTGCGAGGTCAGCGCGATCAGCAGCACGAAAGCGCCGCCGATGATGAAGCCTCGTTGGTACAGGCCGAGGTAGATGTGGCCCAGCCCCGGGAAGCAAGACAGGAACCCCGCAAGTCCCGGCGACTTGCGCTCGACGATCACGGTCGGCGGCGCGGCCGGCGGAGCCACGACGACCGGCGGAGCCGCGGGCGGCGGCGGCGGGGCCGAAGCAGCGGGGTTTTGAAACTCGTTCATGACTTTCTCCTACTCCTCGTCTTCTCGTCGTTCTTACACACGAAAACGGGCGGGGAAAGGTTCCCGTCCAATGTTCCCCGCGGTGGCGAAGCCGTCGGCTCCGGTCGCGCCGCCCTTCTCGCGGCCCAGACGCGGCTTCGCCGGAGTCTTTTTCGGCTCGGGCCGCAGCACCATGCTGAACGCATTCGCCGCAGCAGCCCGCCCGTATCCTCCGATGTGTCCCCTCCACACCGCGAGCGTTCGCGCCGCGCGCTCGTTCAGCGCGCCGAGGCGGTCGCCGATCGAGCTGCGCGCGACGGTCACCGCCTGGCTCGCCGTGGTGCCCAGCTTCGCGAAACCCGGAGTCCGCACGACCGCGGTGGGGTTCCAGCCCAGCAGCATGACGGCGACGGCCGCGGCGTACGCGTACGCGATGAACGCTTTTCCGGAAAGGAGCACGCGCCAGCCAGTCCGCTTTTTTTGCTCCGGCCGCGCGGCCACCAGGCGCGTGTTGAGCCACGGCGGCGTCGGGGGAGCGACGAGTTCCTTCGCCGAGTCGAGAACAGCGGCGGCTTCGGTGCAGCCCTCGCAGCGCGAGAGATGTCCTTCCAGCCGCTTCGCATCGGCGGCCCGGATCTCTCCCTCCGCCCTCTCGGCCAGCAGCAACGCCGCGCCTTCGCAGCTCACCGTCATCGTCGGAATCGCGAGCAGCGACTGGCGGAGGCTTCGGCTCCAGGTGGGAGCCGCCAGCCCGTGCGTCAGGCCCTCCACACGCTCGACGTCGCGCGCGAGCGCCTCGCACTGCGGACAGGTCCGCCGGTGCGCGGCCGCCTGCGTGAGGGGCGCTCCCGCGACGAACAGCTTCTCCAGCTCGCGGCAGCTCATGCGATTCCCGCCGCGGCCATCGCGAAGGACGCGATGGCGCCGGCGGTCCCCTTCGCCTCGTGACGCTCCCGGATCTGGCGCGCGACTTCGGCGCGAGCGCGGAAGAGACGCGACTTGACCGTCCCTTCGGGAAGCTCGAGGGCCTTTCCGATCTCGTCGTAGGCCAGCCCGTTCAGATCGCGGAGGATCAGGATCTCGGCGAGGTCCTCCGGAATCTCCGACAGGGCCGAGAAGAGAAGCTGCGTGCGCTCCTTCTTCAGCGCCATGCTCGCCGGATCGTCGTCGGACTTCAGAAGCGACGTCACGGCCTCGTCGGATACGAAGCGGAACGATTTTTCGCGCTTGCGGCGCCGGTACCGGTCGATGCAGAGGTTGCGGGAAACCGACAGGACCCAGGCCACGAGCGGGAATCCGCCGTCGTAGCGATGCAGGTTTTCGAAGAGCTTCAGGAAAATCTCCTGGGACAGCTCTTCGGCGTCTTCGCGCTTGAGCGTGAAGTGGTACGAGATCGCGTAAACCTTGGGTCCGAACCGATCCACCAGCTCCCTCCAGGCGTCGTCATCGCCCTTGCGGCAGCGCGCGACCAGGTCCTTTTCGTCGGTGGTGCTCACGCCTGCCTCATCGACACAAGACGCAAGCTTGAGACAAAAGTTCGCAGTGGGAAGGGTCCGAGGCCGGGTCCCAAGTCACTGATCCACATATGGTTAGCCGGGCGAGAGGACCGGCGTTTTCACCTTTTGTGGGAAAAAGGCGTACCCCAGGAGCTTGTAGCAGAGCTTGGCGATCATGAAGTCGGGGGCCCGGTTGCCGGCCAAGGGGGAGTGCTCGACGACGTCGGCGCCGATGATTCGTCTCTCCGAGGCCACGCGGCGCAGGATCGAGAGGGCCTGGTCGTACGTGCCGCCTCCGGGCTCGGGCGTGCCGGTGCCCGGAACGAGCGACCCGTCGAAAAAGTCGACGTCGAAAGTCACGTAGACCTCGGGCGTCAGCCGCGAGAACGCCTTCTCCATCCAGACGTCCGAGCGGTGCATCTCCCGGTTGGAGACGATCGTGGTCGGCGCACCGCTGCGGACGTAGTCAACCTCGTCCTTGGAGATCGAGCGAATGCCGACCTGGACGGTCGGGATCCCGAGCTCGACCCAGCGCCGCGCGGCGCATGCGTGCGAAAACTTCTGGCCCTCGTATTCGTCGCGCAGATCGCCGTGGGCGTCGAAGTGGAGGATCGACATCTTCGGATACGCGGCGCGGTGGGCGCGGATGGGCCCGGGAGCGATCGAGTGCTCGCCGCCGAGCGTGAGGACGAAGCGCTTGGGCGAGATGAGCCCGCCCACGACTTCCTCGAGGCCCTTCACGCACGCCTCGGGCTCCATGTCGTCCGGCAGCCACGCGGGCAGCGTGTGGACCCCGACCCGGTGGACCTCTTCGTCGAGCTCGTCGTCGTAGAGCTCGACGTAGTGAGAGGCCTCGATGATCGCGCCGGGTCCGTTTTTCGTCCCGACGCCGTAGGAGACAGTGCGCTCGTAAGGGCAGGGCAGGACCACGGCGCGGCTTTTCTCGAGCGTGTTCTCTTCGGGCGGAATTCCCAGGAAGTTCGACGAGAGGTACATGGCGCGGATCTTATCCCCGGGCTACGGAGCCGCCCGACGGCGGCCTCCACGGCGGCGGCGGCGGCGCACGGGTGGAGGCAGTGGCGCGATCTCTCCCGTCTCTCTCGCGCGCTCGATCCGGGCGAGGACCGCGCGCCACTCCCGGACGAGCTCCGAACCGCGGCCGGTCGACATCGCGGTCAGCTCGAAGAGATCGAGCGCCGTCGGAAAAGAGTCGCGGAAAGCGATTCGCCGCGTGGCGATCTTCGAATCCGGCCGGTGCGAGAGCTTGCCGATGATCGAGAGCGCCTGCTTGATTCGCTCGCTCGTGGCGCGCGGCAGAGACATCCGGAACGCGAGCGGCGAGATCACGTCCTCGATGATCGTCGAGAGCCGGTTCGCGTCGGGCTCGCCGTGCGGCGCCACCTCTCGCACCCGTGCCCGGACGATCGGGATGAAGAGCAGGGCGAAGAGGACGCCGTCGTCGAACGCGCGGCCACGCCGCCGTTCGGCGTCCAGCACCTCGAGGAGCGCCCAGAAAAGGTGTCCGGTTCCACCGGCGTGGTCCGGATCGATCTGCCGCAGCACCGAGGCGAGCTCCGGCATGAGGGCGTCGAGAAGGCCGACCTCGCGCATCAGGAGGAGCGTGGGAAGGGCGTGGCCTCCGCGCAGCGCCTGCGCCAGCTCTTCCGTGACGCGCGGCGGCGCCGATTTCACGATCTCCTTGCGGTGGCGCAGGATCGCCTCGTAGGCGTCGGGCGTGATCGCGAAGCCCAGGCGGCTGGCGAACTCGACCGCGCGCATCATCCGCACGGGGTCTTCCTGAAACCGGACGTCGGGATCGCCGATCGTGCGGATGAGTCCCGCTTCGAGGTCGTCGAGACCGCCGACGTAGTCGATCACCGAGAAATCCGAGATGTCGTAGAAGAGGCCGTTGATCGTGAAGTCGCGCCGAAACGCGTCCTCGCGGGGCGTGCCGAATGTGTTGTCGGAGGTCTGGAGGAGCTCGCCCGCCGCGGGCTCGAGGACCGGATCGGCCCGCCGCCGGAAGGTCGCCACCTCGATGACCTTTCCGTTGGCGAACAGGATGTGCGCTAGGCGGAAGCGGCGCCCGATCAGGCGGCAATTGCGGAAGAGTTTGCGCAGGGCCTGGGGATGGGCGTCGGTCCCGATGTCGAAGTCCTTGGGCACGCGCCCGAGCATCAGGTCGCGCACGGACCCGCCCACCAGGTAGCCCTTGTGGCCCGAAGCGCGCAGTCGATAGAGCACCTTCAGGGCATCCGGGTCGATGCGGGAACGCGAGATCGGGTGCTCGGCCCGGGGTCGGATTCGAGGGGGCAGTTCGGCCGGGACGGGGAGCGGAGACTCCGGTTCTCCGACGGAAGCTCGGGGGTCGTTAATGAAGATTCGCCTCTCTCTGCACTCGACCCACAATTCTAGCTTAAGCCATTGACAGAAAGGATGTTTTGACTTTGATCCATGCGGTAGGAAAGAATACGCCGTTTCGTCGATCCCGAGAACTGAGGAGGTCGAAGAGCATGAGGCTCCGCATCTTTGCCGCTGCCTGTGTCGCCGCGGCACTCGCCCTTGCCCTGGCTTGCGGCTCGAAGGAAGGTCATTCGTCCGAGATCCCGATTGGCGAATACGGCTCGCTGACCGGCGGCATCGCGACCTTCGGCATCTCCACCCGCGACGCCTCCCAGCTCGCCATCGACGACATCAACAAGAAGGGCGGCGTCCTGGGCAAGCAGATCAAGCTCTACGTCGAGGACGACCAGTCCAAGCCCGAGGAAGCCGCCACGGTCGTCACCAAACTCATCAACCAGGACCACGTCGTGGCCATGCTCGGACAGGTCGCCTCGTCGCACTCCCTGGCGGCGGCACCGATCTGTCAGGCGAGCGGGATTCCGATGATTTCGCCCTCCTCGACCAACCCGCGCGTGACGCAGGTCGGCGACTACATCTTCCGCGTCTGCTTCATGGACACGTTCCAGGGCGCGACGATGGCCCACTTCGCGTACGACACGCTGAAGGCCAAGAAGGTCGCGATCCTCGTGGACGTTCGCAGCGACTACTCCGTGGGTCTCCAGACGTTCTTCGGCCAGGCGTACAAGAAGCTCGGCGGGACGATCGTCTCGGAGCAGTCCTTCAGCCAGGGCGACTCGGACTTCCGCGCCCAGCTGACGGCGATCAAGGCGGCGGCTCCCGACGCCGTCTACGTACCGGGCTACTACACGGAGGCGGGCACGATCGTCTATCAGGCGCGCGAGCTCGGCATCACGGTGCCGTTCCTCGGCAGCGACGGCTGGGACTCGCCGAAGCTCTGGGAGATCGGCGGCCCGGCCTTGAACGGCTGCTACTTCTCCAACCACTATTCGACCGACGACCCGAATCCGATCGTCCAGAAGTTCGTCAACGACTACAAAGCCAAGTACAACCAGATGCCGGACGCGCTGGCGGCTCTCGGCTACGACGCCGCCCGCATCCTGATCGATGCCATCTCCCGCGCGGGTTCCACCGACGGCGCCAAGATCCGGGACGCGATCGCGGCGACCAAGGATTTCCCGGGCGTCACCGGCATGATCACGATCAACAAGGAGCGCAACGCCGTCAAGTCGGCGGTGGTCCTGAAGGTCGAAAACGGGAAGTACCTGCTGGCGGAGACCGTCAAGCCCGAGCAGGTGAGCCCGTAGGGGCTGTCCCGGGGGCGGAGAGCGTGGAGGGACGCGGCTCTTCCGCATGACCACCTTCCTCCAGCAACTGGTCAACGGCCTGTCGCTCGGGTCGATCTACGCCCTGATCGCCCTGGGCTACACGATGGTCTACGGTGTCCTGCGCCTAATCAACTTCGCGCACGGCGACGTCTACATGGTCGGCGCGTACGTCGGGTACTACCTCTCGCGCCGGCTGCGCGGGACCGAGCCGTCGCTCGTCTCGGCGGTCTTCGTGATGATCGTGTCGATGGCGGCGTGCGCGATCCTCGGCATGCTGATCGAGCGTCTGGCGTATCGGCCGGTCCGGCGCGAGGCGCGCCTGACGCTGCTGATCACGGCGATCGGCGTGTCGCTGTTCATCGAGAACGTGGCGCAGCTGGTCTTCGGGCCGGATCCCAAGTTCTTCCCGTCGCTCGCGCCCCACGCCGACTTCATCCTCGCCGGCGTCCATGTGACCAGCGAGCAACTCACCGTCATCGTGGTCTCGATGCTCCTGATGGTCCTGCTGCGATTCTTCATCCTGAAGACGCGGACGGGAAAGGCGATGCGCGCGGTCTCGTTCAGCCTCGACGGCGCGCGGCTGATGGGCATCTCGACAGACAAGATCATCGCGATCACCTTCGCCGTGGGCTCGGCCCTCGCGGCGGCCGCGGGCGTGCTGATCGGGATGCAGATCCCCAAGATCGATCCGCTGATGGGAATCATGTACGGCCTGAAGGCCTTCGTCGCCGCGGTGCTCGGCGGAATCGGCTCGATTCCCGGCGCGGTGCTCGGAGGCTTGCTGATCGGAACCTCGGAGGTCATGGTCGTCGGCTACCTGTCCTCGACCTACCGCGAGGCGATCGCCTTCGGCATCCTCATCCTGGTGCTGATCCTCAGGCCGCAGGGGCTGCTGGGCCGGGTCCAGAAGGAAAAGGTGTGAAGGGTCTTCTCACGGCGCTGGCCGTCATCGGCGGCCTGCTCCTCGCCAACGGGATCATCAGCGGCCGCCTCGTCCCCGGCGTGTCGATCTCGCCGTACTTCCTCCAGGTGCTGTGCCTGGCCGGGATCAACATCACTCTCGCCGTCTCGCTGAATCTGATCAACGGCTTCACGGGCCAGTTCTCGATCGGTCACGCCGGTTTCATGGCGATCGGCGCCTACGCCTCGGCGTACTTCACCGTCACATTCGGCGAGAAGTTTCGACAGGCACTCGGCTTTCTCCCTCCGCCGGCGCAGCAGAGCCTCCTGCTTCTGACGGGCCTCGCGATCGGGGCGTTTCTCGCCGCGATCGCGGGATTCATCGTCGGCGTCCCGTCGCTGCGTCTGCGCGGCGACTACCTCGCGATCGTGACGCTGGGCTTCGGAGAGATCATCCGGGTCTTCATCCTCAACATCGACGCCGTGGGCGGCGCCCGCGGCTTCTCGGGTATACCCAAGCTCGCCAATTTCTTCTGGATCTACGCCTTCGCGGCGCTGACGATCCTCATCGTCTACCGCATCGTCCACTCCTCCTTCGGGCGCACGCTGATCGCGATCCGCGAGGACGAGATCGCCGCCGAGGCCATGGGCGTGCACACCACGCGGGCCAAAGTCATCTCGTTCGTGGTGTCGTCGGCGCTCGCAGGCGTGGCCGGCGGCCTCTTCGCGCACTACTTGATGTACGTCCACACCAACTCGTTCACGTTCCTGAAGTCCTTCGAGATCATCATCATGATCGTCATCGGAGGCCTGGGATCGATCTCCGGCTCGGTCCTCGGCGCGGTCCTCTTCATCTCCTTGACCGAGGGGCTGCGCCAGTTCGCGCAGTACCGGATGATCCTGTTCTCGCTGCTCCTGATCGTGATCATGATCGTGCGGCCGCAGGGCATCCTGGGGCACAAGGAGTTCGTGACCTTTCTGACCAAGCGCCGGCGGGGGATCGGCGGAGCTCCGGGCTCGGTTTCCGTCGGGGACTGACGAGGGCCCATGTCCGTTCTCGAGCTTTCCAAGGTGACCATGCGCTTCGGCGGCCTCGTGGCCGTCAACGAGCTCGACCTGAGAATCGCGCCCCGCCAGCTCTACGGCTTGATCGGCCCCAACGGGGCCGGCAAAACGACGGTCTTCAACGTCATCACCGGCGTCTACACGCCGACCTCCGGCCAGATCGTCTTTCAGGGCGATTCGATCGAGGGCGAGCGCTGCGGCAAGATCACGCGCCGCGGCATCGCCCGGACCTTCCAGAACATCCGCCTCTTCGCCAACATGTCGGTCCTCGACAACGTCAAGGTCGCCTTCGACTGCCGGCAGGCCACGACGCTGACGACGGCGGTGCTCCGCACCCCCGCGCATCGCGAGGAGGAAGAGCGGGTGGACCGGGAGAGTCGGGAATTGCTCAAGATCTTCAAGCTCGACCACCTCGCCGAGGAGAAGGCCCGGAATCTCCCGTACGGGAGCCAGCGCCGGCTCGAGATCGCGCGCGCGATGGCGACGGCTCCGCGCCTGCTCCTCCTCGACGAGCCGGCCGCCGGGATGAATCCGCAGGAGTCCAACGAGCTGATGGACCTGATCCGCTGGATCCGGGACCGCTTCGGCATGGCGGTGCTCCTCGTTGAGCACAACATGAAGGTCGTGATGGGGATCTGCGAGACGGTCCACGTGCTCGACTACGGCTCGACGATCGCCATCGGCAAGCCCGCCGAGATCCAGCGCGATCCGAAGGTCATCGAGGCCTACCTGGGAGGCGCGTGAGCGCGATTCTGGAGGTCCGCGACCTGACGGTTTCCTACGGCGCCATCAAGGCGGTCAAGGGCGTGTCCCTCACTCTCGGGGAGGAAGAGATCGTGACCCTGATCGGGGCCAACGGCGCCGGGAAGACGACGACCCTGCGCGCGATCATGGGCCTCGTCCCGTGCGCGGGCGGAGAGATCCGGTATCACGGCAAACCCACGCGCACCGCCGCCACCCACAATCTCGTACGCGACGGTCTGGTGCTCGTGCCGGAAGGGCGCGTCATTTTCGCCAACCTCAGCGTCCAGGAAAACCTGGAGATGGGCGCCTACACGCGGCGGGACAAGGAGATCGCGGGCGACTTCGAGAAGGTCTACGCGCTCTTCCCGAGGCTCAAGGAGCGCATCAAGCAGACCGCCGGCACTCTCTCGGGGGGCGAGCAGCAGATGCTCGCGATCGGGCGCGCCCTGATGTCGCGGCCCAAGGTCCTGCTCCTCGACGAGCCGTCCCTGGGGCTCGCGCCCATCGTCGTCCATGCGATCTTCGAGGCCATCGTGGAGATCCACCGCCACGGCGTTCCGGTGCTCCTCGTCGAGCAGAATGCCAACGCGGCCCTGCGCCACTCCAACCGCGCCTACGTGCTGGAGACCGGGTCCGTCGCGCTGGAAGGCACCTCGGCGGAAGTCGCGGCGAATCCGAAGGTCAAGGAAGCGTACCTGGGGGAGTAGGGCTCCCCCCTCACCCTAACCCTCTCCCCCCTTCGGGGGGCGAGGGAACCTTTCAAGAACTCCCTCTCCCCTTGGGGGAGAGGGCCGGGGTGAGGGGGTACCCGTGTCTACCGCTTCTCGATCGGCACGTACGGCTGCGGATACTTCGGTCCGGTGTACTCGGCGCGCGGGTGGATCAGGCGGTTGTTGGCGTACTGCTCGAGCACGTGGGCCGTCCAGCCGGAGATGCGGGAGACGGCGAAGATCGGCGTGAAGAGCTCGTTCGGGATCCCGAGCACGTGGTACAGCGAGGCAGAGTAGAAGTCCACGTTCGCGTTGAGCTTCTTCTGCTCCCGGACGACCTGTTCGATGCGGCGTGAGAGGTCGTACCACAGCGTCTCGCCGGAGGCCTCCGCCACAGCGCGGGACATCTCGCGCAGGTGCGTGGCGCGCGGGTCCTCGGTCGTGTAGACGCGATGGCCGAACCCCATGATCTTCTCTTTCCGGGCGAGCCGGCCGCGGAGGTCCTCCTCGACGCGGTCGAGCGATCCGATCTCGAGGAGCATCTTCATCACGCCCTCATTGGCGCCGCCGTGGAGAGGCCCCTTGAGGGTCGCGATCGCCGACGTGATCGCGGCGTGCATGTCGGCCAGCGTCGCCGCTGTCACGCGCGCGGCGAACGTCGAGGCATTCAGCTCGTGATCGGCGTGCAGGACGAGGGCGGTGTCGAAGGCCTGGACCGCCGCCGAGCGCGCCGTCTCGCCGGACATCATCCGGAGGAAGTCGTCGGCCTGGGTGCGGCCGGGATCCGGCGGAACGACGGGCTTGCCCTGGCGGATCCGGTGGATCGCGGCGACGAGCGTCGCGAGCTGCGCCGTCAGCCGCACGGCTTTCCGGCGGTTCGCCTCCGGCGTCATCGCGGTGCCGTCGGGGTCGTAGGCCGAGAGCGCCGACACGGTCGTGCGGAGCGCGTCCATGGGGACGCTGTCGCGCGCGACCGAGGCGATCAGCTCCAGCGCCTTCGCCGGGACCGCGCGCTCGTTCCCGAGCGTCGCCTGCAGCACCGTCAGCTCGTCGCGGCGCGGGAGCCTTCCTTCCCAGAGAAGGAAACAGACCTCCTCGAAGGAGGCCTTGCCGGCGAGGTCGTGGATGTCGATACCGCGGTAGGAGAGAACGCCTCTATCCCCGTCGATGTAGCAGATCGCGGAGTCCGCCGCGACGACGTCTTCGAGCCCCTGGGTCTCCGTCATGCTCCCTTCTCGACAGCCCTGGGAATGACGGGGTCGAGGCCCGGGAACTTCGCCAGCCAGTCGCGCCGCTCCTGGCGGAGCTTATCGACGAGTCCGGCGTACTCCTCCGGGCTGTAGTACGAACGCGGGTCGTACTTCGAGAGGTCGATGCCGGGGACGTCCACGGGGACCTCGTATCCCCAGTCGGGATCCTTCTTCCAGCGGATGCCCTCCTTGGCGATCTGCTTCATGATCTCGGTCGACGCCTTGATCGTGACCTTCTCGCCCGGGAAGCCCGCCTTCGCGCCGATCGAACCGGTGTTGAGGATGTACGCCTGCATGTCGGGGTTGGCGCGCAGGATCTGGAGAACCCGGTTGCCCTCGTCGGCCTCGGGCCCCACGATGAACGGGTTGGTGCCGACCTCGCGCTTGGCCTGACCGGCCTTGGTCGGGTCGCCCGCGGACGTCTCGATCGATTCGCCCAGCATGAAATAGGCGGCCGCCTGTTCCGGCGTCAGGCGCGCGCAGACCGGAACGACGTCGTTGCGGCGAGTGATGAAGACGATCTTGTTGGCCTTTTCGAGGTCGATGTCGTCGCCGGTGCCTTTGATGAAGCGGCGCAGCACGACGCCGCGGCCGTTGGAGGTGATGGACGTGTCGAGGAAGTCGACCTTTCCGCCGGGGTGGACCTTGATGTTTTCGTAGGCGGCGGTGGGGTGCGTGGCCGCGCCCCACAAGACCGTCTGCGAGGGCTCGAGGCCCTCGGTCTTGATGTAGAAGCCGTCCTCGGTTCCGAATGCGCGCCCGTCGCGCGCCAGGAGAACGACGTCGTCCTGCTTGATGATCGCCCGCTCGGGCTCCTTCAGGCCGTGATCGTGGAGCGTCAGCGTCGTCTTGCCGGTGCCCGACAGGCCGAAGAGCAGGAAGCCGACGTCGCGCAGCTCGCCGTCGGGGCCCTCGACGCGGAGGATCTTGGAACCTGCGTGCAGCCCCAGGCCGCCCTTGCGCTTGATCCAGTACATGGCCTGGCGGAGCATCGACTTCTTGGCTTCGCCGGGGTAGTCGGTACCCAGGATGTAGGTGTAGCCCTGGTTGACGTCGAGGAAGATCAGCGTCTCGGGCCAGGCGGGCACGTACACGGACACGAAATCCGGTTCCTTAGAGGAATTCGAGGGGAAGAGCATGTTGTGCCACATGTACGCGATTCGGGCGTACTCCTTCGGCACGATCAGGCGGCAGTGGATGGGAACCTCGGGGCTCATGCCCATGCGGCGGTCGACCTGGATCAGTTCCATCCGGGACAACGCATCCTGGACCTCGCGGATCTTC